>Ga0326727_10026828_pt1 | contig 10639 bp, 8 predicted proteins | sample MB2enrmetagenome_FD_207643 | JGI IMG/M metagenome (GOLD analysis project Ga0326727, IMG submission 207643) | Lab enriched peat soil microbial communities from McLean, Ithaca, NY, United States - MB29MY | ecosystem: Environmental > Terrestrial > Soil > Wetlands > Peat | place: USA: New York... | reverse complement strand
ACTTCTTGTCGCGGCAGAGGAGGGCGACCTTCTTGTTGATCCGTATGATCTGTCGGGTGAGGTACTCGTAGAGGTCGATGAGAAGATCGAGGCATTCCCTTAAGGTACGTCGTAGTGAGCTGGATCGTCTTGAGCCACTTGATGTATTTGAGGCTCCAGCACTCGGATGTCGTGAGCGGCGGGGTGATCCCGTAGAAGAGGAGCTTGCTCTTGATCTGCCGCGCCACGTCGTTCCGGTGGTCAACGATCTGCCTGCGGGTTCTCAAGAGGTCCCGGTGTTCCCGTTCCTCCGGGGTGAGGACGTACACCCTTTTGAGCATGTTGCTCTCGAGCAGCTTCGCGAGCTTCTTACTGTCTCTCCTATCCGTCTTCACCCTGTTGCCCGATTCCGTGGGGATGAGCGAAGGGGGAACGACGAGCACCTCGATCCCGTCCGTTGTCAGCTTGTCCGAGAGCCAGAAGCCGAAGGGACCGGCCTCATAGGCCACCTTCATCCGTGAGCCCCGGTAGCGCTCGAAGAACTTCTTCAACGACTGGTACTGGCCGGGGATACGGCCGTTGAAGATCTCTTCCCCTTCGGTGCGCACCGTGATCTGCCAGCTCTCCTTGTGCACGTCGATCCCCACGTAAACATCCTTCCCGACCACCGATCCCCTTTTCATCACTAGCGCCGTCTTCATTGTCACCCTCCGTTTTTTTGAAGAGTATATGGGTACCCTTCAAGAGGGGCTGCAATCTATCATAGTATCTACAAATCGCAAATTGGGCGATAGGACGCATTTTATCGATTTCCGTGTGAAAGCTGCAACCGAAGACTATTCGTCCAACACTTCTCCCACCGTCTTTGCAATCTCCCTTTTCGTCAGGGGCTCAATCACAAAGGCCTTGATGCCAGCCGCCTTGGCCTTTTCGGCATCGACTATATAGCTGAAGCCGGTGCCCATGATGATTGGCATGTCGGGCCTCAAGGCGAGGATCTCCTTCGCCAGCTCCAGACCGGTCAGATTCGGCATGGTCTGATCGGTTATGACAAGATCGAACCGCGAAGGGTCCAGCTTGAAAAGCGCCAGGGCCTCCCTGGCCCCGGTCTTTGAAATGACGCTGTAGCCGAGGTCTGTCAGCATCTCATCCGCCATCACGGTGAGATACTCTTCATCGTCGATGAAGAGGGGTGCTGCGGCCAAGAAAGTAGTCGCACAACAGGAGAACGAAGGGAAAAGTGTTGACAAACGTTGGCTCCTTCCTATAGAGTTTATTGAGCATAAGATGCAAACGTCATTGCATAGTATGGTCGTATTATGAACCAAATATCAGGAGGGGGGTATGAGAAAACATGTCGCTTCCATTGGTATCGTGTCGGTTTTCCTTGCGGTCTTTTCGATCCTCTGTGTCTTCGGCGGACAACCCGGTGCGTGGGCCGCGGAGCCCATCAAGATCGGGATGGTCGCGAGCCTCAGTGGGTGGGGCGGGTTTGTAGGGGGCCAGCAGAGAGACGCCGTGATGGCCGTGGTGGAAGACATCAACCGCAAGGGCGGAGTGCTCGGGAGGCCGTTACAGGTCCTCGTCGAAGACGATCAAAGCCAGCCCACGACCGCGGTAGTCGCGGCCACCAAACTGGTCCGGGACCGCAACGTAGTGGCGCTCATTGGCCCGAGCCTCCCGGATTCGGGCATGGCCATGATTCCGATCTCTGAGCAAGAACAGGTCCCCTTTATGTTAGGAGTGCCTTGTCCCGCCGAACCCAGGCATTGGTCATTCGCCCTTGGGCCGAATGAAGATTCGACGGCGGAAGCAACCCTGGAGATAGCTCTCGGCGTCAATCACGCCAAGCGTGTCGCCCTGATCTACGAAACGACTCAGGTCGGGAAGGCGGGCGACAGGGCCTTCACGAAAGGCATCCCGAAGCACCCCGGGGTTTCGCTCGTCGCGAAAGAGGTCATCGAGCACACCGACACGAGCATGGTTCCCCAGATGACAAAGATCAAGGCCTCCAAGCCGGATGTCCTCGTGGTCTACGCCGGGGGAGCTGCGGCTGCCAACATAGCCAAGAACTACAAACAACTGGGCATGACCACACCCGTGGTAACGGCAAACATCGCCCAAGGTCCTGATTTCCTGAAGCTGGCAGGCCCGATAGCCGAAGAGTACGGTTGGATATTCCCGGTCTGGAAAATGTCGGTCGCGGAGATGCTCCCTGCTGACGATCCGTTCCGGAAGAACGTCTACGAGCCCGCAAAGAAACTTTTTCAGGACAAATACGGCAAGGACAAACCGCTCGCCATTTACCATGCACCTCTCACCGATTGCGTGAACATCGTGACGGCGGCCATAAAGTACGCAGGTTCCGATAACCGAGCGGCCATAAGGGATGCCCTTGAAAAGGTCCAATGCGACGGCTTGATCAGCCCCTACCACGGTAACGCGGACTCCCATCGTGGGTCCTCGGACGCGAGGGCCATCCTGGTCGATACAAAGCTGAAAAACGGAGAGTTTGTGCCTTACAAGTAGCAGAAGCGCGCAGGCTGGACGAAGGCGGGCAAGAAAGAGACAGGCCAAGGCTTTTATGACAAGGGAGCATGGGCGGATTCTCACGCTGATTGAATGGGACGAGGGGCGCGGCAGACCAGCGTGTCTCGAGCTTACGATACTCGCAAGGAGGCTCGCGCAAGAATGCGGAGCCATCCCCTGTGCCCTTCTGTTGGGGTGTGGTCTTGCGGAAGCGTCGGAGGAGATCGCACGCTACGCCGAAGAGGTCTACGTGATCGAGAATGCGCTCCTCGGCGATTTTCAGGCGGATCTTTACGCGGCCGCGCTGACGGTCGTAGGCCGGTCCCTCGCTCCCGGTGCCATACTCATGGCCCATACTTACAACGCCATGGAGATAGCCCCGAAGGTCGCATGCCGGCTGGGGAGTGAGCTTGTCACCGGCTGTATCTCAGTGGAAAAGGACGAGCAGGGAGGACTGCTCTGCTCGAAGCAGGTTTACGGGGGTCACGCCGTTGCGGTTTTTCAGACGAAAGGGGAGATGCCCGCAATAATCACTCTTGAGCCCCGCAACAGTGGATGCGCAGGGCCGATAGAATCACCGGGCCGCATTATCCCTTTCGCCTGCGAATTGGATGGTTCCCTCGCCCTCACGCAATCCATCTCAATTATTCCCGAGGGGAGTGCCGGTCTCGATCTGGCGGATGTCGTCGTGGCCGGGGGCCGGGGGGCCGGGACTCCGGAGGGAATCACCTTGCTCGAAGAACTGGCACAGACGCTGCGAAGACGTTTCGCGAGAGTGGAGATCGGGGCGAGCAGGGCCCTCGTGGATGCAGGGCTCTTTTCCCGGGCCCGCCAGATAGGTCAGACCGGTGAGACGGTGAGCCCCGAGGTCTATGTTGCAGTCGCCATATCGGGTTCGACACAGCACGTCGGGGGTATGGCCGGGTCAAAGACGGTGGTGGCCATAAACAAGAACTCCGATGCCCCTATCTTCGAGGTCGCGGACTATGGGGCGGTAGGCACCCTGGAGAGTATTCTTCCCGCCTTTATTCGGCAGTTGGAGGATCTGGCATGAAGGCACTCAAGATAGTCGTGTGCCTCAAATCTGTCCCTGATCCGGAGGGACCACGGTCGGCTTTCCAGGTAGATGTCGAAGCGAAACAGGTCGTCCCGGTGGGGATTCCTCCGGTAATCAACCCCTACGGCGAGAATGCCCTGGAACTCGCCCTTCGCCTCAAGGAACTTTGCGGAGGGAGCATAATCGCCATCAACCTGTCCGATAAGGCGGTCACACCTGTTCTCAAGAAGGCACTCAGCGTCGGCGCTAACGAATTGATCCTCCTCGAGGATCCGTCGTTCAGAAACCTGGGGAGCCGGTCGACGGCCGAGGTGCTGTGTGCTGCAATCGGGAAGATCGGGGGCTGTGATCTGGTTCTTACGGGAAGGCAGGCCGTCGATTGGGAGAACGGCAACGTTGGCCTCTTTCTCGGGGAAATGCTCGGCATACCGGCGGTCAATCTCGTGCGGAGCGTGGAGCCCGAAGAAACTACTATCACCGTTCAGAGGCTGAAGCGGGTTGGCTACGAGGTGATCAGATGCCCACTGCCTGCCGTGCTTACGGTGAGCAGTGAAGCAGGGGAATTGAGACTGCCCACCCTCAAGGCGATTCAGGAGGTCCGCAAGAAGCCGGTGACGACGTGGCGTGCAGCCGATCTCGGAATCGAAGCGACGGGTCTGGAGACCAGGAGGATCTTCTCTCTGTCACCTCCGCCATCAAAATCGCGTGACTGTCGCTACGTCGAAGGAGAATCGAGCGAAGACAAAGGGAAGAACCTCGCGCTCAGGTTGCGCGAGGATGGGGTGGTGTGAAAGGTTGCAGATTGCAGGAACGCAAAAGGCAAGGAGCAACTCGCATGCCGCAAGCTTTGATGGAGAGGTGCAATCATGGAGTTGACGGACAGGCTGAAGCAGATAGTGGGGGGTCAAGGATTCTTTGATGGCCCGGATGTGCTGGACCAGTTCTCCCGGGACATGAGCTTTGTCCCGCACGTACGACCGCGCTGTGTCGTAAGACCGGGAAACAGTGAGGCGGTGCAGGGCATCATCAGGTTGGCCTGCGAGTCGAAAACGCCTGTCGTGCCAGTAAGCTCCGGTGCTCCACGCTTCAGGGGGGATACCGTGCCCGGCATCGGCGGAGCGGTAGTCATGGATCTGAGCGCCATGAAGCAGATCGTGCGGATCGACCGGAAGAACAGAGTCGCGATGATCGAGGCAGGCGTTACCTTCGAAGAGCTGATTCCTGCCCTCAAGAAAGAAGGCCTGCGGCTGAACATGCCTTTGCCGCCGAGAAGATCGAAATCTGTCATAGGGAGCATGCTCGAAAGGGAACCGGTTACCATGCCCGTGTTCCAGTGGGACGCCCAGGACCCACTCCTCTGCACGGAAGTTTACTTTGGCACGGGCGACCGATTCAGGACTGGATCGGCGGCAGGACCGGGCACCATAGAGGAACAATGGAATGCAGGCCAGGCGCAGCTCAATCCAATGGGCCCCGGCCAGTTCGATGTCGCGAGGATCGTTCAGGGCTCCCAGGGCACTATGGGAGTCGTAACCTGGGCTTCCGTGCGGTGCGAGGTTGTCCCCGAATCGCAGAAGTCCTTCCTTGTAGGCTGCACCGACCTTGGTCAGGTCGCCGATTTTGTTTACAAACTGCTCTGGCTTCGGGACGCCGAACATTGCGTTCTGTTCAACAACGTTATCGTGGCCGCTCTCGCAGCGAAAGACAAGGGCGAATACGCGGCCCTGAAAAGCAGCCTGCCCCCGTGGCTCTTTTTCTTTTCCCTCGCGGGTTATCAGGATTTTCCCGAGGAGAGAATAGCCTTTCAGGAGGAAAGAATCTTCGAGGCTGCCCGTCGGTTCGGTGTACAACCTCTGGAAAGTCTTTCGGACCTTTCGGCCTCGGCTCTGCTCGAGATTCTTTCGGAGCCATCCAACGATCCCTACTGGAGAATCAGGGCAAAGGGCGCATGCGAGGACATCTTCTTCCTGACGACCCTCGACCGGACACCGGGCTTCGTTGAGATCATGGATGATCTATCCGCAGAACACGGGTACGATCGAGCCGATATCGGCGTCTATATGCAGCCCATGGTGCAGGGGACGTGCTGCCACTGCGAGTTCACCCTTTCCTATGACTCGTCGTCTCTGAAAGAGACAGGAAGGATCAGAAGTCTCTCTTTGGCTGCTGTCGAGCGTCTGCAGGGTGCCGGGGCCTTCTTCAGCAGGCCCTATGGCCAATGGGCTGACACGGTCTTCCGGAGGAACACGGAGGCGGTAAACACATTGAGAAAGGCAAAACAGATATTCGATCCCTGCAACATCATGAATCCGGGGAAGCTGTGCTTTTGAGAACGCCGGGAGAGGTCGGAAAAGAGACGAACTCGGGGCTTCGACTGGACCGGCGAACCTGGATGGAGAGGTAAATAGACATGGCTTTGAAAGACCTTGAAAACGAAATGATGAGGTGTCCGAGATGCTCCGAGTGCAAGTGGGTGCCTCTGGCAAAGATAAAGAGCTGGCGCTTCGCGCAGGTCTGCCCCAGCATAGGGCGGTACAACTTCCACTCCTATTCCGGCGGCGGCAAACTGATCATGGGGTTGTCCGTGCTCCAGGGCAGGGCCGACTATACCGACGAGTACCTCGACATCCTCCATCGATGCCAGATGTGCGGCGCCTGCGACGTGTCCTGCAAATGCAACAAGGACATGGAGCCTCTCTCGATCACACAGGAACTGCGGGCGAAGGCTGTCGAAGACGGCCAGCTCAACCCGGTCCACATGATGCTCCTCGACGGCCTGAAGAAGGAAGACAACACGATGCAGGCCAAGAAGGCAGACCGCGGCAAGTGGGCCGACGGACTCTGCGTGAAGGATATCAACCGGGAGAAGACCGAGGTCTACTTTCATGCGGGATGCAGGTACAGCTTCGACGAAGGAATGTGGCCTACCGTGAGGACCTCGGTGAACCTTCTCAAGACGGCCGGGCTCGACGTCGGCATCGCGGGGAAAGAGGAGAACTGCTGCGGCGGCCGGGTGTACGAGATGGGATATCAGGGGGAACTGACAAAGTACGCCGAGCACACAGGCGAGATGCTGCGGGAGGCCGGCATCAAGACGGTCGTCACTTCCTGTTCCGAATGCTATCATGCCTTCAAGGTCCTCTATGGGAAGATCGACAAGGCGCTGAAAGTCGAGGTGCTCCACATCACGGAGTATCTCCATCGCCTCATCACTCAAGGGAGGCTCACGCTGACCGAACGCGTTCCCATGACCGTCACCTATCAGGACCCCTGCCACCTCGGGAGGCTCGGCGAGCCCTTCATTCCCTGGAAAGGGGAAGAGATCAAGGTTTTTAACCACATGTATGTGTATGATCCCCCAAAGCCGTGGAGGAAGGGGACGCACGGTGTGTACGAGGTGCCGAGGGACCTCCTCCGCAGTATTCCGGGCCTCAATCTGGTCGAGATGGACCGGACCAGGGAGTACGCGTGGTGTTGCGGCGCCGGAGGCGGGGTGATCGACGCGTACCCCGATTTCGCCGCATGGACCGCCCGGGAACGGATAGCGGAGGCGAAGACGACCGGCGCTGAGGCGATGGTGACCGCGTGCCCGTGGTGCAAGACCAGTTTCGATAATGCCATGGAAGAAGACGGTGATGGAATCAAGGTCCTCGACATAGTCGAGCTCGTCGCGCGGGCGGCAGGAAAGGGGGTTTAAGATGCCGTTATCATCAGATCTTTATAGGGAACTGGAAGACATGGTGGGAACGGAGTACATCTCCGCCGATCCGGTAGTCCTCGACGGCTATGCCTATCAGCGGGTCGGCGAGTTCGATACGGCCAGCGAGCGGCAGGCCTTTACCCCCAGGCCGGAGGCGGCCGTTCTTCCCGAGAACACCGAGGCGGTCCAGGCCATCGTCAAGTGGTGCAACCGGCGGGGCGTATCCTTCAAGGCGAGCTGCACCGGGTACGGGCCGTGGAACGCAATGACGCGGGAGGGTGCCATCCTCCTCGACATGCGACGGATGAACCGTATCCTGGATCTGGACGAGAAGAATATGTTCATAGTCGTCGAGCCTTATGTCTCCTTTGGACAGATCCAGTCGGAGGCCTGGAAGAGGGGGCTCAACTGTAACATCATCGGGGCTGGTGCGCAGACCTCTTTTCTCGCGAGTCACACTTCGATGGGCGGCTGCGGCATCCAAACGGTGAGCATGGGGTACAGCGGGCGAAACATCCTGGGCGTGGAATGGGTGACGCCTACCGGAGAGATCGTCCGCATAGGCTCTCCCGGCAACGGGAGCGGGTGGTTCTCCGGTGACGGACCGGGACCGAGCATCAGGGGGATAATCAGGGGCTGCAACGGGGCGAGCGGGGGGCTGGGAGTCTTCACCAAGTGCGCCGGTAAGCTCGGACCGTGGCCGGGACCCGCCGAGCTGAAGATCGAGGGCACCTCCCCCGAGTATGAGGCTGAGATACCGCCTCTGTTCGATTACCACATCCTCGAATGGCCCACCTGGGAGAAGTGCGCCGACGGCCTGTACAGGATCTGTGAGGCCGGTCTCCCCTATGCCCTTCACAAGGCCGGCGGACCCGGCAGCCACGGCGCAATCGTGACCACGACGAACAACGAATACTGGGAGAGGCGTAAGGCAGGGGAGTTGCTCATTCCCAAAGTCTCCATGGGTCTCGTCATGGCGGCAAAGTCGGCAAGAGAGCATACTTTTCAGGTCAAGGTGCTCGATAAGATACTCGCGGAGACCGGGGGACGCATCTGTCCCGTCGGCGAAGAGCCGACGTTCAGAAGACGCGACTTCCTGCACATGGTCAAGGCCTGCTTCGTGCCGCGCCTCGCTTTTCGCCTCACCGGGGCCTTCACCGAGGATGGTATGATAGGGATCGATTCCATCGCCCACGCCACGATGGGCCTCCGAATGGACGAAGCCATCAAGGACAAGTACGCGGAGAGAGGGGCCATCCTGGCTGACGGCACCTACAACACGTGGGCGGCCATGTGGGAGGCAGGCCATCTCGCCCACTTTGAATGCGGCCACCAGTTCGACCAGATGGACGATGAGTCGGTTCGTGGAGTCGCGGAGATGATGCGGGATGGAATGGACATGGCCGAGAAGGTGCCTCTCGCTTCTCACTGGATTGCACCGCCGAAGATGATAGGACCTCAGTGCGAGAATTTCCATCTGTGGATGGGCGCCATAAAAAGGACGTTCGATCCGAACCTGAGGTCGGATCCATCGGCCTACATCTCCGGGGAGGAGGACTATGAATGACGCGGTCGCGCCTCCCCTCCGGAGAGGCGGTCGCGCGTCGCTTCCGGCGCCCCGATCTTGACAAATGCGGGCCTCCGGTACTATATACAGTGGCTGTGCCTGAGGTGCTATGCCGCCCAAGAAGATAGATGAAAGCATGTTTCGATCCGCATCGCGGATTCTCGCGATTATCATGTCATTCGAGCCGGACAACCGCGCGAGGAGCATCAAGGAGATAGGCGAGGCGATGGGTCTTTCCATATCGACGACGAGCCGGCTCGTCCGCCTCCTCGAGGACCGCGCCTTTCTGCAGAAGGACCCGTGGACCCAAAAGTATTCTCTCGGGAGGTCCGTCTTCGACCTCGGCCAGGTGCTCCTGGGATCGCTCAGGAACGACATCTCCGCAATCGCAAAACCCTATGTGGACGCGCTCCGGGACACTCTTAAGCTGAGCGTGGCCCTCGAGGTCCTGCTCGGCAACAGCACTGTCCTTGCTTACGCCGCGTGGGCCGCAAACCGTCCCAGCTTCAGTCCCGCAGTCGGTCAGCGAATGCCTATCCATGTCGCCGCCGGAGCAAAGGCGATCTTGGCTTTCTCATCTCCCGAATTTGTCGATAAGGTTCTTCAAGGCGAGCTTGCCCGTCTCACTCCCAACACGATCACCGATCCCGAGGTTCTCAAAGCCCGGTTGAAGGAGTACAGACGGCTGGGCGTGGCCTACGATTTAGGAGAAGGGACCCTCGATCTTCACATTGCCGCGGCCCCGGTCTTCGACCACGAAAAAAAGCCTGTGGCAGCGGTAGCGGCAGGGAATCTGGCTCACATCATCAAAGGTCATTTTGACGATGCCTTCATCGCGCACCTCAAAGAAACAGCCGCAAAGATCTCAACCCGCCTGTTTCACAACGCAACAGAGAAAGATACCAATTGAAGGATCGGCTGCATCTTGACCATCCTGAAGTTCTAATTCCACAATCATTCTGCTGACCTGGCGGAGAAGAAACGGTCTGTCGTGATGGTCTCGCCTGGTTGCGCGACGATAAACTTCCCATCCCATGGCCCGTCAATCATCTTTCTCACGAGTTCCGTCGACCCTTCGATCTTCTCGTAACGTAGCGAGAACCGCTCGGCGGTGCGGCACGCGTAGGCCCTGCACTCCTCCAGATTCGTAGTGCCAGTTATTGATAAGAGCCAACCTCGTATGGTTCTCGAGGGCTCTTTTTAGTCCGTACCGTTGCACTGTTTTCTCGTGCTCCGAGAAAAGGCTCTCAATTACCTCGATCCGACTTTAGTGAGGTAATAGGTGCCCGCTCCGACTTTATCTGTAGGCGATAAGCGGCGTCGGACCCGAGAAAGATGAAGATGCGGTCATCTCCCCGGGTGCGACGAGTCTGGCGTTCGAAGCCGTGAGCCCAATGATACCCTCGGGGCAGAGGCCGTATCGAGGATGATCGTATCGACGGCAGGGTCGACCTTGTCGAGATCCTGCTGAAGTGCCTGTCTGAGCCTCCCGGGTCGGTATGAAGGCCGAAATCGAGCGCGCAGGTATACTAAGCCGTCAAGTGGGTGCCACCGAGAGCAAATGAGATGGGAGGTGGGGCACACTCTGCTTTCCATGTGAAATCTTGCATCGAGACGCCTGATGCCAGGAGAGCACTTTCAGGAAGTACCCCACCGCTGCGAGAACTTGATAGTTTGTGAAGATTACGCTCTTAGCGGCTTCACCTACGATTAGACCGTCTTTCATAATTTATTCCCGATTGGAGTCGCTGCGGATGCAACTTTGGTGGGGTTATCCATAAGCTCGCATAGGGCACGATCAGCCTTT
>Ga0326727_10026827_pt1 | contig 10639 bp, 5 predicted proteins | sample MB2enrmetagenome_FD_207643 | JGI IMG/M metagenome (GOLD analysis project Ga0326727, IMG submission 207643) | Lab enriched peat soil microbial communities from McLean, Ithaca, NY, United States - MB29MY | ecosystem: Environmental > Terrestrial > Soil > Wetlands > Peat | place: USA: New York... | reverse complement strand
TGCGAGCCGAGGCTGACAGAGTGTGCCTCGGTTTCGTGTAGGAACTCCCGCCGCTCAACTTACCCAGAACGGAAAGAGCCGCATCAACATGTCTAAGCTGACTTACCAGATTCGTTCTCGCTACCCTCAATTCGGACACAAAGGACGCCAGTCCCGTAAGATTTGCCATGAATCCTCCTCGGCAAAAGATTGTAATTGATCGGCTCGGTTTCTGAGCGGCAGCGGGTGCAAGACGGAATTCCGCCGAATTCGGTTTTCTGACGCGAGATGGTCGATCCGTTCTGTTCCTTGCCCATTTGCTGTTACTCGGAAATAATTGCTGGGATTGGGTAGCGGCCACAGTGCAGCATTACGCACCCGCGCTGAGGGAAGATTCGGTCCAGAACAAATTCGAGGAAGAAATCATGAGCGACCAAACCCGCGTCAGCCACCCGCTCTACAACCTTCTACCCGCAGGAATCGAAGGGCTCGATTCTCTGGCAGAGCTTGCCCTGGACATGCGCTGGTCGTGGAACCATGCCACTGACGACGTGTGGCGCACGCTTGATCCCACGCTTTGGGAACTCACGCAAAATCCCTGGATTGTCTTGCAGACGGTCGCGCGCGACCAGATCGAGCGCGTGCTGGCCGATCCTGCTTTCCGTAAGAACATTGATGATCTGCTGCGGACCAAACGTAAGGCGGCGGAGACGCCAGCATGGTTCCAGCAAGAGCATCCGCAAGCTCCCTTGACCTGCGTCGCATATTTCAGCATGGAATTCATGTTGAGCGAAGCGCTCCCGATCTATTCGGGAGGACTGGGCAATGTGGCCGGCGATCAGCTTAAAGCGGCCAGCGATTTGGGCGTGCCGGTGGCCGGCGTGGGACTGCTCTACCAGCAAGGCTATTTCCGCCAGGTGATCGATAAAGACGGAGCGCAACAGGCCCTTTACCCGTATAACGATCCCGGACAGTTGCCGATCACGCCGGTGCGCCAAGCGAACGGCGAGTGGTTGCGGTTGGAGATCGCGCTGCCTGGTTACTCGGTCTGGCTGCGCGCCTGGCAGGTCCAGGTCGGCAGAGTGAAGCTCTACCTGCTGGACACGAATGACGCGGCGAACTTTCCCGTTCATCGAGGGATTACGAGCGAGCTGTATGGCGGGGGCCCGGAGCTGCGCCTCGTACAAGAAATGCTGCTCGGAATTGGCGGCTGGCGGTTGCTCCACGCGCTGGGCCTCAGGCCGGAAGTCTGTCACTTGAATGAAGGGCATGCGGCCTTCGCTGTGTTGGAACGCGCCCGCAGTTTCATGCAAGAGACCGGACAGCCTTTTGAAGTCGCGCTGGCCGCCACGCGAGCGGGCAACCTCTTCACCACGCACACGGCAGTGGCCGCCGGCTTTGACCGTTTCGCTCCGGCCCTCATCGAACAATACCTCGGGCGTCATGCCGAGCAGAAGCTCGGCATCACGCTCCACGATCTACTGGCCTTGGGGCGCCAGAATCCGAACGACTCGGCGGAAAGTTTCAACATGGCCTATCTGGCAATCCGGGGGAGTGGGGCGGTGAATGGCGTGAGCCGCTTGCATGGGAAAGTCAGCCGGCGCCTCTTTGGACCTCTCTTTCCGCACTGGCCTGAGGACGAAGTCCCGATCGGATACGTGACCAACGGAGTCCATGTGCCGACCTGGGACTCGGCGGCGTCCGACGATCTGTGGATGGGAGCCTGTGGCAAGGGGCGTTGGCTGGGGACAACGGAAAACCTGGAGCAGGACATTCGCCGCGTCCCCGACGCCACGCTCTGGAAATTGCGCACCGTCGACAGCAAGTCTCTGGTGGAATACGCTCGCGGACGACTGTCCCGGCAACTAGCTGTCTCCGGCGCGTCGCCCGAGGCGATTGAGGGGGCGAAACATCTGTTTGATCCCAACGCGTTGACGCTGGGCTTTGCGCGGCGCTTCGCGACCTACAAGAGGCCGAACCTGCTGCTGCACGACCCCGAGCGACTGCTTCGTCTGTTGACCAATCCGCAGCGCCCGGTGCAACTTATCATCGCGGGCAAGGCGCACCCGGCCGACGAGGAGGGAAAGGCCCTGATTCAGCAATGGGTTCAGTTCATCCGGCGGCCCGAGACACGCCCCCATGCGATCTTCCTCAGTGATTACGACATGCTTCTGACCGAGCGCCTGGCGCAGGGGGTGGACGTCTGGATTAACACCCCGCGCCGGCCCTGGGAGGCTTGCGGAACGAGTGGGATGAAAGTGCTCGTCAACGGAGGCATCAATCTTTCGGAATTGGATGGCTGGTGGGCGGAAGCCTACACGCCTGAAGTGGGGTGGGCATTGGGGGACGGCCAGGAACATGGCGACGATCCGGGCTGGGATGCGGCCGAAGCCGTAACGCTTTACGAACGGCTGGAGCGGGAGGTGATCCCGGAGTTTTATACGCGAGATCAGAACGGCATCCCCACCGCATGGGTGGCGCGGATGCGGGAAAGCATGGCGCGGTTGACGCCGCGCTTCTCCGCCAGCCGCGCGGTGCAGGAATACACCGAGCAACACTACCTTCCGGCTGCGGCCGCCTACCGTGAACGCGCGGCGAACCAAGGCGCAGTGGGCAGGCAAGTGGTCGATTGGCAGCATGCGGTCGATCACAGGTGGAACTCGTTGCGCTTCGGAAACTTGCGGGCCGAAACCAACGCCGACCACCACGTGTTTGAAGTCGAAATCTTTCTGAGCGATCTCGCCCTGAACGCGGTGCGAGTTGAGCTCTATGCGGACGGAATCAACGGCGGCGATCCGGTGCGGGAGGAAATGAAATGCGCGCGACCGCTTCCGGACGCATCGAGCGGCTGCGTCTATCAGGCAACCGTACCGGCGACGCGTCCAGTGAGAGACTACACGGCGCGAGTGCTGCCGCACTGCGACGGCGTTGCGGTCCCACTGGAAGACGATCGAATCCTGTGGCAACGATGAGCGTGCAATGCAGTAGACAAAGCCGCGTCGAAGCGATGGCGCCCATGGAACAAAACTCCAAGGAATTGGACCCGGCAGCGTGGTATTCCTCCTTACTAATTCTTTTGCTGCTGGCAGCGTTTGCCATGCTGGTGCAGGGATACCATCCGGGCTTGGAGGATGATGCCTTCTACCTGGCGGCGATCAAGCGGAACCTAAATCCGGCCTTGTTTCCCCATGACGCAGATTTTTTCCGAGTGCAGTTTCAGGCGACTGTTTTCGATAAGCTGATCGCATTTTCCCTGCGCTGGATCCACGTGCCCCTGGAGTGGGGCTTCTTGTTCTGGCAGTTGGGTACGACTTTTCTCATCTTATGGGGATGCTGGCGGGTTGCCCGGCGGTGTTTCGCGGAAGTGCATGCGCAGTGGGCGGCAGTGACACTGGTAGCGGTCCTGCTGACCCTTCCGGTCTCGGGCACAGGGCTGAGTTTGACCGACCAGTACCTGCACCCGCGGGGGTTGGCCACGGCGCTGATTTTGGCAGCGATCGTGGCTGTGCTGGACGGGCAACGGATGCTGGCGGGCGCGCTGCTGACGGCGGCATTTTTTGTGCACGCGATCATGGCGGCGTTCGGCGCGTCCTATTGCTTGTTTCTGCTGTGGAAGCCGATGGAGACGGGGCAGCGACGCACGGCGGCATTGGCGGCGCTGCTGTTGCCACTGGGATGGATTTTCGAGCCGGCCTCGGATGCGTGGCGGCAGGCGGCGGCGACGCGCCCGTTTTATTTTGTGTTGCGCTGGCATTGGTACGAGTGGCTGGGGGTGGTGGCGCCGCTGGCGCTCGTGTGGTGGTTTCGGGCGCTGGCGCAGCGCCGGCAGTCAGCGACCATGGCGAGGCTGGCGGAGCGACTGGTGTACTTTGGCGTTTTCCAATTGGCAGTGGCGCTGGTTATGTTGCTGCCGGCCCGGTTGGAGCGTCTTCGGCCGCTGGAGCCGATGCGCTTTCTGCATCTTGTGTATCTATTATTTGTGCTGCTGGCCGGAGGATTGCTGGGGCGGTATGTACTCAAACGGCATGCAGTGCGCTGGCTCGTGCTGTTTGTGCCGCTGAGCGCCGGGATGTTTTGTGCGCAGCGGCAGATGTATCCCGCAACCGCGCATCTGGAGCTGCCGGGCGCGGCGTCGCGCAGTGAAAATCAATGGGTACAGGCATTCCGCTGGATCAGTCGAAACACGCCCGTGGACAGCCAGTTTGCGCTCGATCCGCGCTACATGGAATTGCCGGGCGAGGACTACCATGGTTTTCGCGCCCTCGGGGAGCGGAGCGTGCTGGCGGACGACGTGAAGGACGCGGGCATGGTAGCGCGCGTGCCGAGGCTCGCTCCGCGCTGGCTGCGGGAAGTGGAAGCGCAACGTGGATGGCGCGATTTTAGGCGGCCGGACTTCTTGCGGTTGAAAGCGGAGTTCGGAGTGGACTGGGTCGTTCTGCAGGTGCCGGGGGTGGAAGGATTGCCGTGCCCCTACCGGAACGCGCAGGTGATGGTTTGCCGGGTGGAGTAAGGGGTGGGGCGGAACTCAGGGAGGGGAATGAGCAAAACACGGGAAACGGAAAAAGACGGAGTGCGCGCGTCTGGGTTGATGACAATGAGCCCGATGGTGGCCGCGGCGCTGGCGGTGCGGCTGGCGGTGATTCCGTTTCTCTATCGCGATTGGCTGGATCCATTCGTGCTGGAGCACTGGGCGTTCGGGCGCGTAGCACGTTCGCTGGTGGCGGGGCACGGGTTCGGAAATGTGTTTGCGGACACTGGGCCGACAGCGGTGGTGTCTCCGGTGTACGCGTATTTGCTGGCGGGAGTGTTTCGGCTGTTGGGAACGTACACGCCGGCGTCGATTGTGACGGCACTGGCGCTGAACAGCTTGTTTTCGGCGCTCACCTGCATTCCTGTGTTTCTTCTGGCGCGCCGGTGCTTTGGCCTGCGGGCGGCGAAGTGGGCAGGGTGGGGTTGGGCGTTTTCGCCGTATGGGATTTACTACGGCGCAGACTGGGCTTGGTCTACGTGCCTGGTGACGCTGCTGCTGGCCATACTCTTCCTGTGGGCGCTGCGGCTGGAGGAGTCGGGGAGGGCGTGGGACTGGCTGGGCTTTGGCGCGCTGGGCGGCGTGGCGGCGTTGACGGAGCCGGTGGTGCTTTCCGTTGTGCCGCTGTTGGGTTTGTGGACATGCTGGCGGCGCTTTCGGAAGAGGCAGAGCTGGGCGTTGCCGATGACGGTGGCTGCTCTCGGGGCGTTGGCCGTGATGGCGCCATGGTTTGTGCGCAACTACCAGACCTTCCACCAGTTCATTCCCATACGCAGCGGATTCGGGTTGGAGATGTACATTGGCAACAGCGCCGACTCGCTGCACTGGGTGGACCGCAGCCTGCATCCAAACCACAGCGACGCGGAGTTGGAGGAATACGAGCAACGGGGCGAACTCGCGTATATGGCGGACAAGGCGCAGCAGGCCAAGCAGTACATTCGCAGTCATCCGGGGAAGTACGTTTATCGCGTAGGGCGGCGGGTGGTTTACATCTGGACGGGCTTCTGGAGTTTCGATCGCGCCTACCTGGCGGAAGAGCCGCTGGATGTGCCCAATATTTTTCTGAGCACGACGATGACGGTGCTGGCGCTCGCAGGGCTGCGCCGGGTTTATCGGACGGATGCAGGCCTCGGGGCGCGATTCGCCATCGTGTTTGTGTTCTTTCCGCTGGCTTATTATTTTTCGCACCCGGAGACGTACTACTTCAGGCCGGTGGATCCGCTGATTGTGGTACTGGCGGCGTATTTCGCGACCGAACGATTCAACAGGGCAGGCCCAGCACGATCTGGGGCAGGCATTTTGGTATCTTAAGAATAACTCTGAACAGTGACTCCTTTGGACATCAGGCCTGTGGACGTGACTAACTCCGCGCTGGACAACGGGCCGCGCAAGCCCGCGCTGCTGATTAGCGAGAGTCTGCGCTTCGCCTACGACACCTACCTCAGCAACAGGGTGCGGTTTCTGCTGACCGCGCTGGGCATGATGATTGGGACGGCCTCGCTGGTTCTGGTGGTCACGATTGGGATGACGGGGAAACAATACATCCTGGACCAGATCCAGGGCATTGGCGCCAACCTGATTTATGCCAGCTATGCCGGCGGAGGGCAACGCATCACGGCGGTGGCGCTCGATGAATTGACCGTGGATGATCTGACGGCGGTGCGGGAGCAGGTGCCGTCGGTGGTGGCCGCATCGCCGTTTACGTCGCTTAACGACCGCATCAGCGTGGGCAACGGCAAAGAGCAGGACATTCTGGTTCTTGGGGTGTTCCCGGAGTACCGCCAGGTGCGGAACCTGGTGCTGCTGGCGGGCCGGTTCTTTGACACGGAGGACTCGCAGGGGCGCAACAAGGTCGGCGTGATCACCGAGAAGCTGGCGGTGAAGCTGTTTGGGACGCCAGACGGCGCGGTGGGCCAGGTAATCAAGCTGAACGGTTTGCCCTTTACGGTGATCGGAGTTTTTAAGGAGCGGGTGGAGACGTTTGGGCAGTCCGAAGTGGAGGACAACACGATGGCGATCCCGTATTCGGTGAGCCGGTTTTTCCTGCCATCGAATGCGGTGCGGCAGATTTACTTCACGGTGGCGAGCCCGGATGAAGTGCCGGCAGCGACGGCGCAAATCAAGCGGGTGCTGCAGGCGCGGCACCGGCCGGAGTCGGTCTACAACGTGGAGAACCTGACGCCACTGGTGAACCTGGCCAGCAAGACGGCGAACATTCTGACGACGGTGCTGTCGCTGATTGCGGCAGTGGTGTTACTAGTCAGCGGCATCGGCATCATGAACATCATGCTGGCCACGGTCAGCGCCCGCATTCGCGAGATCGGCATCCGCAAAGCGGTCGGCGCCACCAAACGCGAGATTCGCCTGCAGTTCCTCTCCGAGGCCATTCTGATCTCCCTCAGCGGCGGCGTCCTCGGCATCGTCATCGGACTCGCCATCCCCTTTTCCGTCCGCTTCCTCACCGCCTATCGCATCCCCATTTCGGGTCTGTCGGCCATCATCGCCATCGTCGTCTGCTCGCTGGTCGGCATCATCTTTGGCACGCTTCCCGCCATCCGCGCCGCCCAACTCGATCCCGTTGAAAGCCTGCGCTACGAGTAGCGAGTTGGGAACCGCGTTGGCGCACGGCGATTTCATTTGGCCATCCCGGCTCGCACTTTTGGGGAAAAACGAAAACGCCCCAGACTCCGGTTAGAGTCATGGGACGTTCTCAGAACAGCCCTCCCCCGAAAACTGCTCAATTCCAGCCTAGGCTCTGTCCCGAACTTCGTGAATAGCTCCTGCGTGCCACGTGCCGGGCACCTCCAGGCTATACGGACACGCCAGCTCAGGCCGGTTGAACCCACAACCGCCGCAGCGAATTTCGAGTGATGTCGTCCGCCCCGTACTTGTCGCGAAACTTCTCGACGCCTTATTTCTCACCCATGCAACTGCTGGGCGAGGTAGTTGGCAATGCCCATTTCCTTGATGGAATGAAGCTGAGCCTCCAGGAAGTCCGCGTGCCGTTCTTCGTCCTTAAGCATGCGCTCGAATAAAGCCTTGGAGCCGTCGTCGCCTGCTGCGACGCAAATCTTCACGGCGGCGTTGTACTGGCGCACCGCATCCAGCTCGTCTTTAAGATTAATTTCCATCTGCTCCTTCACGTTGCTGCCCAGTTGAGGCTTCAATCCGACATCGACCGTGGGTAGGCTGTCGAGGAAGATGATGCGCTCAATGAGTCCTTCCGCGTGCCGCATCTCCTCGATGGCGCGGACCTTGGTGAGGTCGCCGAGCCGCTTGTAGCCCCAGTTCTGGCACATCTCCGAATGCGTCATGTACTGCACACTCGCTGTCAATTCCGAGCTTAGAGCCAGGTTCAATTGCTCGATCACCTTTTCGTTACCGTGCATAGTATTGCCCTCCGTCCCCGCCATTTTGCAACCTGGGGCAGCCGGAAGGCTGTGATCCGGCGCACAGAGACATGGTTGGCGGGAACATGGAGCCGGGCGATGACCTCTGTGGACTTCAGGCGCTGTACAATACTTTTTCCTGAAACTCTGATCACCGAAATGCTGGTAGGAACGGAGTGGAGCAATGCCTGAGTCCATTGACTGGCCGCCGCCGCATCCGCCGCGGCGCCGCCGCCGCCGCAGTTTCCTTCTCATTCTCGCTGTCCTGGCCGGCATCTTCTTCTTCGGCCGGACCGCGTTGTCATATTACGTGGACGCGCTCTGGTTCGGGTCGCTCGGCTACGGGGAGGTGTTCTGGAAAACCCTGAGCCTGCAATGGGGAATCTTCGCGGCTTTTACGGCGGCCACATTCCTCATTCTGTATGGATCGTTCCTGGCGTTGAAGCGGGCGCATCTTCCCGACTTGCCGGACGGTCATACGATTTTCATTGGCGGACAGCCGTTGAAGCTGCCGGTTGAGCCGGTCCTGCGCCTGATCGCGCTCGGCATTTCGCTCGTCATTGCCGCTGCCACCGGCGGCGGCATGATGGGGGAGTGGCCGACGTTCGCGCTCTTTTGGTATGCGCCCCGCACCACGAGTGGCGCCAGTGTCTTTGATCCGATTTTTGGCAGGCCGCTGAACTTTTTTCTGTTCGCCCTGCCCGCCTGGCAACTTATCGCCGGCTGGCTGCTTACGCTAGCCGTGATTATCGGTTTCCTCGCCGTTATCTTCGTCCTCATCACGGGCGGAAGCCGGGCGATCGCCGGGCGTCTCAGCCGCTCTGTTCTATTACCCTGGCGCGGGCTCTCCATTGCGTCTGCGTTTCTGTTGCTGATCGTTGCGATGCGCGTGTATATCGGCCGGTTCGAGTTATTGCTCGAGGATCATACGATCTTCGGGGGTGTGACCTACACCGATGCGCACATCACACTCACCGGGATGCTCATCGTCTGCGCGGCGCTTGTTCTCGGCGCGGCGATCGCAGCCGTTAACGCCGTGCGCGTGCCACGCGGGCGCTGGCTGATCGCGGCGATTCTTCCCGCCGCGGTCTGTTATGTCGCGGTTCAAGGAGTCGGCTGGTACGTCAGCAGCTTTATCGTCAAACCGAACGAACTGGTTCGCGAGAAGCCTTATATTGTCTACAACACCGAGTTGACGCGGCAGGCCTACGGATTGAACCGGATCTCGCTGCGCGAGTTTCCCGCCGAGACGACCATCGACGCGGCCGACCCGGAGAACAATCAGGCTACGCTTCAGAACATCCGGCTGTGGGACTGGCGCGCCCTCCAGGACACGCTGCGCCAGATTCAGGAAATCCGCACTTACTACGACTTTCCCGATATCGATATCGATCGATATGACATCGACGGCACGACTCGCGAGGTGATGCTGGCCGCGCGCGAGCTGAACGTCGACAAGCTCCCGGAGAGCAGCCGCAATTGGATTAACGACAAGCTGATCTACACCCACGGCTACGGTATCACCATGAACCCGGTCAACGGATTTACGCCGGAAGGGCTGCCCACGCTGATGCTGAGCAATATGCCGGTTCAGAGCACGGTGCGCGGTCTGAACGTGACGCGCCCGGAGATTTATTTCGGCGAGATGACCAATACCGACGTCTACGTCAAGACGCGGCAGAAGGAATTCAACTACCCGCAAGGCGCGAGCAACAGCCTCACGTCGTACGAGGGCAACGGCGGCATCTTGCTCGGCGGTTTTCTGCGCCGCATCGCTATCGCGCTCGACCGCGACGACCTCGCCAAGCTGCCGTTCAGCGATGACGTGAACCAGGATAGCCGTCTGCTGATGCGCCGCAGCTTGCGCGATCGCGTATCGACATTGGCGCCATTCCTTACTTACGATCCGGATCCGTACATCGTGCTCGGCGACGATGGCCGGCTGTCGTGGATCATGGATGCGTTCACGGTTTCAGACAGCTATCCCTACTCGAGCCATTACCATCTCGACCAGAATCTCGTTAACTACATGCGGAACAGCGTTAAGGTGGTGATCGACGCCTACGACGGTACGACCACGTTTTACGTATTCGATACCGACGATCCGATCATCGCAGCCTACCGCGGCATCTTTCCCGGTCTGTTCAAGGATGCGGCCCTGATGCCGCCCGGGCTGCGCAAACACGTGCGCTACCCCGAGCTGTTGCTTAAATTGCAGGCGGAGGTTTACGGCCTGTATCACATGACCGATCCGGAAGCGTTCTACAACCGTGAAGATTTGTGGACGGTCGCCACCGAAGTTGGCATGAGCGAGGGTGGGCAGCAAGTAACGCAGGCGATGCAGCCGAACTTCGTGCTGATGAAACTGCCCGGCGAAACCGGCGAGGAGTTCGTGGAGATTCTGCCCTTCACGCCGTCCAACCGGAATAATCTGATTGGCTGGATTGCGGGGCGCAGCGACGGCGCACATTACGGCACATCGGTGGTCTACAACTTTCCTAAAACGAAGCTGGTCGACGGGCCGCTGCAAATCGAGGCGCGCATCGATCAGAACGCGCAGCTCTCCGGACAATTGACACTGTGGAATCAGCAAGGCTCGCACGTGCGGCGCGGGGCCCTGCTGGTGATTCCGTCCGGGCGCGCGCTGTTGTATGCGGAGCCGATTTACCTGCAGGCGGAGCGGAGTCCGATGCCGGAGTTGCGCCTGGTCGTGCTCGCGCTGCAAGATAAGCTGGCGTACGGG
>Ga0326727_10026826_pt1 | contig 10640 bp, 4 predicted proteins | sample MB2enrmetagenome_FD_207643 | JGI IMG/M metagenome (GOLD analysis project Ga0326727, IMG submission 207643) | Lab enriched peat soil microbial communities from McLean, Ithaca, NY, United States - MB29MY | ecosystem: Environmental > Terrestrial > Soil > Wetlands > Peat | place: USA: New York... | reverse complement strand
GCAATGGCCGATATTTGGGGCGCTCGAAGATTTGTCCTACTCAAACACGACTCTTATGACGGCTGCCATGGGAGGTCTTCCGCTTGGAGATTTGTTCCATTGGTGGGGACCGTTTTCCGGGGCAAGCCAGTATGCGACCTGGCTGGCAGGGCAGTCCGCGGAAGAGACAAGAATTTCCACTTGGCTCGCTAAAGGGAGTGATCCCCTTAGTGTCGTAAATCTGCGCCCGGGTGTTCCTTCTCAATACGAGCTTAATCAGAACTATCCGAATCCGTTCAACCCGACCACCCAGATCAATTACTCGGTCCCGAAGAACGGGTTCGTGACTCTGAAAGTCTACAATGTCCTGGGTCAAGAAGTCGAGACGTTGTTCTCTGGAGTCCAGCATGCCGGAAATTACTTCGCGACTTTTAACGGCAGCAAGTTCGCAAGCGGTGTTTATTTCTACAGGCTCCAGGCTGGAAATGTGTCTATTACAAAGAAATTGGTTCTGATGAAGTAGCTTCTCCCTAGAGTTCTCCCTGACCCGGTCGGAGTTTCCGTTCGGGACTCCGAATTCCGGGCGGGGTGGACTTTATAATGGGTCAACGAGTTTTTTTGCGACAGAGGAGGTGATGAGATTTAGGCGAAATGTTGTGTGGGTCAACTCTTATCTTTAGTACTCGTAGAAAATATCGGGACTTGTTAAGGATTCGATGTAGTTCAATTAACAATTACTCCGATAACAAAAACAATTAGGAGGAAATATGAAGACCTTTTTACGTTCAGCCGCAGCAGGGTTGTTTCTTGTTTTGCTGGGGTTGAGCACAGTAAATGCCCAGGGAGTATCATTCGTACCTGGACCTGCAATCGCTCCGTCAACCAGCGGGGGAGTGGCCGGCCCTAACGGCGGATTCGCATGGGGAGATTTGCTTGGAAACGGCAACCTGGATCTCTTTCTCCCGGTGAATATTGAGTATCTAAATACTATAACTGCATTCACTGCTGCGGCGACAACTGCGACGGCGCAGGTTCCAGTGAACAGTAACGAGACGGGTCTAGGGCTTGCCGATTTTAATGGTGACGGCGTTCCTGACCTGTTTACCACTAATGGAGGCTCACCAGCCTTACTGATCGACACCGCCGGAGTATTCAAACCAGCGACCGGGATTGGCGATCTTGCGACTGCTGGAGCTACTGGCGAAGTGTTCCAGGGAATGGCTGCGGCACCGATCGATCACAGCAACTACCTTAGCCTTGCGTGGCCTGGAAGCTTCACAAATATTGCAGCCGGTTCCGGACCGTATGGTACCAACGGAGGTGTGTGGCTCCTTAAGGGAGGTGCGAGCGGCTTTACTGATATTGGAAAAGGAGCCGCTTCTGGAAATCTGGCTATAGATACCACGCTTTCATATGAATCGTGGGATGTACGCTTCTTCGATGCAAATAATGACGGCTATCTCGATTTATTGATGCCGAGTTTCCGAAATGGATTTTCTTCAACAGGCGGCGGTACATCGGGTGCCAGAAAGGCATCCGTCCTGTGGATAAACAATGGAGCCGGCAAGTTTATCATTCCGACTTCGGCAACAATACCGGGAAATCCGACGATTTACGCTCTCGATTCTATAAAGGTTAATAAGGCCGGGACTATGGACAGCATTGAATATGCCAGCGTTCATGCGGACACTGGGATTATTGTCGATGATACCGTCCGCCACTTCACTGCCATTGGCGAGCAATGGGGTGACCTCAACAACGACGGTATCCCGGATCTCGTGTTGGACGGTCTTGGTGCAACCGATAACAGGGACGGCAATGATAGCTTGAAGTCCGATATTATCCTGTACGGAAAGGGAGACGGCACGTTTACTTATAAATTCAATAGTACTGTGGGCGTGGTTCCCTTCAACGGACTGGTTCAGAATACGGGCCAACGCGCAATAAGCATAGGCGACGTCAATAATGATGGGTGGGAAGATATATATACATGCCTTAACGGCGGCACCCAATATTTGTATATGAACAACGGAAATGGTACGTTCACTAGCACAGCCACCTCGGCTGACGGCCTGGTTGCAAATGGTGGACGAGCCGGACAGTTGGTTGATTACAATAATGACGGCTTCCTTGACGTATTCGTTTATACGGGTGGCACAGCTACCTTGCTTAAGAACAACGGCAACACAAACAAGTGGATTGGCTTCAAACCGATTGGCACAGGCCATAACATGTCTGCAATCGGAGCGAAGTTCACTGTGTGGACTGCAGGGAAGCAACAGAACCGCTGGATCACAGCAGAAGGCGGCAGTGCAGGCCAGGGCGGAACCTTGAGAGCACTCTTCGGTGTCGGAACCGCCACGAAGGTTGACAGCCTGCAAGTCTTGTGGCCCGACGGAACAAGTCAATCTTTCAACATGGGCGGCATCACTCCTACCGTACCACTCAACGCATACTATACGATTCAGGAAGGCGCAAAAATCCCAGCCGCAGTTACGACGATCAGACCATCATGGGCGAAAGTCGACACGGCTCTGGCGCCTATAGACACGCTAAGTTGGAATGCGGTATCATCTGGCACTGGTACCACCACATATCAGGTCCAAATCGCCACGAACGCTTCTTTCTCTACGATAGCAAAGACGCTTTCGGGTTTGTCGACCGCCAGCACGATAACCCAGCTTGGACTTTCCTCGAAGTACTACTGGCGCGTGCAGGCTTTCGGCAATCTAGTGCCGGGCCCATATTCAGCGATCGACAGCTTCCACACAAAAACAGTGGTTGATACTGTAACCCCGAAGCGGTTGTTGCCGGCGGCTAATGACAGTACTGTGGCTTACAAGCCTAAATTGGTAGTGAGCTATGTGTCGACGGCATCTACATATCATTTCCAAGTCACCGTTGCAGACTCGAATTTTAGGAATTGGGATGCAAAAAATGGAGTGGCTAAATCGTTTGTGATTAACGACTCGACCAGCGATTTCGATACGACGTGGGCGATCACTACGGCGTTAACGCCGAGCAAGACCTATTACTGGCGCGTACGAGGATACAATCCAGCAGGTTCATCGGCATGGTCTCCGGAGGATTCGTTCAAAATCATGTTCCTCCCGGCGACGCCGACACTCATACACCCTTCAGTTAATCAGGCGAACGTGCCGGTCAATCCTCTAACTCTGACCTGGCGCCATGAAGCTGGAGATAGCAACTACGTTGCCCAATTGTGGTCATACACAAGCGCCGGCGGCCAAGTCCTCTTGGTAGATACAACAAAGACAAAGAATGATACGTCATGGACGATTAGTAGTGGTCTACTGAATCGTGCGTACTATTACTGGAAAGTGCAGTGCTTCAACCAGGGTGGTGCGAGCTCGTTCAGTGCGGTAGATTCATTCACAAGCGTCATCGAAGTGGCAGGTCCGCCGGTAGCCGTCTCCCCGAAGGGGACTACAACTACCGCTGAACGAAAGACACTCTTCGAGTGGAATCCTGCAGCGAACGCCGAGTCGTATCATTTGCAGGTCGCAAGTGCAAGCGATTTCTCAGGTGACATAATCGTTGATACGACGACCGCTGATACATCCATTAGAATAGCGGATACTCTTGCCCCCAGCACGACATTCTACTACCGCCTAAGTTCAATCAATTTGGGTGGTGAAGGTGGCTTCTCAGGGGCTACCGTATTCAAAACCGGAACGGTCGTGGGCGTCCATGAATTCACCAGCACCGTTCCAGAGGTGTACGCTCTGTTCCAGAACTACCCGAATCCATTTAACCCGTCAACGACGATCAGCTATGACCTTCCGAAGTCCTCTTACGTGAAGGTGGTCATCTATGACGTGCTTGGAAGACAGGTAGCGACTTTGGTCAATGGCATGCAACAGGCCAGCCACCAAGTAGTGCAGTGGAATCCTTCCGCATTGAGCAGCGGCGTTTACTTCTGCCGAATTGAGGCTCGGAGTGCCGATGGTTCTGGTAATTTCGCTGCAGTGAAAAAACTCCTTTACATGAAGTAAAAATAATTTGCTCGCCGTAATCCCCCTCTCAACTCTAAAAGAGGGGGAAGGCGAGCGCTCTTTTTTTTGTTGAATGAGGTAACTCTTCTCCTTAGGTCACCCCGGCGCGCGCCCGGCACGCCGGGATGGCTTTGACGATTGTAACGGAAACCCGTCCATGCGAGTCCTTTTGATCTGTGGACGGGTTTATTTGTTCGAGAGTGTCTACTCCTCAGTGGGAAAGGTTAGACGGTAGGTTATGCAAAAGAAGAACGCGGGAATCATCTATCTCATCGCTCAATTTTTGGTTTTGACCTGCATCGGGAAGTTTTGTCCAGTGTCCGCACAGGAAAGATCCGGATCGTATTACTCAGGAGTCTATAGAAACCTCTTCATTGATTTGTTGGGCAAGAACGAATCAGAAACAAAGTCACGACTGGACAGCGCGTTCAATCAGTTGTTTTATGGAAGCAACATCACGCAGCGTGTTTATTACCCGGTCGAGCCCGACATGGCATATGTGGAAGACATAGGAGATTCCGACGTCAGGACCGAGGGGATGTCATACGGGATGATGATAGCTGTCGAGATGGATCGAAAGGATGTCTTCGATCGACTGTGGAAATGGGTGAGCACTTACATGCGATTCAAGAGCGGACCGCATAAGGGATATTTCGCGTGGCACTGCAAGACAGACGGAACGGTTCTCGACCCCAGCGCTGCTTCGGATGGAGAAGAATGGTTTACGATGTCGCTGTTCTTTGCATCGGCAAGGTGGGGAAATGGAACCGGGATATATGATTACATGGAACAGGCACAGGATATTTTGAACACGATGCTCCACAAGGAGTCCGAAGCGGGACATGGCGATGTTACGGATATGTTTAACTCTAAAGAACATTTGGTCGTCTTTGTTCCGGCCGGCCGAGCATCGGAATTTACTGATCCATCATATCAGCTTCCTCACTATTATGAACTGTGGGCAAGGTGGGCGAAAAACGATAATGAATTTTGGTGCAGCGCTGCTCATGCGAGTCGTGAGCTTCTGAAGAGAGCAGCGGACTCGACTACCGGGTTGTCGCCCGACTATTCTCGCTTTGATGGAAAGCCGGTTGCGTCATGGCAGGGAGGCCACGCAGATTTCCGTTTCGATGCTTGGCGGGTCGCAATGAATACCGCTGTGGATTACGAATGGTTTGCGAAGGATAAATGGGAAGTGACCGAGTGTAATGGATTATTGGATTTCTTTAGAAATCAGGGGATAAGTGAGTATGGGAACCAATACACATTGGATGGGAAAAAACTTGGGATGGATCACAGTGCGGGACTTGTCGCAATGAACGCAGTGGCTGCTTTGGCATCCACAAGCGAGTGGAGAAAGGATTTCGTCGAGGCCCTGTGGAATGCTCGAGTGCCGACGGGCTTGTATCGATACTACGATGGAATGCTGTACATGCTGGCGTTGCTTCAGGTCAGCGGGAATTTTAAAATTTACGATCCGACAGGGAAACCTGTGCCGGCTTGTGAGAAATAGGATACATGTCAAATGAGTACTGAGAGAACGAAGTGTGTGACTGATCCCGTCGGCCTTATGGCCGTGCGAGACCGGAGAGAAGCCAAAAACTTATCTTCTCTCCTTTATATCTTCTTGTCTTTTTTCTCCCTGCGTCTGCTCTGTCTTTACATCGGTTTAGTTTTGGCCGTATCTGGAGCTCTAATGTTGTCTCCGAGTTATGCATTTGCGATTGGAGGCGAGTCTTACGTCAGTTTCGAAAACGGGAAGGGAGAATTCCCGCTGTCGATCTCAGTCCGCTCCACGCCGCTCTGCGCAAGCTCGAGAGACTATCCGGGCGTCCAGCTTATTTTGAAGGAATTCCAGGGCGATATTGCAAAAGTCACAGGATCGGAACCGGAAATCTCGATCGATACAATTCCTTCCTCGAGAGAGATTGTTCTTGTCGGCACGATAGGGAAAAGTCCTTTGGTAGATGAATTGGCAGCGAAGGGGAAAATTGATGTCACAGGCATCGCCGGAGAATGGGAGGCATCATTAATTCAAGTTGTCGATAATCCATTTCCCGGTGTTGATCGTGCTCTGGTGATTGCTGGAAGCGACAAGCGAGGCACGATATATGGGATGTTCGATATCTCTGAGAGAATCGGAGTGTCGCCATGGTATTGGTGGGCGGATGTTTCAATAAAGCATCACGAAGAAATATTTATACTTCCGGGAAGGCACTCTGACGGCCCACCGTCCGTCAAGTATCGCGGCATCTTTCTCAACGATGAATGGCCGGACCTGACCAATTGGGTTCAAGCAAAATATGGCCTCGCACCTGTTTGTCAAAATCCTCCCGTACCTCCCGGAGTCGCAAATTATGCACACGAGTTTTATGAGAGGATATTTGAACTGCTGCTCCGACTGAAGGCAAATTACCTTTGGCCGGCGATGTGGAATAACGCGTTCAACGAGGACGATTCGATGAACGCCAGGCTTGCCGATGAATATGGAATTGTCATGGGGACATCTCATCAGGAACCGATGTTGCGTGCGCAGAAGGAGTGGGACAGGCGATATTCGCAGACGATCGGGCCATGGAACTTTGGGAAATATCCGGACACAGTTGAAAAGTTCTGGCGTGAAGGTATTAGGCGAAATAGGAATTACGAGAGTATTATTACTATCGGACTTCGTGGCCCAAACGATACTCCGATGGCGCCAGGGGGACCTGAAGCGAACATGGATTTGCTGAAGAAAATCGTGGATGTGCAGCGAAATATCTTATCGGAAGAAATTAACCCGGATGACACAAAAGTCCCTCAATTATGGTGCCCATATAAGGAGGTACTTGACTTTTATAACGCTGGATTCCGCGTTCCTGATGACGTGACGATTCTCTGGACTGATGACAACTGGGGTAACATTCGCCGGCTGCCGACTGCCGAAGAGCGAAAACGGAGGGGAGGAGCCGGGATTTATTACCATTTCGACTATCACGGCGGCCCGAGAAATTACCAGTGGATCAACACGAGTCCGATTTCAAAAATATGGGACCAGATGTCCCTGGCGAAGGAATATTGCGCGGACAGGATCTGGATTGTCAATGTCGGACATCTGAAAGGCTACGAGCTGCCCATCAACTACTTCATGGATATCGCATGGGACACGGATGAATGGACCTACAGTAATATTGATGAGTACACGCAGCTTTGGGCAGAGGAGCAGTTTGGACCGAAGTATTCGAAAGAAATCGCCGAGATTGTCTCGAAATGCGCAAAGTACGATGGGAGGCGAAAGCCCGAGCTGCTGAGTCCAACGACCTACAGCATCGTGGATTATCGGGAAGCCGATAATGTCGTGGCCGATTTCAGATCGATCGTTTCAAGGGCGGAAGACATCTATCGTGAGGTGCCGAAAGATGAGCAGGATGCTTTCTGCGAACTGGTGTTGTTTCCGCTGAAGGCAAGCGAGATTGTGAATGAACTCTACGTCGCTGCCGGAAAAAATGCGTTGTATGCAAAGCAAGGCCGTACGAGCGCAAACGACATGGCAGCACAAGTCCGCTCTTTGTTCCAGTTGGACACGAGCCTTATGGGATATTTCAACCGTGTATTCGCCGGCGGTAAGTGGGATCACTTCATGGATCAGCCGGTGCTAGGTTATACGAGTTGGAATCAGCCGCAGAGCAATAACTTGGATGCAATTCCTCTTGTCGATATGAAGCCCCTTGATTCGGCATCGATTGGAGTCGCTGTGGAAGGGTCGACCGAGTCATGGCCAGGATCGGAAACCGAAGCAACACTGCCGGACTTTGATTCATTCAACCGTCAATCGTTTTACATAGATGTTTTCAACCGTGGGAAGACTTCTTTTAAATTCTCAGCGACGGCCAGTGAGCCGTGGGTGAAGACATCTTCGGCCAATGGCGAAGTTGACAGAGAGACCCGAGTTTGGGTTAGTGTGGATTGGGACAAATTGCCGAAGGGACTAGATAGTGCCACTGTTCATGTTGCGGGCACCGATCGCGATGTCATCGTAAAGGTCAGGGCGCTAAATTCGGAGGAACCGTCGCGCGATCGCTTGCAAGGCTTTGTCGAAGGAGAGGGCCTGGTCTCAATCGAGGCTCAGCATTACACGAACAAAACCGATGTGGGCACTAACCGATGGATTGAAATCCAGGACTATGGTCAAACACTTTCGGCAATGAGGACAAATTCTAGTGTTGATTCGCAAAGCGCCACGCCAGGAAAAGATTCCCCTTGTCTGGAGTACAAGATGTTTGTTTTCGATTCGGGGGAAGTCGATGTTGAAGGGATTTTTGGCCCAACGCTGAATTTCGTGCCGGACAGAGGGCTGCGGTATGCGGTCTCATTCGATGATGATACCCCTCAGATTGTGAGTCTTGTGCCCCAGGGCTACAACGCGCAGAACGGCAACAGGGAGTGGGAGAAGTGCGTTGCTGATAACACTCGCCGTAGCCGTGCCTCTTTCATGATTCCCAGGCCCGGATATCACACGCTTAAGATCTGGATGGTTGATCCCGGAGTTATGTTGGAGAAAGTTATTGTGAATCTCGGGGGGCTAAAACCGAGCTACCTCGGACCGCCGGAGAGTTTTCATGAAAATGTTGCTAACGAAAAGTGAGGAAAAGAAAAGTGGAACACGTGCTATACGGAAAGAACGGATTCTCACGCATCGAAATATTCAATCTTATATCGCTGGCGAGAATTGGTGTCTTCAGTCTTATCGGGGTGCTCGCTTTTGCTTCCTCGAACATCGTGCAAGCCCAGACGAAGAATGTTTTTCAGATGTCCCCGGAAGAGCGTAATGCTTACTTCACTAAGATTGGCGTTGAATCCGAAAAAGATTGGCATAGAACAATCGATTTTCTCCAGATAAAACTTCCTGATTCGTTGCCGCCTGCCGCTGAAGATCCAATCCGTCCCAAGAACACATTCCAGAAGGCAGGATCCGGCAACTGGTACGACAGCACAGGGAATCTGTACACCCGTTCGGCCTGGGGAACATGGAACAACTACGACGAAGCGAAGGCGAATCCATTCCCGAGTTTGCCCGATCCTTTGGAATTGGACAGTGGAAAACAGGTGAAGAACGCCGAAATGTGGTGGAAGGAAAAGAGACCGGAGATCGTGGCACAGTTCGACAGCGAGATATTTGGCAAAGTTCCTTCAAACGTGCCCGCTGTGCACTGGGAGGTCCTCAGCACGAAAGATACCATGGTTGGCTCAATTACGGTCATCACCAAAGAACTTGTGGGCCATGTCGATAATTCGCTGGACACAAGTATCCATGTTGATATTCAGGTGAGCCTTACTACTCCCGCAAAAGCTAGCCACCCTGTGCCGGTAATAATGGAATTCGGTTTTGTATTTCCTGCCGGATTCAAATTCCCGGGAATGCCGGAACAGAAGGGCCCAACCTGGCAGGAGCAAGTCCTCGATAAAGGTTGGGGATATGCCATCTATGTGCCCACGAGCGTCCAGCCGGACAACGGCGCGGGATTGACGGAAGGCATTATTGGGCTGGTGAACAAAGGCCAGCCGCGTACTCCGGAACAGTGGGGAGCATTGCGAGCATGGGCCTGGGGCGCCAGCAGAGTCTTGGACTATTTTGAAACGGATAAATCTGTGGACGCGAAGAAAGTTGGGATCGAAGGTGTTTCTCGTTACGGCAAAGCGGTCCTCGTGACCATGGGATATGACCAGAGATTTGCGATTGTTCTTGTCGGATCATCTGGAAAAGGTGGCGCGTCACTTTACCGCCGCGACTTCGGAGAAGACATGGGAAATAGCTGCTCATCCGGTGGATATCATTGGTTTGCAGGCAACCTCATGAAGTACGTGTTGACGCCAGATGATTTGTCTGTCGATTCGCACGAGCTGATTGACCTTTGCGCTCCTCGACCGGTTTTTATAAGCGAGGGCTCGCCCAAGGAGGAAGGAAATTGGGTAGATGACAAGGGACAGTTCATGGCAGAGGTAGCGGCTCAGCCGGTCTACGAATTATTTGGCGAAAAAGGATTGGGGACGTCCACCATGCCGCCGATTGGCACTTCGCTTCTGGATGGTACTCTTGCCTTCCGTCAACATGAAGATGGACATACGATCGGCCCGAACTGGCCGTACTTTTTGAATTTTGCGGAAAATTACTTTAATCCAGCCCCAAATTCACTAACTAAATGAAGTTGTTTGAAAATGGCTCAGATTTTGGCTCAAGACTCACTGCCTTGAGAGAAAAGGAATACGCAATTGAAGAGGCATGAATTATTGTATCCATTGACACAGGATTTGCCTATGCAGATCCGGCGCTTGCTCGTAAATCGATGGAAAGCACTCATATTCATTGTGGCATTATCGCTCCCGTTCATGTCGGGGGCGCTGCTGAAAGCTCAACCCCGCGAAAATGGTATGCCGCACTTAGTGAAACATGGAACCGCGATGCAACTGATGGTCGATGGTAAACCTTTTCTTGCCCTCGCCGGTGAACTTGGCAATTCCTCCGCCTCATATATGGACTATTTGAATCCGTTTTGGAAAAATTTCGAGCAAATGCACCTGAATGCTCTAATAATTCCCGTTTACTGGGAGCTTGTCGAACCCGTGGAGGGGCATTTCGACTTCACGTTAGTTGATAGCATCATTCGC
>Ga0326727_10026825_pt1 | contig 10641 bp, 6 predicted proteins | sample MB2enrmetagenome_FD_207643 | JGI IMG/M metagenome (GOLD analysis project Ga0326727, IMG submission 207643) | Lab enriched peat soil microbial communities from McLean, Ithaca, NY, United States - MB29MY | ecosystem: Environmental > Terrestrial > Soil > Wetlands > Peat | place: USA: New York... | reverse complement strand
AAACGTTGTTGACCGCCAAACTGGTCGACGACCTGACCGACACGCGGTCCCACAAGGGGCGCGAATCCTGGGCGCTTGGTGTTGCCAACATCGCCGCCGGCTTCTTTGGCGGCATCGGCGGCTGTGCCATGATCGCGCAGACGGTGGTCAATGTGAAAATCGGCCGGGGGCGCACGCGTGTCTCGACGGTGGTAGCCGCTCTGATGCTGCTGGTGCTGGTAACGGGTCTCAGCGATCTGATGGCGCGGATACCGATGGTCGCGCTAGCCGCGGTCATGATGATCGCCGCGCTCAAGACCGTGAACTGGCACAGTATACGACCCGCGACGCTGAGGCGAATGCCGGTTCCGGAAACTTTAGTGATGGCCGTCACCGTTGTGATCACGGTCGCAACGGGCAACCTTGCGCTGGGTGTCGCGGCCGGTGTGCTCCTCGCCATGGTGCTGTTCGCGCGCCGGGTGGCACATGTGATCCGCGCGGAGCGCACGGTCGACGACGACGGCCTTTCGGTTCGCTATGATGTCCAAGGTCCGTTGTTCTTCGGAAGCAGCAACGACCTGGTGGAGCGCTTTTCCTACGGCATCGATCCCAAGCGTGTGTCGATCGATCTCGCTCACTCGCAGATATGGGATGCCTCGAGCGTCGCGGCCCTGGATTCCATCGTGGCCAAATACCGCGAACACGGCGCCACCGTCACCTTTACCGGGCTTGATCCGCGCTCTTCCGCGTTTCATGCGCGGCTGACGGGCCGGCTGTAGGTACGCAGGAGAAACCCTTGCTTAGATATCTTGGAACCGCGTTCGAAAACTTTCTGCGGCGCGTTGCCGCCACGGTAGGCCTTACCGGCCGCTACCGTCCGGAACAGCATTACATGCGTGGGCCGGGCCCCAAGTCCGGCGGTCAAAAGAAACCGTAAGTAGCCATATGGCAAGTCACGAGGAGAAGGTTCGCAAGCAGACCCAGGAGGCGTGCTACAAGATCGAAATGATCTCAAGCTCCTGACCGGAAGTACCGACCTCATCGCCTGCGGCTTTGCCCATCAGAAGCCTCGCCACTGGGGATACATATGAAATAGAGCCCGCCTTCGGGTCCGCCTCGTCCTCTCCCACAATACGATATTTCTGGATGCGCCCATCATCGCGCCTGAAGGTCACGGTGCTCCCGAAGGCAACAGTGTCGGTTGACGCAGGACTTGCAATGACCTGAGCCGTCCGAACTCTCTCCGCAAGGTATCGCATATCGCGCAAGGGGATTGCTGCTTGCCGCCGCCTTTCATTGACGTCTTCTATTTTCTGCGCCGTCTCGTACGCCTCGCGAGACTGGTGGAGTTGAAATTCCAGAGCCTTTAATCCCGCTTCCGTAACCAGGTTTGGATGAGTTGAAACCGGGCGGTCGGGAAGTAGCGTCTCCGACGCAGTTTCGGCACTGTCTTCCTTGGTAAAGGCGACGCTCAAGCCAGTCTCCTCTTAAATCAAATATGCGAAGCCGCTTCGTCAGCGCCAACCAAGGGCGGGAGCGACGTGGGTCAAAATCGCTTCGATCACATGCGCGTTATAGGCAACGCCCAATTGGTTGGGGACGGTCAGTAGCAACGTGTCGGCCTCGGCGACAGCTTCGTCTTTCCTGAGCTGATCGATCAGCACGTCCGGCTCGGCTGCATAGCTGCGGCCGAAGATTGCCCGGGTCCGATCGTCAATGAATCCGATCTGGTCATCCTCTTCGCGCCCCCGTCCGAAATAGGCGCGGTCGCGATCGTCGATCAGCGCGAAGATGCTGCGGCTGACCGAGACCCTGGGCTCGCGGGCATGGCCTGCCTCCTTCCAGGCGGCGCGAAAAGCCCGGATTTGGGCGGCCTGCTGTATATGGAAAGCCTCGCCGGTTTCGTCGCTTTTGAGAGTTGAACTCTGTAGGTTCATCCCGAGCTTTCCCGCCCAGATCGCCGTAGCGTTCGAACCGGCGCCCCACCAGATGCGGTCGCGCAGGCCATCGGAATGAGGTTCCAGGCGCAATAGCCCGGACGGATTGGGAAACATGGGTCGCGGATTGGGCTGGGCGAAGCCGTCGCCGCGCAGCAGGTCGAACAATACCTCGGCATGACGCCGCCCCATGTCGGCGTCGCTCTCGCCCTCGGCCGGCTGATAACCGAAATATCGCCAGCCATCGATCACCTGCTCGGGCGACCCTCTGCTGATGCCGAGCTGCAGCCGCCCGCCGGCGATGAGGTCGGCGGCGCCAGCGTCCTCGGCCATGTAGAACGGATTCTCGTAGCGCATGTCGATCACCGCCGTGCCGATCTCGATGCGGCTGGTCTTTGCACCTACCGCCGCCAAGAGGGGGAAGGGGGAGGCCAGCTGACGGGCGAAGTGATGGACCCTGAAATAGGCTCCGTCCGCCCCCAATTCCTCGGCAGCGACGGCGAGGTCGATGGATTGCAGGAGTGTATCAGCCGCCGAACGCGTCTGTGATTGAGGCGAGGGGGTCCAGTGTCCGAACGAAAGAAAACCAATCTTCTTCATGCGGCCAATCTAGTGATATCCGGCTTGGTTTGCGACCGTCCCGCGCGCGCAGACCAAGCCGAATTTATGACGAATTGTATATGGAACTTGCGGACAGTACGCTGAGCTTCCGTTTCTGGCATCTTGATAAACGCACGCGCTCCGAGCAACCCTCAAATTCGAACGCTGGTTCGCACGGATAACCCCTCCCCCGACCTAAAAAGTCACCGATTTTTAACCAATCGTTCCGGTCGCCGTTGGTCCCGTAACGGCGCCTTAAGCGCGAGGATGCGAAAAGCCGCGATCCAGCGAAGTTTTTGTCCAGGCCCATCGATGACCTTTCGCAACAAATGCCGGGTATGGCTGAGGGCCTCTCTCAATCTGGTCACCCTTGCCTGTTTTGTCCTGATCGCGGCCTGCTGGCTCATCGCGGCGCTGGTGATAGGGGTTGAGCACGACAAGGCCGTCGACGACGCATTCAAGCGATCGGACAGCCTGGTGCAGCTGTTTGAACGGGATACCACCGACATCGTTGAGCGTTTCGATCGCACCCTCCTGCTGCTGCGCAAGAGTTTCGAGGACGATCCTGTACATTTCGATCTACGAAGCTGGTCAGAGCGGGCGGGCCTTGTCGGCGACCAGACGCAGCAACTCACGCTGATCGGTGCCGACGGATTTCAGTCGGCTTCAACGACTGACTATCGCGGCCCGGCGCTCTATCTTGGCGACCGGGAACATTTTAAGGCGCAACTTGATCCAACGGTCGACAAGTTGTTCATTAGCAAACCGTTGGTAGGACGAGCATCGAAAAAAATTTCGCTGCAATTCTCGCGCCAGCTGCGCGGTGCCGATGGCGGCTTCGGCGGCGTCATTGTGATTTCCGTCTCTCCGTCCTTTATCGAGCAGTTCTATCAGACGGTCGATCTCAGGGCGAACGGCGGCAGCATCGTTCTGCGCAACCTTGACGGGGTGATCCTCGCCGCAAGTGGAATTTCGTTCGAACCCATCGGCCGCCATGTCAGTCCTCAGCCGTTTCTTGATGCGTTCGCCAGATCCCGTTCGGGCCATTATTGGGGAGGCGGCGCTATCGATGGCGTCAACCGGCTGGTCGCCTATCGTACATCGGATAAACTTCCACTCGTTTTTGCCCTCGGCCTCACTGAAAAGGATATTTTTCGCAACTATGAGCGCGATCGAGCCCGCTATCTGACGACAGCGGGCATCATCACATTGATGATCTTGATTGCGATCGTATTCACGACGCATCGCCAACTGAGGCTTGAGCGCTATCAGGAAAATCTCGAACGCCTCAATCAAGAGATCTCCCTGCAAAATCTCCGCTTTGACGCCGCGATCGAGAATATGGCGGTCGGCCTATGCATGTTCGACGGGCAGAAGCGCCTCGTCGTCTGGAATGACCGCTATGCGGAACTCTATCGACTGACGCAGGAATTACTGAAGGTGGGAACGCCGCACGAGGCCATCATTGCGGATCGCATCTCGCGCGGCATTCTCAAGGGAGAAACGAGTGGGCCTGCCATCGAAACCAAGATTGCCGAGTTGGGCCGGCTTCCTTCCGACGCACGTTCCAGCAGGGTCGACGAGTTCGCGGACGGCCGTCTCATGCTGGTCACCCGCCAGCCGATGAAGGACGGCGGTTGGGTGGCGACCCACGAGGACATCACCGAACGGCGGCGCGCGGAAGCCGAGATCGCCTATCTGGCGCACCATGACGCGCTCACCGGATTGGCCAACCGGGCCGTCTTTATCGAAAAGCTTCATGAAGCGGGCAAACGGTGCGAGCGCCAGAGTGGCTGGTTTACCGTGCTCTTGCTCGACCTCGATAAATTCAAGGCTGTCAACGACACGCTGGGGCATATTGCCGGAGACCAGTTGCTGGTTGAAGTGGCCCGACGCTTGAAATCCTCGGTTCGGGAATCCGACGTACTGGCGCGCCTTGGGGGCGACGAATTCGCCGTTATCCAGGAGGGTGGCCCCAACCAATATGAGGGCGCCGCCGCGCTCGCGCTGAAAATCATAGAGGCCATCACTCGGCCATTCGATCTAAACGGCCGCGAGGCAATGGTCGGAACCAGTATTGGAATCGCGCTGGCCCCGGAACACGGCAAAGCTCCCGGGGAGCTCCTGAAGAGCGCCGACCTTGCGCTCTACGATGCCAAGGCCAATGGAAGAAATATTTTCCGGGTGTTCCGGGCCGAAATGCTCGAGGCCATCCGTTCACGAAAAGCCGCAGAGAGCGAACTGCGGGACGCCATCGAGCGAGATGAATTCGTTCTGCATTACCAGCCGGTGGTGGATGTCAAAACCCGGCGGCTGTGCGGTGTCGAGGCGCTGGTTCGCTGGCGGCATCCAGCGAAGGGTTTCATTCCGCCGGATCAATTTATCCCGCTTGCGGAATCGACGGGCCTGATTGTCCCGCTCGGAGAATGGATCTTGAGGCGCGCTTGCGCGGATGCGGTGTCATGGCCGGCGGATATCAGGGTCGCGATTAACGTCTCGGCCGTGCAGATCAGCAAAGGCAACCTGCACGGCGTCGTGTTGAGCGCACTCGTTGAGACCGGCCTGTCGCCCGGGCGGCTCGAACTCGAGATCACCGAAACCGCGCTGCTTGAAAATCAGGAAGCGCATCTGGCGACCATACGGCAACTGAAGAACCTCGGCATCTCCCTGGCGCTCGATGACTTCGGAACCGGGTATTCGTCGGTGAATTACCTGACCAACTTTCCGTTCGACAAGATTAAAATCGATCAATCGTTCACGCGAGGCGTTCTCCATCGTCGCGATTGCGCCGCAGCGGTCTCGGCGGTGCTTGCTTTGGCCCAGGGCCTTGACATTGTGACGACCGCCGAGGGCGTCGAGACCGAAGCCCAGTTCGAATATATGCGTAATGCCGGGGTGAATCTCGTTCAGGGTTACCTGTTCGGCCGACCCGCGCCTGTCGCTCAACTTGACCTTTACCATACCAATGTCTCCTCGGAGATGGTGGCATAGCCCCCTGCTGAGGCGCCGGTCAATTCTGCGGCGGCGCGAAATTCTGATTGGTCAGCGGTGCGGCAGTCGGGCGCTGGATGCGAATGAACGGCTTGTTGGCCGCCGCATGGCAGGCGTTGCAGGCATTGGTGAGGTTATCGAAAGCGGCGGCGAATAGCGCGCTGCTCCGGGCTTCGACTGCCTTTTCAAGCTCCGCTATTGCGGGCTCGATGTTGGTCTTGATCATCTCGGCGACCGGAATGCCGTCAAGGGTGGGAACCTGCTTTTCGGCGTCCTCGAGACCCTCCTTGATCTCGTCGATTTCAAAGGCGGCAAGCTCCCAGTTCCTTCCTCTCCCGGCAAACCACAGCTTCGCATGGCGAAGCTGTGTCGCGGTCATGAACTCGCCAAGGCCGGGTTGGTAAGGCGCTTTGGCCGGCTGCGCGGCCGCCAGCACCACGGGGACTGTGACGGCAAGGGCGATGGCGATGACGCGTCTCATGGGTCCTCGGAGCGCTCGCAAAAATGCCAGCGACGCGGCTACGCAAGTCGCGCCGTCATTGAAGGGGGCTAAGCGCCGTCAGTTCACGAATTGCGCCGGCTCGCGCGAGTGGCGATGGCGGCAGCCGCGGTGCGGTTCTCCACCCCGAGTTTGGCGTAGATTTGTTCCAGATGCTTGTCCACCGTCCTTGGGCTCAAGCCCAGGATTTGTGCGATGTCGCGGTTGGTTTTTCCCTTGCTCAGCCAGGACAGCACTTCGCCTTCGCGGGTGGTCAGGCCGAGTTCGCGGGAGAATTCCGCCGGCATGTTGGTGCTGGAATCCTTGGCGAGCCGCAGCAGAAATTCATTGGGGCCAAGCTTGCCCATATATTGCAGCCGAAGCTGCTCGTTGCCCGGAAACGCCGCCAGCGCCGGCGTCTTCGATCCGGTCTTGCCGACTTGTGCCTGTTCAAGCCATTGCAGCATCGATTCCGGCAGCACCAATTCGTCCTCCGCGCCCGCGCCGAGGTTATCCGATAGCAGTTTCTGCGCCTGCGGCGTCGCCCACATGATCTTGCCTTGCATGCTGACGGCGAGCAGAAATCGCCCCGACACATCGAGCGCCGCGCGGGCACTTTGCGTGAGCCGGGCATTGGCCAGATGGACGCGAATTCGCGCCAGCATTTCCTCGATCACGATCGGCTTGGTCACGTAGTCGACGCCGCCGGCTTCCAGACCGCGCACGATGTGTTCGGTCTCCGCCAGGCCCGTCATGAAGATGACCGGCACATTGCTCAGCCCGGCATCGCGCTTGAGGCGCTGGCAGGTTTCAAAGCCGTCCATGCCGGGCATCACGGCGTCGAGCAGAATGATATCCGGGGTGATCTGATCGACGATCCGCATCGCCGCCGCACCGTCCATCGCGACCATCACGGTCATGCCGGCGCCATCGAGCGCGTCGGTCAGCAGCCGAAGCGTTTCCGGCGAATCGTCGATGACGAGCGCGACATCGCGCTTTTTCGGTTCAGTGGTCATAGCTGTGCAGGGTCTTCAGGGTTGCCATGTACTGATCGAGGTCGAAGCGGTCGACCAGCGAGCGCATTTGCGCGACGAAGTCGGCATGCTCGGGATGATCGGTCCCGATTTCATCGAGCTTGACCTGGATCGCACGAATGTAGCCCATCTGTCCAAGGCCGATAAGTTCCTCCACATGCTGCGGGGCCGGCCGCGAGCCGCTGCCTGGGTTCCATTGCGGCGCGGCAATTTGACCGGTCTCATATTGCCATTCGACCTTGAGCAGCTGGCGGATCAGTTCCAGGAGTCTCGGAATATCGATCGGCTTCATCAGGTAACCGTCGTGAAAGGGCTGCGCCAGCGGCGCGCCATGGGCCTCCAGCGCGCTTGCGGAAACCATCAGGATACGGGCTTGATGATGGCCGGTCGACCGCAGCGTCTCCGCGACCGTCCAGCCGTCCATGCCCGCCATCGAGATGTCGAGCAGGAACAGGTCGGGCCGGCAGTGTTGCGCGAGCGCAAGGCAGGCGGGTCCGTCCGGCGCGCTCAACAGGATAAAGCCCAGCGGCGTCAGCACTTCGCGCAACAAATCGCGGTGCACGGGATCGTCGTCGGTGATCAATATCGTCCTGCGCGGGCCGTGATATCCGAACACCGGCGCATCGACCGGCGCGATCCGCCTCGGATTGGTGACCTCCGACAACAGGATTTTTACCCGGAACGTGCTGCCGGTACCGACCGCGCTGGTGACCCGGATGTCGCCGCCCATCACGCCCGCGAGCAAGCGGCTGATGGTCAGACCCAGGCCGGTCCCGCTTTGTGGTTGCGAGACCCCCAATGCGCCGCGCTCGAACGGCGCGAAGATGCGCTCGAGATCGCTGGCCTGAATGCCCGGACCGGTGTCGATTACCTCGAACTCGGCGACCGGGCTGCGATAATGAACGACGAACCGCACGCTGCCGGTCTGCGTGAACTTGATGGCGTTCGACAAAAGATTGATCAGGATCTGGCGCAGACGCTTCTCATCGGCGTAGACCACGACGGGCAGAACGGTCGGTCGTTTGAAGATGAAATCGATGCCCTTGGCGGCAGCCTGGAGCCGGAACATCCCGACCAGCTGATCGAGAAAATCCGTGAGGCGAACCTCGTCCCGCGACAGGTAGAGCCGACCGGCCTCGATCTTCGAAATGTCGAGAATGCCGTCGATCAGCCCCGACAAATGATCGGCACTGCGGCGTACCACGCGCACCTGGTCGCGCGGCTTGGGGAGCAGGCTGGAATCCTGTTCCAGCAATTGCGCGTAGCCGGAGATGGCGTTAAGCGGAGATCGCAGTTCGTGGCTCAGTCCGACGACATATCGGCTCTTGGCGAGGTTGGCGGATTCGGCGACTTCCTTGGCACGCTGCAATTCGGTGTCGGTGCGCTTGTGTGCGTCGATTTCCTGGATCAGGAGCGCGGTCTGCCGCCGGGTCTCCGCCTCCGCCGCGCGCCGGCTTTGCTGGGCGAGCACGAACAGCCACGCTACCACGCCAATGATGATGGTCAGCGCGAAGAACACCTTCCACAGCACGTCGGAGAGCTGCAGATTGTCGGCATGGACCGTTGCCGAGGTCTGCAGATAGATCAGGCTCAGCGTCAGCCCGACCAGGCCCGCGGAAAGCGCGAAGACGCCGAGATAGTGTCCGAGCTGTGAATTGATCCGCGCGTAAATCGGCGCCGGCAGCATTTTGCCGAGGGTGTCGGCGACCTGCGCCTGGATCCGCGCGTGCGGCTTGCAGAGATCGTGGCAGCGTGCGTCAAGCGAGCAGCACAGCGAGCAGATCGGGCCGGCATAGGCCGGACACGACGCCATGTCCTCGGGCTCGAAGCTATGCTCGCAGATGCAGCACTGGATGGCTTCGAGATTTTGCCAGCTGCGCTTCGGCTTGCGCGCAATGTAATATTTGCCGTCTGTGGCGTAGGCGATCAGGGGGGCTGCGGCGAAGGCAACGATCAACGCGACGAAGGGCGCCAGCGCCTTCGCGGTCGGTCCGAACACGCCATAAAACGCGCTGATGGAAACCACGGTGGCGATCGTCATCGCGCCGACGCCGACCGGATTGATGTCGTAGAGATGCGCGCGCTTGAATTCCATATGTTGCGGGCGCAATCGCAGGGGCCTGTTGATCACCAGATCGGAGACCAGCGCGCCAACCCAGGCGATGGCGACGTTGGAATAAAGCGCCAGCGTCTGTTCCAGCGCCTTGTAGACGCCGATCTCCATCAGTAGCAGCGCGACCAGAACGTTGAAGACCAGCCAGACCACGCGACCGGGGTGGCTATGGGTGAGGCGGGAAAAGAAATTCGACCACGCGATCGAGCCCGCATAGGCGTTGGTGACGTTGATCTTCAATTGCGAAAGGATCACGAAGGTACCGGTCAGAGCCAGCGCCAGATCCGGTTGCGAAAGCACGTAGCGAAACGCCTCGAGATACATGTGCGCAGGCTCGGCGGCGTGCTCGTAGGAAACGCCGTGACTGAGCGCAAAGAATGCAAGAAACGATCCGGCCAATAGCTTGAGCGCGCCGAGAATGATCCAGCCCGGACCGGCGCTCAGCAGCGCGATCCACCATGCCGTTTTCGAGGTTCGCCGGTCGCGCGGCAGGAAACGCAGGAAGTCGACCTGCTCGCCGATTTGAGCCACCAGCGAAAACACCACCGACGCGGCGGTACCGAACAAAAGCAGATCCAGATGCCCGGCGGGATCGCCATGCTCGCCTGGAAATTTGGTCCACTCCACGAAGGAATGCCGGCTCTCATAGGCGATCGCCGCGAATGGGAGGATATGAAGGATGATCCAAAGCGGCTGCGTCCATAGCTGGAAACGGCTGATCAGGGTGATGCCGTGGGTCACCAGCGGAATAATGACGACAGCGCTGATCAGATAGCCAAGCGGCCGCGGGATTCCGAAGCACATCTCCAGCGCGCTCGCCAGAATGACCGCTTCGATCGCAAAGAAGATGAACGTGAAGGAGGCGTAGATCAGCGAGGTAATGGTGGAGCCGATGTAGCCGAAGCCGGCGCCGCGCGTCAAAAGATCGATGTCGATGCCGCATTTGGCCGCGTGGTAGGCGATCGGCAGCCCACAAGCGAAGATGATGACGCTGACGACGAGGATCGCCGCGGTAGCGTTGGTGGCGCCATAATTGAGCGTGATGGTGCCGCCGATCGCTTCCAGCGCCAGAAACGAGATCGCCCCCAGCGCGGTGTTGGCGACGCGGGCGGCGGACCAGCGCCGCGCGCTCTTGGCGGTGAAGCGCAGCGCGTAGTCTTCCAGCGTCTGGTTGGCAACCCATTGATTATATTGGCGCCTGACGCGGTCTATCCGCTGCCGCCCTGCCACTCGTGAACTCCTGACTGAAAGCCTCCGGCTCGCAAAGCCCTATGCAGAAAACCTACGTCGCTATTTTGCGGTGCAATATACGCGATCTTGCGTATCTGTGCACTGCACAATCTCGGCAATCCTCGCCTGACCAATAGCGTGTCCTCGAACCAGAATGGGGTACTCATGTCAGACGACACTAAACAGGGGCTACAGTCGGCATTTCGCCGCAAGCTGCTGATGGGAATGGCGGCAATTCCCGCCTTGACCATGCTTCCGCGCCCATCTTTTGCGCAGGCG
>Ga0326727_10026824_pt1 | contig 10641 bp, 8 predicted proteins | sample MB2enrmetagenome_FD_207643 | JGI IMG/M metagenome (GOLD analysis project Ga0326727, IMG submission 207643) | Lab enriched peat soil microbial communities from McLean, Ithaca, NY, United States - MB29MY | ecosystem: Environmental > Terrestrial > Soil > Wetlands > Peat | place: USA: New York... | reverse complement strand
AGGGGTGCGACCTGGAGAAAAAATTCACGAAGTAATGATATCTGCTGATGATGCCCGTCACACTATTGAGATGAATGATTATTTTATTGTAAAACCAGAATTTCCGTGGTGGGATAGCAATAGCTGGTCTCAAGGAAAAGAGCTACCGCAGGAGTTTGCCTATTCGAGTAATACAAACAAACAATGGTTAACTAAAGACGAATTATCCAAGATGTTAGCAGAGTTTGATGAGGACGAGTAATTTAGCGTGGCAATACAATGAGCAATTATCTACCATACGGGCATCACTGGATAGACGATTCCGATATAAATGCAGTCATTGAAGTAATGCACTCAGGCTGGTTAACACAAGGATCAAAAGTTACTGAATTCGAAAGAGAATTAGCTTCCCATTTTGATGCAAAATACGCTGTTGTATTTTCTAGCGGAACAGCAGCACTACATGCCGCATATTTTTCAGTAGGTCTAAAAAGAGGAGATACGATAATCACAACACCAATTACCTTCGTTGCGACTTCCAATGCCGCACAGTTTCTCGGAAGCGACGTCTCTTTCGTGGATATTGATCCAGACACAGCCAATATTGAAGTCTCATTGATTGAAGATAAGATAGAAAAAAGAACCAAAGGAATAGTGCCAGTTGATTTTGCAGGCCAACCAGCGGATCTAGACGAAATACGTGCAATAGCAGATATCCATGGTTTATTTGTTGTCGAAGACGCGTGCCACGCTATTGGTTCCACATACAAAGGAAAAAAGATTGGCAGCTTAAGCGATATCTCGGTCTTTAGTTTTCATCCCGTGAAAAACATAACAACGGGGGAAGGGGGGGCTGCGTTGACCAACGACGAAGAGCTTTTTGAAAAACTGATTATGTTTCGGCATCATGGTATTACCAAAGAGCCAAACAAAATGAAAAGAGATTTCGCTCCCTGGAGCTACGAAATGCATTATCTGGGTAACAATTATCGACTTACCGATATTCAGTGCGCGTTAGGTTTATCCCAACTGAAAAAACTCGATTATTTTGTTGCCCGTAGGAGACAAATAGTAAATTTGTATAACGAAGCATTTACGGACGTTGACGAGATTGAACCGTTAAAAGAAAGAAATGACCGTATGGCTGCTTGGCACCTTTATGTGATACAACTAAAATTAGATAAAATGAATAAAACTAGGCTGGCGGTCTTTAATGAATTGAAGCTGCAAAATATTGGCGTCCAAGTGCATTATATGCCAGTTTACAGACAGCCCTTTTACGAGCAACTTGGATTTAGACCAGGATTATGTCCAAATGCTGAAAAATATTATGAAAGCGCGATAACATTGCCGCTTTTTCCTTCTATGAAAGATGCGGATATACAACGAGTTGAACAAGCTGTAATAAACGCTGTGTGCAATTAGCACGGGGCAACAAAAAAGTCTGTTAGTTTAGAATATATACCTTGTTAATAATGCCTTTTTTTAACGAGTGCGAGAGACATAAATTCTTTGCGCACGACGAAAGCGCTTTTTTGAAATTGATTTAAGAAAAAAAGCTAAAACAATATTTATCAGACTACGTAGTGGTGAGACTTAACTGAGTTCAGATTGTTTAGCAGATATGTGGTCGCTTTTACAAGGATCGGTAATGCAGCGACTGTAAATTCATAAAATCAAAACAAAAAAGCACAAGAGCGTGCACGTTTGTGCACGGTGGAACAAAAAATGAGCCGAGCAATTATAGATGAGGAAAGAGGGCGCTGTTTGAGTCCTTTAGAGCACTCCGATTTGGATAAGATAAGAAACTGGCGCAATAGTCAAATGAAGATTTTGCGCCAGACCCTCCCCCTCACAGATCTAACCCAGGATAAGTGGTACCACACTATTTCATTCTCTGATAACCAAGCAATATTTGCTCTAGTAGAAAAAAAAGACGGGAAATTTTGTCTATTTGGTTATTGCGGCTTAGTCAATATTAATCTCACTAGCCGCCATGCGGAGCTATCATTCATAGTTGACCCTCGACGAGTCTCTGATGAGACTCTATATCGACAAGATTTTGAATCAGCACTGACGATGCTGTGTCGTTTTGGGTTCTCTGAATTGAATTTACATCGAATTTACACCGAAACATATGCCTTTCGAGAAGATCATTTACGAATATTAGAGTCATTCGGGTTTCAACGGGAGGGGATACTAAGACAGCATTATTTCGCAAATGATAGTTTTCACGACTCAATAATAAACGCTATACTATATGAAGAATGGAAAAAAATCAAGGAAAAATGATACAGAAGTTCAACAATAAAAGAGTGATAATAACCGGTGGGTTTGGAGTTATAGGCCGGGAGATGATAAAAATATTAGCAAAAAACGGAGCTGAAGTTCTGTGTTATGATCGAATTTCCTGGCCGGATGATTTAGAGTATTTACGTGGCAGTATCGAGTATTATAAGGGCGACATCACCGTCTCGGGTCTTCCCAATGCGATCGACTTTGATCCACATTATCTATTCCATTTAGCTGCCAGTTTTGAAAGAAGCATTGAAAACAAAGCATTTTGGGAGACAAATTTTTGTGATAATATGATGCTGAGCCATAACGTTGCAAGCGTCGCGTGTCGTATGCATTCGCTGAAAAAATTTGTTTTTGCTTCCAGTTACCTGATATATGATACAGCTAAATACCTTGTCGATAAGGGGGCTCAATCTCGCATTTATCTTGCTGAGAATGATAGAGTAACGCCAAGAAATTTATGCGGCGCCGCAAAATACTACACCGAGAATGAATTAGTATTTTTGGTGAAGCAAGGAGTGATATCTGAAGCTGTAGCAGCTCGAATTTTTCGGGTGTATGGTAAGGGATCAAACGATGTCATCTCGCGCTGGATTAGAGCAGCATTATCTAATGAACCGATCTCTGTATACGGACGCCTCAATTCATTTGACTACATATACGCACAAGATGTCGCTGAAGGACTTCTTAGGCTCGGAATTGAGCCTAAGGCATCTGGAGTTGTAAATTTAGGGACGGGCGTATCAACAGAAATAGATCAAGTCGTAGACACTCTTAAACATTTCATTCCTGATCTTAGCATTCAAGAGATCACTGAAGAAGAGAGCTTAGTTGAGAGAAGTGCAGCCGATTTATCAAAACTGATTGAAGCGGTTAAGTGGCACCCCAGTACTGGACTAAAAGATGGCACGGCACAAATTGTTGCTTATGAGCAAAACTGTAGTTCGGTGGGTCAGCATTGAAACTTAAAATTGAAAGCTGTATTATTGGTGATGATAAACCCTGTTTCATAATAGCAGACGTGGGTGCCAATCACGATCGCAAATTGATTCAAGCACGACGATTGATCGATATTGCAGCAGAAGCAGGAGTCGACGCTGTTAAGTTTCAAACGTATAGTGCTGATGCCTTATATTCTACGAAGACGCCGTTATTTCCGGGCGAGCAAACAAGACCATATGAAGTAACAAAACGAGTTGAGTTAATCAGAGAATGGCAAAGTGAATTAGCGGAATATGCCAGGTCTCAGAATCTTATCTTTCTTTCCACGCCTTTTGACTATAAAGCGATTGACGAACTCGCCGCGCTTGAAGTTCCCGCATATAAGTGGGCATCCTCTGAGATTACTGATTTGCCGATGTTACAATATGCAGCCGCTATGAGGAAGCCAATAATCATTTCCACGGGGATGTCAGACCTAACTGATATACAAGAGGCAGTAGCTACAATCTGTTCCACGGGGAATCGAAATATTGCATTGCTTCATTGTACTAGTCTGTACCCTACAGCGCCACGACAAGTAAATCTGAAAATGATGGATACAATACGAAATGCTTTTCATTTGCCTACTGGGTTTTCAGATCATAGTTTAGGAATCAACATAGCAATAGCAGCAATAGCGCGGGGAGCTAATATTTTAGAAAAACATTTTACAATAGATAGGACACTCGATGGGCCAGATCATGCCTTTGCTCTTGAGGAGCACGAGTTGGTCGCACTAGTGAAAGCAACACGGGAAGTTGAAGAGAGCTTAGGATCGCCAATTAAACTTCCGATATCAGAAGAATTGGAAAAAAGAGATTTGAGTAGACGCAGTATTATCGCTGCAGTCGATATTCCAAAATCTACCAAAATCACAAGGGAGATGCTCGTGGTAAAAAGACCTGGTTTTGGAATACCGCCAAAATTCCTAGAATTAGTTATTGGTAAATGTACAAAAACTGATATTGAACAGGATAGCACTATTGACTGGGACATGATATGCTAAACTACTGCGCACTCGTGTGATATTTATATACACAGGGATATTAATGGAAGCTGCAAAAACATCATTTTTTTTAATCCACATGTACTAAAGCAAAAGCTGCGGAATCGCGACTATCAACTGTCGTTGCACCCACACGGGCCATCTCCAGCTGAAGAGGCTCGAACGGATACGGATGCTCACGAGAGGGGCGAAAGGGCGGCGCACCGAATGTTCCCTCAATCTCGGCCTGGTGACGAGATATTGCATGCTACTCGCCGAAACCGCTGTGCCCGTCGCGTATCTTGAGGAGGGCTTCCTGATCAAGAAGGTTATGAATGAACTGAGCGGTCAGTTAACTGGCACCACCATCATTTTCGGGCCTTCGCTAATACGTAGCGGTGATATTTCGCGTTATTCAGCAGCAAAACGGAAAGGATTCGCAACAAAAAAAACGGTTCTGATGGGGTTAGGCATTGGCTATGACGATTAATCAATACGAAGAATCTCGCACCGAACCGAGTGTCTAATTGTTACGATTGTTCAGATGCTCTAACAATGTCCGACTAGGAAGAGCTGACAATATTCGCGCCAAAGCTCATTAGATAAAGACAGAACAGCAAAGCACGCAATGATGCTATGAGGGTAGTCGAGGGCGGAATAGTGTGAGGGGCAATATATACCACAAGCGTGATACTTAACACAGACAAAGCAGGTTTAGAGCTGAAAATGCCATCAACGAACACCCAATATCGGATTATAACTGATGCTAAATATGGCTACCAGAAACTAGATCCTTTGCCAACAAATGAAGAAATCAGCCAGTTTTACCAAAAAGATTACTTCAAATTGATAAAAAAAGGCGGCAGGGCTCCAGAACTTCGCCGTTTGATGAGCGGTGGCAAAGAAGTAAGAGACGAACGAAATTGGCTAGAAACAACCTTGTATTCTGATATTTGCGTATTTCTGAACCGTTATGCCAAGGGTAAGCATCTGCTAGATGTTGGTCGTGGCACCGGAGACCTCATTCTTTATCTTAAAAAAAATGGATTTGACGTTACCGGGATAGAACCATCTACCGAAGCCGCTGTCATAGCTAAACAGAAAAGCCTTAAGGTATACAATACGAGCTTTGAAGTTTTTGCGGCAAATCATAATGTTGATAGTAGTGCTGGTTTTGATGCAGTTGTTCTCATTAATATCTTGGAGCACGTAACTGACCCAGTCCAAGTTATTGATACTGTTAAGAAAATATTGAAGCCCGCGGGCATATTGTGCGTGCGCGTGCCCAATGATTTTACAGAAATGCAGGAAGCAGCACAAAGAAGATTAAACAAAGAACGTTGGTGGGTTGCCATTCCCGACCATATTAATTATTTCAACTTAGAAACACTGCCTAAATTCTTGAAATCTTTGGGGTTTGAAATTTTATATTCTCAATCCGATTTCCCCATGGAGTTGTTTTTACTTATGGGCGATGATTATGTAGGCAACTCTGACGTTGGCGAAAAATGTCATAAGAAAAGGGTTGCTTTTGAAGATGCATTGCCGCACGAGTTACGGCGTAAGTTCTATGCTGCATTGGCCAGCTGTGGTATAGGCCGCGACTGTCTGCTGTTTGCGAAAAAAAACCACTCATAACTGCTCGGGTTGTGTCGCGTATAAATTCCGAATATCGCGGTCTTATTTCGCGTTCAAATCATTAGAACCGAAAAGCTCACAGCTGTCAAATTCTATATGATGCTTGATTGTCTAACAAACTCTAATTGAGTTTTATGAAATGCACAAATCGGAAGATCCTAGATTTCTCAAAAACTTCACCAATTGAGACCAGATTCCGAATAGCGTCAAAACTAAGTATCTGCATTTAGACCGAGATTATAAAATGAATGTCGTCATAACAAGTGCGTCCCGAAAGGTAAGCTTGATCAAAGCTTTTAAAAAAGCAGTATCTCAGGTGAATGGGAACGTCATCGCAATGGATACATCGCCTCTTTCGCCGAGTTTCTATTTTTCGGATCAAGCTTATGTCGTCCCCCCTAGCAACTACGAATCATTTTTGCCGCTAGTTTTGAATTTTTGTCGAGAGCACAAGGTAAAATTAGTTGTCCCGACCCGAGACGAAGAACTATTGCTGTTTGCTGAGAACGTAGACGAATTCAAGCGTGTCGGGACCACAGTCATGGTTTCAAGCCCAGCTGCCATTAAAGTGTGCCAAGACAAGAAACAATTTATCGATTTTTGTGGAAAAAACGGATATGAAACTCCAGAAGTGATAGCGAATCCAGCAGCTGTCACAGCTGAAGATTTTCCGTTATTTGTCAGGAGCCGATATAGCAAAGCGAGCGAATCAGCTTACAAAGTCAAATCGCAAGAAGAGTTAAGTTACCATACACAACGTCTTGACGAGCCTATAATTCAAGAGTATGTTGATGCTGAAGAGTATACCGTCGACCTTTTTGCTGACTTTGACGGGACAGTACTATCAGTTGTTCCTAGACAACGTATTACTGTTTTCGGTGGTGAATCATTTGTTGGAAAAACTTTTAGGCATAACGGCATCATTAACGCCTCAGTTAGACTTGCAGAGTCATTAGGTTTGATTGGTCATAACACCATTCAATGTTTTTTGGACGATGATGAAGCAGTAAAATTTGTTGAAGTAAACCCGCGTTATGGCGGGGGCGTTAGTTTAAGTTTTGCAGCTGGCGCGCCAACTCCCTCCTGGTTGATCCAATTGATAAACGGTGAAAAACTTAAACCGGTGATTGGAGATTTCACAGACCGCTGTTTAATGCTACGCTATACTGACGATATATATGTCGATCTCGATCATCTGAAAGGCGACTCAATTTGATAAGAGCAGTTTTGTTCGATCTTGATGATACATTGTACAACGAGATGTCATTTGTTCAGAGCGGATTTAGAGCTGTTTCTCACTGCGTCAAAATGCGTTTTGGAATAGATGAAGATGAGTTCTATTGTTTGCTGCTTAACATATTAGAAAATGAAGGTAGAGGAAAGGTTTTTGATTTTGCGCTTCAGCATTACTTGCTGTGCAACTTAGAACTGGTTAATGCGCTCGTTAATACCTATCGCTCGCATAGTCCTACTATACATCTATATGATGACGCATTAGCTGCACTGAAAACATTAAGGCAAGATGGGTTATCTTTGGGAATAATTACTGATGGTTTGTTAAGCGTCCAAAAAAATAAGATACACAGTCTAGGATTGGAAGCATTTGTTGATTTAGTTATCTATACCGATGAACTTGGACAAGAATACTGGAAACCTCATCAGCGTCCATACACAATGGCCTTGAGTTATTTTAACGTCAAAGCAAATGAGGCAGTTTATGTCGGGGACAACGAAAAAAAAGACTTTAAAGCAGCGAATGAACTAGGCATGTTTACAATTCAAGTATTACGAAAAAGAAATCAGTTAGATGACATAGAAAGCATATATAAAGCAAAAAAGCACGTCGCTTCAATCGAGGAGCTGATTGGCTTTATCCGAGGTGAAACCTGAGCAAAAATCTTGTTAAAAATGCAAGTAATGAATATCCTGTCATTTTACATATCTATTAATTTTTCTTGATTTACAGATATTGTTTATTAGCGCAGCAATAAGATGCGTCAACTATTCGACAATCAAAATTCGCCAGAATGTCTGGTAAGCCGAAAAAAGAATACTTTTTGAAGTCCACGAATTTAGAAATCGTAACTTCTATTTCGGACAAAATAAACAAACGTAGTGACTGAAAAATACAAAAAAAACTGTGAGAGTCTTTGCACGTCGATAGACTTTGGAAAGACTAATTCCCTGTTGCTTGATAATACCGCCTTTAAGGGGGTTAAGGGCAGCTTAAGTTCATCCTTTTTGCTCGCAGGTTATTTCTGGCCGTACAGCAACACTTCTCTTCCTATGCCTTTTTCAGCAAAAAAATGTACAACTCCCTCCTGAATTCTGAAGAGTAGCCTTTTTTCAGGTTCATCTCAAAACTCATCCTCTTTTCATGGCAGATACGTCCAACAAGATCATTGTCCAGATAATCATCGCCCATCATAAGAAAAAATTCCATCGGGAATGTGGCAGTTTTATGGACCACAGTGAGGCCTGCACGCTCAAGAACTCCAGATAGGGAATTGAAATCAAAATAATTTACGTGGTGAGCGGCGGGGTATGAACCTTCAGTGGTTGAGCTACGAGAGAGAAAATGAATTCTGCTTCAAGTTTTACAATTAATGAATTCTTGAAATCAGAAGAAAGCTGAGGGACTACGCATGCGGTTTGGCGTGATTACGATTGAGATGAAACAGCAATATTAAATTGATGGTGAACCCTTAATATTGCAACCTTGCGTTGATAGAATAAATGACTGATACATTAAAAGAGGGTTAAAAGAAGGTGTTAGATACGATTGTCAAAAATGGAATAACACTGTGGAAGAAAGCCAAAAAAATCATTCCAGGCGGTAGTCAACTTTTATCAAAACAGAGTGAACAGTTTTTGCCAGGTGGCTGGCCATCATATTATAAAAAGGCAAAAGGAGTCGAAATATGGGATTTAGATGGTAACAAATTCACTGATATGTCGTACATGGGAATCGGAACCTGCAATTTGGGATATGCCGATGATGACGTAAACAATGCAGTTATTGATAGCATTCAAAAGGGGAATATGACTACCCTGAACTGTCCAGAAGAGGTTGAACTTGCCGAATTGTTGCTAAAATTGAATAAATGGGCAGATATGGTTCGTTTTGCTAGAACTGGCGGAGAAGCAATGACAGTTGCAGTCCGAATAGCCCGTGCTTATACAAGAAAAGACAACGTAGCATTTTGTGGGTATCATGGCTGGCACGATTGGTACTTATCCGCGAATTTAGCTAACAAACAGAATTTGGATGAGCTTTTATTACCGGGATTGGATCCAAATGGGGTCCCAAGAAACCTAGTGAATACTGCACTACCATTTAATTATAACTCTATCGATGAATTGGAGAGCATTTTAATTAATCATGAAATTGGAACCATTGTTGTTGAACCGGTAAGACATCAACAACCGCGTGATAATTTTTTAGAAAAAGTTAGAAAAATTGCACATCAAAATGACGCTATTTTAATTTTTGATGAAATAACCTCTGGTTGGCGAATGAATGTAGGTGGTATCCACGAATTGTATGGGGTTTTTCCTGATATAGTCGTGTATGGAAAGGCGATGAGCAACGGCTTTCCGATGAGTGCTATTGTCGGAAAAAAAGAAGTGATGGACGCTGCACAAACAAGTTTTATTAGCAGTACGTATTGGACTGATAGGGTTGGACCTACAGCTGGATTAGCAACAATTAATAAAATGCTAGAGAAGAATGTGCCCCAACACCTATGTAAAATTGGAAATCACATAGGCAAAGGTTGGAAACAGCTAGCTGACGGGGCCGGATTAGATATCGAAATTATGGATGCAATACCCCCATTGGTCACATTTAAGTTTCTCAGTGAATTTAGTCAATGCTTACACACGTTATACACACAAGAAATGCTTGATCGAGGCTACCTTGCATCTAAAAGCGTCTATGTATCATTTGCTCACGATGAACAATGTATCGAGAGATATTTACATAACGTTGGAGAAGTTTTTACATTGCTCAGCAAGGCAATGGAAAAAAACCAACTGGGTGAAAAACTACGAGGTCCAATTGCCCACTCTGGGTTCAAACGATTAACAGACCCATAGAAAAAAATAAATCTGCGAGATTAAGTTTGTGAAGGGGGTGGTATATAACAAATTTATGCTCTCTCTTTTAGAAAGTATCGCATGTAATGTGTTGTAGTTCTCTTTGTCATTAGATACATTCTTCCCCCGAGACGACATCAATTGGTTCTTGCTCGAAAAAGGCTCTAGCTAGCCTGTCAAGACACACAGCGTTAAAAACGCCATAGTCTTGACGCCAAATTTCGGGGTGTGTACCGAACACTCTAAAAACCTTTTCTCTCTCCAAGCTGGCGCCACACCGTCTCGAGAACACTGTTTATGCCGGCTACGCCGACGCCGGAGCGTTTCAAAACGCCCCCTACTAGCGTATAGAACGATTCTTCTGAACGCCTGGTATTGACTTAGTTCATCATGTCAGTTATCAGGCGAGCGACTCTCCTTGAGGCCTGACCGTCAAGCTTATATATATAGGCCTTCAAGAATCGTTCCTGATTGAGCGCCAATTGCTTTCTTGTAGCCGAATCGTTCAGTGCCATATTTATCGCAGATTCAATTTCTTCTTTGTGACGGGTGAAGCAGGATCAATAGGGGCTGCGATCGTACGCAAACTACTCGACTGTGACGTGGAGACGATTCGGATCCTTGACAACAATGAGACTGGCCTGTATTATCTAGAAAACAGC
>Ga0326727_10026822_pt1 | contig 10641 bp, 8 predicted proteins | sample MB2enrmetagenome_FD_207643 | JGI IMG/M metagenome (GOLD analysis project Ga0326727, IMG submission 207643) | Lab enriched peat soil microbial communities from McLean, Ithaca, NY, United States - MB29MY | ecosystem: Environmental > Terrestrial > Soil > Wetlands > Peat | place: USA: New York... | reverse complement strand
ATTCATCGTAGTCCCGGTTCTCAACGCCGCGCAGACGATTCCCAGGATGCTCGATGGTCTCCACCGCGCCCTTCGCGGAGTCGCGGTATAGTACCGTTATGCTCCTGTCTTCTTCTATTCAACCTGGTCCCGCGCTCGTTTTGATTGAAGCCGGCCTTACCGGGATGGCAACCGCGCTTGTCCTCGCATGGCCCCGCATTGGTTCCCCGTTCTTTTCGCGTATCGAGCCCCCCCTGGCGCGGCTGGCGCGGCGCAAGGGCCGGTCTGTCGCTCTTGTCGGCCTCGCCGCGCTTTTTTTGCGCCTGGCTATTCTTCCCCTCTGCCACATACCCCGTCCATACTCCACGGATGATTTCAGCTTCTTGCTGGCGGCCGACACCTTCGCGCATGGACGGCTCGCCAATCCTACCCCTGCCATGTGGACTCACTTCGAAAGCATCCACATCACCATGCGGCCCACCTACATGTCGATGTACTTTCCCGGGCCGGGGCTGGTGATGGCCGCCGGAAAGCTGCTCTTTGGAAACCCGTGGTACGCCATCCTTATCGCCAGCGCGTTGATGTGCGCCGCCATCTGTTGGATGCTGCAGGCCTGGCTCCCGCCCTCCTGGGCATTGCTCGGAGGGGCCCTGGCGGTTCTGCGCATAGGACTCTTCAGTTACTGGACGAATACATACACCGGCGGCAGTTGGCTCTCGGCTCTCGGCGGAGCACTGGTGCTCGGCGCGCTGCCTCGATTGATGAAGACCGCCCGCTTTCGCTATGGAATGCTCATGGCGGTGGGCATCGTGTTGCTGGGCCTGACTCGCCCCTATGAGGGCGTGCTTCTATCTCTCCCCGTGGCTGTCGTTCTGGGGCGTTGGCTTCTCTTTGGAAAGAATCGGCCGCCCGCTGCCGTGCTCCTGCGCCGCGCGGCGGCGCCGTTGGCGTTAATAGTTGCCGCCGTCGCATGGCTCGGCTACTACGACTATTGCGCCTTTGGAAACCCCTTCACACTGCCCTACACCATCGCGCGCAATACCTACTCCATTGCTCCGTACTATGTCTGGCAGCCAGCCCATCCCATGCCCAATTATCGGCACGAGGAGATGCGGCGCTTCTACATCGACAATGAACTGATCGGCTTCAACAGGCTTCACACCGTGCCCGGCTTTGTCTATCAAACTCTGAAGAAGTTCTTTTGGGCGATGTTGATTTTCTTCGCCGGCACGGCATTGCTGCCTCCTCTCGTCCTGGGTTGGCGTGTGCTCATGGATCGCCGCCTTCGCTTCCTGGTTCTCTGCCTTCCCCTGTGGGTAGCCGGCCTGGCGGTCGGCATCTTTCTCATTCCTCACTACCTGGCGCCCTTTACGGCGGGAATCTACGCCCTCGGCCTGCAGGCTATGCGCCACCTGCGCGCATGGAAGCCCGAGGGCAGGCCTGCCGGCTTGACGTTGGTGCGCCTCCTGGTCACAATCTGCATTGCCATGGCAGGGCTGCGGGTCTTCGCGGAGCCGCTTCATCTTACTCCTCCCCAATGGCCGGTGGGCCTTTGGGCCTTCTGGTGGTATGGCCCGGGCAGTTTTGGCGCCGAGCGCGCTCATATAGAGACTCAACTGGAACAGCTTCCCGGCTCTCAGCTAGCCATTGTGCGTTACTCGCCAAACCACTTTCCCATAGAGGAGTGGGTTTACAACGCAGCGGACATCGACGGATCCAAGGTCATCTGGGCGCGGGAGATGGATGCCGCCAGCAATCTTGAACTCATTCACTACTACCGGGACCGGAAGGTCTGGCTGGTCCAGCCGGATTCGCCGTCGATCAAACTCTCCCCATACCCCATGCTCAGCATGGGCGAGGCACCGTCTTCCGGAGCGGAAAGATGAACTTCTCTGCCAGCGCCAATGCGATCCACTCTCCCTCGCCGCGGCGGACTTCTTCGTGGAAGAGCTATCTCGTCTTTACGCTCTGCGCAAGCCTCTACCTGTTGCCATTCATGGGAGTTATAAGGATCACGACGGACGAAGGCGAGCTCTTGTCCGGCGCCGTACGGGTTGTCCACGGTGGAGTCTTCACGCGCGACTTTGTCGACATCATGGGACCAGGTACATTCTATTGGCTGGCGGCTTTCTTCAAGCTCTTCGGTGTCACATTCCTGGCGTCGCGGATATGCCTGTTCGTTTCATCGCTGGGGACGGCTCTGTCGCTCTATTTTCTCTCCCGGCGCGTATGCCCGTGCTACCGGACGCTTCCCTGCCTCATTATGGCGGGAACCTACGCCGGTGCGTTCTGGCCCGGAATCAGCCATCACGTGGACAGCAATTTCTTCGCGCTCCTTGCGATCGCCTGCATGGTTCTCTGGCAGGCCAGGCCCAGGAACAGCCTGCTGATCGCCGGCGGGGCCTTGGCGGGAATGACCGCCTGTACTCTGCAGCAGAAGGGCTTGCTGCTGTTTTGTGCGTTCTTGGTGTGGCTCTGGCTTCAGCGCCGCAGAATTGCAGCGCCTCTGTCTTCGACCGGCATGGTAACCGGAGGCTTCGTGGGCATAGTCGGGCTTGTGCTCTTGTATTTCTGGACCCAGGGTGCCCTGGGAAGCCTGATCGATGCCACCGTCGTGTTTCCGAACCGGCACTACGCCGATGTGAATACGGTACACTATGCGCAACGAATCTTCGCGGAGTACTGGGATAAATGGGTCATGGCGGGGGGCTTGACATGGTTCCTCCCCATAGCCGCAATCCTGATCGTGCCTTTCCTTTTTATCGCGGCCTTGCCAGCGCTCATGTTGGTCCTTGGCATCCGGTACAACTGGAAATCTGTGACCCCTGAGCTTGCCCTCTATTGGCTTTGCGGGTGGGCCTTGTGGTTGTCGGAGTTTCATCGCAAAGATATCTTTCATCTGGTTTTCGGATCGCCGCTGCTGATAGTTCTATGCGTTCATATCTTGGGCGAGAGCCGTAGAAAGGCCGCCGATCTCTCATTGCAGATGCTCGCTATCAGCGCCGTGCTTCTGGCCTCCTTCGATTGGTGCGTCACCATCGCCCATGAATCCCATTTCACGCAGACGCGCGTGGGTATGGTCGCGGGGCTCGGTTCAGACCGAGTGTTCGAGTTTGTGAATGAGCACGTGCCGCCTGGCGAGGATATCCTGTTTTACCCCAATGGCGGCTCGTGCTATTTCCTTACCGAAACGACGAATCCGACGCGCTACTTCGCCCTACAATACAACGCCACCCCTCCTGCGGTGTTTCATGAGGTTGTGGACGACCTCGAGCAAAAGCGAGTAAGATATGTCGTTTGGGATACCAGTCTTCAGGCCGCGTTGGAAGCTATTAATCCTGGATCTCGTCCTAATAATCCCAGCGATCGGATCATTGAGCCTTATTTGGAGTCCCACTATAGGGTGGTGGAGAAGGACGATGGCATATGGATCATGGAGCGAAAATGAATTGCATCCCCACCCTCGACGGCCTGCGCGCAGAGCTCCGATCCCGCTGGCCGGAATGGACCGCCATCTCTGTCTTCGCGGCCGTGGTTGCGCTTGCCATTCCTTTTCATGAACCGTGGGCGGACGAGGCCCAGGCGTGGCAACTGGCGCGGAGCCTTTCGCTCCGTGAGCTATTTCAGACCTACATCCGCTATGAAGCAACGCCGGGATTATGGCATTTCCTGCTCTGGATTATGAACCGGGTACATGTCAGTTATGCCGGTATGCACTGGATTTGCGGGTTGATCGCCGTAGTGGCGGCATCGCTGCTTGTATTCAATTCTCCCTTTCCCCGCTACCTCAAACTCACTCTCCCGTTCACCTTCTTTCTTCTGTTTCAGTACGCCGTCGTCGCGCGCAGCTATCTGCTCGTGCCTCTGTTACTGTTCGTAATCGCCACGTGGTGGAAGAAAAGCCCTTTGGTTTTGGCCGTTGCACTGGGGCTGCTGGCCAACTGCGCGCTCCACGCCGCGGCCATCTCCGGCGGACTGGCAATTGTTTGGCTCGTTGAGCAGTTGCGCGCGGGAAGCAGCAAGACCTCCGAGAGCCGGCGCAAGCTCCTGCTGTGCGCGATGATCGTTCTCGGCTTCTATGCTTTCGCGCTGTGGACTGCCTGGCCCCCAAGCGACTTGGTTTATCTGTCGTTTTCACGCGCGGCGAAGCCCTCATTCCTCCACTCTGCCTTGGCGTCTGTCCTCGTGCCAATTTGCCAGCCCTTGATCCTGTCCATCCCTTTTTGGATTGCGATCGTCTTCGTCTTCGGCGCCCGGCGGAGACTTTTGTACCTTTTGCCGGTGCTGTTTTTTGCCGTCTTCTCAGGGAACGTGATCGGCTATTTCTGGCACTGGGGACTCGTTGTGCCGCTTCTGATCTGCCTGCTTTGGATTACCTGGCCTTCGCCGGGATCCGGCTTATCGCTGAATGAATTCATTGCTCGGACCGCGCTGATTTATATGACGGGCTCGCAAATCCTCTGGTCGGCCTATGCCTTGAATTTCGACCATTACAACGCCTACTCCCCAGATCTCGCCACCGCTCAATTTCTGAGGCCTCGCGTCGAGGCCGGAGCTACAATTGCCGTAACGTACCTTGACGAATCACACTCACCGTTTGCCGCCAATCATATCTTCAGCGCTACCGGGATTCTTCCCTATTTCGACCGCAACATTTACATAAACCAGCCATATCCTTTCTATTGGTGGAGCGACAAGAATCCATCCGACAGGCTTTTCAACGTGCTCTTGCCTTCGCACCCGAACATCGTTCTTGCCGAAGCGCTGCAAGTCCAAACCGGTCCCGCCATTGATCTCAGAGGGCCAAGAGCCGAGTTCTTGATGAAATCGGGCTACAGGCTCACGAATGTATTCTGCGGATCGCTGCCGTTTCGTACGGAATTGGCGTTGACAAACTGCCATGTGATCTTTCAGCGCCTTGACAGCCGCAAAGAACCATCTCAAAACGCAGCGAGCTTGGCTCCAGTAACCAGGTGATTATTCTGACGCGCAGTTTGGACACCTGTTGTGGGGCGCTTTCAAGTAACATGGAGGAGATTCGACTCACCGAATGCAATGGCAAGGCAGCAGAGCCGGGCCCGCGTCCAGCGGCGAGGCGTGGAATTCCCACTCCTCGGCGCCGGTCATTCGGTTCGGTAGTGGGTAGGAGGAACGGCAATGGGGACGGCGAAATTCCTGGTAACGGGAGGAGCGGGCTTCTTTGGCGGCGTTCTTAAGCGCCGCCTGTTGGACGACGGCGCTGAAGTGGTCGGCGTTGACCTTATCCCCGACACGGCCCGGCATCCTGCGCTTACCAGCCTGCAAGCCGACATTCGCGACGAAGCGGCCATGCAGAGCGTCTTTGCCGCGCACCGCTTCGACGCGGTTTTTCATATCGCGGCCATGCTGGCGCACGGAAAGATGGACCGCAAACTGCTGTGGAGCAGCAACGTGGATGGAACCGGCGTGATAGCCCGCTGTGCGCGGCAGGCCGGGGTTCGCCGCTTGGTGTTCACCTCAAGCAACTGCCTGTGGGCCAGCAACCTTGGCCATCCGGTCCGGGAAGACGACCCGCCCGCTCCGGCGGAGATCTACGGAGAATCCAAGCTGGCCGCCGAGAAACTGTTGAAACAGTTCGAGGATGGGCTGGACGTGGTGGTCTTGCGCTGCCCCACAATTATCGACAGCGGCCGGCTCGGTCTGCTGGCGATTCTTTATGAGTTTATCCACGAAAACAAGACTGTCTGGGTGGTGGGTTCGGGCGGCAACCACTACCAGTTCATTGACGCAGGCGACCTGGCGCAGGCCTGCGTTCAATCTCTCGACTGCCATGGCTCGGCCACCTTCCACGTAGGCAGCGACAACGTACCCAGTTTGCGCGAGTGCTATGAGGCAGTTATCCGGGAGGCTGGCAGCCGTTCGCGGGTCAGATCTCTTCCCAAGGGCCCGGCATTGGCGGCCATGCGCCTGGCCCACAAGCTGCGTGTGTCCCCACTGGGCCCCTACCATTACCGGATGATCGCGGAGGATTTCATCTTCGACACCTCCCGCATCCGGCAGGCTTTGGGCTGGCGGCCCACGGTAACCAATAGCGAGATGCTCACCAAGGCCTACCGGTATTATGCGGAGAATCGCGATGAGATTCTCGCGCGCAGCAACGTCTCAGCCCACTCCCGCGCCGCCGAGATGGGCATCCTGCGTCTGCTAAAGTGGATTTCGTAGAATCGGCTTTTCCCACTTCCCCGCCACGGCCAAACCCCGGGCGTTTGCATGCATACCGCATTCACACTCTCATCGCAAGCGCCAACATATCCTTCACTGCCGCTTACCGCGCACTTATGAGCTCTTCTCCACGATGAATCGAGGCCTTGCCTTCGCCTCCGCGTACATCTTGGCCAGGTACTGCCCGATAACTCCCAGGCACAGCAGTTGTATTCCTCCCAGCATGTAGAGGGGGATTACGATGGAAGCCCAGCCGGGAACGGCGGCGGAAGTGAAGAACCTGATGAACAACGCCCATGCTGCCAGCCCAAAGCTGAAAAGAGATATAAGCATGCCCAATACGGTGATGATCTTCAGCGGCATGGCGGTAAAAGACGTAATGCCGTTTATCGCCAGCGAAACCATCTTCGAGATCGGGTAACTCGTTTCTCCGGCGTGGCGCGCATGGCGATCGTGGTAGACCACGGCTGAAGGAAAGCCAAGCTGGGGGATCAATCCTCTCAGCAGCAGATTGCCTTCTTTGCAACCGCGCAACTCCTCCACCACGCGCCGGCTCAGGAGGCGAAAGTCGGGGTGATTGAACTTCAGTTCAACTCCCATTGCCTGGAGCAGCCGGTAGTAGCCTTCCGCGGTGGTCCGCTTGAAGAAGCTATCTGTCTTGCGGGTGCGGCGGATGCCGTATACGACCTCGGCGCTGCCCGCATAGGCGCGCACCATCTCTTCTATCGCGGCTATGTCGTCCTGTAGATCGGCGTCGATGCTGACCAGCGCATCGCCCGGAGCCGTGAGCAGTCCCGCTAAGATCGCTCTCTGTTGGCCGAAGTTACGGGATAGCTTCAAACCGTGGATGCGGCCGTCCTCGCTCGCCAGCCGCTCGATAACACTCCAGGTGCCGTCCACCGAGCCATCGTCTACGAAAAAGACGGACGGCTCGAGGATTGAACCCTCCTGAGTCAGTCTGTCGAGCAAGGCTGCCAGGCGCGATGCGGTCTCGGGCAACACCGGCTCTTCGTTGTGGCAAGGAACCACAAGAGTTATCCTTGGGCACGGGGCGCGTTCCATCGATTGAGTCATAAGCCATCCTTCCTTCGCAGGCGAATCAGGGAGTCGATTTGGGAAACATGGCTCCTATCCACGGAACATTCACAAAGAGCAATAGCACGATAAGCGCGACGCAGATGCAGAGAGGAACCATCAGCGATGGCTCGCGATAGAGGCGCTCCGGATTCTGCACCGCGCTTTCGTGCCGGAAGGATAGGCTGAAATACACCGCCATGAGCCAGGCAACCACCGGGAACGAGAGAATCAGTTCGATGCGATAGCGCATCATGAATGCGCCGAAGAACAGCATGCACGCCGCGGCATAAAACGTCGCCGAATTGAGCAGCGATTCCTCGCTGTAGTAAGCGAACGACCGGCGATAACCGGCCGCGGCGGCGGGATCGCCGATCTGCCGGTACTCGGAGAAGCGCTTGAGGCTCATGAAGTAACATCCCAGCATCCAGTACGAAAAGAGCAGAGAGGCCGGTGGAAGCATGGTGGTAACTACGGAGTACCAGCCAAGGCAGAAGCGCAGTGGATTGTTGATCGATTCGCTCAAGACGTCGATATAGGGAGCATCCTTGCTTCTCACCGGAGGGATGTTATAGATGCACCCCATGATCCATAGCGCGGCGGCGCTTAGAAGAAAGCCTTGACCCAGCGAGCTGCCCAGCGCCAGTCCGGCCAGCATCATTGCGATCCACTGCGCGTAGCCCCATCCCGTATGCACCAGGCCGCTGGCGGCGGGCCGGTTCTTCTTGATGGGATGCAGCCGGTCGAAAGGAGCGTCGAGAATCTCATTGATGACATAGTTGCTGCAGGCAATAAGAGTGGCCGCGACCAGCCCCACGAGAATTCGAATCAGCAGCCGCGGCGACAGGCCGCTGCCGGTCATGGCCATCGCCAGAACGATTCCAGGGACAATGAATATCTGCTTGATGCTGTGATCGAGTCTCATGATTCGCAGATGCGCAATCACGCGCTCACGGAGCTTGACTCGATCGTTCGGCGCTGTCATTCGGTCTCTCGTTTCATGGCTGGGAATCACCCTGTAAATCCGCAAGAGTCCCGGTGCGGAGTGGCGGCCACACCTTAGGCACCGATTTAACTCATGATGGGAGAATCATACAGCCTGCTCCAGTGGCGCGCAATCGCCCTCAGTCTCTTATCTCGCGCCCCGCTTCCACTATCGAAACCGGCTACAATCGAACTATGAGAGTAACCGTGGGCGTCTCCGGCGGAATTGCCGCATACAAGGCGGCGGAACTGGTGCGCGCCTTGCAGCGCCAAGCTCTTGAAGTCCACGTGGTCATGACCGCGGCGGCCGGCAGGTTCGTCCAGCCGCTCACCTTTGCCGCGCTCACAGGCCACAAGGTCGTCACCAGCCTTTGGGACGAATGGGATTCGGGCGATGCCGGCGCCGCCCAGAACGGCATCGAGCACATCTCCGAGGCGCAATGGGCCGATGCGCTGGTCGTTGCCCCGGCCACGGCAAACATCCTGGCCAAATTCGCTCACGGCATCGCCGACGATTTCCTCACCACGCTCTATCTGGCCACCACCGCGCCCGTCCTGGTGGCTCCCGCAATGAACGTCAACATGTGGGAGCACCCGGCCACGCGAGCCAACCTGGAAGTCCTCCGCCAGCGCGGCGTGCGCGTTGTCGAACCGGGCGCGGGCGAACTGGCCTGCGGCATGGTGGGCGCGGGACGCATGGCCGAGCCTGAGGCGATTGCCGATGCTGTGCTCGCCGCTCTCGGCCGCCGTCACGATCTGGCCGGCGAGGTCGTCTTGGTCACTGCCGGCGGCACGCGCGAGGCCCTCGACCCGGTCCGCTTTCTGGGCAACCGCTCCAGTGGCAAGATGGGCTACGCGCTGGCCGAGGCCGCCGAAAGCCGCGGCGCGAAGGTGATTCTCATCAGCGGGCCGTCGGCGCTGCATCCGCCCGCGCATTGCGAGCTGATTCAGGTCACCACCGCCGGCCAGATGCGGCAGGCCGTCCTCGATCGCATGGCAGAGGCCACGCTGGTGGTCAAAGCCGCCGCCGTGGCCGACTACAAGCCCGTCAACGTCTCCGAGCACAAGCTCAAGCGCACCGGCCCCATGACCCTCGAACTGGAGCCGACGGAAGACATACTGGCCGAGGTCGTGCGCCGCCGCCGTCCCGGCCAGCTCATTGTGGGTTTCGCCGCCGAGACCGAGAACCGCGTGGAAAACGGCCGCGCCAAGCTGCTCAGCAAGGGCGCGGACGCCATCGTGGTCAACGATGTCTCAGGCGACGGCGTGGGCATCGATTCGGACCTGAACGCCGCCGCCTTCCTCACCCTCACCACGGCCATCGAGCTGCCTGAGATGCCCAAGCGCAAGCTCGCCGACCGCATCCTCGACGAGATTCTCACCCTCCGCCGCCCCCTCTCGTTGATGCTGGAATTCGACGACCATGAGGATGGGAATCCGCGGCAGGAACAGGCGTCGAGCCAGTCCACCCAGCCCACTGCCCGGCCGCCAGCAACTGGGCGGCTCATCGTGGAGTAGGAGAATTGGCGCGACTGCTCGATCCCGCAACCCGCGATGCCTTGCTGGCGCGCGTCCGCTTCTACCGCGATCTCGGCCTCACCGAGTTCTACCGCCGCCCCGTGGACACAAGTCAGGAAACAGATCTGGGTGCCCCATCCTTTCCGCTTCTTTCCGCGGAAAGGGTGGGAGACACGAAATCTCAAACGGGAACCGTTTACGGGGAAGATTTCCAAGCGCATCCCGCCTTTTTCCAGGAGGATCAACCGATTCCCGCACGAAGAGTCTTTCCCGCCCCTCCTCAAGTCGCGGAAGCCGTTCCTGCCGCCGGCCGCGCCGCCGCCCTCCAGCTCATCCGCGACGAGATCGGCGACTGCACGCGCTGCGCCCTGCACTCCGGCCGCACCAAGCTGGTCTTCGCCGACGGCTCGCCCGCCGCCCGCCTAATGTTCGTCGGCGAGGGGCCGGGCGCCGACGAGGATGCGCAGGGACTGCCCTTCGTCGGCAGGGCCGGCCAGTTGCTCAACAACATGATCGCCGCCATGGGCCTCAAGCGCGAAGAGGTCTACATCGCCAACGTGGTCAAGTGCCGTCCGCCGGGCAACCGCACCCCGGAGCCGGACGAAGCCAATACCTGCTCTCCGTTCCTCTTCCGCCAGATCGACGTCGTGCGCCCCGAGGTGCTGGTCGCTCTGGGAGCCACCGCCGCCACCTATCTGCTCGGCCAGCGCCAGCCCCTCGCCGGTCTTCGCGGCCGCGTGCACTCCTTCCGCGGCGCACGCCTCATCGTCACCTACCATCCGGCATATCTCCTCCGCGACCCGCGCCAGAAGAAAGAGGCCTGGGCCGACCTGCAGATCGCCATGCGCGAACTGGGCCTCAAGGCGCCCGCGCGCGGCTGAGCAA
>Ga0326727_10026819_pt1 | contig 10642 bp, 7 predicted proteins | sample MB2enrmetagenome_FD_207643 | JGI IMG/M metagenome (GOLD analysis project Ga0326727, IMG submission 207643) | Lab enriched peat soil microbial communities from McLean, Ithaca, NY, United States - MB29MY | ecosystem: Environmental > Terrestrial > Soil > Wetlands > Peat | place: USA: New York... | reverse complement strand
TCAAACTTCCCGATCTGCACCTTGGATTGGGTAATCGGGTGCCACTCGGAAGGCGGAAGGAGAGAATTTTCGCAGAATACCCCCCCTCGACCGTCTCCGATAAGCGCCATGTATGCCTTGCATACCTTCGCCAGAAATGCATCCTTGTCGATGCCGCGAAAACAATCCGTGGCGACTTCCACCTCACGCTTGACCCGCTGTCTTTCCGACCAATCCTTGCGCTTGGCTTCGTCACGCACATACTCCCAAACATGTGCAAGCGCCGTAATTAGAAACCCCCCCGATCCGCACGCAGGGTCGATAATCTGCTCCCCCGGCTTCGGGTCTAGAATTTCGACCATCATCTTCACGACGTTGCGCGGCGTGAAGAACTGCCCTTCCGCGCCGCGTAGCGCCGGTCCAATAAACACCTCAAAGGCGTCGCCGATCGCGTCACGATCGGCATCCATGATGCAGTAATTCTGAAGCTCGCCGACGACATATCGGATGCTCTCAGCATCAAGTGTTATTGTATCTGTCTCGGCGAAGACATCATCGTAAACGGTCGTCTTGACCTTCTCGAAGAGGCCGAGAATGCGTTCCTTGACATCTTCCGCGTCTTCATCGATACCGGCACGAAATGTAACCATATCGTCCGGGGTGGTCTCCTGTTCATCCATGATTTTGCAGAACAGAAGGTTTATGATCTCCTGGGCAAGCGCTTCATCGCGCGTGATGCCGGTGGTTATCCCCGCGAGATGATTCCGCACATCCCTAAAAACTGCCTTTAGGTTGGAAGCCGGAACTAAATCCTTCCGCTTGAAAAGGCCGATATCCTCAATGCGCTGGCCATAGCGTGGGATATTTGGAAGCTCCTGATATTCACGGGCCCCCGATTGCTTGTGAATCTTACGCAGATATACGTGATCATCCCCGTTGAACCACACGCCCAGCTCGGCAGGCGACATATCGAGATAGATCTTGAGCTGTGCAACACCATCTTTCCGGTTTTTCTTTTTGCATTCGACGAGCAGGTAGAGTTCATCCTCCGCTCTGCCCGAGCTTCTGAAGACGGCAATATCGACGGGATATGTTTTCGGTTCGTCGGAAGGTCTCTTCCTCACACGATACTGCGGGTGCGTCTGAACGTGGCTCTTCCGATAGCCGTAATCTTCCACGAGACGCTGGGCGAAGACCTGGACAGCTTCCATTTCTTCCGGAGTTGCCTTCACAGCAACGCCGCTTACGTAATCGCGCACATAACCGGGTCTTAAAGACTCATCGCCGCTTCCCGCCCGTAAATCCTCGTTCACCACGGCGGACTCTTCCTTAGTCATGGCGGAGCGCTCCCTCATTCGTGACGAACTGGAGCCACTTTTCTTCGACCTATTCTTCATCCGCACCACGCGAGGCCAGGATATCAAAAACGCCGTATAAACCACGGTACACTTTGCCAGTTCACAAAGCAACCGGATGGCGTGGGAATTTTGTCGGGCGTCTGTGTTTACGGCCTGGACCCTCCTGCTTGCTGCCTCGTTAGCGCTGTTCCGACTTAAATCCCCTATGGGTTTTCTTGTCGCTTCCCGCAAGGGCAAGCGTTGCGTGGACATCGTTGTGCGTGGCGGCTCTCAGCTTATAACCCTCGCATTCTTATCGGCAGGCCAAAGCAAATATTGAGGAAAAAAGCGGGCGAGTATAAGCGGTGGGTAAAATGATTCCCCGCAAGCCCATAGGGACAGGAAAGCGGGACAGGATATTTCCTATTTATTCTCAGGCATTCAGGCAAATCGAGCCTTCCGCCATCGTTCCTCTCGACCTTCCACGCTCCCGGGCGTATCACTCTCAGGTTTGAACCGCTTTCGCCTGTCTTGATTCTTACTCAAAAATGATACATATTTGAGTAAGAAAAGAGGAGATTACGAGATGGCCAGAATCCAGCCGGTACTCACCAAGACCGAATCGGAGTTAGTGGACCAGGTCGCACATCTTACCCGGTCGAAGAGGACTGATGTGTTCAAGAATGCGCTGGTGGTCTACCACTGGTTTGTCCGTCAAGCTGTGACCGGGGCGAGGGTCATTGCTCGCAAGCCCACCGGGGAAGAGGTTGAGCTGGAGACTCCGGAACTCGTTTCCCTTGAAGCCCAAGGGCATCGCCTTAGCCCGGAGGAACTCGGGCTATTGGCGAAAAGGCTGGCGAACGCCAAGAACTCGAGCGAGGCGGCGCGCCTTCGTGAATCAATCACCCGGGGCTTTTATGGAATCTGACCTGAAATAGCGGCCTCCCCTACTGCCTATGCCCAAGATACGCCGCCACCATCTTCCCCCCGCGCTGTTCCAGCATCTGCCCGACCGAATTCAGGAGCGTAAGATTCCCGCCTCGCAACTCGAACGGCTCGCGCGTTGGCTGGACACCGAACCGGAGGTTCCGGAAGGCGCATGGCATAAGTCCCTTCGCGGAATGACCGTCTGCGGCGATGGCGAGCTGATCAAAACCTTTCTTCTTCCCGGCCAGATCCCCCAAGGCAAGCGGATTATTTCGTAGACCCGGCAAATCAAACCCAGTGCGCCGTGTTAATATTTCCCACCTGTAATCAGAGAGAGGAGACGCAATGCAGCGCCTTTCAGCCTTTTTATTGATCTTACTCGCCATAACCTTCACCGGCCGCTACCTATGCGCACAGGAAACAGGCTCGCTGGTGGTGCGGGGTGCCGTTCTCAAATCCGGCCGATGGTCCCCGGAGGAGATCAAACAGCGATTTCCCAATCAGATTCAGTCTATCAAGTTCATCTCAGGAAAAGACCAGGAGCAGCACGTCGGAAGGGGTATTCCCCTTATAGTGTTGTTGCAGGAGGCCGCGCCCAAAATCGAAAAGGCTCCCAAGCATTACGATCTGAGCTTCCTGGTTATCATTGAAGCTCGTGACTCGTATCGGGCCTTCTTCTCGCTGGCAGAACTGCTTCCGACTTGCGGGAATGCCCAGGCCTATCTGATTTGGGACGTGGACGGCAAACCCCTGTCCGCCAACCAAGCTCCCTTCCGCTTGATCGTATCCAGCGATCGAGGACACGACCGGAACATTTACGGGATTGCCAGCGTTACTCTGGTGGACGGCACGAAGCTCGCCGGCCAACTGGCTGCCGGGCAACAGCCCCTGTGAACTACAGGTCACGCTCTCCGGTCACAATTTCAACCAAGGATCATCAATGCGCGCAAATACTCGAGTTTTGACTTGTTTGTGTTGGGCTTTGCTTTGTGTCTCGGCCACGATGCGTGCCGAGGCCGGCAAAGGAAAGTTTTATATCGTCGGCATGGGTACGGCGCCGGACCTTATCACGATTCGTGGCGTTGAGGTTATCAAGAGCGCCGACATCATCATGGTCGGGAACGAAGAAGAACGAGACTTGTGGAAAGACTTTATCAGGGATAAGGAAGTCTGGTATTGCCCCAACTCGCTCCGCACCCTGTACGGCATCGACCCGATGACCATCAAAGACCCGCAACGGCGGGCCCGTGCGGAGAACGGCATCAAAGCCCGGCAGGAGTTGGTGGGCAAAATCCGCACCGCCGTTCAGAGCGGCAGGATTGTCGCATCTTTGCAGGCGGGCGACCCGATGATGTACGGGCTCACTTTCATGCTGGAAATGCTGCCCAAGGAGATTCCCTCTGAAATCGTGCCGGGCATTGGGGCGTTCGAGGCTGCCAGCGCCGCCGTGAAGATGAGTCCTCCCTATGGTTACGACACCAATGGAGTCATCCTGACGATGGGGGATTGGGAAGGACGAACTGACGGCAACGAAAAGCTTATGGCATCCGGCAGCACCATGGTTTTCTACACGATGCATTTTGACTACCCGAAGGTCTTTTCCCAGCTCGGTCGCTTCTACCCCGCGGATACTCCGGTGGCCGTTGTCTGCGATGCGGGAGACCGCCATAGCCAGAAGGTGATTCGCAGCACCGTGGGACGGTTTCTTCAGGAGGTGGATTACAAAAACCTGCCGGTGGAAAAGCACATCTTGCTGGTGGGGAAATTCTTGAACGTCGGCCAGGCGCGTAAGGACTCTCTGCCGCAGAACGAATCAGAGCACAAACGTTAGTAGCGCGGACCCCCGTTCTTGGGGTCCGCGGTTCTTACGTAGGGAAAGCGGTTCATTTCAAATGCGGAGATATGCCGGATTGCGCAGAGCGCAGCTCTGCGAATCGGTAACCACGAATCCACGGCGAAGCCCCAACCGCAGAGCTGCGCTCTGCGCAATCCGGCATTCGTGGCAGTTGCACGGTAAGAGCCGCGGACCCCAACAACGGGGGTCCGCGCTACGACAGCTCAGCTATACCGGAAATTCACCCCCTTGTAAACCTGCCGCAATGTCCTGAGGTCAGAATCCGCTGGATACAACAAGGTAGTGTTCCGAGTCAGAAGTCCGCGGACAAAGTCTTCCCGTTTCCGGCGGTGTTCCCCCCACCGTCGGGGGCGGAAGACTGTCCGCAGAGCGTTAAGCCTGAGCGGCGCTCTTCCGCCACGATGAAGCGGGGCTGACTTCCTCAGCAAACTTCTGACTTCGGATTATTGTCGCCAAGCAGCGCACAGGTTGCGGCGTTTTCAATTAAGGAGACAACCATGACAGGATTGCGCAAGACCACTCTGTTCTTCACCTTTTGCTTTTTCTTCCTGACGGCTCTGGCTTACGGCCAGTTTGAATCGGCGGAAGTCCTGGGCACGGTCCGCGACGCGTCAGGCGCAATCGTCGCCGGCGCCACCGTGACGTTGACGAATCTGGAGACCGGCATCCAATCCCAGGCCACCACCGACGCCAGCGGCAATTACGATTTCTTCAATGTGAAGGTGGGCCGCTACAGCCTGACCGTGGAAAAAACCGGGTTCGAGAAATTCACGACCCCCGATGTGCGGGTGGATGTGAACGCCCGGCAGCGTGTGGACGCCGCCTTGCAGGTGGGCGCGATAACCCAGTCCATTGAGGTTAAGGGAGCGGCTGCCACCCTTGATACCGACTCGAGCGAAAAAGGACAGGTGGTGAACACCCAGCAGGTTCTCGAACTGCCGCTCAACGGGCGCAATTTTTCCGACCTGGCGTTGCTCACCACCAACGTCCACCGGTCCATCTACGCATACGCCGTTCCTCCGCGCGAAGGCGCCTTCAACGCCAACGGCATGCGCAGCACCTATAACAGCTTTCTGCTGGACGGCATTGACAACAACGCCTACTCGACGAGCAACCAGGGATACTCGAACCAGGTGGCGCAGCCCTCGCCCGACGCCATTGCGGAGTTCAAGGTCATTACCAGCAACTACAGCGCCGAATACGGCCGCGTGGGCGGAGCGGTGGTGAACGCCGCCATGCGCTCCGGCACCAATCAGCTTCACGGCACCGCTTATGAGTTTCTCCGCAACACGGATCTGAATGCGGTGGGCTTCGTCTTCGTTCCCACCAACCCTTTCGTAAAGCCTCCGCTGCAAAGAAACCAATTTGGATTTACCGTGGGCGGGCCCATCAAGAAGAACAAGGTCTTTTTCTTTGGCGACTATGAGGGCTACCGCTCGCTGCAACGAGCCTTGACCTTCGATACCATTCCCGATAGCAACGATCAGCAGGGCATCCTACCGGTCACGGTGGCGGACCCGGCGACCGGCACGGTGTATCAGGCCGGTACTAAAATTCCCGTCTCCACCCTGAATCCGCTTGCCGCGACGGTGCTCAGCCAATTGCCCACCATCACCTTGCCCTCGCTCACCACGTCACGTTCCAACGATTTACAGGTGCTGCTGCTTACCCGCGATTTCTCCAACAAGTTTGATACCAAGGTGGATTACCAGATCAACGAAAAGATGTCGGGCTTCGTTCGCTACAGTCAACGCATTGACGCCCAATACTACGAGCCTGACCTCACTCCCAGCCTCGCTGGTGGCAGTGGCAACGGCAATGTCAAAGCCCAGGACGAAAACGCGGTGCTTGCTTACACCTATACGCTCACCCCGAGTTCGTTGCTGGACATTCGCCTTTCTTATTCGCACATCCTGGGCGGGAAGTGGCCGGTATTCCTGGGCAACCAGAGCATGACCTCAGAGTACGGCGTGCCCGGCGTGCCGACGGCGTCCTACCTGACCGGGGGGTTGGACACGCAGAACATCAGCGGCTTCAGCTCGGTCATCGGGCGGCAAGCCACCAACCCGCAATTTCAGATCCCCACCTCGTTTGGTCCCAAAGTGAACTATTCCTGGATGCACGGCCGCCACGCGCTGAAGGCCGGTTTTGAAATGACCAGCATCCACACGGAAGTGATGGACATCAACCCCGTATACGGCCTGAACGCCTACGCCAATCAATCCAGCAAACCGACCTGCGCCGAACTCGGACAGGCCTCCGGCTGCTCCATTACTTCCGATACCGCCAGCTACAACCTTGCGGACTTCATCTTCGGTGTGCCCAGCCAAGTGCAGCTTGCCAACTTCCTGGTGGGGAGCTATCGCCAGCGGCAGTATTTCCTCTATGGCCAGGATGACTATCGCCTCAGTTCCAAGCTCACCTTGAACCTCGGGCTGCGTTGGGAATTCACCACGCCGCGCTGGGAACGCGACAACGTGCTCTCCAATTTCAATCCCGCCACGAATTCGATGTTGACGGCCTCGAACAGCAACCGCACGCTGGTGAATCCCGACTACAAAGACTGGGCGCCGCGCATCGGCCTGGCTTACAGCGCCGACCAGAAGACGGTGATTCGCAGCGGCTATGGCATCAGCTACGTGCACCTGGAGCGGCTGGGCAGCGCCGACGAACTCGGCATCAACGGCCCGCAGGTGGATATCGCCACCACCAATCAGACCCTGCCCAGCGGCAGCACTTCCCTGCCCGCCGGATTCATGACGAGTTTCGGAGGCTTCCCCACCGGCTTCGCCAGCCCGGCCAGCTTCGCCGCCAACCCCGCGGCGGCAAACATCAGCTACATCCCCGCGAACACGCGCTGGCCCTACGTGCAGAGCTGGTTTTTATCTGTGCAGCGCGACCTGGGCAGAAACACGATGATGGAAATCGGCTATACCGGCAATCACAGCCTGCGCCTGCCCATCATTGGGGATTACAACCAAGCGGTGGCCAATGTGGGCTCGGCCACACTGGGCATCCAGGCCCGCCGCCCTGACCAGGCCTTCGGCGCCATCACCTATGTGGATCCCGCCGGCTTCCAGAATTACAACGGCCTCTCCGTGCGCTTCGAGCACAAGACCTCGTACGGCCTCTACTTCCTCAATTCCTTCACCTGGTCCAAGTCGCTTACCGACTCCGAGCAAGCCCTGGAATACGGCTCCGGCTACTACGCGGCCAACGTGCAGAACATTTACAACCTCGCCGCCGAGCGCGGACCTTCCAGCCTGGACGCGACGCTCCTCAACACGACGAGCTTTGTTTATGAGCTGCCTTTCGGCAAGGGCCGGAAGTTCGGATCCAATTGGCATTCTGTGGTCGATGGAATTCTCGGCGGGTGGGAGGCCAATACCATCAACTTCGCCAATTCCGGAACGCCGCTGGATGTGGCCTATACGCCCGGGGCGGCGAACGACGTCACGGGCCGCATCCCCGACTACCGCGGTGAAGCCATCATGCGCCCCAATGTGGCCCCCAGCGCCAGCCCCATCCTCAACGACGCGATTAACCACTACTACGGCGCCTACTCGTTCAGCATTCCCCCGGCCAGCGCTCCCTTCGGCGATGTCGGGCGCAACTCTTTCCGCGGCCCCGACTTCTGGCAGTGGGATTTGGGCGTGGACAAGTTTTTCAAAATCCGCGAGAACGTGAAGCTCCAGTTCCGCTCGGAGTTCTTCAACACCCTGAATCACACCAACCTGGGCATTCCGGATTCCAATATCTCCGACGCGGCCTTCGGAACCATTCGCAGCACCTTCCCCGCGCGGCAAATCCAATTCGCGCTGAAGGTGCTGTTCTAGCAATCGTAACGCCGGGTGGCGGGCGGCCTATTTTCCCGCCACCACCCGGCCCACGCGCTGCATCCAGGCCAACTCGTCTTCCGTCATCGGACCGCGCCGCAGGGCTTCGAGCGCTTCCTCCATGCGCGCCGCATTCGAGGGGCCGGTCATGCACACGTCCACTTCCGGGCGGCTCAGGACGTAGCGGTAGCAATCCGTGGCGGTCGGAACGCGCTCACCTTTGGGAAGCGGATGCCCACCCATGAAGAAAGCTTGCAGTGAGGACTTGCCGATGAGTTGTCCCCAGCTTGTGGCGGTGAACGCAACCAATCCGGGACGCTGGGTGGCGGGAAGGTGCGGGAAGATGTCCTTTTCCGCTCCGGGATGCGCGGCGTTGTAACGGAAATGCACGATGTCAAAGTCGCTGGCGGCAATCAGTGGAACCAGCCGGCGCTGGTGCGTGGAAACCGCAAGGAATCGCACCAAACCTCGTTGCTTCAGTTGCCGTGCGGCGTCCAAAATTCTTGGCGGCACAGGCTTATTCCACATGCCGAGCAGCAGGACGTCCGCATGATCGAAGCTCAACGCCCGCAAGGCGCGCTCCAGGCTCCAGGCCATGAGTCCAGCGACGCGAGTGTACGATTGGATCACCAGCACGAAGCGGTCGCGCTGTGGGCGTAGGCGTTTCAGCCCTTCACCAAATGAGGCAAGCCGCCGGCTTCCCCAATAGATGTAGTTCACGCCGCGCTCAAACGCCCGCTCCAAGGCGTCGCCCGGAACTCCATAACTGGAGCTGATGCCCAGGCGCCCCACTTCCACACCTGTGCGCCCCAACAGCCTGCGCTCGATACTGCCGGATGGTGTTTCCATCATGGCTCCCTCACAAGCGGTAAAACACCCGATGCCGCCGTTCGTGATTCCCGGGAACTGCTCACCGTTGGCAACGCAGATGACGACCGCACGGCATCAAGCGCCACCCGATGACGATTCATTCGGCGCGGCTTCGTCGTGGGGCACGCTGCGGTGATAGCCTTCGGCGAAATCGGCGCGGCAGCGCTTTTCGGTCTTCTCCGGATCTTCACCGATTTCCTTGATCAACAGGGCGTGGTACTCCCGGAGGCGCTTCTGCTGCTCGGGGATGGACGCCAGGTTGACGAACTCATCGGGGTCCGTCGACAGGTCGTAGAGTTCACGCTGCGCGGGAAAGTCCGGGGTGGGTTGGGTGTGATAAACGTACTTGTAATTCTCGTGGCGCAGCATGGCATAGCCGGAGGCAATGTTGTGGGCGTAATACTCGCTGACGGCCAGATCCTTCCAGGCGTGGTTGCCATCGTGGAGCCATGGGACCAGAGAATTGCCATTCCAATCCTGGGGGGTTGAGGCGCCGGCGATGGCGGCAATGGTTTGGACCACGTCCACCAGGCTGCATGCTCCCTGCCTTCGGCCCGCCGTTTGCCAATGGCCCGGCCAGCTCACGATCAAGGGAACGCGGCTGGCATTGTCATACATGCAATTCTTCCACCAGAGGCCGTGCTCTCCCATGTTTTCCCCGTGGTCGGAGGTGTAGATGACCACCGTGTTTTTGGCGGCGTCGCTCTTGGCCAGCGCCTCCAGCACTTGCCCGATGTTGTTGTCGCACCACTGGGTAAGCCCGTGGTAATACTCTCTTCCCTTAATCACCACCTCGGGGTCGGTCTTGACGATGCCAAAACCGTGGCGCAGGTGCTGGTAATTCAGCGGCTGCATTTCCAAGTGTCCCAGCGGCAGGCGGGGCGGCTTGATGCGCCCGCGGTAGGGAGCGTGAAACTCCTCCGGAACGACCAGGGGAAAATGGGGCGCGAGGAAGCCGACCACCAGGAAGAATGGCGAGGCCGAACTCTTCCGGTTGGCGAGGAAGTCGCAAGCATGGCCAAGGGCCGCGCGGTCATGGTTGAGCACCTGCGATTTGTCACCGGAGCGAAACTGGCTGGAGCGGCTATACCAGGCCTGCAAATCGACGTTGGTGTCATCGAAGGCGCGGCGGCCACCCTTCCCGGTTTTGATGTCCTGATTGGTCACAGCTTTGCCGATTTCGGTGAACCCGTAGCGCCGCGTCCGGTCGTAGTGCATCTTTCCCGTCAGGAAGGTTTCATAGCCGCGCGTCTGAACCACCCGCGCGATGGAAGGGTAGTCGGCGCTGGGAAGCCAGCAGGAGTTGCTCCAGGCGCCCACCCGGCTGGGGTATTTCCCCGAAGTGATGGAAAGGCGCGAGGGCACACACAGGGGCGAGTTCGTGTAGCAGTTATCGAACACCACACCGCGCGCCGCCAGTTGGTCCAGATTCGGCGTCTGGATCGTGTCATTCCCGTAACAACCCGTCACCGAAGCGTTGTGCTCGTCGGAAATAATCAGGAGGATGTTGGGCGGTCCCGCCGGCGGGGCCTGGGCTTCTGACGTCATGGAATTAAGCGCCGTCCCCAGAGCCGCCAGCGACGCGGTTTCCATGAAGTGCCGCCGCGAGATGTGGGAGGTCGCCTGTTCTTCGGGTTTCAATGTCGCCATGGATCTTTCCTCCTCTTATTCCGTAATCGGGCCGCGCCACAGGGCTTCCGGCGCATCGTTCATTGGCGCCGCACCGGCCGGACAGCTCAGGCGCTGCGGTGATAGCCTTCGGCGAAATCGGCGCGGCAGCGCTTTTCGGTTTTCTCCGGATCTTCGCCGATTTCCTTGATCAGCAGGGCGTGGTAGTC
>Ga0326727_10026818_pt1 | contig 10642 bp, 7 predicted proteins | sample MB2enrmetagenome_FD_207643 | JGI IMG/M metagenome (GOLD analysis project Ga0326727, IMG submission 207643) | Lab enriched peat soil microbial communities from McLean, Ithaca, NY, United States - MB29MY | ecosystem: Environmental > Terrestrial > Soil > Wetlands > Peat | place: USA: New York... | reverse complement strand
AACGCCCCGCTGCGCGGGGCGCCCTTGACCCCGCTCCCAGCTCGCGGGGGAGAAGTGTCGCCCAAAAGGTCTTGACAACGCCGATGCCGTTATAGACGCGCTATGCTTGCTTCCCGGTCAGCCCGCCGTGTTATAATTTTGTTATACTGAGGGAGGCGACGATGATTACGGCGATTCGACGTTTGGGAAACTCGCGGGGAATCATTATTCCCAAGCCGATGCTGAAGGAGGCCGGGTTGGACGAGGAGGCCGAGATCGCGCTCGAACGAGGCGCCATCGTTCTCCGCAAGCCGCGCCGCAACCCCCGCCAAGGCTGGGCGGAAGCCAGCCGCAAATTGGCGGAAGCAGGGGATGACAAGCTCGTCTGGCCGGAGTTCGGGAACCGGGATGACGGAGACCTTCAATGGTAGCTCGTGGAGAGGTGTGGCTGGTCGCGCTCGATCCCTCGGTCGGCAGCGAAATCCGCAAGACCCGGCCCTGCTTGATTGTCTCACCGCCGGAAATGCACGACTACTTGCGCACGGTGATTGTGGCTCCTATGACGACCGGAGCCAGGCCCGCCCCTTATCGCATCGCACTTACTTTTCAAGGGAAGCGCGGGCTGATTCTTCTGGACCAAGTCAGGACGCTGGACAAGATCCGGCTTGTCAAACGACTGGGAAATACTAGCCCGGCAGTTTTGGCCTCGACGCTGAAAACGCTGCAACAAGTGTTTGCCTGAGGTCGGCTGGCGCAGCCCCTCCGAGCCTGCGATCCGGCGGGCCGCGGACAGGACCTTTCTGTCCGTGGGCTTTTCGATGCAAGACGAACCCAAGGTCAATCAAAGGCAGATTGACAGCGGCGATCTTAGCGCCCTGAGCGCATCTCGCCGCCGTGACACCTCGCTCTGCGTGGAAAAGTCGTACTCCGGTCGCATCGTGTCGCGGTCGTTTTTCGGTGGTGACGGTTAACCTTTTTCTTCATAACATCTCCTCTCGGCGGGCATCGTGCACCTCGCCGAAATCAGGCGGGTGCGCGGTGGCCGCTCGGCAAACGCCACGACCAGCAGCCTGTGCCGATTGGCAATCCCGAGCACAAGATACCGCCAAAGAGTGATCAGGGTGTGGCATGAGGAGCGCGAGCGGATCTCCGAACGCCGTCGAAGCCTCGTCGAACGTCACGCTATGCTTTTGGACGTTGGACATCGCCTTCTTCGGATCCCACTCGAATACATGGCCCAATACAAAGCCTCGCAAGAACCCATCTGCCAGTCAAAGGCGACGCTCAGAAGGACAGCGAAGGACTCAGGATGACAGCGGGGGGTTCAGGATGACAGCGAAGCGGGCTATGTCGGGGTGGCGCTAAAACGAGCGGCGCGACGGCCAAACCCCAGCGTGACACTCCCCCACCTCGGTTATGGACGCTGTCCGGTGAGAAGATGAATCAATTTGCAGGCTTCGAAAATCGCAAGTCCCCAATCGCAAACCTCAAATCAACCCCTCACTCAATCACCCGATCATTCGATCGCCTGGCGGCCCCCGGGCGAGGGATTCGGGTTTCGGGATTCAGGGTCAGGGGCCGCTGCGCCCCGCGCGGACGAGGTGCCGACGGATTCCGAATCCCTAACCCCGAGCCCGGCTCCGCCGAGCCCTTGCAAATTCCCCGGCGAGAGAATATCCTGCGTCCCACTTCCGAAGTGGAGGGTGCAATGGGTAAACCCAAGGTGATGGTGGCAATAAGTAGCGAGGCTTCGATCGAGAGCTTGGTGACCCTGGCGTGCCAGTTATCCCGAGGTACGGATGCTGACCTCACGGCTTTGCACGTGGTTGAGGTGCCTCTCGCTACTCCCCTCGATGCGCAGGAGGAAACCCTCGACCACTTTGGCAAAGATCTGCTTGTCCAAGCCCAGCGCGTGGCCGAGAAGTTTTCCCAGCCTCTTTCCACCGAGCTCCTGCGTGCTCGGGAAGCGGGTGAAGCCATTGTGGGCGTGGCCAAGGAGCAGGGTGTGGACTTGTTGGTGATGGGACACCACAAGCCCCATACCCACACCCTGAGCGAAACGCTGCTGGGAGGGATCGTTCGCTACGTGGCCCACCACGCGCCCTGCCGCGTCATCGTGCAGATTCCTGCGCCGGAGCACCGGTAACTCGGCGCAAGCACGTGTAGCGCGACCTGTTTTGTAGGTCCGCGGCTTTTCCTTGCCAGTGGGGGACTGATCGCGGGCGAAGCCCGCCTTGGACTGCGGTAGCAGCACCTACCGCCTTCTGAGTTCGGTGCATACGGCCCAGGCGCAAGGGGGGCGGAGGAAGAAAAGCGGTAGCTGCTGCTACCGCAGTGCAAGGCGCTTCGCACAAGGGCATTTGAAAACATGCGCCAAGTGAACAGTATTGGGGTTGGGACGAACATGGCCGATCCCGTTTACGTATTGCCCGGCAACCGGTGCGCAATCCGATTCTTCCGCACCATTTCATTTTTCAAGGAAAATGTCCACGCATGAGTGATTCCCCCGGCCCCACTCCCCAAGCCGAACTCCGCAAAGGCCCGAAGACCCGCCATATTCTTGCCGGGTTAATCCTGGGAGCGGGGGGCGGAGTGGTGGCGAATCTGGCGTGGGGGAAAACGGCGGCCCTCGCCAACATCGTCCGTTATGGCACCGAACCCGCCGGCCAGATGTGGTTGCGCGCTCTGATCATGGTGGTGATCCCGCTGGTCTTTTCGCGTTTGAGCTTGGGGGTCGCGGGGTTGGGCGACCTCCACAAGTTGGGCCGCGTGGGGCTCAAGACCATGCTCTTCTTCCTCATGGTCACCACCCTCGCCGCAGTGCTGGGGCTGAGCATGGTGAATCTGGTGCGGCCTGGCGTGGGACTATCCCCCGAGGCCCGCAAACAGTTATTGGCGACTTATCACCTGGTCGAAAACCCCAGGGAAGCTCTCCCACGCGGCCAATTTGGAATCCAGACCCTGATCAACGTGGTGCCGCGTAATCCTTTGGCGGCCGCTGCCCAGGGCGATATGCTGGGCGTGATTTTCTTCTCCCTGGCATTTGGAGTGGCGCTGGCGATGCTGCCGTCAGACCGCACTAAGACCTTGGTGGATGTCCTGCGGGGGCTGGGCGACGTGATGATGGTCATCATCGATTTGGTGATGAAGCTGGCGCCTTACGGGGTCTTCGCTTTGCTCTTTACGGTAACGGCGAGGTTCGGACTGGATTTGTTGGAGCGTCTCGGCTGGTACATCCTGACGGTGGTCGCGGGGCTGGCCATTTTCGAATTCGGTGTTTATCCGGTGCTGATCAAGGTGTTCACGGGCTGGTCGCCGTGGAATTTCTTCCGCCGTGCCTGGCCGGCGATTTTGACGGCCTTCTCTACCAGTTCCTCCAATGCCACGCTCCCCACCACGCTGGAAGTTTGTGAAGATTCGCTGGGATTGCCGCGGGAAGTCTGCGGTTTTGTCGTGCCCCTGGGGGCGACCATGTGCATGAACGGTACGGCGCTGTTCGAAGGCGTCACCGTTCTTTTCATTGCCCAGGTGTTTGGAATCAATCTCAGCCTCTCCGCGCAGATCGTGGTGATGGTGACCGCCATTCTGATGGCCATGGGAGCCGCGGGCGTCCCCAGCGGGGCCATTCAAGTCCTGATCCTGGTGCTGGAAGCCGTGGGGGTGCCGGGGGAGGGAATCGCCATGGTGGTGGGCGTCGATCGCGTGCTCGACATGTGCCGCACCGTGGTCAACGTCACCGGAGACATGGTGGCCGCCACCTTCGTGGCGCGCTCGGAAGGGAAGCCCGGGCGGCCCGCTTAGGAGCCAGCGCCGTTCCCCGCGTAACGGCGCGGGCAACTCTCGGCAGCCGCACGGCCCCCGCAGCATCGACGGCAGCAAGAGATATTCAAATGTTTAAGTATTATTCGCGCCCGCCCGCGTTTGCCGCCGCACTGCTGGCGCTCACTTTTTTCTGCGCCGGAATTATTGCGCCGGAGGCTGCTCCTCCGGCCAAGACTTATGAGCCCGCGTTCGCGCTGGTGGCGCAATATCCTTCGCCGGTCATCGCCAGAACCTCTCCGGGTGCGGAGACCATCGAATATGGATTCGAAGGTGGACGGGTTATCAAAATCGAAGCAACTTATCACCTTGTTACGACGGAAATGTGGCCGGCCCGCAGGCGGTAAAGACGCGGATCGGGTATTGGACCAGTTCCGGCCGGATCCACTGGAAGCGTGTTTCCACCTTGTATGAGTCGAGCGGTGATTTCACCGGCCAGCTTACCTCCGTTAGTTCGGACTTTCAGTTTTCCTTGGAATGTAAGCCTACCAGGGGGCGGCGCAGGCGGCTGCGATCTGCGTAGCCAATTCGGACCAACTCGAAGGTCAATTCCTGCGGCCGGGCTTCCCGGACCAGGACGCAGGCGTGGATGCGATGCAGTCCCGACTGGAACTCCAAGGGGACCGTGTTGCCAGGTTTGATGTGGCACTGGCTCCGGGCCACGCCGCCGCCCAGGCTGAGTTGTTGAACGGCTACTTTGTGATTGCCTTCGCCCGGGTGGACCACTCCTCTCAGGGGACTGGGCAGGTTCACGCGCAGATAGCGCCGCTGGCGCAACCAAGGGGTATCGGGGTCGGGATCGAGAGCGGTCAGATCCAACTCCGCATCACTCAGCCCGCATCGGGGCCGAAAGTGTTCGGCCCACTCGGGATCGATTTTCTCCAGTGCTTGCACGGCCGTGATGCGCACTTCGCGGGGATGCTTCCAGCGCCAAAACCGCTTGGCCTCGGCCAGAGGGCGAAGCAGGGTTTCCGCATTGGTTTCACGGAGGCGGCCCAGAGCTTCAATGGCTTTGATCTGCAAGTAGGGTTGAGCCGGTTCGGAAGTCTCCTTTTCCACGATGCCCATCAGCCGGGGGGTGGTATCGCGGTCGCCCGACATTCCCAATTCGTCCACCACCTCCGGCAAGACAGCGGAATCGAGGAGGTCATAGACCTTGTCCAGCAGCTTGCCGCGCTGCGGCGCCAAACTATTGGCAAGTTGCCGGACCACCAGATCGTGCGCCATCGGGTCCCACTCGCGGAGGCGTGTGGGGAGCAGCTCTTCCAAAACCTTGGGCTCCAGCCGGCTGAGCAGCGCAACCTTGGAAGCGGCTTCGGGCGCCGGGCGGGTCTGCAAAATTTTGGCGAGATGTGCAACCGCCTCCGGACCTACCGCCTCCACTATTTCCAGCATCCGTTCCCACTCATCCCGGCGGGCGCAACGTTGGATACGGGTGGCGACCTGGTCGACCGTAGCGTGAGGCATCCGTCGCAGCACTTCCACCAAGCCATCCGGAAGGCGCGGTGCGTGCAGAGCTTCCTCGATGAATTCCGGCAGGGGATTGCCCACTTTGACGCGAGGCCAGAGGAGCCGCGCCAGTCCGGGCTGCCGCTGCTCCAGAATCTCCATGGCTTGAAGCGCTTCATGGACGGCGGGATACTGCCGGCGAGCCGCGGCTTCGTGGCTGAAGCGCACAAAGGAGGCCCCCAGCAGAGATTGCAGGTCAGTGTTTCCTTCCCGGCCTAACGCTTCGCCCATGTGATGCAGGGTCGATTTCAGCAGCGAGTGATTGACGCGGGAGAAAAGATCAGCCATTTCCGTCAAGCCCGTCGAGGCTTTTCGTCGGGCATCCACATCCGAGGTGTACACGCACTGAGCGTAGTTATCTAATATGGCGCGCGCTGAGCCCGCATCGCCCCGCCCGAGCAAATCTTCTACAAATTGGCGTATGTTTCGTGGCGGGACAGCCCAAGCCTCCGGGGAAAGGAGCATCTTGCGCTTGGCGCGCTCCGGCACCTGAGCCCAGAATTGCCGGTCCAGGATGTCGGCATGAGATTCCACATCCATGCCGGCCTGCCCCATTTTTTCTTCATGCGCTTGCAAGATACGCCGCAGCGAGCCGATTTCGCGCTTGAGCCGGTCAAGGAGTTCGACGACGGCGTTGGTTTTAACGTCGCCGTGTTCGTAGCGTTCCAGCGCAAAGCGCACCGCTACCCGTTCCGCAAGTTGTACCAGCAGCGGGTCGTCTGGCCTGGGGGGATCGCTTTGCGAGCTCAGACTCATCAGCGCTTGGGCCAGCGCCGCCTGTCCGGGCGGGGGCAATTGATGAAGGTCCTTTTCGACGGCGCTGATTTGCTCGGGTGAATCCGGTTGGTTCGCTGTCCTGCCAAGCTGCGATAGCCAGCGCAAAACCTGGAAGACATCGTCCTCTTGCGGAGGCTGTCCCGCCACTCCCGGCGCGCCCGGGCTGGCGGCAGGACCGACGTGTTGGCTCCGGGCGCCTTCTGCCGCCGCCATGAGTTGCAGCAGCCGCTGAGGATCTTGGAGCCACGCTTGCAACTTATGCGCATCCGCTCCCAGAGAGCGGGCGGCGAGTTGCGCTGCCAGGCCCGCATCGCCCAGGGAAGAATCCTGAGCCACAAACCGCACTTCATTCACCCGGATCGTCCCTTTGTCTCCTCCCAGGGCGGCCCTTAATTCCGTTGCCAGCGGCCCGGCCTTGGTCGAGCGCGAGGAAAAGGCGCGCACAAAACGCCAAAAATCGTCGACCGTGACCCGATGAGAAAAGTTGATGCTGGCAAGGCCGGCGGAGGTGAGCAACTGGGCAAAGCTGCGGTCCGTGGGCCGCCTCTCCAGAGGTATGCCATCCAGCAGAACCTGGCTGCCGGAAACTCCCAAGAGCAGGCCTGCTTCCCCCGAGAATTTTAAAGCGGCACGAAGATCATCCCAGGCGATCTCCAACAAGGCGGTGGTTCGCTCGTGCTCCGCTCCGTAAAGGCGCACGGTTTTCAGCAGGATGTTGAGACTGCGGGCGAAACTTCGAGCCGAAACGAGATTGGATGCGTCTTCCATGGTCCTATCGCCCATTGCTGCTCACCGCATGTCGTCTGAGCCCTATTATTGCTCAGTAGTGCTTAAGTACCATGACTGGCGGTGTATTCCTAGAGTACAAAGGTACTACAGACTTATCCCGCGTGCCACTAGCTAAGTGGCCGACTCAGAAGTTTTCTAACGAAGCCGTGGTTTAATGCCGGGGGTTAGCCACCCGGCACTTCATGTTTCGCACGGGAAAGCAAACATCCGTAGCTGGGGTGCAGTCCGCGACCAGTGCACTCCGCCCTGTTCCTGAATTCTCTCCCGATATCCGACAGATTTACCGAATAATAACAACTACCGCATTATTCGCTTGACAAACCTTACAGGTTCATGACCTCATGACCCGGCTGCTCGCTGTTCGGCAGCCAATGATTTGAGGGGGGTACGTTTCTAATCAATGGTGAAAGGAAATCTTTGTAGAGGTGACCATGAGGGTGGGCCATGAAAATTAATTTGCGAAATCATTTGGTTAACCTATTCACTTTCATATCCTTATTTGGTGTGGCGGCGGTGACATTTGCGCAGCCTATTCCCCCTGCATCTTTCCTTGCCGCGAGGACTTTCGCTGCAAGTGGGAATGCCATGGCGGTCGCGGTGGGCGATTTCAATGGCGACGGCAAGCCGGATTTGGCGGTGGCAGGCACCGGTGGTTACGTGAGCGTCCTGTTGGGCAATGGGGACGGTACCTTCCAGCCGGCGGTGAACTACGCCAGCGGTGGCGCCAATCCCTGGGCGATCGTCGTGGGTGACTTCAAAGGTAACGGCAAGCTGGATCTTGCGGTGGTGAATTATAACGGCGCGAGCGTGAGCGTGCTCTTGGGGAACGGTGATGGCACGTTCCAGCCAGCGGTGAACTATGGCGTTGGTATATACCCCATCTCCGTCGCAGTGGGGGACTTCAAAGGCGACGGCAAGTTGGACTTGGTCGTGGCGGACTCCTGCACTCCCCCCGCCAGCGGCGGTTGTGCGACGGTACTGCTGGGTAACGGCGATGGCACGTTCCAGGCGGGGGTGAACTACCCCGCCGGCTCAAATCCCAGCTCGGTTGCGGTGGGCGACTTCAATGGTGACGGCAAGCTGGACGTGGTGGTGCTGCAATCGACCTATCCGGGTAGTGTGAGCGTGCTGTTGGGCAATGGCGACGGTACCTTTCAGGCGGCGGCGAACGTGCCGCTGGGCAGCAGCGACGCCTATCCCGCCTCCATCGCGGTGGGCGACTTTAATGGCGACGGCAAGCTGGACTTGGTGACGTCGGAGGGTGGCACGGTCAGCGTGCTGTTGGGCAATGGGGACGGCACTTTCCAGGCGGCAGTGGATTACTCCGTAGGCCCAAATTTCGGAGGCATTTATCCTTGGGGTGCCCTCTCCGTCACGGTGGGTGACTTCAATGGCGACGGCAAGCTGGACTTGGCCGTGGCGGACAGCTTTAACGGGGACGCGAGCGTGCTCTTAGGCAACGGCGATGGCACTTTCCAAACAGCGCTCAACTACGCCGCTGGCGGGTCGCCCAACTCGATTGCCGTAGGGGACTTCAATCTTGACGGGAAGGCGGACTTGGTGGTGGCGGATGCCTTGGGCATCATGGTCAGTGTGCTGTTGGGCAACGGCAACGGCACTTTCCAGGCGGCAGCGAACTACTACGATGCCGGCGCCGTGAATGCGGTCGCCGTGGGCGACTTCACTGGCAACGGTGTGCTGGATTTGGCGATCGCTGACTCTGGGGCCGGCACTGCCAGCGTGATGTTGGGTAATGGTGACGGCACCTTCCAGGCGCCCGTGACCTGCGGCGCCATTAGCAATTACGTCACATCCGCCGCGGTGGGCGACTTCAACCGCGACGGCAATTTGGATCTGGTGGTGGCGAATTACGGAACCAACACGGTGAGCGTGCTGTTGGGCAACGGTGACGGTACCTGCCAGGCGGCGGTGAGCTATGCCGTTGGCGCCCAGCCCGCCTTCGTTGCGGTGGGGGACTTCATTGGCAACGGCAAGCTGGATTTGGCCGTGACCAATGAGGGCGCCAACACGGTGAGCGTGCTTTTGGGCAATGGCGACGGTACCTTCCAGGCGGCGGTGAGCTACCCCGTCGGCACGAGTCCCGCCATGCTGGTCGTAGGCGACATCAATGGCGACGGCAAGCCGGACTTGGCGGTGGTGAATTACGGAAGCAACAATGTCAGCGTGCTTTTGGGGAACGGGAACGGTACCTTCCAGACGGCGACGAACTTCGCGGTAGGCAACGGTCCCCGGTCAATCACCGCGGGCGATTTCAGGGGGGACGGCAAGCTGGACCTGGCGGTGTCATGTTACAACTGGAACACCGTGAGTGTGCTGTTGGGCAACGGCGACGGCACCTTCCAGTCGGCGGTGAGCTACCCCGTGCCCACCGCCGCCGCGAATCTCGGCGTAGGATCGGCCCAGGCCCCGATGTCGATTACCGTGGGCGACTTCAATGGCGACGGCAAGTTGGACTTGGCGAAGGGGAATGATGGCGACGTCAGCGTGTTGTTGGGCAACGGCGACGGCACTTTCCAGCCCGCGGTGGGCTACGCTTCTGCCGAGGGCAGTGTCTCCGTGGTCGTGGGCGACTTCAATGGCGACGGCAAGCCGGACTTGCTGGCGCTGAATTCCCCTAGCCGCGACTTCACTGTGCTACTGAACACGACGAAGCCGATCCCCTCTATTTCCCTGGTTTCATCACTTAACCCCGCTGCGGTGGGCGAGTCTGTGACCTTCACGGCGACGGCTACTTCTGCGCAGGGAACACCGACCGGGACCGTGAGTTTCCTGGACGGGACCACCCTCCTGGGGAGCGAGACCTTGAGCAGCGGCACGGCGAGTTTTACCACCTCTACACTCGCTGCGGGTTCCCACTCGATTACGGCTGCATACAGCGGCGACAGCACCTTTAACATTTGCACCTCGGCGATTCTGGTGCAGGATGTCCTGGTTCCCGCGGTCAGCCTCAGCTCGAACACTCTTAATTTCGGCAACGAACTCGTGGGCAGTACCAGCGCCTCTCAGCCGGTCATGCTCAGCAACACGGGGACGGGAACGCTGGCCATTGCCAGCATTACGACTAGCGGGGATTTCTCCCAGACGAGCAACTGCAACGGCGGCGTCGCGGCCGGGGGCTCCTGCACGATCAATGTGACCTTCGCACCCACGGCGGCCGGCGCGCTCAGCGGCACGCTGACCATCACCGACAACAACAACGGTGTGGCGGGCAGCATGCAGACGGTGACTTTGAGCGGAACCGGAATAGAGCGCGTTGTGCACTGGCCGGGTCCTATCGTTCTTCCACCTCGGCCACCGTCGCACCCGGTCCCGCTGCGACCTATACGGGGGCTCCCTCCGACGCCACCGGTAACCGAGCCGATCTCCGTGCCCGCGCCCCTGCCCGCCCCGGCGGTAAGCTTGGCGCCCTCTTCACTCACCTTCTCAGCTCAAATCGTAGCAACGCGCAGCAGCGCCCAGACCGTCACGCTGACCAATACGGGCAACGGCACGCTCACCCTCACCGCCATCGCCACGAGCGCCAACTTCGGCCAGACCAACAACTGCGGGGGCAGTGTCGCGGCCGGGGGCTCCTGCATGATCCACGTGACCTTCTCACCCACGGCGACCGGCTCGCTCGCCGGCACCCTGACCATCACCGACAACAGCAAGGGGGTGGCAGGCAGCAAACGGACGGTGACTTTGAGCGGAACGGGGACGAACTCCTTTGTGCGCTAGCCGGCTCCTATCGTTCTTCCACCTCGGCCAC
>Ga0326727_10026817_pt1 | contig 10643 bp, 6 predicted proteins | sample MB2enrmetagenome_FD_207643 | JGI IMG/M metagenome (GOLD analysis project Ga0326727, IMG submission 207643) | Lab enriched peat soil microbial communities from McLean, Ithaca, NY, United States - MB29MY | ecosystem: Environmental > Terrestrial > Soil > Wetlands > Peat | place: USA: New York... | reverse complement strand
CTCGACGTGATCGTTCTCGACGTCATGTTGCCACTCCGCGACGGCTTCGATGTGATGCGCAATCTGCGCGCGGCGAAATCCATGGTCCCCACCATCATGTTGACGGCGCGCGACGCCATGTCCGATATCGTGCAGGGTCTCGATTCCGGAGCCGACGATTACCTTACCAAACCTTTTTCGCTGGATGTGCTCCTGGCGCGAATTCGCGCGCTCACAAGGCGCGGCCCATCGGCGTATCCGGCGCATTTGCAATTCGAGGATTTGGTGCTCAAAGCGCGTACCCATGAGGTGCAGCGCGGAAGCCGGGTGGCGCCGCTGACCCGCACCGAGTATTCCCTCCTCGAAACCATGATGCGCCGCGCCGGCTGTGTTGTGCCGCGCGACGTGCTGGTGGAAGCCGGCTGGGGCGGCGGCGCCGCGGTCAGCGACAATACGCTTTATGTCTTTATCCGTTCGCTGCGCGCCAAAATTGCAAACGGGAATGAACCTCAGCTCTTGCACACCATCAGGGGGGTGGGATACTCACTGCGGGTGGAAGCCGCTTGAGAGACTCTTCCATTTCATTCCGCCTCACTCTCTGGTTCTCAGCTGTTTTTCTATGCGGCTTCGTTGTCTTCGGCATCGTTATGTGGGCGGACCTGGCGTATTCGCTGGACAGAGGGCGCGACCGCACGCTGACGCGGCGCGGGGCGCGAGCGTTGGAGGTCCTCTCCAATTCCTCCGCCGATCCGCCGGCGGTGCGCTTCGCGAAGTACGATGAGTTTGCGGATGCCACTCCGGAAGGGGACCTCATTCGTGTCCTCGATCCTGCCGGCCGGTCGCTCTATCCCAGGTTCGCGCTTGCGCCGCCCGATTTTCCCTGGCCGCAACTGAATTCAAACCGCGCCGATCGCTTCGTCGATGTGACCTTCCGGAGTCGGCCATACCGTGTGTACCAACACCCCGCTTCCTTGGGCTCGCAAAGTGTACTAATCGTTGTCGGAGGGCAACTGGAAGACAATCGGCAGTTGTTGGCCCGGTTTTCCGCGGGCCTGATGGCTGCGATTCCCGCGCTTTTGGCCGCCTCAGCGCTGGCGGGCTATCTCATGAGCCGGCGCGTGCTCCAGCCTGTCGACCGCATCACCGCGGCGGTCCGTTCCATCAGCATCGGCAATCTCTCGGAAAGGCTGCCGATTCGGCAAACCCGCGACGAATTGGAGCGTCTGGCCGAGACGTTCAACCAGATGCTGGCGCGGTTGGAGACCGCCGTCGCCCAGATCAAACGCTTTACCGCGGATGCCTCCCATGAACTGCGCAGTCCGCTTTCCTATATCTGCGCGGTCACCGAATATGCGTTACGCAATCCGAACCTGCAAGCCGATAGCCGGGAATCGTTCGAAGGAATCCTGGAGGAGTCTTTAGAAGCCACCCGTCTCCTGGAAGATATGCTCATGCTGGCGCGAGCCGACGCCGGTCACGTAGATATCCAATTCGAACCTACGGATTTGGCCGCGCTCGTGAAAGATGTCTGCGAGAAAGCGCGCGTCCTCGCGGAAGCCAAAGGTCACCGCCTGACCGTGCGGTGCGTCCAAGGCCCCTGTGAAATTCGAGGAGACCGCTCGAGCCTCCGGCGGTTGATCTGGACGCTGTTGGACAATGCCATTAAGTACACACCCGAAGGCGGCAGCGTGGATGTCAAGCTCCACCGGAATGCCGAGGACGTTCGTCTCAGCGTTCGCGACACTGGTTTCGGAATCCCGGAGAACCTGCTGCCCCGTGTTTTTGAACGTTTCTTCCGGGCAGACCCGGCACGGAGTCAAGGCGAAGGCACCGGCCTGGGGCTTGCTATCGCAAAATGGATCGCCGATGTCCATCAGGCCGCCATTTCGGTAAAGAGCAAATCGGGCGCCGGATCGGAGTTTGCCGTGGTGTTCCCCTTGCAACAGGGCAGCCATGGCGCGAAACATGGGATTTGGCTGCACTCTCCGTAGCCCCAACCCCCGCCTCTCTCAGAGAGCGCCTACAGCACTTGGCGGACGGATCGGCAGGACGATTTGCTAAGTTTGTGGGACCTGCCGAAACGCTTAACGCAGCGGGGGCAGTCTGCGAGCACCCAAGAAGGTCTCACACGCCGCCGCCCTCCTTGCTGCGATTTCGCTGCTTCGTCCAGCATTCCGCCCTTGGCCCGGCCGTGCCTCTGCTACTGGCCCGCCTGCGTTAGCGGGTTCAGTTGCACAGGAGGTGGCGTCGGACCCACGGGGCCACGGGCTCGGCGTGAGTATGGAAGTATACACGAGCTCCGACCTGGAACAGAAGGGGGCAGCCGTGAAGAAACTCGAAGCGGCAGTGCTTCGAAAACCGCAACCCAAAAGTCTGGTCGAAACAGCGAACCCGGCTTAATGGAATAAACGGAATAACGAGGGATCGGTGGGTGCTTCCAAGTTGTTGAAAACATGGAGCGGGAGACGGGGCTCGAACCCGCGACGTCCAGCTTGGGAAAATGGATATCGATTGTAAATAAATGAGTTAGGCGTCAAAGACGCTGTTTTCTGGTCACATAAGTCTATATTTTTCAGCGATCCGTTTTACCGTTCCTGGTTAATGAGGTAAACGAGGTAAATCCGCAAACCCCGCCACAACAACCATCAAGGGACAAACGTTCTCGGAATTCCCTTGAATCTGGACAGTCGCCAATTTCGCGCTTGAGCGGAATTAGAGCCGCCAGGGGCTTGCGCCGGGAGGCAAGAATTCTCGGAATTTCCGTTCAATTGGTCAGGCCCAGGCCATATCTCCGCAGAAGCCTCGCAAGCTGTTGAGGGTCGTCGGCAAGAGTTTGATCCTGAACTATTACCAAGCCATCTTTTGCACGGTCGTACACTGCGACGCAAAGTGCCGAATCGTCGTGGCGAGATCGATACAGGATTCCGTCCGGGTGGTCGTCGTGCTCCCACAGCCCACGAGACCAAAGTTGCGACGTTGCATAATCGTTGCCGCTCGCCAATTCGGCCGTCACCCCCAACCGGGCGAGGCTCGGACCGTGAATCGGCACGAGTCGCAGATCCCGGCGCACCTCCACAGTGGCGATGGATCTCTCAGCGAGGTCGTCGAGTGCCAGAATTCGTACGGGCGGATTCCGGAGAAATGTTTCGGCAAAACACACCTCGATGGTGGTCCCGAAATAGCACACCCGGAATCGCCCAACTGGATCGTCGAAGCGATGAATCGCCGGACGGCCACGGGCAGGGCCGAACCAAAGCGGACTCCTGGCTTGCGCATGAATTCGCAGCCAGTGGGTCCCAGCCCTCACGCGGCTTAACGGGAGGCGCTTCGGCAGAAAGGATTTCGGCGTCATGGGTGGCTTACGGTGCCTGTTCTCCAAATGAGGCAGCGACCGCCACCGCCCTCTCGATCGCGCCGGATTTTAGCGCTTCGATGATCGACTTTCCCTCAAGAGCCGGGGTGGACGCGAGCAAGACCGAGAGTTGGGTCCACGGGCTTCTAATTTGAAACGCCCGGAGCACATCTTCAAGACCGGGGATCACTCCGTCCGAAGTGAATTGGCATGCTGGGTACACGTATTCGCCGGATCCGTTCGGCACCGCCAGCAGAGCGCGTCGGAGGCGACGCTTGTCGACTGCTTGGCGGGTAATGCCTAGGGCGCTCGACACCTGGCTGGACGTGAGGCCTGCTCCGCCGCTCGTTAGCAATTCCTGTTTGATCGCCGCTCCCCGCGCCATCGCCTCTACGAAGGGATCCAGCACGGACAGGTCGACACCAAGCGGAGCAAGATCCGACAGCAGGGTTGCGACGCCACCTACATCGGTAGGAGAGGACAGAGCTGCCTTCAGTGCTTCGGGCGACGCAGAGGAACTCACCCGTTCAAGCATTCTCACGGACCGCCTCAAAAAAGCCTGTGCGAGGGCTTGGTGGGCGCTGTCGGCCGAGTGCCTGACAATTGAGGGAAATGGTGTACGGTTGGCTTTTGCCAATACGGCATTCCTCTGCTTAGATCTCATCGCTTCCTCCAATCCTCAGTTTACCATGTCCAAAGTTCTGTAAATGGGACATTGGCAACCATGCCGAACAGTCCTCGTCTGCCCGACATGTTCTGTCGCCCACACGCTCGCCAAGCCTGCCGCAGTTGGAGACTAGGACTAAGAGACAGGAGGCAAAGATTCCCGGAATTTCACGAAGCAGTCTACGGATCCGCGCACGACCGCGGATTCCTGTTGTGAAATCGCCTTTCGTCCAAGGCGGCAGTGGCGGCCCTGCACCGCGGAATTGGGGAGCTCTCTAGCGTCCGATAATTTCCAGAATTCCATCGTCGGGACCAGTCCACGCCTGGAACCCTTCGTGGGTGAGGCGGCCGGCTGTGTTGTTCCAGTGCAGGCGCGTGATCTTTCGATCGCCGCCTTCGTAGGCGTAGGTCTTGCCATCGTCGTCGTAAAGCGTGAAGTCGCCGTCGGCACCACGATACACCCGCACGCGGGCCAACTTCTGCGTTCCGCTGGTGCTCTCGACGGGCTCTCCGAGGGGCACGATGGACCCGGCCCGAACGAATAGCGGCAGGGTGTCGATAGGTGCGCTCACTTTGACGGTCTGGCCGCCTCGGATGCGCTGGTTCGTCCAATAGTTGTACCAGTCCGCGCCGGCCGGCAGGTAGACCGAACGGCTGGTTGCCCCCTGTTCCGTGACTGGGGCCACCAGAAACGCGGGGCCGAACATGTACTCGTCGCCCATTCCGGCCACGTTGGGGTCGTCGGGGAAGTCCATGAACAACGCTCGCATGTAGGGAGCGCCGGATTCGTACGTCCGGTAGCCCAGCGAATAAATGTAGGGCATGAGCTGGTAGCGCAGCTTCAGGTACTTTTCCAGAATCGGCTCGGCCGCTTTTCCATAGCTCCAGACCTCGTTGTACAAGCGGCTGCCGTGAGTGCGGAAGATGGGCAGAAAGGAACCGTACTCGAACCAGCGGGTGTAGAGCTCGGGGTAATCTTCATAGCCGCCAATGTTGTCGCGCGCGTCGGAGCCATCCAGCAGCTGAGGGTGCGCGGGGCGATGCTCGGCCGGCAGATACTGCCATCCGCCGATGTCGTTGCTCCAGTACGCCATGCCGGAGGCGGTGAAATCGAGCCCGGTGGGGACCTGTCGCTTCAGCGTGTCCCAGGTGGGGTAGATATCCGAGGACCAGAACATGGCGCCATTACGTTGTGCACCCAGATAGGAATCGCGCGAGAGGATCAGCGCGCGTTGCTTCAAATCCCGGCGGAAGCCATCGTACAGAGCGGCTGTGTGAAACAGCGGATAGACGTTGAAGTAGTGCGTGCCCGGGCCGACATGGAAATAGGCGCCGTTGGGAGGCAGATCGGGTTCGGTTTCATCCGACCAGAGCGAGTCGAAGCCCTTGCTCAAAATGTTGTCGCGGATGGTTTCCCAATACCAGCGCGCCGCTTCCGGATTGGTGGTATCGATGTCGGAACCGGCGCGGTCGTACGGCAGCCCGTTAATGGGGGTTCCATCGGCAAGGTGGATCAGCCAGCCATTCTTAAGCAATAAGTCGTAATAGCGGTCTTCGGGGACAAAGCGCGGCCACACGCTGATCATGGTCTGCAATCCCATTTCGTGGAGCTGCCGGTTCATCGCCGCCGGATCGGGCCACTTCACGGGATCCATGTCGATTTGGCCCATCTTGGTCCAATAGAACCAGTCGACCACGACTACGTCGAGCGGAAGATGCCGGTCGCGGTAGCCTTTGGCCACAGCCAGCACTTCATCCTGCGAACTGTATCGCTGCTTGCACTGAATAAATCCATAAGCAGCTTTCGGGAGCATCGGCGTGGTCCCGGTAAGCTGCCGGTAGCCGGCGTAGATTTCGTCTGTGGTGTTTCCGGCGATCACGAAGAACGATACCCGGTCGCCCACCTCGGAGGTCCAGCGGGTCTGCTCGTTAAAGCCTGGCTCGATGACTGTCTTGGATGGATTGTCCCAGACAATGCCATAGCCTTTGTTGGTGACCAGAAACGGTACGCAGATGCTGGGGGCCGCGGTGGCGGTGTAGTTGTGCCAGCATTCCATTCTGCGGCCGCGATGATCGAGAAACCCCTCGTGGTTCTGACCCAGGCCGTAGTAGTGTTCGTCATCGGGCGAAACGAAGGTCGCGCCCACCTGGTAAAACGGCGGGTCCGATGGGCGCTTGTCGTTCAATACGCTGGCGTTGCCGTCCTTGTGATTGGGTACGGACATCGACCAGTCCGTCATCTCCGCCAACTTCTTGCCGGCGGGAGTGGTAATGATGATGTGCGCGGGAGGAGAGGAGCCGTTGAAGAACTTGGCAATATCCAATTCCGTCGCCAAGGGCTTGTGCGGGCGGTTCGCCGCCACCGTGACCACCAGGCGCTGCGACCGGTACACGTCGCCCTGGGCATCCTGCTGGCGGCTCCAGCCCTCAGAGGACGGATTTGCCACAAACCCGTAGCCCGGCGCGGACGTTGCCGGTTCCTTGAGAAGGCTTAGGGTGACCCGGATAATATTGGGGGCATAGGGCTCGAGGACGATCGTGCCGCCATCGCGGTCCAGTACGGTCTGCGGCCTCTGGGCGCGTGCGTCGCCGCTGACCAGCAGCACGGCCAACGTGGCCGCCGCTAGGCGTACTGTGAGAATCATAAAATTCTGGATTTTCATTTGTCCTTCACTTCAATCGTTTTTTCCAACCGGACGTCGGCGGAAGAGGCGCCCAACATGATGCGGACATTACCAGGTTCCACCACGAAGCTTTGCTTGCCCGCATCCCAATACGTCAGACCAGCCCCTTTCACGGTCAGCCGGACGGTCCGCGTTTCGTTCGGCTTGAGCGTGATGCGTTCGAATCCGCGGAGTTCTTTTATCGGCCGTTCCACCGCGGAATTGACGTGCTTGACGTACAGTTGCACAACCTCGTCGCCGGCACGAGTCCCCGTGTTTTTGACGTCCACGCTGGCAATCAAATCGCCTGCGGAAGTCACGGAATCGGCCGACATGCGCAGGTTGGAATACTCGAATGTGGTATAGCTGAGGCCAAATCCGAAGGGATACAAAGGCTGCCCCTTGAAATACATATACGTGCGACCCTTGCGAATGTCGTAGTCTATCATGGGCGGCAAATCGTCCAGCGACTTGACCCACGTGGCCACCAGCCGACCGGCCGGATTATAGTCGCCGAATAGCACATCCGCCAGAGCGTTGCCTTCTTCCTGGCTGGAGTGCGCCATGTGGAGGATCGCGGGAACGTTCTCCTGAACCCAATTGATGGCGTAAGGGAAGCTGGAAATCAGTACGACGATGGTCTTCCCGTTAGCCGCTTTCACTCTGCGGATGAGGTTGAGTTGCGCCGGCTCGAGGTCGATCGACTTGCGGTCCACAGCCTCCTTTCCTTCGCTGGGCAAGGCGCATCGTCCGAAGGGCGCATTGCAAGTGGGATGATTGCCCACAAACACGATGGCCACGTCGGATTCGGCGGCGAGATTCGCCGCATTACTGTTGTTGTCGTCCGGCGCATAGCGGACCCTGCCGTTGGGTCCGACTTTATTCCGGATTCCTTCAAACGGCGTCACGGCATACGGGGGCATGCCGGCATACCAGTCGATCAAAACGTTATCGCCAAACGGCCCGATTACCGCAACCGAACGGAGTTTGCTCTTGTCCAAAGGCAGCAGGCTGTCGCTGTTTTTGAGCAGGACGATGGATTCCCGAGTAACCTGCAAAGCCAGGGCCTTGTTTTTCTCCCCGTACCAGGGTTCCTCGTTGTCCGATATCTCGTCGTACGGCGACATCCCGGGAGGGTCGAACTCTCCTAGCCGCATGCGCATCCGTAGATTGCCGCGAATGTTGTGCTCGATGTCGGATTCGGTCACCAACTCCTTGTCCAGAGCGTCTTTCAAGGGTTCGGCGAACCGATCGAGAAACACGCTGATGCCAGCCTTCACGCATGCGGCGACCGCGGCGGTAGGATCCGGGTAATAGTGGAACTGGCGCGTGAGATTGGGAAGAGAGCCGGCGTCGGTGCTCACCATTCCATCGAACTTCCATTCCTTCTCCGCAATGTCCCTGATAAACGGAGATACCGTGTCGGGAATCCCGTTAACCGCGTTGTAAGAAGCCATGAACGATTGCGCATTCGCCTCCTCGATGCCCATTTGAAATGGCACCAGGTAGTATTCGCGAAGGTTTCGTTCATCGAAATCGGAGGAGGACCTGGTGCGAGCGTCCTCATTGCTGTTAGCCAGGAAATGTTTCATGGTCGACGCGGAAAGCAGATAGTTCGGGTCGTTGCCCTGCAGCCCCTTGATATAACCGACCGACATTTTCCCGACGAAGTAAGGATCCTCTCCGAACGATTCTTCCGTACGGCCCCATCGGGGGTCCCTGGCCAGATCCACGTTGGGGGCCCGAATGACGAGGCCCACACGCACGCCATTGTACTTCTTGAAATACACCCGAGCTTCATACCCCTCGACGGCGCCGGCCTGGCGAAGGATCTCGGGATCCCACGTTTCGCCCAGTCCTACCGACTGCGGAAACGTTGTAGCCGTTACGCTGCCGCCCCGGACCCAACCCAATCCGTGCAGTCCCTCGGTCCAGTTGGTGAACGCCTTGATTCCCAGACGTGGGATGGGCGGCTGGACCTGTCCCAACATGCCGATCTTCTCGTCCAGCGTCAACAAGGAGACGATGTTGTCGACCCTTTGTTCAATGGGCAGCTTCGGATCTTGAAACGGGTAAGCCCCGGGTTGCAACGTCTGCGGTTGCGCAGAGGCCAGGGCCGCGATGAATGCCGCGCCCAATGCCGCAATGGTAATCGATCCTGTTAGTAGTTTCATGGCTGCACACCTACATGCCGGCATTATTCACTCTGATCGTCTTTTGCACTCTGACGTCGGCCGAGGAGGCGCCCAGCACTCTTCCGTTCTACCCCAGCGAGGATCCCGCCAGAGGTCCGCATTGGGCGCGCGAATAACCAATGACTGCGCGCCGCCACGGGCGTACTTCGCGGTTTGATTGAGCCAGCGTGCTTGCCCATGAGCACACATAATGTGCCCGACAGGACTACGAGCTTCTTCATGGCGATTGCTCCTGCCGCTCCGGAGAGCGTCGATTGTAGCTCTAATCGCCTTCGCTTTAGCGAGCTACGAGATGGACTGGGCCAAGCAAGCCCGATGCGGCCCCGCGATTGCTCGCGGCAGGCGGAGCACCCGGACCGCGCCCGGTCACAGTCGTGCGCACTTCCACTTCGAGATCGTTGGAGCCCGCTTTCACGAGATTGGTCACTTCCCAACGATAGGGCTGCCAGCCGTGGGCCTCCAATTCTCTCCCGTTCAGTTTCACGCGCGCGTAGTCGTTTACAGCGGCAATTTCGAGAAACACCCGTTTCCCGGCGGGCGCCGCGGAAGCCGTGAATTGCTTGCGGTACGTTACCGGACCGGCAAACGACTGCATGCCCAGATCCTCCCACGATTTGAGCGACGCAATGATCTGTTTGCCGTTAAGGTCCAATGTCCAGTCTCCGCCCAACTCCGCCAGCATGGTGCCTGCTGCGAAGGATGGCTCCGACGCGCCCACTCCGTTGGGAAGAGGCCCGATCACCACGACCTTGGCTTCATAAGGTTCGAGCACCAGCGGAAAGCGGACCGAATCACCGTCGGCAGTGGTGGCGGAGAGCGGATGAATCTCGCCAGTTGCCAGGTCCCATGCTTGCGCCTGGCCGTTGCCCGCTATAGTTGCCACGCGGGATTCCGCCTGGTTGCTCTCGTTGAAGAAGAAGTACATCTCGGCGTCGCGCCAACTCCGGTGGGTGTATGTCAATCGTGGAAACCCGGCGTCCAGTTTCACATCTGGCTTAGGCAGCGCTGCCAGCACACGCGCGGTGATGTCGCCCGAAGGCTCGATGAGAGTGGCGAAGCTCAAGTCTGGTATATCCTTGGCATGCAGGAACGTCCTGTCCACGATCAGCACGGGAGTCTTGCCCACGAAAATCGCTTTACCGCCCGCTTTGACGAAGGCCCGCAACCGTTCCAGGCCGGTGCGCGTGATCACCGTCGTCGATGGAAAGATAATCGCCTTGTAAACCTGTCCGCTGAGGTTCTTGAAACCGCCATTTTCGATGGTGGCTACCGAGCTGAGCGACTGTTCATCGAAGTAATCCCAATCCACCTGATGCTCGAACAACTGCCAGCCCAGTTTGGTCGTGCTGCGGTCGGCCTCCTGATCGCCCATCCAGATGCTGTTGCCGGGATGGTACAGACCGACCTGCGCCGCCGGACGGCCGATGGCCATCAGATAGCCGCCCCGATTGGTATACCATGCCGCCATCGCAGCCTGCGGCGGCGCCGCGAACGTCGCGGGCGCCGGAGTGGAAGGGTCGCCGCCACTACGCAGCACGGGAACGCGAATTTGCAGCGCGGTGACGCCGCGCACCAGCTGAAAATCCAACTGGTACTTGCCGTCGATGCCCACACCGCCGCCTTCTTCGGCCCAGACCTTAGGCCTGCCGAAGAGATGCGCCGCCGATGACGCCAGCTTGGGGAAATTGTTGTTGATGTTCCACGCTCCGTCTGGCCGGTGCACGGCGTCCGGCACAAGCTGGTTGAGGTTGTCGATTCCGGGCACCTCCACGTACCGGTTGTCGCGGA
>Ga0326727_10026816_pt1 | contig 10643 bp, 9 predicted proteins | sample MB2enrmetagenome_FD_207643 | JGI IMG/M metagenome (GOLD analysis project Ga0326727, IMG submission 207643) | Lab enriched peat soil microbial communities from McLean, Ithaca, NY, United States - MB29MY | ecosystem: Environmental > Terrestrial > Soil > Wetlands > Peat | place: USA: New York... | reverse complement strand
GTCCATCAGTTCCAGGTCGAAGCCCTGCTCGGTGCCGTCCCGGTCGATAGAGGTGAGCAGCACTTCGCCGGCGCCCCGGGCCTCCAGCTCCTTCAGCCAAGCGGCGGCGGCCAGGCCGGTGGGGACGTTGCCGCCCTTGGAGTACACCCGCCAGCCCAGTTCCGGATCCCGGGCCACGTCCACCGCCACCACCACGCACTGGCGGCCGAACACTTCGGAGGCGGCGGTGATCAGCGGCGGATCGGCGATGGCGGCGGTGTTCAGCGCCACCTTGTCGGCGCCGGCCCGGAGCAGGCGGCGGATGCCGTCCACGCTGGAGACGCCGCCGCCCACGGTGAACGGGATGCTGAGGGTGCGGGCCACTTCCTCCACCCAGGCTTCGCGGGTGGTGCGGCCCTCCTCGGAGGCGACGATGTCCAGGAACACCAGTTCGTCGGCGCCCTCCAGGCCGTAGCGCACGCCCATCTCGGCCGGGTGGCCCATGTCGCGCAGGCCCTTGAAGTTGATGCCCTTGACCACGCGGGCGTCCTTCACGTCCAGGCAGGGAATGATCCGTTTGGCGGCCATCACTCGGCTCCTTCCGGGGCGGCCATGGCCGCCCGCACCGCCGGGTCTTCCGGCGTGATCCGTCCATCCAGCAGGGCCTTGCCGGAGATGGCGGCCACGGTGCCGGACACCGTTGCCACCAGCTCCAGGTCGGCCAGGTCGCGCAGGCCGCCCGAGGCCTGCACCCGGAAGCCCAGGTCCGCCACTAGCGCCAGGGCCTCCAGGCCCGGGCCGGCCAGGGCGCCGTCCCGCTCCACGTCGGTGACCAGGGCCCGGCGCACGCCCTGCGCCAGCAGCGGCCCGGCCACTTCGGCCAGGGAGCGGCTGGAGGCGGCGGTCCAGCCGCGCACCACCGGGGCGCCCCTGCGCAGATCCAGGGCCGCGATCAGCCGGTCCGGGTCCAGGCCGCCCAGGGCCTCGGGCGTCTCCAGGGCCAGGGTGCCCACCACCGCTTCGAAGCCGTCGGCCAGCACCGCCCGCACCGCCGCCGGGGTGCGCAGGCCGCCGCCCAGCTGGAAGCGCACCTCCGGCCAGGCCTTGGCGAAGCCGCGCAGCCGGGCCTGGGGCACGCCGCCGAAGGCGGCGTCCAGGTCCACCAGGTGGATGCGCCTGGCCCCGGCCCGCACCAGCCTTGCGATCCAGTCCTCGGGGCTGAACGGGTAAGCTTCGGCGCTGCGCCGTTCGCCCCTGAGCAGGCGCACCACCTGGCCGCCCAGGAGATCCATGGAGGGGATCAGGCGCATGGCGTCTCTCCCATCCAGGCGAGCACGCCGCGCAGCAGCATCTCGCCGTACTCCCCGGACTTCTCCGGGTGGCCCTGGAAGCCCAGGATGCGCTCCCGGGCGTGCACCGCCGAGAACGGCCGGCCGTGCACCGACTCCAGCACAGTGTCCGGGCCGCAGTCCAGGGCGTAGCTGTGCACGAAGTAGAGCCAGCCCCCGGGCAGTCCCGCCAGGGCCGGGTGCGGCCGCAGGGAGCGGACCCGGGCCCAGCCCATGTTGGGCACCTTAACCCCCGGGCCCAGCAGCCGGGACTGGCCCGGCAGCAGGCCCAGCCCGTCCAGGCCGGGACTCTCCTCGCTGCCCTCGGCCAGCAGCTGCAGTCCCAGGCAGATGCCCAGGACCGGCCGCCCGGCCTGGGCCATGGGCCTGATCACCGGCCACCAGCCCCGCTCCACCAGGGCGTTGCGGGCGGCGGTGAAGTGGCCCACGCCGGGGAGGACGAGGATTCCGGTCTCCGCGGCGTCGGCCGGGGTCACCGCCCGGACGCTCCGGAAGCCCAGGCGCTGGATGGCGCCCTGGAGGGAATGCAGGTTGCCTGCGCCATAATCAATGAGAGTGATCATCGGATCTCCGCTGCTCTTTCAAACAGTCAGGGTGCCCTTGGTGGAGGGGATGCCGTCCCCTTCCTTCCTCAGCGCCCTCTTCAAGGCCACGGCCAGGGCCTTGAACAGCGCCTCCAGCTGGTGGTGGGTGTTCTCGCCGTAGAGCACGGCCGCGTGCAGGGCCATGCCGCCGCGCTGGGCGAAGGCGATGAAGAACTCCCGGGCCAGCTCGGGGTGGAAGCCGTTGCCCAGGATCAGCGGCGGCATGGACGCGTCGAAGCGGCACCAGGGCCGGCCGGACAGGTCCACCACCACCCGGGCCAGGGCCTCGTCCAGGGGCACATGGGCCTCGCCGAACCGGGCGATCCCGGCGCGCTCGCCCAGGGCCGCCTTGAGCGCGTCGCCCAGGCACAGGCCCACGTCTTCCACCAGGTGGTGGCCGTCCACCGCCAGGTCGCCGCTCGCCTCCACTTCCAGGCCCAGCCCGCCGTGGCGGGCCAGCTGCATGAGCATGTGGTCGAAGAAGGCCAGGCCGGTGGCGATGGCCACCGGGCCGCCGTCCAGGTCGAGCGCCAGGCGGATGCGGGTCTCCCCGGTGGTCCGTTCCACCTTGGCGGTGCGAGGAGCGTTCATGGGCGGCCTCCTTTCAGGATGGGCAGCAGGTCCCGCAGGGTGGGCGCCCGCAGGTCCCGCTCGGTGGCGATGGTATCCCGCAACGGACCCACCGCGGCGAAGGTCCACACCAGGTCCGGCCGGATTTCCCGGGCCCGGCGCAGGGCCAGGGCGTCGTCGGGGGTGTCGCCCACGAACACGATCTCCTCGGCCAGGTAGGCGTCGGCCAGCTGAAGCAGGCCGCCGGGACGGGGCTTGCGCAGGTGCGGCGCGTTGTCGCCCACGGCGGGCAGGCGGAACCCCAGGCCCTCGAAGCCGGTGGCCAGCTCCTGGTCGTTGCGCCCGCTGAGCACGGCCAGCTCCCAGCCCAGGGACTCCAGTTCCTGCCGGGTGATCAGCGGCACGTCCGGCGGCGGCGCCGAGTAGTACCAGCGGCTGACCACCTCGGCGCACCTGGGCTCCAGTTCCTCGATGCGCGCCTCCACGCCCTCGGGCAGGCCCTTGCGGGCGGCCTCCCAGATGGCGTCCAGCTGGCCGCGCTCGGCCAGGGCCAGGGCGCCGGCGCACAGGCGGTAGTCGTTGTTGAAGCCTCCGGCGCGCTTGAAGGCCAGGTAGTGGGCGTCCATCCAGGCCAGTTCCGGCGCCAGCTCGCCCAGGGCCTTGGCCACGGCGATCATGAAGCCGGGGTCGCCGTCCAGCAGCACGCCGTCCATGTCCAGGGCCAGCAGCCGCCGGGGCCGGCGTTCGCCCGGCTCGGCCAGGGTGGCGCCCAGGGCGGCGGCGGCGCGCCGGGTCTCCTCCTCGGTGCCCACGGTGACCCGCCCGGCGTCCAGCCCCGGCAGGGCCCGCACCTGGATGCCCGCCTCGCGCAGGGCCGCGCCCGGATCCGGGCGGACGTAGAGGAAGTTGCCGGCGCTGCGGGTGGCCACCCGCGCGCCCAGGGCCGCGGCCAGGCGATCCCGGCGATCGGGCACGGCGCGCGCCTGGGCGGCGAAGGCGGCCTTGAAGTCCAGGGCCACGTCCAGGGCCTCCAGGGCCGGGGCCGGGATGCTGTAGGGCAGCGCCAGGGCGGCCATGGGTCCGACCAGTTCGGGCGCGCCGATGAGGTAGCCCAGGCGCCAGCCGGCGCTGGCCAGGGCCTTGGAGAAGGTGCGCAGCAGCACCAGGTTGGGGTAGCGGTCCACGGCCAGCCGGTGGGTGAACGGGGCGAACTCGGCGTAGGCCTCGTCCAGCACCACCAGGGGCGGGTCGGGCTGCGCCGCCGCGGCCTGCAGCAGCGGCTCCACGTCCTCGGGGGAGAGCCAGGCGCCGGTGGGGTTGTTGGGCAGGGTGATCCAGAGCTGCCGGGGCCGCTCCCGCTCCAGCACCCGGAACCAAGGCTCCAGGGGGAAGCCGTCGCCCACCGGCACGCGCAGGTCGCGCACCCCGTGCCGGGCGGTGAGGGCCGGGTAGAGGCTGAAGCCCGGCTCCGGGAAGGCCACCGCCTCGCCCGGGGCGACCCCGGCCAGCAGGGCCAAATCCAGCAGGGCGCCGCTGGACGGGCCCAGCAGCACGCCGCCCTCGGGGGCGCCCAGGATGGTCGCCAGGCGCGCGGTCAGTTCGCCCTGGCGCTCGGGGTACTGCTGGAACGGCAGCGACGCCAGGCGCGCCAGCAGGGCCTGGCGGGCGCCCTCGGGCCAGCCGTGCGGGGCTTCGTTGAGGTGCATGCGCGCCAGGGCCTGGCCCTGGGCCTCGCCCTTGGGACGCTCGTAGCCTCGCAGGTGCTGGAATTCGGGTCGAATGAGGGGCATGTCGCCTCCGGGAGAGGTCAGCGGGAACACGAAGCGGGCCGGCGCCAGGGACGGGCGCCGGTCCTAGGCATGGTGGTGGGCGCGTCGGCGGGCGCTGCGGGCATGGTGGGCCAGGCCCTCGGCCTCGGCCAGGCGGGCTACCCGCGGGGCCAATTCGGCCGCCAGGGCCGGCTCCAGTTCCAGCACGGTCTGGCGCTTCATGAAGGTGGCCACCCCCAGGGGGCTGGAGAAGCGGCCGGTGCCGCCGGTGGGCAGCACGTGGTTGGGGCCGGCGCCGTAGTCGCCGAACACCTCGGCGCTGTCCTCGCCCAGGAACAGGGCGCCGGCGGTGCTCAGCCGGGGCAGCCAGGCCTCCGGGTCGGCCACCGCCAGCTCGAGGTGCTCGGGGGCCCAGGCCTGGGCGAAGGCGATGGCCAATTCCCGCTCGGCCTGGATCAGCCGGCCGTGCCGGCCCAGGCTCTCCTCCAGGATGGCCCGGCGCGGACTGGCGGCCACCCGGGCCTCCAGCTCGGCGGCCACCGCCCGGAGCAGGTCGGGATCGTCGGCGACCAGCACCGCCGCGGCGTCGGGGTCGTGCTCGGCCTGGGCCATGAGGTCCTCGGCCACGGTGACCGGGTCGGCGCCGCGGTCGGCCAGCACCAGCACTTCGGAAGGGCCGGCCACCGAGTCGATGCCGCAGCGGCCCACCAGCTGGCGCTTGGCTTCGGCCACGAAGCGGTTGCCCGGGCCGGCCACCAGGTCCACGGCCGGCTCGCCGTGCACCAGCCAGGCCACCGCCTGGGCGCCGCCCACGGTGTAGAGTTCCTCCAGTCCCAGCAGGGCCGCGGTGGCCAGCACCAGGGCATCCGGCCCGCCGGGCTTGGGCGGGGTCACCCCGACGATGCGGGCCACGCCGGCCTCCTGGGCCGGGATGGCGGTCATGGCCAGGGTGGAGGGATAGAACGCCCGCCCGCCGGGAATGTAGATGCCGGCGGTGCGCAGGGGCAGCCAGCGCTCCCGGGCCCGGCCGCCGCCACTCAGGGCCAGGTCCACGTCCCGCAGCGCCGCCTTCTGGGCCTGGGCGAACCGGCGCACGCCGGCGATCATGCCTTCCAGGTCGGCCACCAGCTCCGGATTCTGCACCCGCAGCCCGGCCAGGGCCGCAGCCATGGCTTCCGGACCAATCCGGAAGGAGGTCCGGTCCAGGGCCACGCCGTCCAACTGCCGGGTGAGTCGGAACACCGCCTCCAGGCCGTCGCGGCGCACGTCCTCCAGGATGCGCGCCACCGTCTCCCGTGTTTCCCCCTCCACCTGGACGTCCCTGCTCAGACCGGCAAGGATCCCCGACACCTGGTCGCGGTCAGACAGCTGGATGGGAATGAAGTAACACCGGGACACCTCATTGGGGCAAGGTCCAACCTAGCATGGCCGAACGCCTTGCGCAAGTCAGAATGGGTCACCAATGGTCTTTCCGGCCAGGGCGTGCTCCAGGGAGCGCAGGCCGATGTCCCGGCGCACCTGCATGCCCGGCCAGTGCACCTCGGCCAGGGCCGCCGCCACCCGGGCCCGGGCCGTGGCGAGATCCGGCGCCACCGCCACCAGGTCGAGCACGCGCCCGCCGTTGGTGCGCCAGGCGCCGTCCGGGTCGCGCCGGGTGCCGGCGTGCACCACCTTGCAGCCGGCCGGATCGCCCAGGGTGATCGCGACGCCCTTGCGCGGCTCGTCCGGATAGCCCTCGGCGGCCAGCACCACGGCGATGGCGCAGCCGGCCTTCAGGCCCGGCCGGGCGTGGCCCAGGCGGCCCTGGGCCACCGCCAGCAGCAGCGGCGCCAGGTCCGCGTCCAGCAGCTCCATGAGCACCAGCGTCTCAGGGTCGCCGAAGCGGACGTTGTATTCCAGCAGCTTGGGCCCGGCGGCGGTCCACATGACCCCCAGGAACAGCACCCCGCGGGCTTCCAGGCCGTCGGCCTGGAGGCCGCGCACGGTGGGGACCACCAGCTCCCGCTCCAGCCGTTCCAGATCCTCCGGACGCAGGAACGGCAGCGGTCCGAAGGCGCCCATGCCGCCGGTGTTGGGGCCCCGGTCGCCCTCGAAGATGCGCTTGTGGTCCTGGCAGGGCGGCAGCACCGACCAGTGGGCGTGGTCCCGGTCCACGTCCACCAGCACGTGCAGCGACAGTTCCATGCCCGCCAGGGGCTGCTCCAGCACCACCGTGCGGGAGGCGTCGCCGAACCGGCCGGCCAGGAAGCTGTCAAGGGTCTCCAGCGCCTCCGCCTCGCTGCCCGCCAGCACCACGCCCTTGCCGGCGGCCAGGCCATCGGCCTTCAACACGATGGGATAACCGTGCGGCCAGGCGAGAATGGCCGCCCGGGCCTCGCCCCGGTCGGTGTAGGTGCCGCTGGCGGCGCAGGGGATGCGGTGGCGGAACATGAAATCCTTGGCGAACGCCTTGCTGCCCTCCAGCCGCGCGGTAGCGGCCGGGTGGCCGAACACCGGAATGCCCTCCCGGCGCAGGGCGTCGGCCAATCCGGCCACCAGCGGCGCCTCCGGCCCCACCACCGCCAGGTCCGGGCGCTGTGCCCGGCACCAGCCGGCGATTCCGGCCAGGTCGCTCGCCTGGTAAGGCAGGCAGGTCCCCAGCTGGGCCAGGGCGTCGCTGCCCGGGGCGGCGAACAGCTGCACCGGCGCGGCGCCGGCCTTGAGCTTGAGGGCGAGGGCGTGCTCGCGGCCGCCGGAACCGATCAGCAGGATCTTCATGAGACGCTCCAAGAACCAGTATCCACGGGAGCGGCCCGGCAGCGATCAGATGAAGTGCGCCTGCACGTCCTCGTCGTCCTCCTGGAACCCGTCGGCGCCGCAGCGGAAGCGATGGACCAGGTCGCGCAGGCGGCCGCGCAGGGAGTGCCGGGTCGGCGGATGGGACAGCGCCACCACCAGCCCGCCCAGCGCCGCGCCGCCAAGGAAGGTGAGAACCATGAGTCCGGAACGGGAATCCTGTTTCTGCGCCATGTCGAACTCCTTGGGCTGGGAACGGCGGGTCGGGGAGATCCCTTCCCTCCCTTTCATTTTGCACGATTCCGGTTCAAGAAAAGATCAGGATTGATTCATTTCCGGCCAGAGGTCCAGTGCGGATCAAGGTGGACTTCCCGGAGGACCTTGTGGCCGTCGAGCCTGAGGGCGTGAGAGAGGCAAACCTCGAAAGCATCTCTCGAGCAGTCCTGTACCTAAAGCCTTCTGTAGCCTGATCTCCGGTGTGATGTCCTTTTTTTCTTTTCCTCAGCGAACCTCTGCCTCCTCTGCGCCCTCTGCGATAGGCTTTTTACTAGGTTTTTGTAGCGCCTATAGTCAATGCGCAAAATTACCCAAGAAAGTCCTTATTGTAAAAGCTTTTATCATGTTTTTGTAACGCCAATAGCCAATGCGTAAAATCACCCAAGAAAGTGCTTATCGCAGAGGGCGTGGAGGAGGCAGAGGCTCGCGGAGGAAAGCCAATCGATAAAGGGATTCGGTGCTGCATTGTGGCTCGCGATGTAGGAATGAATGGCCGTTTCCAGTTCTGGCACTGAGCGGATAACACCCCTACGGATGCGGTTATCCGTAATGTCTCGGAAGAATCATACAGTACCAGGTGCGACAAAGCGTAAATTCGTTACAAGCATTTCTGGTAGCCCACTCTATTAAACAGATTCCAAAATAATTATCCACCTTCAAATCCACATCTCCGTTTTCAGTTCCCCAGCTCAGTTATTGCCAACAATGGGGCGACTGAGCAACCCAGAAATTGAAGGTTCCATCAGACAGGAAAACAGGGGCGTTCGTCACGTAATTCTGTGCCCAGGAGGGGAACATGTCCTCCTGCGCCGTCAATAACCAAAGCTCCGACCCAACCCTGCCCTTGCCCTGCTGCAACAGGGATGGACACCGAGTGTTAGGCTGAATGGGGATCAGTTCGTCCTGCAACTGACCCCTTCATCATTTCCTGCAGTCGCTACCGGTTTGCCGATGGCCCCTGGCGATTCCCGGTTCGGTCGCCAGGGACGAGGCCCAGCCTGACAGCGACGTGGAGGTTCGGGTCACTTTCCGCGGCCCAGCTGGCGATTCCAGGTTAACCTCTTCCATCCCACCGTATACAACTCGGCACAGGCGCAAACCCGCTGGTGAACCCCTGCCCGGCTCCGGTATCCTGATGAAATCATGATTGGTCGCCTGCGAGGCCTGCTCATCCAGAAATCCCCCAATCTGGCGCTCATCGAGTGCGGCGGGGTTGGTTATGTCTGCGCCATATCCCTGGGCACCTACGGCGCCCTGCCCGAGGAGGGCAGGGAGGCGCTGCTGCACGTGGAGACCCTGCTGCGCGAGAACGAGCTGAGCCTGCTCGGCTTCGCCAGCGCCGATGAGCGGCAGATGTACCGCCTGCTGGTGAAGGTGGACGGGGTCGGGCCCAAGCTGGCCCTGGCGGCCCTGGGGGCCCTGCCCCTGACCGACCTGGTGCGCGCCATCCGCGGCCGGGACGTGAAGGCGCTGGTGCGCATCCCCGGTGTGGGCAAGAAGACCGCCGAGAAGCTGTGCTTCGAATTGTCCGAGAAGCTGGGCGGCCTGGCCGGCCTGGAGGGGCTGGGCCTTGAGGCCGGTCCCCGGGACGACTGGGAGGCCGACCTGCGCTCGGCGCTCACCAACCTGGGATTCAAGGAGGACGCCGTGGTCCCGGTGATCAACGAACTCAAGGCGGAGCGTCCGCCGCTGGCGGAAGCCATCCGCCTTTCCCTGAAGGCCCTGCAACGATGACCATCCGCATCCTGGCCAGTTCGCCCCTGGTGGGCCCGCACCTGCAGCACCTGGGCAAGCGCTTCCCCGAGCTCTCCGTCGCCCCGTACCGATCGCTCGCCTGGAAGATGGGCCTGGCTTCCGCCGAGGCCCTGGTGGTCATGCTCTCCAATCAGGTGACCGAAGCGGATCTGCAGATGGCGCCCATGCTCAAGGTGGTCGGCACCTATTCCGTGGGGGTGAACAACCTGCCCCTGGAGGCCTGCCGCGCCCGGGGCATCCGGGTGGTGAACACCCCCGACGTGCTCACCGACGCCACCGCGGACCTGGCCCTGGGCATGCTGCTGGCCCTGACCCGGCGGTTCGCCGAGGGCGAAGCGCTGGTCCGCTCGGGCGGCTGGAAGGGCTGGGCCCCGGACCAGCTCCTGGGCATCGGCTTGGCCGGCAAGACCTGCGGCATCCTCGGCTCCGGCCCCATCGGCAAGGCCTTCGCCCGGCGGGTGGCGGCGCTGGGCATGAGTCCGGTGTTCTGGGCCCGCGAGAACATGGCCCCTGTGGACTTCGGCGCCGGCGTCGCGCCCCGGCTGCCGCTGGAGCAGCTGCTGCCGGCCTGCGCCGTGCTCTCCCTGCACTGCCCGCTCACGCCGGAGACCCGCGGCCTGCTCTCGGCGGAGCGGCTCCGGCTGCTGCCCTCCGGCGCGTTCATCGTCAACACCGCCCGGGGCGCCATCCTGGACGAGACCTGCGCCATGCAGATGCTGCACCTGGGCCACCTGGGCGGCGTCGCCCTGGACGTCTACGACGGCGAGCCGAAGGTGGATCCGGCCTGGCTGGCCGCCCCCAGGACCGTGCTCCTGCCGCACCTGGGCAGCGCCACCAAGGAGACCCGGTCGGCCATGGCCAAGGTTCTTTGCGATGGCATCGCCGCGACCCTGGAGGGTAAGCTTGGGTAATTCCGCTGGAGGACTCCAATGCCCCGCCCATGGCTCCGGCTGCTTGACCCTGAAATCCACGAACTCGAACGGAATGCCGGAACCTCCCGGAGCGGCCGCCTGCGCTACGCCGGCGCCCTGAACGGGCGCTGCATGCACGAACAGGCCGCGGCCGTGGTCGCCGCGGCGCTGGCCGAGGACCGGCTCGACCCGGACTTCTGGTTCGAGCGCATCATGTCCCTGGGCGACCAGCCGGGCTCCGACGAAGTGGACGACCTGCACCGGCAGCTCTCCGCCATCCGCGACGAGCGCCCCGACGATCCGGGAATCCTGCGCAACCTCGGTTTCGTGCGCATCCTCCAGCAGCGCCTGGACGAGGCCGAGCGCAACCTGCGCCAGGCCTTGGCCGCCGACGGCAAGGATCCCCGTTCCCTGGAGCTCATGGGCCTGCTCTGCGTCCAGCGGGAGGATCCCCAGGACGGCAAGACCTGGCTGCTCAAGGCCTTGAGCCTGCAGCCGCGGGATCCGCGCACGCTGCGGCTGCTGGGCATCTGCTGCGACCAGCTGGGCGACTACAAGTGCGCCGAATCCCAGTTCCTGGCCGCGCTGGAGGTGGATCCCCAGTACTTCTGGGGCTGGCACAGCCTGGGCGAGCTGCTGCTCAAGAAAGGCAAAATGGAGGACGGGCAGCGCTGC
>Ga0326727_10026815_pt1 | contig 10643 bp, 11 predicted proteins | sample MB2enrmetagenome_FD_207643 | JGI IMG/M metagenome (GOLD analysis project Ga0326727, IMG submission 207643) | Lab enriched peat soil microbial communities from McLean, Ithaca, NY, United States - MB29MY | ecosystem: Environmental > Terrestrial > Soil > Wetlands > Peat | place: USA: New York... | reverse complement strand
GGAGTCCTTTGACCTGGTTGGTAACACGCTTGGAGAGGCACATGTCTTGGATCTGACCCTGTCGCCGTCGGGTCATTTTGCCGACTCTTTACAGGAAGATGGCGCCGATTCGTGGGAGGTTTATGATGCTGCGAGCAAGAGGGCGCTCCTAACATTCGGTTGCGACAAACCCGGATGCAAACCTGGCGATCGTCAAGAGGGCCATTACTGGAATCCGGTATTCGATGGCCAGTTTGTTGCGCTCAGAACGGGCGGCGCCTATGACTACGGCGGCATATGTGATGTTTATCAAGCTGAGCCACCTCGTCTGGTAAAAAGTGTCCCCTGTGCCGGATTGCCTGTTTTCGATTGGAGTAGAGACGGTCGTGAACTCATCACTATCAAATACGAAGGAGGGGAATATAGGCGCGAGCTTATAAACGAACCGACGCAAAATCGCCCTCCAACACAGTGAAAGCCGATGGGTGCTATCGGATGCAATCTTCTCCTCTATCTTTTGCCCTCCGGGCAGGTGACCGGCAAATCGGAAACTGCACCAATGCTGCATTTTGTCTTCCCCTGATTTTTCTAGGGTCTTCTCGTAACTTTCTTGATTCCTTCGCTAATTGAACCGTTATTAGTGCTACATTCATCCAGCGTTTATATCAAACCGGCAAACTTGTTGCAGAGATTCCGATTCCCCTTCGGAATTCACGTGCGTCTTCGCAGTCAAGGAGCCGATATGGCCAGCTCGACGATTTCGTACCTGTGGCGCGACAAGAAGGCCTCGCAAGGCTTTCGGACCGGTGTTTCGCTGCACAGCCACACCAATCAATCGCATGAGACGCTGGACTTTCTGGCGAACTTCGGCAACCAGTACCCGGTGATGCGTCCGCTGCTTTCGCGGCTGGAGCAGCGCTCGGAGCGGGTTCACGGGGTGCGCATCAACTACGCGGCCAGCTACTGGACGCCGCCGATGACTCCCAAACTGGCCTTCGACCTGGAAACCCGGCAGATTGAAAAGCTGGATCTTGCGCCGATGGTTTCCCTCACCGACCACGACACCATCAACGCGCCGATGCTGCTGCGCACGGTTCCCAGCGCGCGGCAAATTCCGGTTTCGGTGGAGTGGACGGCGCCGTATGGCGAGCAATCCTTTCACCTGGGCGTGCACAACCTGCCCAGCGCCCGGGCGAACGAGTGGATGGCGACGCTGGCCGATTACACCGCAACCCCTAGTGACAAACGGTTCACAGAGATTCTGCGCGCGCTGGACGAGGAACCGAATGTGCTGGTGGTCTTCAACCATCCGCTGTGGGATTTGTACCTAATCGGCCAGGAGCGGCACGAGTTTCTGGTTAACGAATTCCTGCTCGTCAACGGCAATTATCTGCACGCGCTGGAGCTGAACGGGCTGCGCAACTGGGACGAGAACCGTGCGGTGCGGCGGCTGGCGGAGCAGTGGAATATGCTGCTGATCTGCGGCGGCGACCGGCACGGCGTGGAGCCGAACGCCAATCTCAACCTGAGCAACGCTTCGAGCTTTACCGAGTTCGTGCATGAGATTCGGCGGGAGAAAAAGAGCGATATGCTCTTCATGCCGCAATACGCCCAGCCGTGGAAGCACCGCCTGCTGCAATCGACCATCGACGCTATCCGCCATTACCCGGAGTTTCCGCAAGGCTCGCGCACCTGGGACGAGCGCGTCTATCATCCTGACCTGAACGGCGTCATCCGGCCGCTGAGCGAGTTGTGGCCCAACGAGAGGCCGCCGCGGACGATGAGCTGGATACTCAGTATGGTGCTGTTGATGGGCGCGGCGCCGCTCTCAGGCGGGTTGCGGCTCGCGTGGAGCGAGTCGCGCCAGTTGCGGCTGGCGCTGGGCGAGTAGGACGGGTGGAGCGGGGTTAGCGGGGTTTGCGGAGCTATCAGTATAAGCGGAGTTAGCGGTGTAAACGGAGTTAGTAGAGTTAGTGGTGTTAGCAGGGTTAGCGAAGTTAACGCTGTTAGTACGGTTAGCTGCCGCCGTGCGCCATAGGCGCAGAGTTGATTAGCCCCGCGCTTCAGCGTGGGGCAGCTGGTTGGAGATGAGGGCGGAGTCCCGTAGGGACGGCGCTTGCTTTTTGTCTTTTGAGCTTGAGGAAATGAATGTCTCTACTACAAGAACTTCAAGAAAGCCAAGTGCTAACTCCGCCAGCAACGCTAACTCCGCTAACTCCGCTCCGCGTGGCTTACTTCCCCGACTCCTTTTATGAGGTGAACGGGGTGGCGCACACCAGCCGCCACTTCGAGGACTTTGCGCGGCGGCGGGGTCTGCCCTTTCTTTGCGTTCGCGCAGGAGACCGCGCGCAGGCCGTCACCGAAGACGGCAGCGTTTGGACGCTGGAGCTGCCGCGCGGCTTTCTCTCCTTTGCCCTGGAAAAAGACCTGCGCTTCGATCCCGCGTTCCTGCGCCACTATTCGCTCGTCTGCAAGGTGCTCCAGCGCTTCCAGCCCGACCTGATTCACATCACCGGCCCCAGCGAGGTGGGGATGCTGGGCGCATGGCTGGCGCACCACCTGCGGCTGCCGCTGGCCGCCAGTTGGCACACCAATGTGCATGAGTACGCGGCGCGGCGTTCGGAGTGGTTTCTGCGCCTGCTGCCTAAGCGCCAATCGGCGGCGGTCGGGCAGAAGATCGAGGATCTGTCGATGGCCGTGCTGGCGCGCTTCTATTCCATGGCTCGCATTCTCTTTGCGCCCAACCCGGAACTGTGCGCGCTTCTGGAGCGGACGACGGGCCGGCCCTGCCACCGGATGCCGCGCGGCGTGGACGCTGAGCTTTTCAATCCGGAGAAGCGCAGGCGCAACCCCGATGACCGCGAAACCGTGCTGGGCTTTGTCGGGCGGCTCTCGGTGGAGAAGAACGTCGCACTGCTGGCCAAGGTGCAGCAAGAGTTGGAAGGGATGGGGCAAACTAACTTCCGCTTCCTCATCGTCGGCCATGGCAACGAAGAAGGCTGGCTGCGCGAGCGCCTGCCGCGCGCCGAGTTTACCGGAGTGCTGAAGGGCGAGCCGCTGGCCGAGGCTTATGCGCGCATGGACCTCTTCGTCTTTCCCTCGCACACCGACACCTTCGGCAACGTGATTCTGGAGGCGCTGGCCAGCGGCGTTCCGGCTATTGTCACTCCCGACGGCGGCCCGGCGTCGATTGTGCGCGACGGTGAGACCGGACGGATTGTTTCTGATGAAGAGTTTGCCGCCGCAATAGCCGGTGTATTAACCGACCCGGCGCGCCATGCCCAGATGCGGCTGGCGGCGCGGAGTTATGCGCTGACGATGAGTTGGGACTCGGTCTTCGAAGGCGTCTATGCGGCCTATGAGACGATGCTGCCGGCGTGGGAGCAGGCGGCAGTAGCTGGATAAGACCCTTCAGAGGCGCATCACAGCTACGCTTTGTAGTGCAGAATCCAGTCTTCCTGTTCCTGCGTGTCGGGCACGGTCATGCCGCGAGCGGTCGAAATGGCAGCCAGAGCCGCGTTGGGCGTCCAGCCCAGATGAATCAGCGCGCAGGCCGCCGCGACGGCGGATCGGCCGATGCTTCCCCGGCAATGGATGCCAACAGCTTCCCCGGCGCGGAGACGATCTGCCAGCCTTCCCGCAAATGCCCTGAAAGAGGCCCTGTCTTGCGGTAGATGAGCGTCGGGAATCGGATACGAGAGAAACTGCAATCCGATCTGCTCCGCAAGCCGGCCTTCTTCTGAGAGTCCAAGCAGGTGGGCTTCCTCCTGTCCCAGAAGTGAAACCAGAGTTTCAATGCCTCGAATCTTCATGGTGAGCAGTTCATCGCGCAGTCCCCGGCCGCCTGGCGGACAGAGCACGATGGCCAGCGCCGCGGGCGGATTGCCGCTTATCCAGAAGATGTCCCTCATACTCGTTAGACTCCCACGAACCGATTAAGGTGGTCGCGGACGCGGATACCCCGTGGCCGAGCGCCACGCCGTCTTTAATGTATCGATGATAGACAGTAGAACGTAAGGGTGAATCCGGTCAAGATCGATTGACGGGGCTGGTAAGGAATGTTATCTTTACTTTCAGGAATCGAGGTAAAGATGCCGCCATCCAGCACCATCAGCAGCAAGGGTCAGGTCACCGTGCCCATCGAAGTTCGCCACCGGCTTGGTCTCAGACAGGGCGACCGCGTGGAGTTCGTCTTCGAGGACGGGCGCACCGTTCTGCGGCCCGCGCGGACGGAAAAGAACCCTTTTACGGCTTATCTTGGGGCGCTCCCGGCATTTTCTTCTCTGGAAGAAATCAATGCCTGGGTTAGCGAGATGCGTGATGACGATCCATGGGTGGTCAAGAACTCTGAAGAAGGTCAAAAGTGAAAACGGCTATCGACACCAATGTATTTTCGGCGATCTGGTCGTGGGAATCGGCAGCGGAGAGGGCCACGGTTCAGTTGAAAGAGGCAAAGTCAATGGGTGCTTTGATTATCTCACCATTCGTCTTTGCGGAGTTGCTCGCTTATCCCCGTGCGACTGAGGCGTTCGTACATAGGTTTCTTGAGGCAACCGGTGTCGTCATTGATTACAAGCTGGAAGAACGGATCTGGACCGAAGCAGGTCTGCGCTATGCACGTTACGCTGCTCGGCGGAGAAAGGCCACAAGTGAAGGTCCGCGGCGCATTCTTGCCGACTTTCTGACTGGCGCACACGCGCTGGTGCAGGCGGAGCGGCTGTTGACACTGGACCCGAAGCGTTATACGCAGGATTTCCCGGAGCTGCGGCTGTTGTAAGAGCCTGATTATCTCTTCAAACTCCATTTCCAAAGGATTCGACTTTCAGTCAAATCTCTGCCGCTCATTATCCAGGAGTTGATTCAGCAGAAATGCTCCCATCCGTGCGGCTTCAGCGGCTGGGGGCCTTGCGGCGTGAGGAGAGTAATGGCGGGCTGGCCGGCGCGGGATTTGAGGATGCGGCCGATTCGTGTGACCGGGACGCCGGCGATGGAGCGGGGCAGGCGGGCGCTGACGGGCGCGGTGAAGAGCAGTTCGTAGTCTTCACCGCCATGGAGAGCCTGGGCGAGGGTTGCGGCCGGGTGGATGGGCAGCAGAGTTGCATCGACCTCGGCCGCGACGCCGGACTCCTCGCAGAGATGAGCGAGGTCGGTGGAGAGGCCGTCGCTCAGGTCGAGTGCGGCGGAGGCCATGCAGCGGCGCTGGAGCCAGAGGCCCTGATGGATGCGCGGCTGCGGATAGAGGTGCGGGGCGAACATCGCTTTCAGCTTTTTGGGGATGAGGGGCGGGTTAGGCGCGGCGGGCTGGGCTTGGGCTAGCTCGGCCAGGTGCGCGAGTCCGGCGGCAGCTCCGCCGAGAGCGCCGGTGACGTAGAGCAGATCGCCGGGGTGCGCGCCGGAGCGGAGCAGCGCGCGGCCCTGGGGAACGGCGCCGACGAGGACGATGTCGGCCACGGCGATCGGAGATTCGGCGAGGTCTCCGCCGGCCAGAGGGGTATTGTGGGCCTCAGCCAGGGCAAGAAGGCCGTCAAGAAAACGTTGGACCCAGGAGCGCCGGCGGCCCGAAGCGATTGTCAGCTCGCGCGGTAAACCCAGTGAAAGAAAGGCGGCTACGGGACGAGCGCCCATCGCGGCCAGATCGCTCAAGCCGCGCGCCAGGGCGCGATGGCCAACGGCTTCAGGCGGGTGCCAGTCGAGGCGGAAGTGACGGCCGGCGATCGATAAATCCGTTGTTACAGACACTTCCTCGCCCTGGCGCGGAGCCAGCAGGGCGCAGTCGTCGCCGATGCCCAGGCGAAGGCCGCCGGCCGAGGAGCGGGCTGCCCGCTTGCGTATCTCGACGAGCAGGGCGCGTTCGCCTCGTCCGGCGTAAATTCCTGAATGGGTGCGCTTCATGCCCACTCTACGAGAATATGACAAAGTCGTAAGGATTATTACTGGCCGAGCATCATAAATGGGCAATTTTGCACCAATTCTTCGACGATGTTGTCAGTGTGTTGTGGAGAATTCCGTTGACTGGGCAAGGGCCGGTTTGCTAACCTTAACAAACGTTACAGAAGCGCGCCCGTTGGGGCGAGATGCGTTGTTTTGGGGGTCGAACGGCTCTGTTGCCTTGGCTTTGATTGAGTACACGGCGAATTGCGGCCCTGCTTACGGCAGGATGAAAGGCGAAAATGCTGCGCAAGCGCTATTACATTCTATTTGTCGCCAGAGATGAAGACGGCCGGATTCGCAAGATTCCCCTGCCGCTTCAGTATGTATATGGATTTGTGGCCGCCGCGCTGGTGGGGGCCTTTACAATCGTGGGGCTGGCCGGGTCCTACACCCGCATGCTGCTCAAGACCGAAAGCTTCAATCAGCTCCGGCAGGATAAAGAAAACCTGAGCAAGAACTACAAGCAGATGGCGCAGATTGCGCATGACCGCAATGTTCAGGTGGCCTCGCTGGGCGCTCTGGCCAATGAAGTGACCGCGCTTTACGGATTGCGGCAGAACAGGCTGGCCAAGTCCGCGCCGGCCGCCACTGCCGCTGCTCAGCCAACGCCCGCCAACCTGGCCTTGACCGACGACCCGGACCAGCAGCAGGTAAAGCTATCCATCGACCAGTTTTACACGCTGCGGAGTCAGGCCATGTCGGGCCGCATCTCCCGCGCCCTGGAGGGCGGCCTATCGCCCAGCTTTGTCGGCGACTGGACGGAATTGGCCGACGCGCCTTCCCTGTGGCCGGTGGAGGGCCGCGTGGGCTCCAGTTTCGGTGAGCGACAGGATCCGATCAACGGCGAAGGAGCCTTCCACTCCGGCCTCGACATTGACGCGCCCAAAGGCACGCCGGTGCGCGCCGCCGCCGACGGCAACGTGACCGATGCTTCGATGAATGCCGGCTACGGCCGCGAAATTATCCTCGATCATGGCCACGACGTGCTGACGGTCTACGGTCATCTCTCCGCGATGGCGGTTGTGCCCGGCCAGCATGTGATTCGCGGGCAGGTGATCGGCTACGTGGGCCAGTCGGGCCGCGCCACCGGTCCGCACCTGCACTATGAAGTGCGCGTCCACAATGTCCCGGTCAATCCGCACAAGTATCTGCGCACCACCTATGAGCAGATCGCCTTCAGCGATCCCGGCAATGCCGCCGCACAAGCAAACTAACGCGTTCACAGCACTCGATTCCGCATCGGCTCCCTCAATATGGGAGCCGATGCTGTTTGAGGGGGATTGCGCCCGCGCTGGCCCGAAGCCGAACCGCAAGCAGCCCCCGGTGGTATCGTTGTGTCGATGTGCATTTCAACTTGGGAGTTCCCGCAAATGCGTCTCGTGACTCTATCTTTTGCCGTTCTTCTCCTGATCGGCTTGCCCGCAACTGCACAGGATCGTAGCGCAGGCATACAGACGGCCTTTGCCCGCGTCCAGCATCTGAAGCATGGCATCAACGCCTCGGAGTGGTTTGCCCAATCGGCCAGCGACTACTCGGCGGCCCGCACCAACCGCTATACCGATGCGGGCGACATTGCAATGATGGCGCGGCTGGGCTTTGACAGCGTACGCCTGAGCATCGATCCGGCGCCGCTGGAGCAGGGCCCCTTGGGCAAGGACGGCTTCAACACTGACTTTCTGGGGCGGCTGGACACGGTTGTGGATGCCATACTGGCCGATGGCATGGCCGTCCAGATCGACATTCACCCGGAGGATGGCTACAAACTCCAGGTGCGCACCAGCGACGCGGCGGTGGATCGCCTGACGTCGCTGTGGCGGCGGCTGGCCGCGCATTATGCCACGCGCGATCCGGAGATGGTCTTCTTTGAGATTATGAACGAACCGGAGGTGAGCGACCGCTACCGATGGGCTGGCATTCAGGCGCATGTGGCCTCGGCCATACGCGAGGTTGCGCCCAGAAACACGATCATCGCAGCCGGGCCGAATTACTCCGGGCTCAGGGATTTGTTGACCCTGCACCCGCTCCCCGACGGCAACGTGATCTACAACTTCCACTTTTACGATCCAATCGAGTTCACGCATCAGGGCGCGTCGTGGGGCGTTCCGTGGTGGATCAATACGCATGGGATTCCCTATCCGGCGACGGAAAACTCGATGCAGGAGGCGCTGAAACAGGTTCCCGACGCGAGCGACCGCTCTGACCTGGAAGGCTATTGGCTGGGCCACTGGGATGCGCATCGCATCCGGCTGATGATCGACGAGGCCGCGGCGTGGGGCCAGGCGAATCACGTGCCGATGCTCTGCAACGAGTTCGGAGCCTACCGAAAGGCCAGTGACCCTGTCTCGCGCATGAACTGGATTCGCGATATGCGCACGGCGTTGGAGGCCGACGGCATAGGCTGGACGATGTGGGATTATCGAGGCGGCTTTGGCGTGGTGTGGAAGGAAGACGGCCAGCCCGCGAAGGTCGATCCGTCTGTGGTCGAGGCGCTGGGTTTGAAGGGGCGGTGAGAGGCCCGAAGAGCGGAATCCCCTAGCCCGAAAAGAAAAAGCTACGTCATACAATGCCAACATGGGCATATGAAGTGGAGAACCGCTCTATAAACTTCACGAAAGGGTTCCCAGCGCAATGGAAATGGAACGAATCTCAAATGCCGTTGTCGACGCCGGAGAAGTCGAAGTTCCGGATAGCCTGGGCCGGCTGAAGATTCCGTATCTCCATCGCTACTGGCAGCGCTGCTGGCTCATGGTCAAGCAGCCGACGGCAAAGCCCAGCCAGAACCACGGGGAGTGGGACCTGGAGAACACGCTGCTCTCTGGCCTGGGGCTCAACATTCTGGAAACCGGCAGGTTTCTTCACTCCGCAAGCCATACGGGCTTCGACTCCTTTGAGCAGTGGATCATCGAAGCCAATCGCGGGGCTATCGAGGAGGCGCGGCTGACGCGCCTGCGCGACGCTCTTGCGGGCAAGCCTGTCGGCTCCGCTGCCGGCTCTCTGGACGATGTGCCGGGGCTGACGGCTGAGGAACTGGCCTTCTGGGATGAGCACGGGTACGTGGTCGTACCCAACGCTGTGGCGGCCGAGGATCGCGATGCTGCCGCAGCGGCCATTTACGAGTTTTTAGATGCCGGCCCAGACCAACCGGAGACCTGGTACGGAAACAAGTTCGGCGTGACCATTTGGGTTCCCCTGCTGCGTCATCCTGCCTTTTTAGCCAATCGTCAGGCGCCGCGGCTGGTCAAGGCCTTCGCCCAGTTGTGGGGCAGGGAGGACCTGTGGCCGACGGTGGACCAGGGCGGCTTCAACCCGCCCGAGAACGAAGGCTGGAAGTTTCCGGGGCCGCATGTGCACTGGGATTCTACGCTTGCGCGGCCCCACTGCTTCGGTGTGCAGGGCATCCTCTACCTCACCGATACGCCGGCCAACCAGGGAGCGTTCAGCTGTATTCCCGGATTTCACCGCTCTCTGGCCCAATGGCTCAGGGAGTTGCCTCCGTCGGAGGAGCCGCGCCAGGCAATCCTTCGGCATCCGGGGCTAAAGCCGATTGCCGGCAAAGCCGGTGACCTTGTGCTGTGGCATCAGTCTCTGCCCCACGCCAGCAGTCCGAATCATGGCACGATGCCGCGCGTGGTGCAGTACATCTCACTTCGGCCGACCCGCTGGGAGTATACCGCGGAGTGGAAGTGAGCATTGGGAATCTGCGGGACGAACAGGTTCCTTGAGGAATCAATCCGATGAGCAAACTGTTTGAAGAGATGGCGCAAGGAACGGCGGATGCCCGTGCCTGCATGGAGAGTGAGCGCAAGGGTTACAAGGTTACTCTGCCGACCAACCCGGTCCCCAAAAGCGAGGGGGCACCCTCAACTGGGCTGGAAAAAGTCACCGAGACCGGGGCCACCCGCCCACCTGCCCACAAATAATGTTATGGGAATGTTAGCATCTGTTGAAACACATCAACAAATGGTCATTTTGTCCAGTGAGAAAGGAGACTGGCAACGTGCGGATAGTATTGATGGATTTTTTCAGCGAGTCCTTGAACCGTAACCGCCAGCGTTGCCCACTTCTGGAACTTCTCAACCGTACCAGCATTTTGACCGTGGGCATTGCGTAGTTCTAACGCAGCAGCTTGTAATTCAGGATGGCCCTCAGAGATGCTGTCAATGTCTTGAAGAAGCGGGGCTGTGATTGTGAGGTTGTTGGTTGTCTGTACCACCGATGAATTGATAAAGGCATTGCCAACAGGAGCGTTGAAAGTGTTATTGGTGGTGTTTCCAGCAGCAGCAGTGCGCTTTGCATGGGTCATTTTCATCTTCAACTCTCGAAGCCGGTTTGTTCCTTCTCTAACAAGCTGCGTTGCCAATCTGGAGCGTTCTCTTGCATACGACCCTTGAACAGCTTCAGCGTGTTGTCCGTGTATTGCAGGGGGAAACTGTATTCGATTTGGGCCAGCCGTGAGACTCCAGAATTCCTGAATCATCTCTTTTTCAAACGCTGTGTCAATGGAGCAGCCCCATATGGATACAGCTTCAATATACTTCGCAATCGTCCTGCTTAAGCGCAACTCCATCGAGTACAGCGCCGCGTCCTTGTATGCAATTGGTGGTGCAGCGCCATTGTGAGTTTGATGGGCTTTGAAGACAAGTTCGCGTTTGTGCTGCTCGGTTTCATCAACGGTCTTCTCATAGACTTCAACCATGAGTGAGTGCAGATGTTTTTTGAATTCTGCGTCAAGT
>Ga0326727_10026814_pt1 | contig 10643 bp, 7 predicted proteins | sample MB2enrmetagenome_FD_207643 | JGI IMG/M metagenome (GOLD analysis project Ga0326727, IMG submission 207643) | Lab enriched peat soil microbial communities from McLean, Ithaca, NY, United States - MB29MY | ecosystem: Environmental > Terrestrial > Soil > Wetlands > Peat | place: USA: New York... | reverse complement strand
CGGCATGGAGGCCTTTGCCTCCGGCGACTTCAGGCGGTTCCAGTTGGCGCGCGTGGCGGCCGTTCTGGGATACGCGGCGCAGTCGGTGGCTGTGGCCTGGCAGGTGTACGGCATTACGCACCGGGCCATCGATCTGGGCTACACGGGGCTGGCGCAGTTCCTGCCGGGGCTGCTTTTTCTGTTGCCTGCCGGGCACGCGGCCGACCGCTTCGACCGGCGCCAGATCATCCTGGTCTGCTACGGACTGCAGGCACTGTGCACCACGGCGCTGCTGCTGCTTGCCCGCGTGGGGCTGCACGGGGTTCATCCCATCTACCTGGTGCTTTTCTTCATCGGCACTGCGCGCACCTTCTCGGGACCGGCCAACTCGGCGCTGATTCCTCACCTGGTTCCCGAGGCGCACTTTGTGAACGCGGTCACCTGGGGCGCGACGATCTTCCAGTTCGCCACCATCATCGGGCCGGCGCTTGGAGGGGTGCTGTTTGCGCTGCCCCTGATCCGCTTTGTGCCCGACACACTATTGCAGGGCGCGGGCATTGTGTATGTCTTCACGCTCAGCACGCTGGGCTGGTCGCTGGTGCTGATCGGCAGCATGCGCACACGTTCCGGCCGCATGGAGCACCGCGCCCTATCGCTCAAGGTGGTGCTGGCGGGCTTTCAATACATGGGCCGCTCGCCGCTGCTGCTGGGCGCTGCTTCACTTGACCTGTTTGCCGTGCTGCTGGGCGGTGCGGTGGCGCTGACGCCCATCTTCGCCAACGACATCCTGCACACCGGGCCGCGCGGATTGGGAATGCTGCGTGCCGCTCCGGCGGCCGGGGCGGTGACCATGTCGCTGCTGATGGCCCGCTTTCCCTTCCGTCGCCACGCCGGTGTGCGGCTGTTTGTCTGCGCGGCCATCTTCGGCGCGGCCACGGTGATCTTCGGCTACTCGCGCAACCTGACTCTTTCGCTGGGCGCGCTGTTTGTGGTGGGCGCGGCTGACTCGATCAGCGTGATCATCCGCGGCTCGCTGCTGCAACTGGCCACGCCGCCGGAGATGCGCGGACGGGTGAGCGCCGTGAATTCGCTGTTCATCGGCGCATCGAACGAACTGGGCGAGTTTGAGAGCGGCCTGACGGCGCAGTGGTGGGGCGCGGTGCGGGCGACGGTGATTGGCGGGATCGGCGCGCTGGCAGTGGCTGGATTGTGGTCGGTGATCTTCCCCAGCCTGCGCCGCGCGGACAGGCTCACCGCCGAGGCGCTGCGGCCGCCAGGCTGAATTGACCGGATCAACGGGGAGTAGGTTGTGGAATCCCAGGTCTCAGAATCGAGACCTGGAGCACCCGGCTTTCGGTATAGATCGCAGCTCCGTGGAAAGGATTATTTCTGTGCCCTTTGCACGGTCTTTTGAACGCTTGCGACGGGCGGGTTGACTTTGGCATTGAGAAAGTCGGAGAGGTCGTTGACATCCTGCTGCGTGCCAACCATGGGCGGCATGAAGCGCCGGTAGGGCATGTCGGGCTTGTAGTCGTGGAGCATGGTGACAAAGCTGCCGATGTTGGCGCGGTCGCGTCCGCTGAGCAGTTGCCGCATCGGGCGGTAACCATCCATGGTGTGGCAGGAGCCGCACTCTCCGCGGAAGATGGCTTCGCCGCGTGAGTAGCCGGCATCCGATCCGTTCCAGACCCAGTTTGAGCGGGTTAGATAGCCCTCCTGATTGATCCGGCTTACGTACGGAACGCGCACTCCGTTCGAGTACATCCAGTGGCCGATGACGTAGGGCTTGCGCAGCATCTCGCGGGAGTACTCTCCGGCGGCGGTGGCCATGAGCGCCAGCAGCAGCAGGGCCATGGCGTGAGAGAGATTGAAGTCCAGCGGATTGCGATAGGCGAGGTAATAGGCGACGCCGACGATGGTGGCGGAGGTGACTATAATGACCAGCGCCATGCGCGTGACGGCGGAGAAGGTGCCTGCGTTGATCGTGTCGATGCCCAGGGTGAGCAGCGCCTGCTGCGATGCGGGGACCATCATGTAGTACCAGATCATGAGGAAGGGAATGGCGACAAAGGAGGGCAGCAGCCACTTGACGCTCCAGCGGACATTGGTGATCTTGAGCGCCGGCTGCTTCTCGCCGTCGATGCGGCTGGAGGTGATGAGCGCCCAGACCCCGGCTAGCGAGCAGCAGACGCAACTGCGCAGCGCCAGGCTGGGCCAGTAGGTGGGATTGAAGAAGGCGTTCCAGAACTTGCTGGCTTCATTGCCGGTTCCGGCAACGGCGAGCCAGGTGTCGCCCGGCGTGAGCATGAAAGAAAGAATGCCATTGATGATGATGAGCGTGGCTGCCGAGGCGCCCGCATAGACCCAGCCTACCTGGAGATGAAGTTTGGCGTCGATCCGGTTCCAGGTGTAGTAGTAGACGGCGATCGTACTCAGTTCCACCAGGAAGAAGACCCACTCGATAGCCCAGCCGAAGACGAAGTTGTGAATCAGCGTGCTGGTGGCCTCGGGGTGGGTGAGTCCGATGGCAAACCAGATGCCGACGCCGGAAATGGTGCCGAAGACGCCGGTGAGGATGAGGAAAAACCTGGAGTGGCTGGCCAGTTGCTTCAGCCAAGCATCGCGGAGTTCGGGGTCGGCCATGCGCATGGCCTTGCGCTCGGCCATGGGCAGATAGAGGCCGCCGCCAACGGCGAACTGCGAGATCATGACGTGGAAGATGGCGATGATGCCGATCACCCAGCCCGAGCCGAGATATGGAATTTCCCAGAATGGATAGTTCATGGTTACTCCTAAAAAGCAGCTTTTAGCTTCTAGCTCTTAGCTCTTTCTGTGCTTTGGTTATGCTGTTTCGATCAGCACAATGGGCTAGCAGCTAGTAGCTGTCTTACCGGATCGTCCAATAGCCGATGACGGTGGTGGCCAGCAGGGCAAAAACCGCCAGCAGGCCGAAATAGTGCGCGGCGCGGGCGCGTTGTCCGCTCTGCTTGCCGGTGTCGTAGAAGGGAATAAGAATCCACAGCACGATACCGAGAGTGAAGAGCAGAATGCCGGCGATTTCGCCGGCTTCGCCGGGCAAGAGTGAGCCGAGCATCTTGAGCATTTCAAAGGGACTCATGAAGTACCACTCGGGATGAATGCCTGCCGGAGCGGGCGCCAGGGAATCGTATTGCTTGCCCAGGGCCCAGGGAAAAACGGAGGCCAGCAGGGCAAGAATATTGAGCGAGATCAGCCACATGGCCAGATCCTTGCGCAGGAAGTTGGGCATGAAGGGCATGGTCTTGCGCTCGGAGACAGGCTTGTCTTCTTCGCAGGGCGGAACGGCGTTGCCGTGGCGCTGCACCAGCCAGAGATGGAAGGCGAGCAGAGGAACAAAGATGGCGGGGAGCACCACCACGTGCAGGGCAAAGAAACGCTGCACGGTGAACTCGCTTACGTCCGGGCCGCCGCGCAGCATGTTGGCGACCGCCGGGCCGATCCACGGAATCGCCACCGGAATCTGCAGGCCGACCTTGGTGGCGAAGTAGCTGAGCTCGTCCATGGGCAGCAGGTAACCGGAGAAGCCGAAGACCGAAGCCAGGCCCAGAAGCACCATGCCGCTGAGCCAGCCGAACTCCCGCGGCTTGCGGTAGGCCTTCATGAAGAAGACGGAGAACATGTGCACCAGGATGGAGAAGATCATCAGGTTGGCCGACCAGGAATGGGCCGAGCGGATCAGCCAGCCGAAGTGCATCACGAAGGTGATCTGGCGGACCGACTCGTAGGCTTCAGCTCCCGGCCGGTAATAGACCAGCAGCAACACGCCGGTAAAGCACTGGACAAGAAAAAGGAACAGCGAGATACCGCCCCAGTAGTACCAGAAGGACTGGGAATGGACGGGGACGGTCTTGTGGCGCGCGAAGGCGGCCAACTCCCGGAGACCGAGCCGCTCATCGATCCAATCGTATACATTGCTCGTGATGGTCTTTGCAGTCATGCTTCTTTCCTTTGAACTCGCTGTTTCCTTTCCTTGTGCGGCCCTGGAAGCGGCTTAGCGGCAGAGCCATCCACCGTCGACAACCAGGACGTGGCCCTGGATGTAACTGCCGGCCTCAGAGGCCAACAGCACTGCAGCGCCGGCCAGGTCAGAAGGCAGCCCCCAGCGGCCCATGGGAATTCTGCTGAGGATCGCGGCGGAGCGCGCGGGATCGGCGCGCAGGGCAGAGGTGTTGTCGGTGGCCATGTAGCCGGGAGCGATGGCGTTGACGTTGATGCCCTTGTCGGCCCATTCATTGGCCAGCGCCTTGGTGAGCTGGGCCACCGCGCCCTTGGCCGCGGCATAGCCGGGAACCAGGATGCCGCCCTGGAACGAGAGCAGCGAGGCGGTGTTGATGATTTTGCCGTGCCCCTGCGCCAGCATCAGCCGGCCCGCGTATTGGCTGAGGAACCAAACGCTGTTGAGATTGGTGTCAATCACCGTCTTCCAGAACTCTTCGGAATGCTCCGCGGCAGGGGCGCGGCGGATGGTGCCCGCATTATTGACCAGGATGTCGATGGAGCCGAACTCCTTCACGGTATCGTCCACCAGCATCCTTCCAATCGCCTTGTCGCAGACATCGCCGGAACGGCATATGAACCTGACGCCGGTCTTCTTCACTTCTTCGATCGTCGATTCCAAGACCTGGTCGTAGTTGTGCAAGGTGACATTCGCGCCTGCCTGTGCAAAGGCAATGGCCATACCGGCTCCAAGGCCCTGTCCGGATCCGGTGACCAGCGCGTTCTTGCCTTTAAGGCTGAATAAATCGAGGATTCCCATGGCTTTGCTCCTTATGTTCCAGAAAGGTGAGTCGTTCCTTTGGTTGGAGTTCTCAAGCCCGCGAAACTTCCACGCCGGTATCGTTCACCGCTACTTTGTAAAGGGTGAGCGGTTTGGGCGGCGGCCCGCTGACGTTGGCGCCGGTATAGGGGTTGTAGACGCCACCGTGGCAGGCGCAATGAATGCGGTCAGCCTCGGGCTCGTACTGCACCGTGCAGCCCAGGTGCGTGCACACCGCGGTCATCGCCACCCAACGGCCATCCTGGTGGTGAATGAGCATGGCAGGCCGGGTGCCGAACTTGAACATGAGCACCGAACCCGCGGGCAACTTCTGCGCATCTTTCAGCGTCACCTCGGTCACCGCCGTTGCGCTTAGCGCCATCTCTTCGGGCGAGGCCAGGTAACGATAGATAGGATAGGCCAGCGCGGCGGCATAGCACACGCCCGCCGCGCCGGCGGCCACTAGAAACGCCCGGCGCGTATTCGGTTCGCCATGCTCCTCGATCATCGTTGCGGAATCTGTCAGTTCGCTCATAAGCTATGCCGCGCCCTCCATTGGCTTTTGTGCGCGCGCCACCACGGACACGAGCCATCCAACCACGCCCAACCCGGCCACAAAAAGCACCAGGAACAACCCCACTACGCTCCAGTTGGTCACCACCACCCGGCTCCACACGTCGTAGTTTTTACTCAACAAGGTGAGGTCGCGAACGCCGTCGCGGTAAATGGTAAACATGATTTCAACCAGGACCGCGAGGAGCACGCCCGTCCAGCCGATCCAGCCGGCCGAGAGCTTGGCGAAGCCGGCAATCGCGCCCAGCAGCACAGCCACAACCACCAGCGCCAGCCAGCCGTAACCGGCAAAGCCGGACAGCTTATAGAGCGGGTAGCCACTGTGGCCCGCGAGCCCGGCCTTGACGACATCAGGCTGCACGCTTGCCGCCCACAATCCGGCCAGCAGGTATACAACTCCGAAGACAGCGGCCAGCTTGCCGCCCAACCCGGCCGCAAAGCTTTTTTCTTCCGCAGTAAAGGTGGCGCGGCCGGCCAGGTACACGAGCCAGAGGCCGCCGATGAACAACCCGCCGGCCATCATCAGCAGCCAGCGCGGCGTCAGGGTCGGGTCGCCGGTGGGAAGATAGGCGCCCATGGCTGAAGCTGAGTACATGTCGCGCCACACCTCAGGGCGCAGCATCAGCGTCATATTGGTAGAGAGCAGCCGCGCAACGAAGCCGGCCAACAGCCATGCGCTCAAACCCAGCCACCAGGCTTGTTTGCCCGCCTCTAGTCGCGCCTGGAAGCGGTAAAGCAGCCAGTAGGTGAGCATAAGAATGCCGATGATCGAGATCCAGTAGACGCCGATCAGCACGCTGCTGGTGTAGAGCGCGCGCCCATACAGCACCTGGGCAAACAAGAGCGGCGGCACGCCCAGGTTGATCACGAACGTCATGACCACCGTGAGCCGGCGCGCGAGGGCCCGCGCGGTGACAAGGGATAACGGCGAGCCGCGGAAGAGGCTGAGCAGGACCGCAATCAGCAGTCCGCCGAGCAGCATTTCCACGGCAACAAAGTGCAGCGCCAGGGTGACGATGTGCAGCAATTTCAGCAACCAAACAGGCGCCGGCAAGGGAATTGGATCGACTGCGGGATATGGATTCATGAATTCCGGAGATTCCTTTCACTCTGCAGGCAGCGCGGGATCGATGACCAAGCCGGCCCCGGGCGATGGCCCGGGCTGAGGCCGCTGACTCGCGCCGGGAGGGACCGGCAAAGAGAAGCCGCGAAGGATTTTTTAAGGGACATTTTGGACTATTTTGCTCCAATTTCAATTGGCAAGAGCCAACCTACAACCTGTGACTACCGGCGGTCTGTGACAGAAAATACATACGGCTGTGACGAATTCGATTAGGCTGCGGTTTGAACAGGACGACCGAATGAAGAGAGCCAATTCGTCGATGCAACTGACGCGGGCGGCCGATTATGCGGTTCGGGTGATGATTCGCCTGGCTACGCAGCCCGCGAAGGAGCGCGTCTCGCTTCCCGAGCTGGCCGCGGCTACGGATGCGCCGGGGAGCTTTCTCTCCAAGGTGTTGCAGGCCTTATCGCGCGCCGGGCTGATCTCTTCGCGGCGCGGACAGTCGGGCGGCTTTGAGATTTCGCCGCGCGGGCGCGAGGCATCGATGCTCGAAGTGATTGAGGCCATCGACGGCGAAATCTGCCTGAATGTCTGCCTGGTCTCGGGGCGATCCTGTCAACGGAAGGCGCATTGTCCGGCACATCCGGTTTGGGCACAGGCTCAAATGGCAATGCTGGAGGTTCTTTCCGGGGCCATGATTGCCGACTTAGCCTCCGAGACGCAGACGGCCAGGCGGTAAGGCCAAAGGAGCCTGGCCCATTTGCAATACCCCGGCCAGGAGTGTTTCAATCGCAATATTGAAACAGGGGTGCTCCACGAAGTGGGGCTGAGAAATACCCTCGAACCCGATCCGGATAATACCGGCGTGGGAAGCTTTCGAAGCCACTCGGCCTTCTTCCTGGAATCAGTCTGAGTTCCCTTGTTTCCCATTGCAGCCAAGGGGAACCCATGGTCGATCTCGCAGCCGACTTCCGCGCCTCATCCACGTTTTCCGCAGCGTCTTGCGGCTCTCTTGCCAAGGTTCTGGCGTTGGCCTGCTGCCTGGTCCTTTCCGCACGCGGATTGCCGCAAAGCCCGGCACAGACGCCCGCGAACCCGCCTGCCAGCGCCCAGAAGCCCGCGTCGGCACAGGAGAAACTGCCCCGCGTGACGACCACGGTGGTGGTCCACGGCGAAACCAAGGACGACTATCTTCCCGAAGCCGTCACGGTTGGCACACTGGACGGCGCAACACTCGAGCAGGCGCCGCTTTCAGCCAGCGTGGTTACCCGCGACCTGCTCACCGACCAGGTTTCGCGCCTGCTCTCAGACGTGGTGAAGAACGATGCGTCCATCGGAGAGGATTACGCGCCGGTAGGCTACTACGGCGACTTTGAGATTCGCGGATTCCCCATCGATCTGGCCACCGGCCTTGAGATCAACGGCATGACCATCGTCGGGGAGCAGGATGTGCCCCTGGAAAACAAGCAGAGCGTGGAGTTTCTCAAGGGGATTGCAGGAGTGGAGAGCGGCGTGGCCTCGGCCGGCGGGCTGATCGACTACGTAACCAAGCGGCCGGCTGTGGTGAAGGCCGTCGATCTGGGCACCGATCATCGAGGAACCGTCTACGGAGCGGTCGATATTGGCCGGCTCTTCGGCAGCCGCAAGCAGGTGGGCGCGCGCGTGAATCTGGCCGGCGAGCAGATTGAGAGCTACGTGAACGACGCCGATGGCTGGCGCGCCATGGGAGCGGGCGCAGCCGACTGGAAGCTGAGCCCCAAGGCGATTCTCAACGGCGACTTCGAGTATCAGCACAAGGTAGAGCGCTCGGTGTGCGGCTATCAGTTGCTGGGCGGAACGGCGGCCCCCAATCTGAGCAGCGTCTACCCCTCCACGATGCTCGGCGAGCAATCCTGGGCCAAGCCCAACACCTTTGACACATTCAACAGTGGCGCGCGGCTGGACTACGATCTATCGCGCAGCTGGCGCAGCTTTGCAGCGGGCAGCTTCAGCCATTCGCTTATCGACGACAACGTGGTTTACGCCTACGGCTGCTACAACGAAACGGAGTGCAATTCCGGTTCCGCTCCCTATCCGTGGTTCTTTGCTCCCGATGGGACGTACGACATCTACGATTACCGCGACCCCGGCGAGTTGCGCATCGACGCCGAAGCCGAGGCCATGGTGAGCGGTCACATCAAGACCGGAGCCGTGGGCCACGACCTGACCGGCGGGGGCGAACTATTTTTGCGCAGCGTGCAGCAGCCGGGTTTTTTCACGGTTGCGAATCCGTATTCACCCGATGGCGTGGTGCAGGATGGAGCGGTCTACACCTACGTCGGCTCGGAAAACATCTACCAGCCCATCGCGCCGGTTCCCATCGAGGATCCGCATCAATCCGCCGGCCCGCGCAGGATCTGGGAAGATAGCCATCAGGCGGCCGCGGTAATGCAGGACCGAATTCACCTGCCCGGCCACATTCAGCTGCTTGCAAGCGGCCGGTACGATTCGCTGCGCGACCACAACTATTCGCCGTATGCCTCTTGTGCCGATTTCTCTGTCCAAGGCGCCTGCCAGCCTTCGTTTACTAACAAGCCCGTCTGGCTGCCGCAGTACGCGGTCACCTTCAACCCCGCCGGGAACCTTACGCTCTACGGCAACTACGGCGTGCTGCTCTCGCTGGGTCCGCAAGGGCCGTTCTGGACGGACAACGGAAGCCAGTTTCTCGATCCATTCATGACCCGCCAGGCGGAAATCGGCGCCAAGTTCGAGCCTTTTCAGCGCATCCTGCTCACTGCCGCGCTCTTCCACATGCGCGCACCGTTCTTCTATCCCAAGACGATCCAGGGTCCCGACAGCCTTTGCCGCAGCGGCATTGCAGGCGATCAATGCTTCGAACAAGAAGGGCGGGAGACACACGACGGCATGGAGCTGAACGCGGAAGGCAAGGCCGCCAACTGGCTGCGGCTGAGCGCTTCGGCGGCGGGCATTCGCGCGCTCTCAAGCAATACGGGCACCCCGTCATTTGACAACAAGCAAGTGCTCAACGTGCCGCACCTGCGCACCGCCTTGTTTGCGGATCTGCTGCTGCCCCACGCGCACGGGTTGCGCGTGATGCCCGGCTGGAGCTACACCGGCCGCAAAGAAGCCACGCGCGACGATGCGGTAAGCGTGCCGGGCTACAACCTGTTCAACCTGGGCGCCCGCTACACTCCGGGCGGCGAGCAGGGCCGCATAACGGTGCGGCTCAATGCCGACAACATTACCGCCAAGCGCTACTGGAAAGACACGGGCGCCAACTACGGCGACACGTTCATCCACCTGGGCGCGCCTACCACGGTGCGCCTCTCGGCCCATTACACTTTCTAAGTTCGCCATTTCAGATGGTCGATGATTCCGCAATGAGCGCAATCGCAAAAGCGCACGGCATGGACGGCACGCTGGTGGAACCGGACTGGCCGCCGCTGACGCTCGCCGAGTTGCGCGCACTGTTCACCCACTTCCCATCGCTGGGCGAGCCGATCGAGATTCTGTCTGCCAGCCCGCGGCCATTCTCCGCAGCCGGCGTGGTAGCCACAAGCAAAGGGCGGGCGTTCGTGAAGCGCCACCACCGCACGGTGCGCGATGCGGAAGGATTGCTCGAAGAACACCTCTTTATGGCGCACCTGCTTGCTCATGGTGCATCAGTGCCGCGCGTCTTTGCCTCCTCATCCGGCCAGACGGCTATCGAAATCGAGGAGTGGACCTACGAGGTGCACGAGACTCCCGCGGGCGTAGACCTCTATGAAGATGCTATCTCCTGGACACCCTTTCGCACCGCTGCACACGCACACTCGGCCGGTCAGGCGCTGGCGCGTCTTCATCTTGCTTCGCAAGGTTTTGGCGCGCCGCGCCGCAAACCACGCCCGCTTGTTGTCGGGTTCACGATCTTCGCCTCACGAGACCCCGGCGTGGAGCTAGAGCGCTATCTGACCGCGCGCCCGGCACTGGCTGCGCAAGCGGCAGTGCGGGTTAATTCGAAACAGGCCCTGCAATTGCTTGCGCCGTTTCATGCCCGGCTTCTGCCGCTGCTGCCCGAGCTGCCGCCGCTGTGGACGCACAACGATCTGCACGCCTCGAATCTGCTTTGGAGCGATGCAGGCGACGGCGCGCAAGGCACCGCAATCATCGATTTCGGTCTCGCTGACCGCACCAACGCGGTACACGATCTGGCCCACGCCATCGAGCGCAATATCGTCGAATGGCTTGCGCTGG
>Ga0326727_10026812_pt1 | contig 10644 bp, 7 predicted proteins | sample MB2enrmetagenome_FD_207643 | JGI IMG/M metagenome (GOLD analysis project Ga0326727, IMG submission 207643) | Lab enriched peat soil microbial communities from McLean, Ithaca, NY, United States - MB29MY | ecosystem: Environmental > Terrestrial > Soil > Wetlands > Peat | place: USA: New York... | reverse complement strand
CGGATGTCTGCCGCCAGAAAACGCTTCACGACATCACAATTGGTGATCAGATCCTGCGTTACGCGCGACGTGCGCAGCTCCGAGATGTCACCTGTGAACGCGAGCGGCACAATGAGCTGATCGGCCAGATACTGGTCGATGGCGCCGTCGGTGGCCAGGAACTGCTCGAGGGCGTCCACCGCCTCGTCGGCGACGCGTTCCGCAGGCTTGCCGCGGGCGCCGAGGGCGAAGTAGCATGCCTGCGCGTACTCGAATTGGGCGAGTAGCAACAGCATCGCGCCCGGAGAACCCGAGGGCAGATTGACGACATCGATGCGCACGGGCCTGCCGTGGAGCCGTGTGAGCGCTTGACGGCGTTGCCGCTCGGCGATCCTGACGTCGAGTTGGGCGACGGCGGAGGTGCCGCGGATGACTTTGAGCGTGCCGCGTTCCATGAGGTGCAGGGGACGCCAGGCCGCGCTCGGCTGAATGATCGCGGCGATGCGACCGCCGCCGCGCGGGTAGAAGCCGGCCCGCTCGAGGCGCGCTTCGGCGCACAGTCCGATCTCGCGCATGTACGGGAGCCACTGCAGTTGCAGGTAATCGAAGCACGGGCTCCAGGGCACGTGTGTGCCGCCGGTGATGGTGAGATGCGACGCGCCGCCGGCGCGGCACAACGGCAAGAGCACGGTTTGCAGAACCAGCGACGTCGAGCCGGCGGTGCCGATGTCGAAGCGAAAATCGCCGCAACGGATGCGGCGCGGCACGAACACCAGCTGTGACGATCCGAGCGCGGCCCCTTCGACGCGCGCGGCCCCGATCTCCATCGCCGCCTCGACCGCCTTGAGGTGCTGCGCCCTCAGCCCCGGCTTCGGGCGCCGCGCACGGATGTTGATCAGGCGGAAAGGCGTCTGCGTGAGCAGCGACAGTGCGAGCGCGCTCCGCAGCACTTGCCCGCCGCCTTCGCCGAGAGCGCCGTCGATCTCCAACATGCGTCGGCATCCTCACCCGTGCGGCACCTGATAAATGCGGATCGTTGGTCCACTCGTGCCGATGCCGGGTACGAACTCGGCCATCAGCGGCAAGTGATCGAATATGAAGCGATAGAACCCCGGCCCGGCAACTCCACCAACATACGGCGGCTGCAGCGCGCGGTTGTAGACGTTCGAGCTGACGACCAGGTAATCGGTGCCCTGATCGAGGTACCAAGCGTAATCGCGCCACGCGAGCGACCACACGTAGGTCACGTGCAAGCGGGCATCGGGCACTTGCGGCGTGTACTGTTCGCGCGCGATACGGCTGCCCGCGGGAAGGTGGCTGTCGATCCATTGCAGGGCCAGCGCCCGCGTGTCCGGAAAGGTTCGCTGCCGGTCCCAGCTGATGCTGGCTGAAATCCCGGGCGAGCCCATGAGCAGCACGCCGATGATGAAAACCACGGTCGCGGCATTCTGCTGTCGCCACAGTTGAGCGCTGCGCCAGCATACGGCCGCGCCCATCAGGCAAAGGAACGGGAGCAAGATGATCAGGTTGCGCTCGGCGCGCGAGGGGTAAGACGAAATCACTGCGAAGTAGACGACGGGGACGATGACAAAGGCAAGGTGCAGGCGCCGCCCGGCCCAAGTGCGGTCGGCTACGGACCGGATTAGGGCGTAGAATAGCCCGAGCGCGCAGGCGATCGCGCCGGGCCGGCCGAGGCCGGTCCAGTACAGGTATTCCAAGTACCAGCGCCAGTTGCCGCCCGGGTTGTAGCCCCGCAGGTAGTTGTGGCGCTGCTCCAGGATGCCGCCCCACACCGCTGGGAAATCGAACAGCACGAACGGACACGCCACCAGAAACCCGATCGCCGCCGCACCGACAATGAGGGCGCCACGCCGCACGCTGAGACGCAGCGACGATGACAGGGCCACGAAGAGCGGCACGAGCAAGACGATACCGGCGGTATACTTTGTCGCGGCCGCCAGGCCCGCGCACAACCCCGCGGCCGCCAGCTGGCGCGGCTCCTTCTGCGTTCCGAGGCTCTGAGCAGCGGCGATACTAAACAAGAGCGCCCCCGTGAGCAGCGTCGTCGCCGGAACATCGGTGGTGAGGTAGTGGCTGCTCTCGTTGTGCAACACTGAGGCGGTAAGGAACAGCGCGGCGGCCATGCCGAGCGGCGCCGCACCGTAACGAGCCCCGGCGCTATACAGTAGCCATATCCCGGCGACCGCAAACGCCGCGACCGCCAGCCGCCCACCCAGCGCGAACGGCCATTGCGCCCGGAGTACATCCCAAGGCCCGATGTGGTTCAGCACCGGATCCGTCGTCAGAGGAGCGCGGACGAACGGCTGCGCCGCCGCTACGATGCCGGCCTGGAGATAGATGAGCAGCGACGGGTACTGAAACCAGTGCGGGTTGAGATCCCCGTCGCGCACGATATCCAGCGCCGGATGCAACACCAGGTGCTCATCCGGATGGTAAACGTACGGCGCCCCCCAATCGATCGCCCAGAAGCGCAGCATGACCGCCAGCCCGAGCACGAGGGCCAGGGCCGCGCGGACACTCCATCGAGAGGGCGTATCGAAGGTTGGGTGGCGCACCGACAATCAGCTTTGCAGCCTCTCTCTTCCTCGCTACGCGCGAAAACTCAACCGCAGATGGTTTTGCGCGCCCATGCGGGCGGCGGCTTCAGCCTGAGCGCGCCAGCGCACTGGCTCGTTCGACCGTCGGGATCCCGGGCCGGCCACCCAGCATCTCGCATTTCAAAGCCGCGGCGGCGGCGGCGAAGCGCAGGACTTCAGGAATCGGCCAACCTTGGAGCAGACCGTAGATGCTGCCGGCGTGGAAGATGTCACCCGCCCCGGTGCTGTCGACCACCGGGACGCGGAAGGCCGGCACATAATGGAACTCGCCCTGCGCGAGCGCCAGCGCGCCGCCGGGACCGAATGTCACGCCCACGAACCACGGCCCGCGCTTCGCCGTCTGCCGCAGCGCGGCGCGCAGATCGCTGTTGGCCGTGAGCTGCCGAGGAAACTCCGCCGCCACGATCAACACGTCCGTCAGGGAAAGCAGTTCGTCGATTCCCGGCGCCGGCGCGTCGGTGTCGAGCACGGTCAGGATGCCCTGGCCCTTCGCTGCCCGCGCCGCCGCGACCGCCGTCGGCAGGTCGACGGCGTCCATCAGCAACACGCTGCCGTCCACCAGGGTCTCGCGCGGAAGCTCGTCGGCGCGCAGGATCAGCTCCGGCACACACTCCGACAGCACCGACCGCTCTCCCGAGACTTCATCGATGAGGATCACCGACACTTGCTGCCGCGTGCCGGCGCGGACGACCGAGGCAGACAGCTCGACGCCTTCATCCGCTAGCGCGGCGCGCGACATGGCGCCACCCGCATCGTCGCCGAAGCTGCCGACGTAGGCGGTGCACAGGCCCCAACGCTGCAGCGCCACCAGTGCGGTCGGCACCTGCCCGCCCGGTTGCCGATCGTAGGTGACCAGCTGCTGCTTGGAGTCGAGCCGTGGATGGCGCTTGACGACGCACAGGTGATCGACGCTGTTGAGCCCGAAGCCGACGACGTCGAACCGCTTGCCAACTAGGAAGCGATCCCACGGCGGCACCGCACGTCTGGCCACTACGATTTCTCCAGCAGCCGCCCGAGACACGGCAGCTCAATCCGTGGCTGCTCGGGATCATCAGTGTCCACTTCGAGCGTGCCGGAGATTTTCCCCGGATGCAGACCCGCGTTCAGCGTGACAGTAATGCGGAACCCCTGCCCGTCCGCGAGCCGACTCACGACTGCTGTGCCGATGGCCGGTCCGAGGCGGACAGCAGAGATGTGCAACGGACGCTGGCCCCGGTTCTGCACGCCGACAACACGTGATACCTGTGCACCGGCGGTAGCGACCCCAAAATTCACTTGCGTCGGCGCAACCACGACGTCGCCATCGACAACGCCCGTGATCGGTACCGCCAGCAGCGGGTAGCGTGGACTGCCGGTCGGGATCGTGACGGTGTCGGCGAACGCGCCCAGGAGCGCATCATTCTTGACGCCAACGTGCAGCCGTCTGCCGTTCGGGGTGTCGCTCAGGGTTGCATTGACGCTCTTGCCGATGGTCTCGATACGGCCCGCGGACGCGACCTCGCCGAGGATGCGCACGTCGTTTGCGGCGGTTTGTCCGCGGCCGAGGTGGCCGACGTACAGTCGCGGCGGATCGGCGGCGGCAACGGCGCGCACGCGCCCGCTGAGCGTCAGCGTGCTCACGGGTTGAGTGGGATCGTTGCTGTAGACGGTCACGGTCTTGTTCTGCGGCCCAAAGACGTTGGCGGTATCACACGTAACGTCGAGGGCGCCGGAAGCGTCGGGCACAATGCCGGCCGTCGCGCTCGCGGCCGCGGTGCAGCCGCAGGAGGTGCGCACGTTGTCGAGCTTCAGCTCCAGGCCTCCGCTGTTCCTGAAGGCGAAGCGGTGGGTGACTTTCGTTGCCTGATCGACGGCGCCGAAATCATACGTCGCACTCTCGAAGGTGATTTTCGGAGCTTGGACCGCGGGCGGTGGCATACTGGGCCGGGCGCACGCGTGGGCCAGCGTCCCGAGGGCCGCTGCCAGCAGTGCGGTCGAGAGCGCTATACGTTTCGCCCAAGGTGGGCGCGCCAGCGATGCCGTGCCCCGCGCATCGTGCATCGGTCCCGCAGCGGTCACCGACGTCCGCCCGCAAGATCGTGTCTGCACCGAACGTGCAGGAGAGGTGCATCACCTTGCGCGCAGCGATAGCCAGCGCCGCCGTCTGGGGCCGCCGTGGCAAACATTCTCCGCTCAGCCACACGGCCGCGCCCAAGACCAGCGCGCGTGAAAGCGCTGCGCGTCCACATACGGCGGTAACCTATGGAAGAGCGTTGAGCGAGTCAACCGGACGGCGAGCTGAGCCGCAGATACCGAAGCAAGCGTGTGCCCGCCCGGCTTTCGGCAGCTCCCCCCCTCCTGGCGGGCACCGCGCCAGCATTGCTAAATTGACAGGGGTTGTGATTAGGCTATACATGAAATTTAGTCTAGGTGTGGGCTGGGTGCCGGCGCTCGGCCCCTACCGAGCCGTGTCGTGACCGCAATTTCACACCATCATCGTGCTGCCCGCCCAGGTGAATCGGCGAGCGGATCTGAACGGTCAAGGAGGTCTTTGTCGTGGAAGGCTTGAGCGTACTCGATATGATCCAGACGGGATGGATCGCCACCTACCCGTTGATCCTATTTTCCGTGGTGACGCTGAGCATCGTCCTCGAGCGCGTCTGGTCGTTGCGCAATCTGGTCTTCGAGAGCCTGTCCCTGGCGCACACGATCTGCCCGTCTCTCGAGCGGGGCGATTTCACCGCGGCGCGGCAAACCACGGAAGGCCGGGTCGCGACGCCCGCCGGCCGCATCTTCGCCGATGTCCTGGCGCGGCATCAGTCGGATTCCATGGAATACCTGTCCGACTTGACCGAGGATAAACGGTTCGAGGAGCTGGAAGCGCTGAAAGGCCCGCTGTGGGTGCTGGGCACCATCGGCAGTAGCGCACCGTTCATCGGACTGTTCGGCACGGTCGTCGGCATCATCAAGGCCTTCCACAACATGGCGATCATGGGCAGCGGCGGCTTCTCGGTGGTGGCCGCCGGCATTTCGGAAGCGCTCATCGCCACCGCGCTCGGCCTCGTGGTCGCCATCATCGCGGTCATCTTCTATAATTATTTCCAGACCCGCATCGAGCGCATCGAGTCGGCGCTCACCATCGCCTCCAACCGCGTGCTCGACGCCATCCATCTGGGGAGGCAGGCCAATGGCGCTCGGTAGCCTCAAGCGGCGAGCGCGCTCGCCGATCATGTCGGACATCAACATCACACCGCTGACCGACATCTTCCTCGTGCTGCTCATCATCTTCATGGTCACCAGCGTGGCCATGGTGCAGTCGGGCGCCAAGATCGACCTGCCGGAGGTGGACAACACCTCCGCAGAGCCGCGCGAGATCACCATCACCGTGACCCCCAACCACGACATTTACGTTAACAGCACGCCGACGGCGTACGAGGACCTCGAAGGCACGCTGCATGGCCTAGTCAGCGCGCGCCCCGACATCCCGGTCGTCCTCGAAGGGGATCGCGAAGTGCTGTTCGGTGATGCGGTGAAGATCCTGTCGATCGCGCAGAAAGCTGGGGCGACGCAGATTGCCATCGCGGCGGAGCGGCGGCAAGGGAGCTGAGACCCAGATGCCGGATCCCGCGCCGCCGTCGCGCAGTTTTCCCGACTCGCACTTCGATCCGTGGTCCGGGCACCGCTTCGGCGGCCTGGGCTGGTTCGCGTTCTCCACCGCGTTCCATGTCGGCCTGCTGTTTGCGCTGGCGACCGTTACCCTAACGGTCATCCGCAAGGCACAGGAGATCAAGGTCAAAGTCGTCGACGAAGTCGGCCCGGATGAGTTCGAAGGGGCCCCATCGTTGCAGGACCTGGCCGGGCTCCTGAAGATGGAGAACACACTGCCGCACAAGGCGGCACCAAGCGGGCCGGTGATTCAGGGCGTGCGCCCGCCGGAGATGCCACGCCTCGCCGGCATCGGGCCGAAGCTCGGGACCGGTCCCAGCCTCGAGACCGTCTCCACCCACCTGTCGTTCGGCGCTGGCGGGATCGGCGGCCTGGGTGGCGGTTTCGGCGACTATATCGGGGGCTTGCGCAAGGTCGGCCTCGATGTCGTGCTCGTCATCGACACCACCGACAGTATGCAGTTCGTCATCGACGACGTGAAGGCCAAGATGTCGCAACTGGTCGCCGGCGTCCAGCGGATGGTACCCACCAGTCGCGTCGGTGTGGTGGTGTATCGCGACAAGGGCGACGACTACGTTACGAAGTGGACGGACCTCAGCTTCCACACCAAGAAGCTCCAGGACTTCCTCGCGCACATCGACGCGGCGGGCGGCGGCGATTGGGAGGAAGCGGTCAAAGAGGCGCTGGAGACGGCCGTCAACGACCTCAAGTGGCGCAAGCAGGCCAAGAAGATCGTCATCCTGGTGGGCGGCTCGCCGCCGCATCCCTGGGACGTCGATGACGTCCACAAGATCGTGCGCGAGTTCCACCAGCAGGGCGGCTACGTCAGCACCATCGATGTCACCAAATGCGAGCACGAGGAGTTCGACCGCAACCTGTGGCGTTCGTTGCACGGCAACGAGCCGTACCAACCCTCCCCTATGCCCGAGTTTTACAAAGAGGTAGTGCGCTCCTTCAGCGAGATCGCACAAGACGGCGGCGGCGAACTGATCAGTCTCGAGCAGGACAAAGCCTTGATGCGCGAGGTTCTGGCCCTGACGTTCGGCTCGCGTTGGAAGATCGAGATGGCGAAGTACCTGAAGGAGCTGTCGTAGGGCGCCGTGCCGGCGTTCAAAGTCCAAGGTCCAAAGTCTAGAGTCGTCTCGGCGCCATGGTGTGTTCGCAATACCCACTGCTTCGCTTGGGGTGGCTGTGCCTGGTTGGCGTTGTTGCCTGCTTGACGAGTAGCGCATGGGCGCAGAGCGCCGGTGAGCTGCGTGCGAGCGGGCACGAGATCGCCGCCGAGATCGCATCACAGAAGAGCGGTGGCCGCTTCGACGCCGCCGCGCAGCAACGGACGGTGGAGCGGCTCGGCAAGCTGGCGCTGGGGTACATCGAGATCAGCGACCGGGCGGCGAACGCGGGCGGCGAGGCGCGCGAGCGTGAGGCGCTGCTGAGCGCGTATCAGGCGGTCGCGGCGCCGCTGGAGGACATCTACGGACAGAACAGCGCGTACCTAGAACGCGCGGCGAAGAAGGTGATGGATGAGGACGGCGACCTGGAGGCGCTGTATGAGACGCAGCCGTGGAAAGAGGCGCAGCTGGTGGCCTCGCAGGCGCTCTACTTTCTCAACTGGCTGCACTACTACGGCGCGCGTCTGTACGACGGCGCGCAACGCAAGGAGCTGCTGGAGAAGGCGCAGCGCGGATTTTCGGAGTTTGCCGTCGGTGACCGGCGGACCGAACTGTTGGTCGAGAGCTTACTCGGGCGCGGTCTCTGTTACCTCGAGCTGGGGAACGTCGAGTTCGCCACCCACGATCTGCAGGCGGTGATCGACGATCCCCAAGCCTCACCCGAGCGCAAGGCGAAAGCGCGCCTGGCGCTGCTCGACGCCGCGGCGCGCGCCGGCAACGTCGAGGAGGCGCTGCGGCAGTCCGACCGCTTGCTCGGCAGCGGTAGCCGTGCCGAGGACAACGTGGTGCGCTTTCTCCGCATCCGTGCCCTGTTGGCAGGAGCCCAGAAGCCGGGGCCGCAGGCCGAGCAGTACCGGCAGCAGGCGCTGAGCTTGATGGATCAGCTGCGCAAGGCGGGCGGCGGTTGGGAAGAAAAGGTCGCGGCGCTGGCTCAGACGGGCATCGAGGACCCGGAGAAATGGGCCGGCAAGGCCGCCAGCCCGTTCGCGCAGTGGGAAGTGGCGAAGTTACTGGTACAGAAAGGCGACTACAAAGAGGCCGCCCCGCTCTTGGAAAGTTTTGTTTCCAGCGGTGATCCTGAGGCGCGGCAGCACCGCGGCGAGGCGCAGTACTTTCTCGGCTTGGCAGAGTTCCAGGCCGGCCAATATCAGGACGCCGCCGGACATCTGACGGCGGCGTTGAAGGAGACGAATCCGTCGTACGGCCCAGATGCGGCTTACATGCGCTTCAAGGCGGTGGAGGCGATCGCCGCTGACAACCACGACGGAGCCGTGCCCCCCGCCTATGAGCAGGCGGTGCGCGAGTACCTCGCGCGCTATCCCGATCACCGCTCGGCCTTCGAAGCGCAGTTCCGTCTCGGTGAGTTATTGCAGGCACAGCGCAAGTTCGCCGACGCGATTCAAGCCTACGCGAAAGTGCACGGCGATCCGGGGTTCGAGCTGCGTGCGCAGTTCGCTACCCTGCAGTGCGATTTCGAGCTGCTCCAGGCAACGGATCCGCGCATGGCGGCAGCCCAGCACACGGCTCTGCTGAGCGGCATCGGCAGCGGCCTGCAGAAGTTCGAGCGGCAAGCGGCCGAGTACCAGGCGCGGGAGCACAAGGGATCGTCCGACACCACGCCGCTTGCCGACATGGGCGCCAAGAGCGCGATCATGAGGGCGGTGTACCTCAGTTTGCAAAGCGAGCCGCAAGACGCGGCCGTGCTGGCGGCCTTGGCGGACTTCGAGAAGAATTACCCCGAGCAGAAGGATCTGCTGCCGCAGGTGACACGCTTGCGGCTGGCGGCGTACCAGCATCTCGGGCGCTTCGCGGAGGGGGAAGCGGAGGTGGAGGCGCATGGGCCGCTGCTGCTTGCCAGCGCCGGCGGCCCCGCGATCGAAGACCTGGCGATGGGGTTCATCCGCGAAGGCGCGCGGCGCAACGGCAAGGGAGAACCGGCGGCAAACCAGGCAGCGCAGCAGGTCGCCCTGCATCTCTACGAGTTACTGGTTTCCGACAGCGAAGGGCCGAGCAAGGCCAAACTCACGTTGGCGCGGCTGTACGAGAACACGGGCGAACTCGACAAGTCCGCCGCGCTCTACGCCGAGATCCTCAAAACCAACGCCAGCTCGCCAATCGCGTTGCGCGGACTGGGGCGCATCGCGGAAGCGCAGAACCGATTGGCCGACGCCGCAAATTACTGGCAGCAGCTGGCCAAGACGGTGCGGCCCGGCGATGCGCCCTGGTATGAGGGCAGTTATCAGGTGGCCCGTTTGACCCGCGCCATGGGAAGGAAGAAGGAGTCGTGCGCCTTGCTCGAGGAGATGAAGCCGGCGATGCCCGGCCTGAGCGACGCCGACCTGCGCCAGAAGCTCGACAACCTGTACCAGCAGACGTGCCGGTGACGGTGACTCAGTAACTCAGATTGTGATACAAAGCCGGCAGCAACCAGGTCCCGTTCCTTGCCAAGCAGCGGTGAGGGGAGGTTTTCTGACACCTTGGTTGCTGCGGCCTCCGGCCGCCACCATCCGCGAGCGTCCGCTCAATGTGGCATGAAGAGATCGAGGATTCTTTCCTTCGGGAGTGCTGCCGCCCGCATCTGCTCATGGCGTTCGTGCGCTTGCTTCTCGAAGGTCGGCGGCGGGTCCGGGTTTTTGTAAAAGATCCCGACGTAGAGTTCTTTGCCGTAATGCTGCGCCAGATCCATGGCGCGGATGCGATCCGTTGGATCGTGGCCCATGGCGCTGAGCGGCTTTATCCGCTTCTTGAGGACCTTGAGCTGCGCTTCCGGTTCGCCGTAGGTCACGCAGGGGGATTGGACGTTGATCAAGGCGAACCCCGGGTAACGGATGCCTTCCTCGATCATGCTGGCGAGACCGGGCATGTCCGCCGGTGTGCCCTCGGCCACGAAGGACGCGCCGTATCCGAGGCAGTACAGAAGCGGGTTCACCGGCTCTTCCATGCTGCCGTAGGTTGAGGTGACGGTCTTCAACCCGTGCGGCGAGGTCGGCGACAGCTGGCCCTTGGTGAGCCCGTAAATCTGGTTGTCCATCACGATGTACGTGAGGTCAATGTTGCGGCGGATCGCGTGCGCGACGTGACCTCCGCCGATGGAGAACCCGTCGCCATCACCACCCGCCACCAGCACCATGATGTCCGGGTTGGCAATCTTGATTCCCTGCGCGATCGGCAGGGCGCGGCCATGCACGCTGTTGAAGCCATAGGCCGTGGTATAGCCGGGGATGCGGCTT
>Ga0326727_10026809_pt1 | contig 10645 bp, 8 predicted proteins | sample MB2enrmetagenome_FD_207643 | JGI IMG/M metagenome (GOLD analysis project Ga0326727, IMG submission 207643) | Lab enriched peat soil microbial communities from McLean, Ithaca, NY, United States - MB29MY | ecosystem: Environmental > Terrestrial > Soil > Wetlands > Peat | place: USA: New York... | reverse complement strand
CATGGCGACGCTATCCCGGGCGCGCGAGCAACAGGTTTATCTTCAGTCCCTGCTTTCCCAGTACGAAAGCCTGAGTCCTGCGGCTGTGACGGTCCCGGAGACGGGTACTGCCAGTTCCCAAGATGCGCTCCGGGCGGAGTTGACTCGGTTGCGAAATGAAAGAGCCGATCTCGTGGCGCGGTATACCCCGGAGTATCCTGATGTGGTGAAGATCGACGGACAAATTAAGGACCTCCAAGCCCTGCTGGCAGCGTCGATGAAGGCGCCGAAGCCCGGCACGGCGGGACCCGACAAGGGTACGCCGCAGGCTCCACCCACGGAAGGGAACGCCACCACCGCCCAACTCAAAAGCCAGTTGGAAGCCAACCGCCTGGAAATTGAGAATGCTCTAAACGACGAAAAACAAATGGAAGCTCGCATCGCCGATTACCAGCGACGCCTCAATCTGACTCCGGTTCGTGAAGAACAACTCGCGGAATTGCTGCGCGGCTACGATCAGTCAAAACAGCACTATGACGACTTGCTCAACAAAAAGACGCAATCGGAGTTGGCCACCAGCCTGGAGAGGCGGCAAGAGGGTCAGCGATTCAATATTATCGACCCGCCCAGCCTGCCGATGAAGCCCGCCAGTCCCAACCACCTGAAAATCAGCCTGGCAGGATTACTGGCGGGGATCGCTGTGGGAGCAGCCTTGGCCTTCCTGGTGGAGAGCAAAGACCACTCGCTCCGCAACGAACAGGACCTGCGCTGGACTTTCTCCTTCCCGCTGATGCTGGGTGTCCCGATCCTGCTGAGCAAGGCTGAAAAGCGGCGGCGATCGCGAATGGCGGTGCTCGAATGGTTGGCGGCAACGGCGTTATTTCTGGTTGTTTGTGCCACTGAATTTTATGTTTATCGCCGGGGTTAAAAGTGAGGGCAGGCTCCCCCTCCTCCCGTGAAAATTGCCGGAGCATTCATCGAGAAAAAGGGTGTAAGCTGAACCTAGGCCATTTTCGAGCATGATGGCCAATCGACTGCCCAGGGAATCGACACTCTTAATAATGAGGACACTGATAGGAGTAAATGGCCTCTATGCTTGACGGCAAAGTAAAGCCCAAGATTGAGAAAAATGAGGTCTCCTCTACCTCCCCTGGAGATTTTCTCCCGACTTCGGACATGCCCGACCTGTTTTTTCCCGTCGAAACCGTATTCAGCCCAGTTTCCGTGGAGAGCCGTGTGGTTGTGCACACCGATCCGAGGAGTGCTGGCGCGGATAGGTTCAGATTGGTGCGCCTCCGCCTCAAGAACCTTCAGGCGGCCCGGGGATTGAAAACATTACTGATTACGAGTCCGCTGCCGGGTGACGGAAAATCCACGGTTGCTTTGAATCTTGCCACTGCGTTGTCCGAAAACGGAAAGCACCGCGTGCTCTTGCTGGAGGCCGACGTGTATCGGCCCACGCTCATCAAGAAGCTGGATCTCAAGGCGTGGCCCGGGCTGACCGATTGCCATCGGCGCGGGATTGACCCGAGGCTGGAAATCCGGCGAATCGAGCCGCTGGGCTTCTATTTGTTGCCGGCCGGGCAGCCGACGGATGACGGCAGCGGTCTTCTCCTGTCGGGTTTCACACCGCAATTAATCAAAGAGCTCTCTTCCAGTTCCTTTAGTTGGATCCTGATCGATTCGCCCCCTTCGACCCCCGTTGCCGATATCCTTGCCCTGAAAGCCCACGCCGATGCCACCTTGCTAGTCGCGCGGGCGGGACACACGCCGCGAGAGGCCATCGAGGAGGCGGCCACGAACCTGGGACGAGATCACATTATGGGAATTATTCTCAATGGCGTAGAAGGGCTCGACCGTATGTACTCCAAATACTATGGATACCAGAGCCCCGAAGACCCCCGAAAACCGGAAAAGGCCAAGGGCCCCCTGGGATTGGGATTCAAACCATATGGGAAGTAAACCCACCAGGATAACCTACGGGCTCTGGGGGGTGATGATCCTTGCATGGGCTGCCCTGATCTTTTACCTTTCAACCCGCACTTTCAGCCCCAGTTTTTCAAGAGGATTGCTTGCTGGGATACTCCATTTCCTCCACCTCCAAGTCTCGTGGCGCACCTTCAATCTTCTTCACGCTCTCCTCCGCAAATCGGCCCACTTGACCGAATATGCCATCTTCGCCCTTATGCTCTACAGTTTCCCCCACGAAGAGCCCCGGGGATTTTGGCAACCACGACGGGCAGCAATTTGCATAGCAATTGCCGCCGCTTATTCCCTGACGGATGAGTTCCACCAAATGTTCGTTTCTGGAAGACACGCTTCTCTCCTCGATTGTGAATTGGACACTATTGGTGCCATGCTGGCCATGTTGGTGCCCTATGCCCGGAAACAGATATCGTTCCTCAGAAAGACAACGTCCTCCCTGCGAATTCGGACCAGGATTTGAACGCCCTGGTGGGTTGGCGCTTGCCCATTCGAAGAGATTCCCATCGGAAGCTTGTGGAAGATGATGAGGGGAGGGGGCAGGTCGAGAAATGCCGATCGGCCTGACCCGCGACTTGACATGCTAACAAAAAAGCTAGCCCGAGAAAATGTGGTTGCCGATCAGAAGCATACGAGCTTCTTGCGGAGCGACTCCCTCTGGGCCTTAATATTCTCCATGGCTCTTGTCGCTTTGCTCCCCCTCGGCGCGGCGGCGCAAACCCCTTCATCCTCCGCCCCGGCCGCGGCCCCAGTGACTCTTTTTGGTTCCGGCGTTCAGACCCCGCTTCGATTCGCCGGAGAATCCACGGCCGACAATCAGGTCTCATTAAGTATGGGAGCCTCGTTCTTTTACGACGATAACGTTTTGTCCAACAATGCCGATCGCCTGAGTGACGAAGCGATTGCCTTCACCTCCCACCTCGGCGTCGCGAGGCAGACCGAGAACCTGACGTTCAGCTTTGATTACACGCCCTATTTCCCGATCTACATGCATCTTGACCAGTTTGACCGCCTCAACCATCTTGCCGCCCTGAATATGGCCTACCGGCTGAGTTCACACTTCAGCGTGGGCGTGTTCGACACGATCAGCTATCAAAACGGCTTCAACGCATCGATTAGCGAGCAGCCAATTACGTCGGGGCCTGGCTTGCCCACTGCCCTGAACCAGACGATCTCTCCGTACACCATCAGAACGTTGGCAAATTCGAGCGGGCTCAATCTGACTTACGGGATGAGCAAGCGGATGTCTCTTACCTTCACGGGCGAGTACAACGAACGCAAATTCGGGAGTCAGGGCGAAGGCAATCAGCCCTTATATAACAGTAATGGCGGAAGTGGCGGCGTTGAGTTTCAATACCGGGTAACTGAGCATACGAACATCGGGATTCTCATACTGCATCAAGATACAACTTACCAGGGAGGCAATATTTTCGGCAGCCGCGTGCGCGCACAGACTGAAAGCGCTCTTGTTTCTGTGGGATCACGCCTGGCTCCGACGGTTACCCTGACCGTTTATGGCGGCCCGCAATACGTCCACCTGCTTGGTCTCGGCGCGTCCGAAGCCGGCATCAGCCAACAGTGGCAACCCACTGGGGGCGCAAGTATCACCAAGGAAGTTCGGAAAACCGCCCTGGACCTATCGTTCCAAAGGGCGGTTTCTGACGGTGGGGGCCTCTACACGTCCGTGATCAATACCAGCGGAACTTTCGGAGTACGCCGGCGGTTGGCCGGAAAATGGGAAGCTAGTTTGCACGGCGGGGGCGGAGAAGCAGACGCCTCGCTCTTTCAGCTTGCCAATGGAAAGACGGAAGCGTTGCTGGGGGGAATTGACTTCAGCCGGCCAGTGCGGGGGGGGGGCCTGTTGCACATTTCCTATGACACCACCCACCAAGTGAGCAAGGGCACGCTGCCGATTTCCTCGGATTATGACCGCAATCAAGTGTCAATTGGTTTCGACTTCCGCGTCAAGGCCCTCCCCTGGGGGCAGTAATCCCAGAGCCGAATTCGCAATGGTTTTTGGAGCCAGAAACAGTTCCCCAAGTCTGAGATTTTCCGCTTGCTGAGGTCTTTGGACCTTTGAATGATCTGCTTTCGTTCTGACAATCAGCTAACCCTCGCACATCTCAATGGCAGCGGTTTGCAGGCGGCCCCAGGTACCTATTCCCCGCCGCCACGCCTTGCCAGACCGGGAATACGGGATGGCGATAGTGGAGATTGTCACCTTGAGAAAACCTCAAAAGCCAACCCGAATTAAAGGTTACAAATGAACCACACCCAGGGATACGCGGGCCGAGTTGAAGATGGCAATCCGACATTCGCGTCGGAGGAAATGTTTAGGAAACTCCTGTCCATAGAAAGAAAAAGGAGTGAGCGCTCTCGCCGGCCTTTTGTGCTCATGCTCGTGCATGTTGACAAACTTCTCCAGGCTAAGCAGGGGAAGGATATGCTGGGCGCGATAACCAAGGCACTCTTCATATCTATTCGGGAAACGGATCTATGGGGCTGGCACGAAAAGCGCAAGGTGGTCGGCGTCATTTGCACAGAGATTGGCTCGGGAAGTATGACCTCCATAATCGACACTCTGCATTCCAGGGTCTCCACGGCTTTGCGAAACGACCTCACTCTGGAACAGATGAACGTGATCCACATTTCGTTCCATGTGTTCCCGGATGATCTGGATCTCGAGAATGGCGGTCGTCCCGCAGACACCAGGCTTTATCCTGACTTAGAGCCCAGGGACAAGGCCAAAATGCTATCTCGCGTCATCAAGAGAGCGATAGATATCTTGGGCAGTCTATTGGCGCTCCTCGTGCTTTCTCCCGTACTCTTGGTCATTGCCACCATAATCAAGCTGACATCCGAAGGACCGATTCTGTTCAAACAGCAGAGACTGGGACAGTATGGAGTTCGCTTCACGTTCCTGAAGTTTAGATCGATGTATTTCAAAAGTGATGCGAAGATGCACCGGGATTACGTCCAACGGCTTATTTCCGCGAATGAAAACCACGGGCAGATCGACGACTCCAATGGGGTATTCAAAATGAAGGACGATCCCCGCGTGACACGCTTGGGGAGATTTCTCCGCAAGACCAGCCTGGACGAGCTTCCGCAATTGGTCAATGTTCTCCGCGGCGAGATGTCCCTAGTGGGGCCGCGGCCCCCAATTCCGTATGAAGTCGAGGCCTACGATATATGGCACCGACGCCGCTTTTTGGAGATAAGGCCTGGGATTACAGGCTTGTGGCAAGTTGAGGGGCGTAGCCGAGTCAAATTTGATGACATGGTTCGTTTGGATATTAAGTACGCGAGGACATGGTCTCCCTGGCTTGACATCAAGATCCTTTTGCGAACGCCCTGGGCTGTCTTCCGGGGCCTGGGCGCCTATTGAGAATTACGTCAGCAATCCTTCCTTCAATTTCCTCTTCCATGGTGCCAAATAGGGCATGAACCTGCACGGAGAAATTATGATAAACATTGGGGTTATTGGTCACGGCTACTGGGGTCCAAATATTGTCAGAAACCTGCACGCCCTTAATTCAGCGCGGGTTGTGGTAGTATGCGATACAAACACCGAGGCTCAAAGGCGCGCCAAACATGCATTTCCGGATGTGAATGTTACCTTCGACACAACTGAAGTCCTGCATTCTCCAGGCATTGATGCAGTGGCCATCGTTACCCCTGTCTGGACGCATTTCGAGCTTGCCAAGGCTGCCCTGGAAAACGGAAAGCATGTTTTCGTTGAAAAGCCTTTTACTTCGAATTCGACCCAGGCGGAGGTTCTGATCGAATTGGCAGAGAAGCGCGGCCTCAAAATCATGGTGGACCACACGTTTCTTTTTACCGGGGCAGTGAAAAAGATGCGCCAACTCATCGATCAAGGTGAACTCGGCGATCTCTACTATTACGACTCCACAAGGGTCAACCTGGGCCTTTTCCAACACGACATTGACGTGATCTGGGATCTTGCCCCTCATGATTTGTCCATCATGGATTATCTCATCCGAAAGGACCCCGAGGCTGTCGTCGCCACCGGCCAGGCGCACTTGAATGGCCATGCCGATGTGGCCTTTCTCACCATTTATTTCCCTGAAAGGACTATCGCTCACATCAACGTGAACTGGCTATCTCCCGTGAAGGTCCGCACCACCTTGATTGGTGGAGAAAAAAAGATGCTGGTGTGGAATGACCTGGAAGCCGATGAGAAAGTTAAGATCTACGACAAGGGCGTGCAAATGACCAGCCGGGAAGGGGTCTACGAATTGCTCGTCAGCTATCGCTCAGGAGACATGTGGGCCCCCAAGATCGAGCAGACAGAAGCACTGAAGGTCGAATTGGCGTACTTTTTGGACTGTATCGAGAACAACCAAACGCCCTCTAATGACGGCGTAGCTGGATTGCGGGTCATCAAGTTGCTGGAAGCAGCAACAGAATCATTGAAAATGAAAGGGGAAACACTTCTGGTATGAATGATTACCAATGCATTTCCCCAGATGTCCATCTGGGCCAAAACGTTAAGCTCTCCAAATTCATTAACCTTTATGGTTGCGTAATTGGCGACGAGACCAAGGTGGGCGCCTTTGTCGAGGTTCAGAAGAACGCGAAAATAGGACAAAGATGCAAGATCTCCAGTCACACGTTTATCTGCGAAGGCGTAACCATTGAGGATAATGTGTTTATCGGGCACGGCGTGACCTTTATCAACGACACCTACCCGCGGGCCACAAACCTTGACGGGTCCTTACAGTCCGAGGCCAATTGGCAAGTGGAAACCACACGGGTGAAGAAAGGCGCCTCGATTGGCTCGGGGAGCACCATCCTTTCCAATGTGACCGTCGGTGAAAATGCCATCGTGGGGGCAGGGAGCGTAGTTACAAAAGACGTTCCTGCCAATGCCATCGTCGCGGGGAACCCCGCCAGGTTCTTGCGAAGAATTGACCAGCAAACAACGGAGGCACATTATCATGGAAACTAAGCGAATTCCCTTTCTTGACCTCGTCTCTCCGCATCGGGAGCTAAGAGACGAGTTGGTGGCGGTGTTTGCTCATGCCCTCGATACGGCAGGCTTCATTGGCGGCCCTCAGGTTGAAGACTTCGAGCGGTCCTTCGCCAAGTTCTGTGATACTCAGTACTGTGTCGGCGTGGGCAGTGGAACGGACGCCCTGCGCTTTGCCCTGGTCGCGGCAGGTATAGGCCATGGTGAGGTAGTGGTAACCGTACCCAACACCTTCATTGCCACAACGGAAGCAATCACTCAGGCTGGGGCCATCCCCGACTTTGTCGACGTCGACGCGCGGACGTACAACATGGACCCAGAACAGCTTCGCAAGTATCTTGAGGTAGAGTGCAGCATTGATGGAACTACGGGCCGATTGTTCAACAGGCGACTTGGCAGGCCGGTGACCGCCATCGTCCCCGTCCACCTTTACGGGCAGCCAGCGGATATGGATCCCCTCTTGGACCTCGCCAAACGGTTCGGCCTGCGAGTGGTGGAAGATGCCTGTCAGGCTCATGGCGCAGAATATTTTTCCAGGCGACACAATCGCTGGATGAAGGCAGGGTCAATGGGCTGCGCAGCGGCTTTCAGCTTCTATCCAGGCAAGAACTTAGGGGCCTGCGGCGAAGCTGGCGCGGTGACGACCAACGACGGAGATGCTGCTCGCAGAATCCGGATGCTTCGGGATCACGGCCAAGCCAAAAAGTACTATCACGAAATGGAAGGGTCCAACAGCAGATTGGATGCAATTCAAGCCGGCATTCTGCACGTCAAGCTTCCGTTTCTTGCGGGCTGGAATGAACGACGCCGGGAATGCGCGTTGCGATACCAGAGGCTTCTGGGCGCGGCCGCGGAGGGGATGAAGCTTCCCTTCGAGCCTGCGTGGTCAAAGGCGGTATTCCACCTCTATGTCGTCCAGGTCCGGAACCGGGATAAACTCCAAAGTTACCTGGGTGAGGACGGTATCGGGACGGGAATTCATTATCCCATTCCCCTCCACCTCCAAAACGCATATAAGAACCTTGGGTACCGTGAGGGTGATTTCCCTGTGACTGAAAAGGCAGCTTCACAAATACTCTCCCTGCCCATGTTTCCGGGCTTGACCTACGAGCAGCAGGATCGAATTGCTCAACAGATCATGGACTTCGTTTACGCGGAGACCCACTCGGGGGGCATCATCGTCGGCTCGTGTGCAACCCTGACTGCCCATGGCGTATAGGCTTCACCTGCGGTGGACCTCACCTACGTCTCATCGTCAATGTTCGGGTCTCTCGGGTGTCTCAAACCAGATTCTGACTCCATAAGGTTATTAAGCCGCATCAACGAATCATGAGGGTTCGCGCTGACCGTTTTGCAACCGTACACTTGTTTCGCCGGCTCCTCCGGATTATTCCGGCCGGGGGTCTCCCTATCTTGATGTATCACAGCATCCGGGAGGGGACCGAGGGTCGTCACACCTACTATGAAACGAACACCTCGCCCCGGGTTTTTGCCCAGCACATGAAATTTCTCCGCGAGGAGGGTTACCATGCGCTGAAAGTGGATAAAGCGCGAATGGGTGAACATGGGGGCGTCAGCCCAAAGTCCGTGGTAATCACATTTGACGACGGATATGCAGATGTTTATCAGAACGCATTTCCCATCCTGACCGAATTCAAATTTACGGCGACGGTATTTGTGATTACCGGGCTTCTTAAGTCCCAGCGGGAATGTTTTAAGGGGATAGAATGTCTGAATCTATCGGAGGTTCGTGAGTTACACTCCGCCGGCATCGGCATCGGCTCACACAGCGTTTCCCACCCCGAACTCAGGCACTTGCCGCTGGCCGCCGTGGAGAACGAGTTGTCCGGGTCGAAGAAAGCCCTGGAGGACGCGCTGGGGGCCCCCGTCAAGTCCTTCGCCTACCCGTTCGCGTTTCCTGAGGCGGACCGCCGATTTGTGCGCGGGCTGGCCGGCCTCCTGGAGGCGTGCGGCTACGAGAACGGCGTCACCACCATTCTGGGAACCGCCCACTCCGGCGCCCCCCGTTGGTTTTTGCCGCGCTTGCCCATCAATTCCTGGGATGATCCCGGTTTTTTCCGCGCCAAGCTGGAAGGGGCTTATGACTGGATGCACGCCCCGCAGTATCTCTCCAAGGTCTGGGGCGGCTGATCACGGCGGGAAGAGCCTAGCTTGATGGTATTACTTTGGTTTTGGGTCTAATCGCGCCGTCCTCCCCGCCTTCTGCTATACTGCACGTGGACCAGCAGAGGTTGGGGTGGAGGGATTGGCATGAAATCGCAACTCATTGCGTGCTCATGGAAATGGTTGCCGTGGAAACCCAATCACACCGCCATCAACGGTGCTGAAGGGGGACCTTCCAAGATGAAACGACAACTTCTTATTCTCGGGCTTTTTGTGCTGTTGGCGGGGTCCGCGCACGCCGCCACAGTTTATGTCTCACAGAGCGGCGGATCGGAGAGTTGCGGTGCGGATGGCACTCAGGCCACTACGGCGATGGGCTCCGTCTCCTGGGTGGCGGGCAATATTTATAAACTCTGCGGGACGATAACCTCGCAGGTTGCCCCGAAGGTCAGCGGTACCTCTGCCAGCCCCATCCTCATCTCCTTCGAGACGGGAGCCATGATTTCCATGTCGTCCTGCGGCAGTACGGGGTGCATCTACCTGGATGGGCTGAGCTACATTACCATTGACGGTGGGACGAACGGAGTCATCCAGGCAACCGACAGTGGCACGGGCATGGGCAGTGGAGATTCTGTCGCCATCTATGCCCGATCCAAGGTCAGTGATTGTATCATTCGCAATCTCACCATCGCCAACATGTACGTCCACAGTTCGACTTCGGACGGGGCCTCCAACAGTTACTTCGGCATCTGGCTGGACGGGTCGAACAACCTCATTTACAACAATACGATTCATGACGCCATGGCCGGCATCAAGGTCGAAACGCCAGCCTCCGGCAATCAGTATTACAAGAACACCATCTACAACATCAACTGGGGGTTCATGGAGACAGGCGCAAGTTCCTCGACGACGAACGGCAATACCAACGAGAAGATCTACAACAACAATATTTACGATTTTGAGAATTGGGACACCACGGCGGACACCTACCACCACGACGGGATTTTTGCAGCAGGAGGCGCCAGCAGCGCCGAGATGTCCAATTTTGATATCTACGACAACTACATCCACGGCTCGACTTCCAGTCCCACAACTTGTGCCTCGGCAGCCTCGGGCTCGTGCATGACGGCCATGATTTACATCAACACCGCCAACAACATGCGGGATTACAACAACGTGCTGGTGGCGAACACGGGCGAGTATGTCAACAACGGCTGGATTCTTCACTATATCGACGCAAGCGATTCGATTCTCAATAACACGGTCATTGGCGGGACCACGGCCGACGGAGGCTGTATCCGGGTCGAAAGCACCACCGGCGTCCGCATGGAAAACAACATCATGTCGAACTGCAACGAGCTCATGTGGACGGACACGGCCTCAACATTCTCGTCGATCGACTATAACACTTACCAAGACCCCAGCCTTTCGGCGGGAATTTGGGACATCAGTGGAACTAACTACACTTCGTTTGCGGCTTGGCAGTCGGCCATCGGTGGGGATACGCATGGACAAGCCACTACCGGAAGCCTCGGGCTGAGCACGTCTTACCTTCCGCAGACGGGT
>Ga0326727_10026808_pt1 | contig 10645 bp, 11 predicted proteins | sample MB2enrmetagenome_FD_207643 | JGI IMG/M metagenome (GOLD analysis project Ga0326727, IMG submission 207643) | Lab enriched peat soil microbial communities from McLean, Ithaca, NY, United States - MB29MY | ecosystem: Environmental > Terrestrial > Soil > Wetlands > Peat | place: USA: New York... | reverse complement strand
CATATTGAGATCGGAAATAACCAGGTCGTAGTTGCGGCGGCTCAGGCGTTTGCGGGCCTGGGAGGCGTCTCCGGCCAGATCGAAGTCGATTTCATACGATTCAAGATATTCTCCGATGATAAACAGTAGATCATGATCATCATCGACTATCAGTACTCTACCCATGTCTGTTCCTTTTCACGGGCGGTGCCATGCGCCCTAAAAAATGGGGGTTAACCTGTTCCATCCCTCTATAAGAATGTAGACCAGATAGATAGCCACCGAGACATATCCCAGACTGTTAAGAACCGCTTTTGACATACCTTTCATCGTCCCATCCTCCCAACGAACCTATTTCGTATGGCCTAGAGAGCAATAGATATGCCAGGTCCGTAAACTGTTGAGGAGGAACGATCTACGCGGATTTCACCGCCCACGCTGTATGGTTTTACCTACAATGGCGAAGGAAATCAGCGACATGCATTCTTTATGGCGCCGTCGAAAGGCTGGAATAACAGAAATGAAAGGAATTGCGGGGATTTGACGCCTCACGGGCAGAGAGCCCGCTACGGCATGGGATTTGGGACCTGAGGGAGCTACTAACCGGTATTGGCCTTGAAATCCGCAGGGTTAATCCCGTATTTACGCATGAGTTTATAGAATTCAGCCCTGTACCTGCCTGCTACGGCCGCGGCGCGCGAGACGTTTCCGCCTGTTTCCATGAGCACCTGGGTAAGGTAAGCGCGGTCGTGCTCTTCTCTTGCATCGTCGAGCGGCATAAGCCTGGTTTGCGCAGGTGTTTCGCCTCCTCCCAGGAACAGGTATTCGGGCGTTATCACGGTGTGAGTCGTAAGGGCCACCGCCCTTTCGACGACATTGGCCAGCTCGCGGACATTTCCGGGCCAACTGTGGAGCATCAGTTGCTGCATGACCTCGGGCGAAAATCCCTGAACGTTCTTGTTCATCTCGCGGCTGAAATGCTGGAGGAAGTGATTGGCCAGCAGTGGCACATCCTCAACTCTTTCGCGAAGCGGAGGCAGGAAGATAGGTATCACGTGAACACGATAATATAGATCTTCCCGGAACTTGCCTTCCTGAATGGCCTTCCAGAGATCGCGGTTGGTTGCGGCGATAAGCCGTATATCGAGCTTTACGGGCCGAACTCCGCCGACGGCATAGAATTCCCGGTCCTGGAACACACGTAACAGTTTGACTTGCAGTGCCGGGGACAGTTCCCCTATTTCATCCATGAAAAGAGTGCCGCCATCGGCCATTTGGAGCAGGCCTTTTTTTGTCGCCTCAGCCCCGGTGAACGATCCTTTGATATGACCGAACAGCTCGCTTTCCAGGAGTCCTTCAGGAATTGCCCCACAGTTTATGGCGACAAAAGGCCCTTTGGAACGCGGACTGCTCAGGTGAATGGCTTTTGCCATCAACTCCTTGCCTGTACCGCTCTCGCCGTAGAGGCAGACGGTGGAATCCGTGGTGGCGATCTGAGCCACCTGGCTCAGGATGTGCTGCATCTTTATGCTGGAGGCAATAATGTTTTCGAATCGATATTTCTGTTTCACGATATGCCGGAGCCTATCGACCTCAACTTTCAGCCGTCCGACTTCTAGGGCCTTTTCTATGCGATATAGAAGGTCCTTGGCCTCGAAAGGCTTTGTCAAAAAATCGTAAGCCCCCTTCTTTGTGGCTTCGACCGCGCGCTCAATGGTGCCGTAGGCCGTCAGGATAATTACGGGGAGGTAGGGCTGAATTTTGAGCAATTGCTCCATCAAGGAGATGCCGTCCATATCCTCCATTTTGTAGTCGAGAATGGCAGCGCTGAATATATTGTCGCTGGCATTGGCAAGAGCTTCTTCGCCACCGCCCGCCACGGTGACCTGGTACTTGGCCGCCTCAAGGCGGGCCTTCATTAAGGTTAGCAATCCCGGGTCATCGTCTACCGCAAGAATCTTTTCGCCAGCCATTAGCCCTCTCGTATTTTCCCGTCTTGTTCGAAATCGCCTGTCTGTCCCTGAACTCGGGGACCATACCCGTTTCAAGGTTTCATTCAAGGCCGTCAAATTCAACTGCCGGTCGCGCGGCCGGCCTCAAGCCGCGCCAGCCAGTGAGGCCTCTGCCGATGTTGCAGGGGTTCTATCGATCCCCGGGGCATTTTTGATTCGGCTTGGTGTCATACAAAAGCCCCCGTTCCTTTTTTTCTATCTCGATATCGATTTCGCGCGATCGTTCGAGTTGTTTGCTCAGCTTGTCGATGGTTTCTTCCTGGGCCTTGATCCTTTCCTCCAAAACCTGCCGATCCGATTCGCCGTCGTTTTCCGGAGGAGCTTCCGGTTTGGCAGGTTCCTCCACCTGCGGTTCAGGAGTTTCCTTCACTTTGGAATCCTCCTTCACCGGGCGTTTTTTGACCTTCTTCTTCATGTTTTTGTAAATGTTGTCCCGCCAGACCGTCGCCTGGTAGGCCCAAACGCTGTCCGGTGCGCCCCTGAGCAGATCTTCGATATATTTGAGACCTGCCTGGGGATTGTAATAGGGGCTTTTCGCGTAGCAATACAGAAAACTCAGGTTGAAAAGCGCCATCGCGCATTTATCCGGGTCCTGGCACGATTTGAGCGCTTCGGTGTTTTCCGTGAAAAACCCCACGTAGTTCCCGGTCTGCATGGCGGTCTGTGGAGGAAATAAGGGCTGCTGCTGGACTATTTGCTGAACGGGCTGGGTCGGCGTCTCCGCACACCCGGATATTAGAAGACAGACAGGAAAAACAGCCATACTGAAAAGGGTTTTTAATTTATGCATCATCGCTCACTTTGAATATTGTCGGATTCGTCTATTTCCAAGCGGATCGGTAATAGAACATGGAAGGTCGATCCGCACCCGGTTTCACTTTCAGCCCAGATCCTTCCTTTATGCGCCTCAACGATATGCCGGGCTATTGCCAAGCCCAGCCCGGTCCCTTGCTGCCCCTTGGCTTTCTGGTTCTTGCTTTGATAGAAGTGATTGAAAATGCTCTGGATCTCCGCAGCCGCAATGCCGGGGCCGCTATCGGTAACCAGGATTTCAACCGCGTAGGGCCGGCCGTTATCGTTACCCGTGGGAAGGGCCTCCACACGAATCTCGCCGCCTTTGGGAGAAAACTTCAAAGAGTTGCTCAAAAGGTTGTCCAGGACCTGCTGAATCATGCGCTCGTCCAGCAGAAACATGGGGATGGGCCCGACGATATCGGTCAATAGCTTTATGTCCCGTTTTCGTGCGATCAGGTCCACGGCTTGTACCGATTTTTGAATAACTTCCTTCAGGTCGCACATAGTGAATTCATAATCCATCATCTCCGCTTCCATTTTGGACAAATCGAGGATGGATGAAATACTTTGGAAGAGGCGGTGACTGTGATTCCGGACCACGTCCAGTATTTCACGCTGGCTCTTGGTAAGCGGTCCGGGTATTCCTTCGAGCAACAGGGCCGTGCCTTCCCTGATGGCCGTCAGGGGTGTACGCAATTCATGGGAAACATGGGCCGTAAAATCGGCTTTCAGACGGTCCAGAAGTTCGAGTTCCTCTGCCATCAAATTGAAGGCTTCGGCCAGTTCGCCGACCTCTCGGGGACCCTTTATGCGGGCCGTACGGTAAAACTCGCCCCGCCCGATGCGGCGCATCTCCCTTGCCAGGTCGCTCAAGGGGCGGCTTATTCCGCGAGCATGCAGATAAGCCATGACCAGGGCGCCCGCGATTCCGAATATCATAAGCCAGAACATTACCTCAGCGGCCAATGCCGCCTCATCGCGAGCCTTGATCGTTTTGGACGAGGCCGCCTGGTCCCGGAGTCGAATGAGTTCGTTTGCCCTCTCTATTATGCCGTCGCTCAGAGCGGTCTTGGTGTCTTCCGATCCGTTTTGGCCGAAGTTGTTCAGGTCCGTTACCTTTTCGTAGTTGTCATGAAGGTCCCCGATCTCGCTCAGAAGACTCTTTTCATGTTCGGTATCGACAGTGAGATTGATCTTCGACATTGCATCGCTGAAATCGTTCTTGTTGCGTTCGTATTCCTCCCGGAAAGACACGTCCCGTATAAGCAGAAACTTTTCAGCATCGCGAATCTCGGCCAGAAAGGATTTAAGGAGACGTTTCTCCTCGTTGATACAGGCCGCGTCAACCGTGAGGGCCTCCGTATTTAGCAGTGAAACAAGGCGGAGCTTATTTACGGCAAAAAGATTCACAACCAGAATGAGCAGAATCAAGGCGCTTTGGGCGATCATCACCCTGGAAAAAATAGTCAGCCTCATTTTATTTCCTCAAGGTCAGCCATCCAGCCATCTGCACGTGTGGATGACTTGAGAGACAGGAATTAGGTCCGAGATTAATGGACTCGCCCGATTATGTCAATAGCGGCAGGCCGGGAACCCTGAGGGGTGAAATTTCGCCGGAAATCGGCCTCTTAGCCTGACACCGGCTTAAACCGGACAATACCCCTCCTCCGGAATTTTTTTTCAAAAATCCGGGAAAAATATCATGCGGCAACAGTACCCGTCACGGCATCGGTGGAGGCCATAATTGCCCTCCAGGCTGCCTCACGCGCCTCGGGGTTCTTCTGCAAAAAATGAGCCCTGAGCTTTAATCCGTATAAATCGATAGATTATTTCAAAATTTTCCACGAAGCTGGTAGAATTGCCCGGCGTGGAGGTTCGTTGCTCGCTTTATTTCGTCGATCCCGGCACAAGGAGAAGAAAAGAATGGAAGACAAAACTTCTGGAATCGATCCGAAAGCGGTCTTAAGCTCCGTGATCGAAATCGCTCAGGCCGTCATACGCGACCCGGCTTCCTTCTTCCGGCAAATGCCAAGAGCGGGAGGGTATAACGATCCGCTGATATTCGCCGTTGTAATGGGTTTCGCCGCGGGTATCGTCAGGGCCGTTTTGAGCCCGTTCAGTCCCGTGGCTCACGGATTTTTAGCGGCAATCCTGTTATCTATTATAGTTACCCCTATTCTGATCGGTCTATTCAGTTTCGTCAGCGCCAGCATACTTTTTTTAATCTGGCAACTCATGGGGTCGCATCAACCCTATGAGGTGTCTTACCGGATAGCGGCCTACGCGCTGGCGATCTGCCCCATCACCACGGCAATCAGTCTCATCCCATATCTCGGGGTTGTGGCCGGTCTGGGCTGGACGGCCTTCATTTTCGTCTGCGCTTCCGTCGAATTGCACGGAATAAAGCCAAAGACCGCCTGGATCGTCTTTGGCGCCATCTTTGTCGTCTTAGCGTTCGGCTCCGTTTCATTGCAGCGATCCGCGAGAGGTTTCCAGCACAACATGGACCAATTTGGGAAAAAGCTCGGCGAGATCCAAAAGATGAAGCCGGAGCAAGCCGGGCAGGCGGTCGGCGAATTTCTGAAGGGCATGGAAAAGGGGATAAACAAGAAATAGCACTCTCATGAATCCGGATGCGAAGTGGTGGAACCGCTTTGCGCTTCCCGAGGCGGATGATGGCCGAACACAAATCAATCTACCGCTGCCAGCAGTGCGGCTACATAAGCCCGAAATGGATGGGCAGATGCCCCGAGTGCCAGGTGTGGGACAGCTTTTCGGAGGAGGCGGCGCCCGCCAGGACCGGAAGACCGGGTTCGAAAGCATCGAAGAGCGCCGCAACTCATCCGGTAAGCCTCGACGAAATCCAGTTTGACGGAGAGGTTCGCTTCCAGACCGGTATCGGCGAATGGGACCGCGTATTGGGAGGCGGCCTGACGAAAGGCTCAATCGTTTTACTTGCGGGAGACCCGGGCATAGGAAAATCAACCCTGCTTCTCCAGGCCCTTTCAGGGATGACCGGGGACGGCCCGGTTCTCTACGTTTCGGGAGAAGAAAGCGCTCAGCAGTTGAAATCGCGTGCTCGGCGGCTCGGGCTGAGCTCGCGCGATCTGTTGATCTTTTCAGAAACCTCGCTGGAGGCCGTGCTCGACGAAATCGAGAAAAACCCGCCGCTGGTCGTGGCCGTGGACTCCATCCAGACAATGTACACGAGGCACCTGGACGTAGCGCCGGGCTCAATCAGCCAGGTGCGCGAATGCGCGTCAAGGCTCATGAGAACGGGCAAAGAAGGTGGGATCGGCATTTTCGTAGTCGGCCATGTTACAAAAGAGGGCGCCATTGCCGGTCCTCGTGCCCTGGAGCACCTGGTGGACACCGTTTTGTACCTCGAAGGGGACAGAACTCATACATTCCGGCTGCTTCGGGCGGTCAAGAACCGCTATGGCTCGACCAACGAGGTTGGGGTTTTCGAGATGAAAGAAGGGGGGCTCGAAGAGGTCCCCAATCCCTCCAAACTGCTCCTGGCCGAACGCCCCAAGGGAGTCTCCGGCTCGGTTGTGACCTGTGCGGTTGAGGGCACGCGCCCGATTCTGGTCGAACTACAGGCCCTTGTCAGCGCGACCGGTTGGATGCAGCCGCGCCGCACCAGCATGGGGATCGACACTAACCGGCTTTCGCTCCTGCTCGCGGTGCTCGAAAAGAAGGCAGGATTCAACTTCGCGCAGCAGGACGTATTCGTAAATGTGGCCGGCGGTGTGCGGCTCGTCGAACCGGCCGTCGACCTGGCTATGACCACTGCTATAATGAGCAGCTATCTGGACAGGCCTCTTCCCCAGGACCTCGTGGTCTGGGGCGAGGTGGGGCTTGCCGGTGAGGTGAGGGGAGTCGGTCACAGCGCTCTTCGGGCAATGGAGGCATCCAAGCTCGGGTTTACCGCATGCCTCATGCCCGGGAGCAACTCCGAAAGGCTCTCTCCGGACATCGATGCCGGCTGCATAGGCGTTCGTTCCCTTGAGGAGGTTCTACAGACAGTTTTCGAGGGAGATTCCGGGATGGTAAGGAGCGGCGCCCGGTGACAAAGGCATGCAAATTCTGTCAAATCATCTCGGAGGAACCGCCCGCCTCATTTGTGCTGGACGACGAATGCTGCGTGGCTTTCCTGGACCACCGGCCGCTCTTTCCCGGTCACTGCCTGCTGGTCCCAAGGACCCACTATGAGACACTGATGGACCTGCCCACCACTCTAACCGGGTTACTTTTCAATCAGGCAAGGATTCTTTGCAGGGCTGTCGAGGGAAGCATGGCCGCGCAGGGAACTTTTGTGGCGATAAACAATAAAATCAGCCAGAGCGTTCCACACCTTCATGTGCACGTGGTCCCCAGGAAAAAAGGAGACGGACTGCACGGTTTTTTCTGGCCGCGGCAACACTATGCAGATGAGGCGGAGATGCATGAGGTCGCAGAACGCATAAGAGCCGCCGTGGCCTTTTTCAGGACCAATACGGAGTAGAGCCGGTCAAAAGCCTGTTCACGAAAACGTGCTCGACTCCCCCGCGTAATGGTTGTTGCAGCAATCGTAAGCTATAAATTGCGTGGGTTTCCTCTGTAATGAACGTCACCCTGATTTTTATCGGCCTTGCCCGGCTCCTTTTCAGCCTGTATCGGGACAGTGTCTTTTTCATCAGGGACAGCGTCCTTGGGGCTGCTAAGCAGCAGTTCGGGATTGCGGGTGGCCAGCGCTTCCGCTTCCGCCGAGGCGGTCTGAGCTTTTTCCTCGGGTTTGCCGAGAACTTTCTGGTTTATTTGCTGGGCAAAGATATCGATCTGGGGCATCACTTCATCGAGGCCCTTGGTTTGAGCATAAAAGGACACCGGATCTTTTCCCGAAACGGGCGCCATTTTCGCATCTATACTTACCGACTGGCCGGCGCTGGTTATGCTCCCGAATAGAACAAAATCCGCTTTGAGGGCAGCGCCGATCTGCATGGCTTCGTTCAGTGATATTTCCTTTGTTCCCCTGGTGGCGGCCCGGTCCGTTTCCGATTTGCCCACTACCTGCACTTTACCCTGCACTGCAAGCCGGGACGCGAGCATATCGCGCACTCCGCTCTGAAGATAATTGAGATTGGACGGCGTGTTCATGGAAAACGGCAGTATCGCCAACCTCACAGACCCGGCCTCCTCGGCCGCGGCCATGCCCGGCGTCGCAAACCATGAGAAAAACGACAAAAGCACAGCGCACAGAATCACAGCTTTCCTGCCTAACATGCCAGTCTCCTCGTATGATAGGCTGTATACACAGCACTGAAGAAAAAATCTCACTTCGTCCGCGCATGCCGCTCGGTGTGTACTTCGCAGAGCGCGAAAGGCCGGCCGCTGAGCATGTCTGCAGTGCGCGTACAGCGTATGCGGGAGGCCTTCGGACCCGATCGGGCACTTGCCCGAGGTAAACACATTAAATCAGGCCCGGTCTCCATAGCAAGTTTTTAATTTCGTCAGGGATAACGGTGAAGGAAAAATTAAATCCTGTCTTGTTCCTTTAGGTGTTCTAACCGGAAGGCTCCGGTTCGACCGGCACAACCTCTAACTCCATGCGATCCTGTCCGCGAATTATGGTGAGCCTTACCGGATTGCCCACGGGCCAATCGGCGAGAAACTTGTGGATGTGATCCACACTGGCCGCCTCGCGTCCTTCTATGGCTACAATGATGTCGCCTCTCAGAACGCCGCCTCGCGCCGCCGGGCCCTCCGGGGTCACAGCCATGACCTCTACGCCGTAGTCCGCGCCAAGTTGGTAGAAGCGCACCATGCGGCGCGCCAGCGGACGCTGCTGGGCGGCTATTCCCAGATGAGCGCGCCTCACCCTTCCAAGCGTCAGTAATTGAGACACTACCCACTTCGCAGTGTCGGAAGGAATGGAGAAGCCTATTCCCTGGGCCATTGGTATAATTGCCGTGTTGAGTCCGACGACCCGTCCCCTGGAGTCAACGAGCGGCCCCCCTGAATTTCCGGGATTGAGAGGGGCCGTATGCTGGATAATGTTCTCTATCAGCCGTCCGTCCCCGCTCCTGAGAGCACGGCCGAGCGCGCTCACGACACCGGTGGAAACCGTCGACTGGAAACCGAAGGGGTTCCCGATGGCAATCACGAGCTGCCCCACGCGCAGGCCCGACGATTCTCCTATTGCAGCATAAGGCAGGCTCGAGCCGCCTGCCCTGATGAGTGCGAGGTCCGTGGGAGGATCGGCGCCGATCAACTCGGCATCGAAACTTGTTCCGTCCTGGAGCGTAGCGGTCAGCAGGTTTGTGCCCCGAACGACATGGTCATTGGTGAGGATGTAACCGTCCGGAGTGATGATCACCCCTGAGCCTGATCCGAGCCGCTCAACTCTTCCCTCCGGTTGCCTGCTCTTTGCCGAGATGCCGACGACGGAGGGCGCTACGGCTTCCACCACCGTTATGACGGCCCGCGAATATGCATCCAGAAGCTCGATATCCCGCTCGTCCCGGGTACTGATTTCACAGCGGCGGTGCGGTTCCTCGGGGGCTCGCTCGCCCTTTATCAACGCCAAAGCACCCTGTACGTCGCCACTCTCTTCGGTTTGTCTTCCTCGCATATTAAATTCCCGGCAAATAGATCGATTCTCCCGATGTCCCCACTGTAGTTCTATGAACCGGCTCGCCCAAAGTCAAGGCATTCCCTGCGGTTGTCGGCAAGGGTGGAAATAGAGCAGCCTGGTGAGCATTATACTTGTTTTGCCTACTTGACATGCAATTCTCAAATGATAACGGTTGCGCAAACACAACGTTATTTTTTGATAACCAATTTCCATAACTCTTTTTCCCGAGGTCTCGATGGAAGACAACTCAAGCCGCGTGGACAGCATTCTCCGCAAACTCCGCCAAACCGGACTGCGAATCACTCCCCAGAGGCTTGCCATACTCAAGGCTCTGTCCGAGAACAAGGAGCACCCCGGCGCAGGGGAAATTTACGCTGCCGTTAAAGCCGAGTTTCCGACCACAAGCATCGCCACGGTCTACAAGACGCTGGCCGTTATGAAAACGATCGGCGAGGTACTGGAACTTGAGTTCAGCAATGATTACAACCGTTATGACGGGAACACCCCCGGTGCTCATCCTCACCTGATCTGCGTCAAATGCAGGCGAATTGTCGATCCCGAACTGGCGAGCCTTGACGAGATGACTGAAAAACTCGCTTCGGAAACCGGTTATACAATCATAAGCCACAGGCTCGATTTTTACGGCGTCTGCCCCGAGTGTCGACAAAAAGAATGAGTTTTCCCATATGCAAAGAGAGTTCGCTTTCGAATTTGAAACTGAGCATGCTGAACCGTGAAAAAGGAAAGGAGAATTTATGGCCAGGGACCCGTCGGGAACGGGCGATTGCCTGGCCGAATCGCACTTGTGAAAACTCAGGGAAGAATTCAAAAGGAGACCGAAATGGCTGACAAAGTCGAGGTGTGTATGTGCGAAAAATGCGGTAATGAAGCCGAGATGACCGTAAGTTGCCAATGGGTGGACGTGGAGACGCCATCCGGTGAAATCCAGAAGAAACAGAAAGAAACCAGAACATGCAAGGTATGCGGCAATGAAGCGGATATGATCATCGATTTTGGGGACTAGCATCGCTTCTTTGCGTCATCACCCGGTTTTCACGAGGGGGGCCGATACCCAAACGTAAATGGCCCCCCTTTTTTTTGGTTCTTCGCGGAAACGAGTACCCGGGGATGGGTTTTTGCCCCGAAGGGGCTGCCTATAACAGCCCAGGGTAAGCGGAGCGCCACCCTGGGGTTGTAATGCCGACAAGAACCAGTTTTTACCCTGCAGGGGTTGAATAGCCGA
>Ga0326727_10026807_pt1 | contig 10645 bp, 8 predicted proteins | sample MB2enrmetagenome_FD_207643 | JGI IMG/M metagenome (GOLD analysis project Ga0326727, IMG submission 207643) | Lab enriched peat soil microbial communities from McLean, Ithaca, NY, United States - MB29MY | ecosystem: Environmental > Terrestrial > Soil > Wetlands > Peat | place: USA: New York... | reverse complement strand
CGGCATCGTGATTCACGATGAGGAATACATTCCCAGCCAGATTTTGAAGCAGGCGCAGGTGGCGCTCGAGACGGCGGCGCACATCATATTTCTCGTTGACGGGCGCGCGGAGATTACGGGAGCGGATCGGGATCTGGCGCAAATGCTCAGGCGGCTGGGCAAGCCGGTGACGCTCGCGGTGAACAAAGCGGACACGGTGGCGCGCGAGGACCTGGTGAACGATTTCTACAGCCTGGGGATTCGCGATGTGTTTCCGGTGTCGGCGGAGCATGGCACGGGCGTATCGGAACTGCTGGAGCACGTGACGGCGGGGTTTGGGCAGGAGCCAGAAGAAGAATCGGCACAGGCGATCAAGGTGGCGATTATCGGGCGGCCGAACGTGGGGAAGTCGACGCTGCTGAATGCGCTGACGGGCGAGGAGCGCGCGATTGTATCGCCTATTGCGGGGACGACGCGCGACGCGGTGGACGCGCACGTGCGGCACGGGGACACGGATTACGTTTTCGTGGATACGGCGGGCATCCGGCGTAAGGGCAAGACGAAGGAGATGGCCGAGAAACTGAGCGTCGTGATGGCGCGGCGGCACATCCGGATGGCGCAGGTGGTGCTGGTGGTGATGGACGCGTCGGAGGGAGTGGTGGCGCTGGACGCGACGATTGCGGGGTATGCGCACGAGGGCGGGCGCGCCGTGATCCTTTGCGTGAACAAGTGGGACACGCTGGACAGGGCGAAGAAGCGCGGGTTTGAGCAGCAGGTGCGGGACGAGCTGAAGTTTCTGGATTACGCGCCGGTGGTGTTTCTATCGGCGAAGGACGGGACGGGGGTCGAGCAACTGTATAAGCTGATTCGCGAGGTGCACGAGTCGGCGGGAAAGCGCATTGGGACGGGCGAGCTGAACCGGTTTGTGGAATCGCTGCGGTTCGAGGAGCGGAAGATTTACTACTTGACGCAGGCATCGGTATATCCGCCGACGTTTGTGCTGTTCACGGATCGGGCGGGGCTGCACTTTTCACACGAGCGGCACCTGGTGAACCAGTTGCGGCGGAAGTTCGGATTCAAGGGGACGCCGGTGGTGTTGAAGACGAAGGCGAAGAAGAAGTAGTCAGGGGAGGAGTTCGAAACCCTGCTCGCGGAAATGGTGATCGAAGCAGAAGGCAGCGCGGATACCGGCGGCGCGCATCAGCTGAAAGCTCACACAGTCAACCACGCTTAACTTCTTTCGGGAGGCTGTAAGCGTGGCCTCGACCGCAGCCTTGTGTGCATGCTCGGAAACCCACTCGATCGCTAGGAGGGGCGAGAAATCCTCATGAAGCGCCCTTAGAGCAGGTATTCCGAGGTGCTGCTGGACGAGCGCGCTGGTTTCCAAGAGCACATAGTTGCTGGTTACGATTATGTCGGAGTCGGTGAGCAGCCGTTTCCATAAGGCCATAGCCCTCCCGTGATGTGCGTCGGACTGGTCCAGTACCGCGTAGATAGCCGATGTGTCCGCGAAAACAGTCACCGGCGGAACGCGCCCGCCAGGTAACGGTCGTGCCGGGAGCTGACATCGGTGCGACCTGAAGAGAACTTGCGGGCGGCACGCAAGGCGCGGTCGACTTGTTGATCACGGCTGACACTATTTTGGGAGTGCAAGTACTGGTCGACACCATCGCGAATGAGGCCCGCAATGGACCGTCCGGTCGCCGCAGAGAGTTTCCGCAGAGCCTGCAGTTGCTGCGTGGAGAGTTGCACTTGGGCTCGGACCATAACCATCATGATAGCACTACTGCCTCCATGATGGCATCCAGTAGCCGATCAGCGGTTCTTGTTGCCTTCCTTTTCCGCGATCCGTGCCTTGACCATTTTCTTTACCAGAGCGGCCGGCAAGGGTTTGTCCAGCGGAAAGCGGATGGTCCCTTTCGATACATCGAAGTTCTTGAGTTCGCTTTTCAGTGAACGGATGACAGCCAGGCTCATGGGGAAAAAGCTGCAGTGTTTCGAAAAGGCAGCGAAGGCGACAAGGCCGCCTTTGTAACGGAACATCGGCATGCGATAGCTGATGGCCTCGGTAGCTTCGGGCGGTACGGCGGATCGGATGGCCGCCCGAACCTTGCCCAGGGTGGTGCGGGCAGGTTCGGGGATGCCGGCGAGGTACTCGTCAATGTCTCTCGGAACGGCGGCGGCTGTTTTCATGGTTGGATTACGCGGTCGCGCGGCCCTCTTTTGTGCCGCTGCCGCCAACCGGAGCGCGGACGCCGGCTCCTTCCAGCGGGATGGTGCGCGGCTCAAGGCCCAGTTTGGCGAGGAGCGCGTAGATGACGAATCCGGCGATGAAGCTGTAGACGACGGCGGGCTGCGCGTAGGTTTTGAGGTCGGCGGAGACGGGCAGGTTGGGGAGAATGCCGATGGCGAAGCCGATGGCCCAAGCGCCGTAACCGGCCCAGTTGATGCCTTCGCGCGGGCCTTTCCATTCACGGCCGGAAAGCAGGTAGTCGGCGGCCATGGCGCCACAGATCGGGCCAAACGACGCGCCGACGATGGTGAAGAAACCGATCAGATTCGCGGCGACGCCGGTGACGGCGAGAACGATCGCGACAGTCACGCCGGCCATGGTGGAGGACATGCGCTTCACGCCGGGGATCATGGTCGAAAAACTGTTGCCGGCGATGAAGGCGCAGAAGCAGGCGGGGCCGATGGAGGCGATCGCAAAGAGGAAGAACATAGTAGTGGCGAGCACGCCGCCGAGCGAAGAGATGACGGCGTCGTAGCTGTAGCTTTGGATGGCGGGGTTCAGAACGCGCGCGCCGGCGACGGAGAGGATGGGGAGCCCACCGGCGTAGAGGATGGCGAGTGTGATGCCGACCAGGCCGCCCCAGCGAACGTCGGTGGCGTTTCGGTTGTTCATGCCGAAATCGGCGCCGGCTGCGCCTGCGGTGGCGAAGAAACCGATGACGATTTGCAGCAGAAGGGTGAAGGCGAGAAAGGGATTGGGGTCGGCGGGCACGTAGTTCGACATGCCCGGCGCGGTGTTGAAAAAGACGATGAGGATCATCAGGAAGGGAATGGCGTTGAGGAGGAGCGATACCTTGGCGACGTATTGGATACCTCTCACGCCGATGAAGGCCATGATGTAGCCCCAGATGATGCCGATGGCGATGAATAGCGGGCTGCCGGGTTGGGCGTCAGAATGGATGCCGCTCAGAATGAATTTCGTGGCAAAGAAGGTGCCAACAGCGAACCAGCCGACTTGCAACAGGCCCATGAGCAGGCCGGGCATGATGTAACCGCCGCTTGTGCCGAAGGTGGAACTGCCCACGACATAGAGCGGGAAGCCGGTCTTCATACCGAGCATGGCGGGCGCGTAATAGAACAGTGCGTAGCTGAGCAGTCCGGCGACGGCGAGCGCGAGGATGCACAGGCCGAGCGACGCGTGGCTGATGGTGTTCTGGGCGAGAGAAATGTAGAAAGCGATCCAGAGGAAGACGCCGGCGTAGCTGGGCGCGGTATTGGCATACCACGGGGCGCGATTCTGTGGAGAGTTAGGAGACGCTTTGGCGATATAGTCCGGTAGCATTCGCAGGTAAGTATAACGCGACCTGCGGGAGCGTGCGCGAGTTGCTGCCTTAGCCGCTCATCGAGCCCAGGAACTGGGCGTTGGTTTGGGTCTTGCCGAGCTTGTCGAGCAGGAGTTCCATGGTCTCGACGGGCGAGAGCGGGTTAAGAACTTTGCGTAGGATCCAGACGCGGTTGAGTTCTTCCTTGGGCAGTAGCAGCTCTTCTTTGCGCGTGCCGCTCTTGTTGATATCGATGGCGGGGAAGACACGTTTATCGACGAGCTTGCGGTCGAGGTGGATTTCCATGTTGCCGGTGCCTTTGAACTCTTCGAAAATGACGTCGTCCATGCGGCTGCCGGTGTCGATGAGGGATGTTGCGATGATGGTGAGCGAACCACCCTCTTCGATATTGCGCGCCGCGCCGAAGAAGCGCTTGGGGCGCTGGAGCGCATTGGAATCGACGCCGCCCGAGAGCACTTTGCCCGATGGCGGCACAATGGTGTTGTAGGCGCGGGCCAGGCGCGTAATGGAATCGAGCAGGATGACGACATCCTTCTTGTGCTCGACCAGGCGCTTGGCTTTCTCGATGACCATTTCGGCTACCTGCACGTGGCGGGTGGCGGGCTCATCGAAAGTGGAGCTGATCACCTCGCCGCGCACCGACCGCTGCATGTCGGTGACTTCCTCGGGGCGCTCATCGATCAGCAGGACGATGAGCGAGATCTCGGGGTGGTTGGTGGTGATGGAGTTGGCGATGGACTGCAACAGCATCGTTTTGCCGGTGCGGGGCGGGGAAACGATGAGTCCGCGCTGGCCTTTGCCGATGGGCGTGAGCAGATCCATCACGCGGCCGGAGTAGTTTTCCTTGATGGTTTCAAGCTTCATGCGCTCGTTGGGATAGAGCGGCGTGAGGTTGTCGAAGAAGATCTTGTTGCGGGCCTCTTCGGGCGGCTCGAAGTTGATGGCGTCGACCTTGATGAGCGCGAAGTAGCGCTCGCCTTCCTTGGGCGGACGGATTTGGCCGGAGATGGTGTCGCCTGTGCGCAGATCGAAGCGGCGGATCTGCGAAGGCGAAACGTAGACATCGTCCGGGCCGGGCAGATAGTTGTACTCGGGAGCGCGCAGGAAGCCGAAGCCATCGGGAAGGCACTCGAGCACGCCTTCAGAGAAGATGAGGCCGCTCTTTTCGGCTTGCGTCTGGAGGATTTTGAAGATCAGCTCCTGCTTGCGCAGACCGGCGGCGCCGGCAACGGCCAAGTCTTTCGCGACCTGGTTGAGCTTTTGGATGCTCATGTCCTTCAGCTCGACGAGGTCGAGTGTGGGAGAGCCGTTTTTGGCCTGGGCCTGGCCGCCATGTTTGCGGCGCTGGCCCTGCTGGCCACCCTGCTCGGGCCGATTCTCCTGGGCGCGGCCATCCCTTTGTTGGGCAGGGCGCTCGGTTCGCTCGGCCGCCTGGCCGCCATCTTCAGCAGCGGGAGGCGCAGCGGCGGCTGCCTTTTCAGCCGGTTTCTCGTTCCCGGGCACTTCACGGGCGGGCTTTTCCGTTTTCTCTTGCGGTGGGGCCGGGGTTACCGGCTGCTGTGGTGTGTTTTCGCTATCGCTTGCCAAATTTCCCTCACTCCCCGGCCAGTCGAGGCCGAGCACGCCAGCGGCTCCGCGTTCTCCTTGCGGATGGCGTTGAGATTGCGCTGTGCGTCCGATTGGTTGAGTTTGTCCATCTTCGTGGCGATCACCAGATACTGGCGGTGATGCGTCTCCAGCCAGTGTTTCCATTCCAGATCCTGGGGCATCCAGCCCCGGCGGGCATCCAGAATGACGAGCGAAAGCCGGAGCGCCGCTCGATTTAACAAATAAGCTTCCAGGAGCTTCATCCAGGCATCGGCCTGTTGCCGGGAAACCTTGCTGTAACCATAGCCCGGCAGATCGACGAAATAAAAACTGTCCACGCCGGTTGAGGCTCCACTCGTGACGCGATAAAAGTTGATCGTTTGTGTTCGACCCGGCGTGTTACTGGTGTGAGCCAATCCCTTGCAGCCGATCAGGGCGTTGATCAAGCTGGATTTCCCGGCGTTGCTTCTCCCTAAGAATGCGATTTCGGCCAAGCCGTCAGAGGGGAACTGGACCGGTGAGGCCGCACTAACTATGAATTCTGCTATCAAGCTACCAAAAAGCGAAGCCGAGGGCAAACCCCTCGTGCGAACCGGACCGGGCGTACCCGGCTTCCGCTAGTGCGCCCGGCTTTCCTCAACCGGCTGCGTCGGTACTTCCACGCCCGCTGGCATGGGTAACGCGGTGATCTCGCCATCCAGGGCGATTCTCAGCACGTCGTCCATGTTCTCGACGAAGTGGAGCTTCATCACGTTACGGATATTCTCCGGGATATCCGGGAGATCCTTCTGATTGTCTGCCGGCATGATGGCTTCGAAGATTCCGTGGCGGTGCGCGGCCATCAGCTTCTCTTTGAGGCCGCCGATGGGCAGGACTTTGCCACGCAGCGTGATCTCGCCGGTCATGGCGACATCGCCACGGACCGGGACCTTGGTCAGCGCGCTGCAAATCGTGGTGGCGATGGTGATGCCTGCCGAAGGACCATCCTTGGGGATGGCGCCTTCCGGAATGTGGAGGTGCACATCGAGATTACGGTAGAAATCGCGGGGCAGGCCAAACTGGTGCGCGCGGGAGCGGATATAACTCATGGCTGCCTGCGCGGATTCCTGCATGACGTCGCCCAGCTTGCCGGTAACCATGAGTTTGCCTTTGCCTTCCATCAGCGTGGCTTCGGTGGTCAGAATCTGGCCGCCCACTTCGGTCCATGCCAGGCCGGTTGCGGCACCCACTTCACTTTTCTTGTCAGTCGTCAGATCGCGGAACTTGGCCGGACCTAGGAGGTCGGACAATTTCTCCGGCGTGACGATTTCCAGCGGCAACTCGGGCTTGCCCTTGGTCTGCGCGGTTTCGTGGTTCACTACCTTGCGGGCGGTCTTGCGGCAGATGTTGCCGATTTCGCGCTCGAGGTTTCGCACGCCGGCTTCCCGCGTGTAGAACTGGATGAGGCCGGTCAAACCAGCGTCGGTGAATTCGATTCGCTTGCCCGAGAGTCCGGTCTGCTCCATCTGCTTGCGCACCAGGAAGCGCTTGGCGATCTCGAGCTTCTCATATTCGGTGTAGCCCGAGAGACGAATCACTTCCATGCGATCCTGCAAGGCCGGCGGAATCGTATGCAGCACGTTGGCCGTGGCGATGAAAAAGACCTGGCTCAGGTCGTATTCGACGTCGAGATAGTGATCCATGAACATGAAGTTCTGCTCGGGATCGAGAACCTCGAGTAAGGCGGAGGAGGGGTCGCCACGGAAATCGGTCGACATCTTGTCGACCTCGTCCAGCATGAAAACGGGGTTGCGCGTGCCGGCCTTCTTCATCATCTGGATGATCTGGCCGGGCAGGGCGCCGATGTAGGTGCGGCGGTGGCCGCGGACTTCAGCTTCATCGCGCACGCCGCCGAGCGACAGGCGCACGAACTTGCGGCCGGTGGCCTTGGCGATGGACATGCCGAGCGAGGTCTTGCCCACGCCGGGAGGTCCAACGAAGCACAAGATGGAACCTTTGGGATTCTTGACCAGGCGGCGCACCGCGAGAAATTCCAGGATGCGCTCCTTGATCTTTTCCAAGCCGTAATGATCCGATTCGAGGACCTGCTCGGCGAACTTGAGCTCGCGAATTTCCTTGGACTTCTTCTTCCACGGCACAGCGAGCAGCCAGTCGAGATAGTTGCGCGACACGGTGGACTCGGCCGACATGGGCGGCATATTCTCGAGGCGCTTGAGCTCGGCCATGGCTTTGTCGAGCGCGTCCTTGGTCATGCCGGCGGTCTCAATGCGCTTCTTCAGTTCATCGATCTCGCTTTTTTCACCGCGGCCCAGTTCCTTCTGGATAGCCTTGATTTTTTCGTTGAGGTAATACTCTTTTTGCGCCTTCTCCATCTGGCGCTTCACGCGGCCCTGAATGGTGCGATCGACATTGAGCTTTTCGATCTCGATGTCAAGCATTTCGGCGACGCGCGTGAGGCGGTCGATGGGATCGAAGATCTCGAGCAGGTCCTGCTTCTCTTCGATGGTGAGCTGGAGATTGGCGCCCACGGTATCGGCCAGTTTGCCCGGGTCATCCACCCGGACGGCGGCGATCATGGTCTCGTAATTGAGATTCTGGCTCAGCTTGACGTACTGCTCAAAAAGACCTGTAACACGTGTAACGAGAGATTCGAGCTGCGGGCCCGCTTCGACCCGGTAGCCGACCGTGCGCACGACCGCGCGGAAGAAACCTTCGTCATCGGTGACCGAGACCACCTTGGCGCGTTCCACGCCTTCGACCAGGACTTTGATGTTCCCATCGGGCAGCTTGAGGCTTTGCACGATGTTGACGATGGTGCCGACACTGAAAATTTCGTTGGGCTTCGGTTCATCGATGGAAGCATCGTGCTGCGTAGCCAGGAAGATCTTCTTATCGCCGGCCATGGCTTCTTCCAGGGCCCGGACGCTCGATTCACGCCCCACGACGAACGGCGTCATCATATACGGGAAGATCACGACGTCCCGTATGGGCATCATCGGCAAGCGTTTGGTTTCGGATTTCTCTTTCGAAGTGAGCATGAACACCCAGGAAGGCGGAGAATACGACAGGCGGCGTGGCCTGTTTCAGCTTATCCAGCCTTTTCTAATAGTGTAAGACTGATTTTCTGCGAAAGCACCATTTCTTTGGTCACCTGAAATTCGCGGACCTTTTTGTACGACGGAAGATAGTACATGAGGTCCAGCATCAGGTCTTCCAGGATCATTCGCAGACCGCGCGCCCCAACTTTGCGCTCCATGGCAAGGGCAGCGATGGCCTCGAGCGCATCGTCACTAAACTTCAAGCGCACGTTTTCGAACTCGAACAACTTTTGGTACTGCCGGATAATGGCGTTTTTCGGCTTGGTAAGAATCTGAATGAGGGCGTGCTTATCGAGATCCTGGAGCACAGCGACAACGGGCAGCCGGCCGATGAATTCGGGGATGAAGCCGAACTTGATGAGGTCAGTGGGCTGGACTTGCTCGAGCAGATCGATATCGCGCTGGCCGCCCACAGTGAGGGGTTTCACGTTGGGCTTTTCCTGCTCGGCAAGGAAGCCCATGGACTTCTTGCCAACGCGCTTGCCGATGACCTTTTCCAGTCCGACAAACGCGCCACCACAAATGAACAGGATATTAGTGGTGTCGACGGGCGTGAACTCCTGGTGCGGGTGCTTGCGCCCGCCTTGTGGCGGCACATTGGCGACGGTACCTTCGAGAATCTTGAGCAGCGCCTGCTGCACGCCTTCCCCGGAGACGTCGCGCGTGATCGACGGGTTCTCGTCCTTGCGGCAGATCTTGTCGATTTCATCGATGTAGATGATGCCTTGCTGGCACTTGGCCACGTCGCCGTCAGCCGCCTGGAGGAGCTTGAGGATGATGTTCTCGACGTCTTCACCGACGTAGCCGGCTTCGGTCAACGTGGTGGCGTCGACGATGGCGAAGGGCACGTCGAGAATGCGCGCGAGCGTCTGCGCCATCAGCGTCTTGCCGGTGCCGGTCGGGCCGATCAGCAGGATGTTGGATTTCGAGAGCTCCACTTCGGTGTTGCGCATGCGGTTCATGTGAATGCGCTTGCAGTGGTTGTACACGGCGACCGCGAGCTTCTTCTTCGTGGGCTCCTGCCCGATGACGTAGGAGTCCAGGAATTCCTTGACCTCAAGCGGCTTGGGCAGCTTGTTGGGGCTGGTAGTGGGCTGCTCGCTCTTATCGTCTTCAAGAATCGAGTTGCAAACGGCGATGCACTCGTCGCAAATGTAAGCACGCGGATAGTCGCTGGGGGAAGAGATCAGCTTGCCGACGACATCCTGACTTTTGTGACAGAAGGAGCACCGCAGGGCTTCATCCGTTCCGGGACGCTTCACGCATCAATCTCCTCTACAGCCTGTGGTGCGCCAGGGGGGAAGTGGTAGCGCGGGCGCACGTTAACTTTCCGGTATACCAGTCCCATTATCGCCTGAACACGGGCGGGAAGCAATTAAACATTGGATAGCAATAATCCCGTTGCATACCTTGGGTTACGGCGGTTCCTACACCCCGGTGATTTACTCGTCGGCGGTTTTCTCGGCATGCTCGAACAGGAAGTTGAGGGTCTTCTCGGTCTGGATGTGCGAAGCGATGCGGCCGAGCGTGCCATCTTTCTCAAAACGCAAGCGTACGGCGGCGAAGGGCTCGCGCTGTTGTTTGGCAACGCGTTCGACTTCTTTGTCGACCTCATCGTGAGTGGCTCCGATGGCCTCGCGCTCGGCGATCCGGGAGAGTAACAGCGAGGCCTTTACCTCACCGAGAGCCTTATCCCGCTGAGAAGACTTGACTTTATGCCAATCGAGCTGTATCTTGCTGGCGTCGACGCCTTCCGCGGCCAAAGAATGCAGGGTTTGCTCGACCCGGTTGCGCACCTGGCGGTCAATAAAAGCTTCTGGAACGGGGAATTCGTGCGTGGAAACGAGCTTTTCCACGAGCTTGTTCTTGGCCTCCTGCTGGGCCTCCTGTTGCCGCTGCGCGAACAGGCTTTTGCGCAACGCGTCACGCAGCTCGTCGACGGTGCGGAAGTCGCCCAGGTCTTGGGCGAATTCGTCATTCACCTCGGGCAGCTCCTTCTTGCGAATGCCTTTCACCGCCACGTGAAAGCGCACGGTCTTGCCGGCGAGCTTCGCTTGCGCGTAATTGTCCGGATACGTGACGTCGAAATCCTTTTCTTCTCCCGGAGACATACCACGAAGATTCTCGGTGAAGGCCGGGAGCGTGTCCTCGGCGCCCACGTTTAGCATCATTTCATCCTGCTTGACGGGCTGGCCTTCGACTCCGGAAATGCTTTCGATCGAAATGACGGCATGGTCGCCGTCCTGAATGGGCCGTGGGTCGACGTTGCTGTAATCCGCTTTCTGGTCGCGGATCTCTTCGATGCGCTTGGCCACGTCTTCGTCCGTGATTTGCGGATCTTTATAGGGGACGGACAGACTCCTGTAGTCTTCGTTCAGCTCGATTTGCGGGAAAACCTCGAATTCA
>Ga0326727_10026805_pt1 | contig 10646 bp, 6 predicted proteins | sample MB2enrmetagenome_FD_207643 | JGI IMG/M metagenome (GOLD analysis project Ga0326727, IMG submission 207643) | Lab enriched peat soil microbial communities from McLean, Ithaca, NY, United States - MB29MY | ecosystem: Environmental > Terrestrial > Soil > Wetlands > Peat | place: USA: New York... | reverse complement strand
CCAAGGGATTCAGCGGTTGCCGTCCCGCTCTCGTCGAGTTGCTGGTGGCGCTGCTCAATGCCGGTGTACATCCCGTGATTCCGGAAAAAGGCTCCGTGGGCGCGAGCGGCGATCTTGCGCCCCTGGCTCATCTGGCGTTGGTCACCATTGGCGAGGGCGAGGCGTTTTACAAGGGTGAGCGGATAGCCGGGGGCGAAGCGTTGCGCCGGGCCGGCTTGCAGCCCATCGTTCTGGCAGCCAAAGAGGGCCTTGCCCTGCTGAACGGGACGCAGGCCATGACCGCCGTAGGGGGATTGGCTGTGGCGCGCGCCCGGCGCGTGGTGCAACTGGCAGATCTGGCGGGCGCTATGAGCCTGGAGGCTCTGATGGGCACGCCGGCGGCATTCGATCCGCGCATTCACCAGGCCCGGCCGCATGCGGGGCAGATTCGCGCTGCGCAGCACCTGCTCGAACTACTTGCCGGCTCCCAGATTCGCGAGTCCCACCGCGATCACGATTCACGCGTGCAAGACGCCTATTGCCTGCGCTGTATGCCGCAAGTGCATGGGGCAGTGCGCGACGCGCTGGAGCATGTGCGGGGCGTGCTGGAAATTGAAGCAGGCTCGGCTACGGATAATCCGCTGGTCTTTCCCAAGAGTTCGTCCAAAACCCAAAACGACGGAGTCGTATCTGGGGGAAATTTTCATGGTGCGCCGCTGGCCTATGCGTTTGACTACGCAGCCATTGTGCTAACCGACTTGGCCGGCATTACCGAGCGGCGCATTGACCGCCTGCTGAATATGGACATCAACGAAGGGCTGCCGGCGTTCTTGTCGCCCGATCCGGGGCTGTCGTCGGGATTCATGATGGCTCAGATTGTTGCAGCGGCGCTGATTAACGAATGCCAGGTGTTGGCGCACCCTTCTTCGGCGAGCAGCATTCCCACCGATGGAGGCAAGGAAGATCATGTCTCCATGGGCATGACCGGGGCGCTCAAACTGCGTCAGATTGTGGAACATGCCGAGCGGATCGTGGGCATCGAGCTGATGTGCGCGGCGCAGGGACTCGAGTTCCGCAGACCGCTTCGCAGCAGCCCTGAAGTGGAACGTGCTCATGAGGTTGTGCGGGCAATCGTGCCGCGGTTGGAGCAGGATCGGGTGCTTGCGCCGGACATCGAGGCGATGGCGGCGGCTGTTCGCGCCGGAACCTTCAACGCCTGGTGCGATTAAGCCTCACTTTGTGTGCAAAAATAGTTCGAAACCCCTAGGACACGTATCCCCTATTTTCCGCTAATCGGTTCATTAAGAATCACATAGCTATCATGCGGGGAAAAACGGAGCGTAACTTTTGTTCTCGAATGTGTGCAATTTTGCTATTGATTTTTGAAGGGAAAATCCGTAAAATAAGAATGTTAGCGTTCCGCCCGGGTTGATAAGCTACTTGCCCGGCTCAAGATCTACAAGCAAGACATCCTCTCTAAGGACACCAAATCGATGGCAAAGCGTCGTGGAAATCCGAATTGGGGCAAACCGGAGCCCATCGGCCCAGTTGTGCCCACAGTGACCTCCTTTGAACAGATTGTCAAGGAGTTCAAGCTCAGCCCGGACCAGTACATCCGGTCCACCCGTTTGCGGGAGTGGGCTCGCCGGAACAAGAACTCGAAGTATATTCCCGAAGCTCTTCTCGAGGCCTGGGGCTTTGAGATCGAATCGGCCTTGTAATCGCGTTTCTCCCTGGCTGTCATTTTGCCGTCTGTTGCTTTTCCCCCTCACTGTTTTTCTGAAAGCGCTGCCTTCGGGCAGCGCTTTTGCTGTCTGTGCCCGTCATGGGCGAGAATAGAGTGATTACCATGCAAGAATCCATACGCACACTAGAACCGCCTTTTATCGATGTACCCGGCGCCCTTGCCGAAATTCGCGCCGGCCGGATGGTTGTTGTTGTCGACGATGAAGACCGCGAGAACGAGGGTGATCTGGTCATCGCCGCTGAGTTCGTCACGCCGGAAGCGATCAATTTCATGGCCAAGCACGGGCGGGGATTGATTTGCCTGACGCTCACCGAAGAGCGCGCGGATTACCTGCGGCTCTTCCCCATGACCCAGCAGAACACCTCGCGGTTTGGCACGGCATTTACTGAGTCGATTGAATCGCGCGAAGGCGTGACCACAGGCATCTCCGCGTACGACCGGGCACACACCATTCGGACGGCCATTGATGCTCGCTCAACCGCTGCCGACCTGGCTCGCCCCGGTCACATCTTCCCGCTGCGCGCCCGCAAGGGAGGGGTGTTGGTGCGCGCAGGACAGACTGAGGCATCGGTCGATCTGGCGCGGCTGGCTGGGCTGAATCCATCCGGCGTGCTCTGCGAGATCATGAAAGACGACGGCACGATGGCCCGCATTCCTGATCTCATTCCCTTCTGCCGGGAACACGCACTGCGAATTCTTACCGTTGCGGAGCTCATCCGCTACCGGCTGCGCCACGAGCGCTACATTGTGCGCGCCGGCGAGAGCCGCATCCAGACGCGTTACGGCGAGTTTCGCATGATTGCGTACGAAAGCCAGGTAAACGGCGGCGAAAGCCACATCGCGCTGGTACGCGGCGATCTTTGCGAAGACTGCCCCGCGTTCCTCGCTGGGTCCGTTCCCGCGGAATTGCCTGGAGTGGCTACGCTCCCTGGCGAAGCAGAAAAGCGCTCGCCGTGTGAGCATCCAGTTCTGGTGCGCGTTCACACCCGCTGCACGGCGGGCGACGTCTTTGCCGCCGACTGCCGCTGCCGCGAGATTCTGGATCAATCGTTGCGCATGATTGCCAAGGAGGGCTGCGGAGTTTTGCTCTACCTGCACAACACCTCGCGCGGATTTGAGATTGATCACGCGCCGGCGGCCGCGATCGCCTTCGAGCCCGGCGGAGCTGCGCCGTTGCATCCTGCTCCCACCTCGGAAACCAGCCGGCTTATTCTCCACCAGGAGTTGCGCGCTCGCGAAGGTTCGCAGGCCCGTACCGGCCGCATTTTGCGCGCCATCGGTCTGGGCGGCCAGATTCTTTCCGACCTCGGCATTCGGCGTATCCGGCTGCTGTCGAACACCCCCATGCACATTCCCGCTTTGGAAGGTTTCGGCCTGGAGATTGTAGAGCAGGTGGCGATTCCGGTGGAGGAATGCGAACGCGTGATTTGAGGGGCCTCAAACGCAATATTCTTTAACGATTCATCGATGAGCTTCATAATTTGGTCAATTGTGTCTCATATTGACCAATCAACATCGCCCGAAATCTGTAAAACTATCCCGGATATTCGGCGACCTGCGGGAATGCGCTTTTGCGATCTTCTCGCTCCATCAAAAAAGGCGCTTTATGAGGCCACCTACTCGTACGAGGAAAGGTTGGATTCATTGAGCGTTCATCTGGTCAATCCAAGCGACAATTCATTCGGCACTGCGGTCATTACGCCACGCTGGCTCTTTGTGTTGGCAGCAGCCACACCCGGGGTCGCAGGCGATCCCATTCTCGTCGATGAGTCGTTGGAGCAGATTGTGCCGGAGACGATTCAGCCGGGCGACATTGTGGGCATCAGCGTCCACACAGGCAATGCCCTGCGCGGGTATGAGGTTGGCAGGATGGCGCGCAGCCGTGGCGCGTGGGTGGTCTACGGCGGCATTCACGCTACGCTCTTCCCCGAAGAAGCGCTGGAACGGGGCGAGGGACATGCGATAGTGACCGGAGACGGTGACATTGCCTGGGGCAAGGCGGTCGTGGATTGCATGGCGGGCAAGCCGGAGAAAATCTACGAAGGCGGACGGATCGGGGGCAACGAATTTCTGGCCGCGCGCTGGGATCTGATGAATCCTGAGAAATATATGTGGGCCTCGGTGCAGACGATTCGCGGATGCCCGAAGCATTGCTCCTTTTGTAGCGTGTGGCGCACCGATGGGCAGAAGCCGCGGCAACGCAGATTTCAAGGCGTAGTGGATGAGATTGTCGCCTTGCGGCGGCTGGGGTTTCGCTTTATTGCGCTGGCCGACGATAACTTCTATCCGGTGACGTTCACCGATCTGCGCCAAGCCCGCGAGCAAGGCAATACAGCCAGGCTGGAGGAACTGACGGCGATTCGCGCCGAACGCTTTCATCTGATGGAAGAGTTGGCCAAACTGCCAAGGGACATGGTGTTTTATACCCAGATGACGATGGAGGCGGGCGAGGACGTCGAGTTTCTGGATGCCATGAAGAAGGCCAACATCAAGGGCGCGCTGGTGGGGATTGAAGCGGTGACCCCTGAAGGACTGAAGGCGGTTTACAAAGACTGGAATCTCTCCGGCGACGCTATGGCCAGGCAGTTGCAGACCTTCAAGGAACACGGTGTTCACGTGCTGGGTTCTTTCATCTTCGGACTGCCAACAGACAGGCCATCCACCTTTGACTTTACGGTGGCGATGGCGGAGAAAGCCGGCGTTACCTTTGCACAGTTCGTCATGATGACGCCGTTTCCGGGCACCGTGGATTTTGGGCGATGGGAGAAGGAGCAGGCGGAGAATCCAACCATGGTGGGCGATGTGCCGATTACACGCTACTGGCTGATTCCGACGGCGGTGAGACCCAAGATGTTCACGCCGCATCCCACGATGAGCTCGAACGAGATCAGGGAGCGCACGCAAAAAGTATGGGACACCTTCTACAGATGGAGCGCCATCTGGAAGCGGTCGTCATGCACCCCGAATCTGCGGTCCAGAGTTGCCTTCATGTTTCTGTCGAAGCTCTACCGGCAAATGTATGCGGGCACGGGAATCTCCACCGACAGCGCTCGGCGCAAAAAGTCGAAGGCTTGGGCCAGATGGACAGCACACCAATGCAAGAAGCTGTTTCAGGCCAAACCAATGCCGGAGCTTGCGTCGCGCACATGGGCGCCGGATCTAGCGCATTCCATCGGCCAGGCCGCCTTTGCCGGCGGCGATGCCGCGGACATGTCGGGGCCTTTCATTGTGATCTCAAGAGAGCAATGACCCGGCGCGGCAAGGAGCCTCTGAATAAGTCGATGCGTTGAAAGGGCACGACTTCACAGCTTGCGGAAAAACTCATTGTTTTGAAAGGCGCGGCTTCAGCCGTGCCGAAGCGCAATAAAACAATCGCGGGCTTTACAGGCAGCGAAAAAACTCGTCGAACTTGCTTCAAATGGCTGCTTTGTGTCAGGGCACGACTTTAGTCGTGCCGTAAATGCCACAAAATCAACACGGGCTTTAGCCCCTGCGGAAATGACTGTCTGACACTATGTACCGAATCAAAGATTCCCAAAACGTAGCTCGGCCTCTCACTCAACGATTTCGTCCACCACATCTCCCTCGCCTGGCGAAAGGAAGAGATTCTCTTCCAGGCCGTGCTGGCGCGTGTAGAGATCGTAGTAGCGTCCGCCCAGAGCCAGCAACTCCGCATGGTTGCCGCGCTCGACGATAAGTCCCTGCTCGACCACTAGAATTTGGTCGGCACGCCGGATGGTTGACAGCCGGTGCGCAATGACGAAGGTTGTACGCCCCTGCATCAGTTGGCTCAGCCCAGCCTGAATCATGGCTTCGGATTCGGAGTCGAGCGAACTGGTGGCTTCGTCGAGGATGAGGATGCGCGGCTCGGCCAAAAGAGCGCGAGCGATAGAGAGCCGCTGTCGCTGACCGCCTGACAGCTTCACGCCGCGTTCGCCTACCACGGTGTCGTAGGCATCCGGAAATCGCTCCGCAAATTCGTCCACGCGCGAGGTGCGGCAGGCAAAAAGAAATTCTTCCTCGGTGGCATCAGGTCTCGAAAACAAAATATTCTCTCGTATGGTGCCGTCGAAAAGGAATGACTCCTGCAAGACCACGCCCAACTGCGAGCGATAGGTGTCCAGATCCACGCATGCCAGGTCCACATCGTCCACCAGCACACGGCCGCTGGACGGCGTGTGGAAGGCGCAGAGCAGACTGATCATGGTGGACTTGCCCGACCCCGAAGATCCCACCAGAGCGGTCACCGTCCCTGGCTCGGCCACAAAGCTGACGCCGTGCAGCACCGGCTTCTCCGGATCATAGGCAAATTCCACATCTTCAAAGCTCACCGTGCCGTGGATGGGCGGCATCTTCTCCGTGCGTCCGGGGCTTTGATTCTCTTCCAGTTCGGCCATGATCTCGTTGGTGCGGTCGAGACCGGCAAAGGCTTCAGTCAGTTGCGTGCCGATATTCACAATCTGAAAAACCGGCGCAATCATGAATGCCAGAAACATGTTGTAGCTGAAGTAATCGCCGACGGTCCATGTGCTGTTCAGCACGCGATGACCGCCCAGCCACATCACAATGGCCGAGACCAGCCCCAGCACTGTGGTGGACGCGGCAGACATTGAACTGGTCATGGTGAGGGACTTCATCACGTTGGCAAGTAGCCGCTCGACGCCTTTTGAGAAGACCCCGGCTTCGCGCTCCTCGGCGTGATAGCCCTTGATGACGCGCACGCCACCCAGCGACTCGGTCAACCGGCCGGTCACCTCGGCGTTGATCTTGGCTCGCTCGCGAAAAATGGGGCGAATGATCTTGAAGGCGTACTGCAATACAAAAACGAAGACGCCCAACACTGCGAAGACGGTCAACGTAACTTCGGGGCTGCGATTCAGCAGATAGAGAAACGCCAGCACGGCGGTCAACAAGCCTCCGACAAACTCGACCAGTCCCGTACCAACCAAATTCCGCACGCCTTCCACGTCGCTCATGATGCGCGCCACCAGCGTGCCCGTTCGGTTCTCGTCGTAGTAGGAGACGGCGAGCAGTCCGACGTGCCTTTGCACCTGGCGGCGCATCTCGGCGATCAGCCGCTGACCGGCTTTGGAAAGTAATTGCGTGAGCGAAAACGAGGTGATAGCCTGCACCACCATCGCCGAAAAAACCAAAGCGATGTAAAAGGGTAGAAGGTCAGGCCGCGGATGCGCCTGATTGAGAACCTTGTCCAGAAGCGGCTTCGATGTGTAAGGCAAAACCAGGCCGGCGAAGCGGTTGATGACCATCAACCCCATGCCGGCGAGCAGCAGCCCCAGGCGCGGGACAACCAGGGCTTTGATCTGCGGCCATGATTTTTTCAGATTGGTCTTGCGCTTGGGCGCGTCAGGTTGGCCGGCGCGCGCGCCTCCGCTTCGCGGCGAACGCTCTGCATTCCTGCCCATACTCATTCCGCCGCCAGGTCCATGGAGTCCGCCCATCCGCTATACCTTCCCCGAGCGCCGCGCCGCGATAAACGACCGCACGCAGAGCAGCACATAAATCAGCAGCAAGCCGGACATGGTGAGCTTTGACGCTAGTGCGATCATGTCCGGCGCAAGGCCGGCGGACACGGCATGAACATAGCCGCGCACGGCTTCAACGGCCGCACCCAGAAAGCCCAGCAGGCCAATGGTTACGTTGATGTGCATGAACAGCTTGCGGCGGCTCTCGCTTGGACTGATGGCCAGCAGGCCGCCAATGCCGAGCGCCACGCCGAACCATGTGGGAATCAGGGCAGTGGGGTGCAAGCTGCCCGTGCCCAGAAAGCCGATTAATCCCAACGCAATCAAGAGAACCGCAAAAATCAACGTCACTCGTGCCATTACAAACCTCCGTGCCTCATTCTTTCATCCGCTGACCGCCGAAAATTCTGGAGAGCTGTTCGATCCCCGCTGCAGCATTCCGGTAGCCCGCATTCATTTGATTCAGGATAGGGCATAGTTGACGTATTTAATGCCATGGATGGACGCAGATTCAATCTGCGTTCAACAAATCAGGCTCTCGCGATCTCGCAGAAATCTCATCTGGGCGCAACAATATCTGCCTCCAATGACTTTTTGCCGCATCCAAACAGGCATCTGCCGCGACCGGAGCTCACCGCTCCGTGACAGAGCCGCCTCCAGCGCGTTACGCTATACTGTTCGCGTACGCAGCGATCAAGGAGCATTCCAAAAATCATGCCTTTCCAACCTACTTCAAAAATATGGCACAACGGCAACCTCATTCCCTGGGAGCAGGCCAACATCCATGTGATGAGCCATGTGATCCATTACGGCTCCAGCGTCTTTGAAGGGATTCGCTGCTATGGGCAGCCTCAAGGCTCGGCCATCTTCCGCCTTCCTGAGCACATGCAACGGCTGTTGGACTCGGCCAAGATTTACCGCATGGCCGTGCCCTTTTCGCTCGATGAGCTTTGCTCGGCGGTGGTCGATGTGATTGAAGCCAATGGCGTAGCGCCCTGCTACATCCGCCCCATCGTGCTGCTCGGCTACGGTGAAATCGGCGTCAACCCCAAGGGCTCGCCCATCGAGGTCTACATCATCAACTATCCCTGGGGCAAATATGTCACCGGCGAAAGCGCTGACGTATGCATCTCCAGTTGGAACCGCCTGGCCCCCAACACTCTGCCTGCCATGGCCAAGGCCGGCGCCAACTATATGAATTCTCAGCTCATCCGCATGGAGGCCGAGACCAACGGCTATTCCGAAGGCATCGCCCTGGACGTGAATGGACAGGTCAGCGAAGGTTCCGGCGAGAACGTCTTCGTAGTTCGCAACGGCGTCATCTACACTCCCACTCTGGGCAACTCCGCTCTCTCCGGCATCACCCGCGACAGCGTCTTGACCATCGCCCGCCACCTCGGCTTCACGGTCAGCGAGCAGGCCATCCCGCGCGAGATGCTCTACATTGCCGACGAAGTTTTCTTCACCGGCACGGCCGCCGAAGTCACGCCCATCCGCTCCATCGACCGCATCGTTATCGGCAATGGTAAGCCGGGCGAGATCACCCGCAAGATCGCCGACGAATACTTCGGCATCGCCAACGGCCTCAAGGCCGATCGCTTCGGATGGCTCACACCGACCAAGGTGAACGCCAGCGAGCCCGTCAGCGCATAATCGCTTCACGATCAAGTAGCAGCAGGGCGGCTTCCGCGAAGCCGCCCTCGTTTTTGCCCATCTGTTTTGCCTCCGGCCGCTCGAACAAACAACTACTCACAGCGCAGCGCTACAACTGGTTCGACCCGCATTGCGCCGCGCGCCGGAATCAGCGTCGCTGCCAGAGCCACAAGGGCGAGCAGCAGCGCCACCTCTACATAAGTCCACGGATCGCGTGGACCCACGTTGAAGAGCAGGCTCTTGATCAGTTCCGCCACGATCATGGCCGCGGCCAGGCCTGCAATCCCGCCCAGCACAATCAGCCGTATCCCCTCCGAAGCGATCAGCCGCAGAATGTCCCACCGCGTCGCGCCCAGCGCCATGCGCACGCCAATCTCCTGCGTTCGTTGCGCAGCCATGAACGCAATCACGCCGTAAAGCCCGATCACCGCCATCAGCAATCCGCAGAATGCGAAGAATCCCAAAAGCGCCGTCTCGAAGCGCGGCCTGTCCGCCAGTTTCCTCACCGTCTGGTCCAGCGGCTCAATCTCCACCGGCGCGAGAGCATCGAGTTGCGCAATTTGCGACCGGACCCATGGGGCTATCACCGAGGCCGGAAGTGCCGTTTCCAGCAGAAGGGTGCAGTGTCCGTTCCAGATTTCTGCGTGGTTGCGTCGCAGCGTGTAGTACTCGGGCTCGTCCTGGCCGGACAGACCGGCGTTCTTCACGTCTGCCGCCACTCCAACCACGGTATACACCGGCCCGTCCAAGGCGTAATACGGTCGATATGTGGGAATTTGAATATGCTGCCCGATGGCGTCGCCATCCGGAAACAGACGCGCCGCCAGCAGTTTGCTCAGAATCATAGAATCGCTGCTTCCAGCCCGATCCTCGTCGGCAAATCCCCGGCCCTGGGTAATCGGAACTTGAAGAACGCGAAAATAGCCGGGCGTCACCGAGCGCGCTACCACGGTTCCTCCAACTCCCGCTGGTGTGCGCGGCTTGCCAGCAACAACAATCTCGGCAAACCGCACCCCATTGTGCCAACTGTTCCCGTCCGGTGGAAGCGAGTCGCTCATGCCCACAGCGGTCACTCCCGGCAAACGCTGCAAAGCCGCCTCGGCGCGCAGATAGAAGTCCAGATATGCCTGGCCGTTTGGGTAGCGCTGCCCGTTCAGTGGAATCCGCACGGTCAGCGCGCCGTGTGTCTGCATTCCCAGGTTTTGTTGTTCCAGATTCCAGAAGCTCTTCACCAGCAAGGTTGCACCCGAAAGCAATACTACGCTGATCGCGATTTGCGCCGCCACCAGGGCGCGCCGTAGCCGTGCGTGCGCGCCGAAATTCATTTGTCGAGCTGCCAATGCATCCGCGCGCGGCTTCTCGACCGCGGGCAGAATTCCAAACAGAATCGCGCAGAGCATCGACAGGACGACAGTGAACGAGACAATCCGCAGGTCGAGCCGCGCTTGGGCCAGAAATGGAATTCCAGTTGGAGCGATGGCGATGAAGATGCGCAGTAAAATCGCAGCCAGCGCGCATCCAGCCGCGGCTCCGCCAAGAGCCAATAAGAATGCTTCGGTCAGGGTTTGTCGAACCAGCCGCCCGCGACCCGCTCCCAGCGCCGACCTTACCGCCAACTCTCGCCTCCTGGCCGCGCCGCGCGCTGAGAACAAGCTGGCCACATTGGCGCAGGCAATGATCAGCACCGCAAATACGGCGCCCAGCAGTATCCACGCAACCTTGTATGCGTCCTGCATCTGTCGGTCGCGAATCGAGCGTACCTGCAGATGAAACTCCTGGCGAAA
>Ga0326727_10026804_pt1 | contig 10646 bp, 9 predicted proteins | sample MB2enrmetagenome_FD_207643 | JGI IMG/M metagenome (GOLD analysis project Ga0326727, IMG submission 207643) | Lab enriched peat soil microbial communities from McLean, Ithaca, NY, United States - MB29MY | ecosystem: Environmental > Terrestrial > Soil > Wetlands > Peat | place: USA: New York... | reverse complement strand
GGCGGCCTCGGGCTGGGGGCGATCCTCATCCTCACCGCCATCGGCTACTTCACCGGCATCGACCCGCGCATGCTGATCGGCGGCGCGGAAATCGTCGCCGACATGCGCTCGCCGGCGCCGCAGAGCCAACCGGCGGCGCCCGGCGTCGACGACAAGCTGAAGCTGTTCGTCCGCCATGTGCTCGGCGAGACCGAGGCGGTGTGGGCCGACGTGCTGCCGGCGCAGACCGGCGTCAGCTACCAGCCGGCGACGCTGGTGCTTTACGACGGCGCGACCGAGTCGGGCTGCGGCGGCGCCCAGGCGGCGATGGGGCCGTTCTATTGCCCGCTCGACAAGAAGGTCTATCTCGACCTCTCGTTCTTCCGCGACATGCAGACCAAATACGGCGGCGGCGGCGATTTCGCCGACGCCTACGTGATCGCCCACGAGATCGGCCATCACGTCCAAGACCTGCTCGGGATCCTCGGCAAGGCCGACGCGGCCAAGGAGGGCGCCAGCCAGACGAAGCGCAACGCGATCTCGGTCAGGATCGAGCTGATGGCCGATTGCCTGGCCGGCGTCTGGGCGGCCAACGCCAACCAGAAATGGAAGCTGCTCGACGCGGGCGACGTCGAGAAAGCGGTCGCGACGGCAGCGGCGATCGGCGACGACCGCCTGCAGACGGCGGCGCGCGGCTATTCCGTGCCCGACAGCTTCACCCACGGCTCTTCGGCGATGCGGGTCAAATGGCTGACGGCCGGCCTCGACAGCGGCCGCGTCGACGCCTGCGACACGTTCAAGCAGTAGGGGCGCGCCGCTCGGGCGTGTCGCATTTGGGTCTACGCGGACGACGACAATCTCCAGCCCGCCGTGCGCCGCGCCGGCGACGAGCGAACGCGCGCCGAGCGGGGCGGCGCGCGTCAAATCGTCGCCCGCCCCGCCGCGGCTCGTTTTTTTGGTAGACATTTCAATGACGCCGCAGATCGTCGGCCGCCGAGAAAGCTAGACGTTGACTGTTTTCGTCGCCTGGCCGGCCGCGTTCGGCGCGTCAAGGCGAAGGCGGGAAGGCGGCCGATCGGCGCGTCGGAAGGCGACGGCGGCGCAGACGGCCGCCGCAAGGGAGGATTTGTTGTTCCGATTCGACCCGTTTTCCCCGGAGATCGACGCCGATCCGTTCCCCGCCTACCGGCGGCTGCGCGAGGAATTCCCCTGCTTCTGGAGCGAGGAGGCCAATGGGTGGATCCTCTCGCGCTTCGCCGACATCGTCGCCGCGCTCAACGATTGGCCGCGTTACTCTTCGACCAAGGGCAACAATGTCGCCGAGCTGCCGAACCGCGCCGGCGCGACGCTCGGCACCACCGATCCGCCCCGCCACGACCAGTTGCGCGCGCTCATCCAATACGCCTTCGGCAAGCGCAACCTCGGTTCGTTGACCGGCCACATCCGCGACCTGGCGCGCCAGGCGGCCGAGGCCCTCAGCGGCCGCAAGCGCTTCGACTTCGTCGGCGACTTCTGCGGCCCTCTCACCGTCAGGGTGCTGTCCGCCGCGCTCGGCCTGCCGCCCGGCGACGAGGGGATGGTGCGCGAGAACGCGATCATGATGGTGCAGACCGACCCGCTCCTCCGCGCCAAGGGGCCGCAGCACGTCGCCGCCTTCGAATGGATGAAGGCCTATGCGGCCAAGGTGATCGCCGAGCGGCGCGCCGATCCGCAGAACGACCTCATCTCGCATTTCGCGCGGGCCGAGATCGACGGCGACACGCTCAGCGAGCGCGAGCTGTTGATGACGACGACGACGCTGATCATGGCGGGCGTCGAATCGCTCGGCGGCTTCATGGCGATGTTTGGGCTCAACCTCGCCGACTTCCCCGACGTGCGCCGCGCCGTGGTCGCCAATCCGGCGCTGCTGCCCGACGCGATGGAGGAATCTCTGCGCTACAACACCTCGGCGCAGCGCTTCCGCCGCTGCCTGACCGAGGACGTCGAACTGCACGGCCAGCTTATGCGCGCCGGCGACCTCGTCTGCCTCGCCTATGGCTCGGGCAACCGCGACGACCGGCAATATCCCAACCCCGACGTCTACGACCTGGCGCGCAAGCCGCGCGGCCATCTCGGTTTCGGCGGCGGCGTCCATTCGTGTCTCGGCTCGGCCATGGCCCGGCTGTCGACCGTGATCGCAATCGACGAGTTCCACAAGATCGTCCCCGAATACCATCGCGTCGACGACAAGCTGTTGTGGATGCCGTCGGCGAACTTCCGCAGCCCGTTGCGGCTGACGCTCGAAGCGGCTTAAGGAGCGCGCGGCCCTCAGCGCACGGCGAGCCAGGCGCGAGCGCGCTCGGCGGCCATCGCGCCGGAGCGCGCCGAGCCCTCGAGGCAATCGGGCAGGCCGGTCTGCACATAGGCGCCGGCGAGGAACAAGTTGGGCCATGGCGTGTCGCAGCCCGGCCGCAGCGCGTCCTGCTCCGGCGTCGCGGCGAAAGCGGCGCGCTTGCGCCTGACCACGCGCCAGGCAGGCACGGCGTCGCGCTGTCGCGTCAGCGCCGCGACGTCGCGCCAGGCGGCGGCGGCGAGCTGGTCGCGCGGCCGGTCGATCATGGCGCCAGCGTCGCGGACGACCGCCGTCAGACTGTCCTCGGCGCTGAGCAACCAATGGATCGCGCCGTTGACGACGCCGAGGATCGGCGGCGAACCGGGCGGCGCGGGCGCGGCGAAATGAACGTGGAGGGCGGCGGCGAAGTCCTGCGGCGCGGCCAGGCCCGGCGCCAGCGCCGCCGCCTCCTGCGGCGGCGTCGCCAGGATGACTGCGTCGCCCGGCGCGAGATCGATGCGGTCGTGGGCGAAGTCGAGCGCCGCGACGCGCCCGTCGCCGAAGCTCAGCCCGATCAGCTTGCGCTCGAACCGCGCCGCCCCGCCGCGCCGCGCCAGGGTCTTGAGCGCCGGCTCGACCAGGCCGCGCGCCAGGCCGCGCACCGGCGTGAGCAGCTTCGCGCCGCCCCAGCGCGAGGCGGCCAGCGCCGCGCCGGCGAGCCGCGCCGACCCGCGCTCGAGATCGGCGTTGAGCGCTGCAAGCGCAAACGGCCGCCAGACGCGTTCGACCGCCGGCCCGACGCGCGGCGCGTAGTCGGCGAGCCGCGCCGCCGCCGGCGCGCGGGCGAGCCGCGCCGCCCGCCAACAGTCGCCGAACGCGACGCCCGGCGGGCGACGGCGCGGGTCGAGAAACCGCCAGGGAAAGCGCCCGCGGCCGAGCTGCAGCCGCCAGCGCTCGCCGGTCGCCAGATCGGCGAAGGCGATTCCGTCGGGCGCCGCCTCGCGCCATTGCGCGCGCGCCCCCACCGCCTCGATCAGCGCGAGCGCGCTGGGCCAGCTCGTCAGGACGAAATCGGCGCCGCTGTCGAACGCCGTCTGGGTCGCTTCGTCGAACAGCGGCCGGCGGCGCCCGCCGGCGATCGCGGCGCTGTCGTGGACGACGATCTGGGCTTGGGCGGTCGCCGCGAGGCTGACTGCGGCGCTCAGTCCGGAAACGCCCGCGCCGACGACATGCACGGTTGGGCGGATCATCGAGCCTTTCCAGACGAATCGGGCGGCGGCGCGGCGCGCGCTCAGAAATAGCCGCGCGGACGCGCGCGCGCAACGCGGGCGGGCTTGTAGGCGCGGCCGCCGGCCTAACGCATACACAGATCGCTTTGGAGATGGCGTTCGCGGCTGCCTGATCCGTGCTCGCCGTCCGTAGCCCGTCGTAAGACGGGCGTCTTTGTGGACGCCCTTTGGCCAAGCCCGCTGACGCGGGCGCTACGCTTCGCTTCGCGGCCTTGACGCCTCCGCGCGGATCAGGCGTTTCGCTGTCGCGAGTTTTGCTGAGCGGCCTGGCCCGGAGGGCCGGTCGGCTCAGCAAAACTCACGACCGCCCATTGCCGCGTCGGAGCGGCGCGGTCACCCCAAAGGGCCGGAGCGAAGCGGAGGAGCCGCCGTCAGGCGGCTTGACCGCGACGAGCCGACGCGGCCCGCCTTTCCGTGGAGAGATCTGTGATTGCCTTAGGCCGCCGGACGCGCTCAGCGAGCGCGTCACCAGGGCGCCGTATCGCTCAGTGGCGATATTGCTGGATGCGGGTCGTGCGCAGGCCGGCGAGGCCGTGCTGGTCGATCGAGGCCTGCCAGGACAGGAACTCGTCGACGGTGAGGGTGTAGCGCGAGCACGCTTCCTCGAGCGAGATCAGGCCGCCGCGCACAGCCGCCACCACTTCGGCCTTGCGCCGGATCACCCAGCGCTTGGTCGACGACGGCGGAAGATCGGCGATCGTCAGCGGGCTTCCGTCCGGACCGATGACGTATTTCACCCTCGGTCGAAGCGCTTCACTCATCTGACTCTCACACCCGAACGCAAGTCGTTAGCGACCGAAATCTACCGGGCGTGGCTTAAGATTTGCCTAAGCGCATGCGGGGGAAGTTCTTTACAAACCGTTTCAATTTGTGGGGTTTTCGGCCTATGTGACGGCGGCGGCGGGCGCTGGCGAGTTTTCCTGGGCCGCGCCGGCCCCCCGATGCTATAAGGCTCACAGACCCGAACTGGCTTCTCACGCTCCGATGTTGGCCCCGCCGCTTTCCCGGGACGCGGCGACGCGTCCTCTCAACCGCCTCGGCCTGCCCAAGGCCCCGGAGGACACCCGCGTCGTCGTCGCGATGTCGGGCGGCGTCGATTCGAGCGTCGTGGCGGCGCTGCTGGCGCGCGACGGCTACGACGTCGTCGGCGTGACGATGCAGCTCTACGACCACGGCGCGGCGACCCATCGCAAAGGCGCCTGCTGCGCCGGCCAGGACATCCACGACGCGCGCGACGTCGCCGCCCGGCTCGGCGTCCCCCATTACGTGCTCGATTACGAGACGCGCTTCCGCGAGAAAGTGATCGAGCCGTTCGCTCGCGCCTATGTGTCGGGCGAGACGCCGGTGCCCTGCGTCGCCTGCAACCAGCACATGAAGTTCGCCGACCTGTTCGAGGCGGCCAAGGATCTCGGCGCCGACGTCCTGGCGACCGGCCACTACGTCGTGTCGGAAGACGACGGCCGCGGCGGCCGCGCGCTCTATCGCGCCGCCGACCCCGAGCGCGACCAGAGCTATTTCCTGTTCGCCACCACCCGCGACCAGCTCGCGATGTTGCGCTTCCCGCTCGGCGCGATGCTCAAGCCGCAGGTCCGGGCGCTCGCCCATGACTTCGGCCTGGCGGTCGCCGACAAGGCCGACAGCCAGGACATCTGCTTCGTCCCGGCCGGTCACTACAGCGACGTGATCGAGCGGCTGTTGCCGGGCGCTGCGGAAGCGGGCGACATCGTCCATGTCGACGGACGGGTGCTCGGGCGCCATTCCGGCGTCCTGCATTACACGATCGGCCAGCGCCGCGGCCTCGGAATCGCCGCCGCCGAGGCGCTCTACGTCGTCGCGCTGGACGCGCAGAACGCCCGCGTCGTCGTCGGCCCGCGTCAGGCGCTCGAGACCCATCGCATCCGCCTGCGCGACGTCAACTGGATCGGCGACGGCGAACTCGCCGATATCCCTTCGGACGGCTTGGCGATCGCGGCGCGCGTGCGCTCGACCCGCCCGCCGACGCCGGCGCGACTGCTGCCGGGCGGCGCGATCGCATTCGACGCGCCGGAGACCGGCGTCTCCCCCGGCCAGGCGTGCGTGTTCTACGAATCGTGCGACCCGCAGGCGCGCGTGCTCGGCGGCGGCTTCATCGCCGGGACGGCGCAATAAGGGAAAGGTCGCGGCGAACGGCGCGGGCGAACCGCCCCGTCCCCTGATTGGCGTGTCTCACACGAGGGGTGCAGTCCAGTCAGAAAAAGGCCGCTCCGAAGAGCGGCCAGATTCGTGGGAGGAGTGACGCCACGGAAGAAAGCGCGACGAATTGTCGCGAGCTGAGTTTACGGTCTAAGGAATTGGCCGCAATGGCAAAAGCGCCGTCGCGGAGACTTTCTGGGGTGGCGTGGCTTTTCTGCATCGGTGCAATCCGCCGTCGCCACAACTTTCGCTACTGCAAAGTTGTTATCGCCGTTGAGTTCCCGCTGGCGGAATTACGGAATTACGGTGAGAATTACGAATCACGGTGACGCACCCGGCAATCCCGCCTAGTAGGCGCGGCCGTTGGCCGCATTTCGGCGGAAAGCGCCGTCGACCTCATGGAAGCGTCCTGTTTCCGAAGCCGAAGGGCTGTCAAGGAGCGCCGCCCGCCTCACGGCGGCGCGCCCAAAGCCCGTCGAAAGACGGGCGTCGCTCGACGCCCTATGGGCGCGTCCTTGACGGCCCTTCGGCTTCGGAAGTTTTGGCTGCCATGAGGTCGACGGCGCGGTGGGACGGACGGAGGCGAGAAAACAAACGGAGAATTCAGCACCTGTCATCGTAATCCCGATAAAAGCGATTGACGGGCGTGTCACCGTACTTCCGTAATTCGTATTTCCGACGTGCGCCAGGGCGCCAACGCGGCGGATTAGTGCGCGCGTCACGGAGCGAATGCAAATGATTGGCCCTGTCGGCACGCCAATTGACCGGTAAAAAACGGTTTACGCAAGCATCGTCACTTAAATGTGAGCACGCAGCATGTAACATACTCGTGCATACTCTCACGAATAATTTATTAATTCGTCATTAAAGCAACCAATTTTTGTGAGCTAGTACCGATTAGCCGGAACAAACGGCTATACACTTGCACATACTCACTGTGCACATACATGGAGAATTACAATGCATAAATTCGTCGTTCTCGGCGCTTCGGCGCTCGTTCTCGCTCTCGGCGTCGCTCAGGCTTCGGCGTCCCAGAGCAACTCGGTGGCGGACTACCGCGCTGCCGCCTTGGCGCGCGCAGCCTCGGCGCAACCGGCTTATACCGGCGAGTTGCGCGACTTCCGCGGTCAGCCGGTCGACCAGGACGCCTCGCAGGCGACTAATTTTCCGACGCTTTCCGCGAACGAGCGCCACGGCTAATCGTCAGTCGCCTTTGCGCCGGCCGTTCGCGGCCGGCGCCTAGTCCGTGTGGACGAATTTGATCAAGCAAAGGCCGGCTGCGAAACTGACGATCGATCGGAAATTCCTTGCGGTCTATTCGCAGCATAGGGCGACGCGCTTGGGATTAAGGTGACACGCCCGTCAATCCCCTCTATCGGAGTCCAACGAACGAACCCTGCTTCGACTTTTCTCCCCGCTTGCGCGCCGCGCTCTTTTTGGCGCCTAACCGCTTGATCATCCGAGGCCGGCGAATCGTTTTTGCACGCGGCCGGTCGCGCGGCCTCCGGTCTCGGGAGACCGCGACGGAAGCGGACGCGGCGGCCGGCCGGGCGCCGGTCGTCGTCCGCTTCGACCGCTTCGTCGTTCCCGGCCTCGCGTCCCGCCGCCCGGCTCACGCCGCCTCGTCAGCGGGGGCCTCGAAGGATGTTCGAGGGATCGCGTCAACGCGCGTTGTGGAGCGTCCTTCGAGGCCGCTTCGCGGCGCCTCAGGACAAAGAGAGCAAGCGGCAAGCGATTCCAGGCAAACGCCGCGCGCTCCGAGATAACGGGCTACCGCCGTCATCCCCGTCCTCGGATCAAGTCCCATAGGCGCTGAGATAGGCGCGAAAATCCCCTCCCCCCTTGTGGAGGGTTAGGGTGGGGGGCGCGCCGGCCTATCCACGTCTTGGCGAAGGCGAGAATTCCGCGAGTCTCGTGCACCCTCCACCCCGGCCCTTCCCCGCAAGGGGCGAGGGAGTTCTCGCCGGTCCTTTCGAGAGGCCTCGACCGGACAGCCGTGGCGCGAGGCCGGGCATGACGGCGGTAGCCCGTTATCTTAGCGCCCATGCGCCGCCGCCTCGGGGCGCCAACGCCGCGAGCGGTTCCGATCGAACGGGGACGGCGGGCGGGAAGGCCGCGCTTACTTGCAGCTCGGGCGCCAGGGATGGCCGGCCGCAGTGGTCGACGACACGAAAACGCAGTCGGCGTCGGCGCGCAGCCAAGCCGGCCAACCCCGCGAGCTCGCGAGACCGCGGCCAGCGAAATCCAAAGCGGGGTCGAACGTCTCATCGGCCGCGCCCGATACGACCGAGACCGCTCCGCTGGCGAACGGCTTGGCGGCGAAATTCTGCGTCCAGCCGCCAACCCCGAAATCCGCGGCGGAATGGCCGTCGTTGACGCGAATGCCCGCGGCCGAAGCCCATGTCGCCGCAAGGCAGGCGACGGCGAGCGCTGCAGCGAATTTGACCTTGCGCATGACAATGCCCTCATGAGGTTCGGCGTCGAGCGAACGGCGCCGTCTTCGCCGCAACCCTGAATTGCACATGATCGCATTTTGTGATTGCATTATAATATTGCTGGGTTGCATATAAAACGCTCGCGGCGCGCCTGGCAAGGCCAATATTGTCGTCTTATCGTCACGCCAGCTCATCGCGCCGTTACAACACACATGCGCCGACTTTAACGCGGGCGTTTTCCGCGCCTTGCTCGACGTCGGAAGAAGATGCAGAATTATAAACTGCGCTGCGCCGCCGGTCGCCGGCCCGCGCAACCGCTGGATCGGGGCCCAGCGCGTCGATCAGGCCGAGACACCAGAGAAGGAGACGCGCCGATGTCCGTGTTGTCCCGCTTGGTCGCCTTCGAGTCGACCGCCTGGGATTCGGCCACACGATTGGTCCGCCGTCGCGGCGCCGCCGCAGGAATTCTGGCGATCGCCCTCGCCGCCGCGGCTGCAGCGCCCGGCTTGGCCGAAGGCGTGAACAAGACCGCTCAGCCGCAGAAGGACGCCGCCGCGGCGGTCAATCTCAACGCCGACGGCAGCGTGCCCGACAAGGTCGTCAAAGCGGGCGCACAAACGAATGTGGCGACGGTGTGGGACTGCGACCTGCCCAATCTGGCGCCCGTGGTCTCCGCCCGCGTCGAACACGGATTCGTCAGCATCGGCACGGGCGACGGGCCGCGCTGCGGCCGTCCGTCGATGAGCCTCACCAGTATTTTTTACACCTCGGCCCCCGGCTTCAAGGGCACCGATACACTTCATATTCTCGCTTTTCTCAGCCGCGGCGACATCGATCAGAGTTTCACAATCCTGGTGAAGTAGTCGCCATCGGCGCAGTCGGCCCGCGACGGCCAAGGCGATTTCGCCGCGGTCGCCCTCTCGCGGCCGGCGCCTGCAAGGCGCGGTCGGGGGCCGCGGTTGGCGCGGGACGGCGGCCGGCGCCGCTGAACGTCGGCTTGGCCGATCTCGCCGCTCACGTGCGCAAATTCTTCTGAGGGGCGGGCGGCGGCGCTTCGCCGTCGATCTCGCGCGGCGGATCGACGACGATGCGCGCGCCGGCGAAGTCGATCGCCGTCGCCACCGCCTTGTTGAACGGCATGAGCAGCGTCTCGCCGCCGTCGGCCGGCGCGATCTCGAGGATGTCGCCGGCGCCGTAGTTGCGCAGCCCGAGCACGCGGCCGAGCGGCGCGCCCTCGCTCGTCACCGCCGCCAGGCCGACGAGGTCGTCGTAATAGAATTCGTCCGCGGCCGGGGGCGGCAGCTGGTCGCGGCGAGCGAAGATTTCCACCCCGGTCAGCGCTTGCGCCGCATCGCGCGTCGTCACGCCGGCGAGGCGGACGACCAGCATGTCGTCGCGCAGCGGCCTCGCCGCCACGAAGCGGAACGCGCGCGCGCCGCTGCCGTCGGTCAGGTCGCCGTAGCCGGCGATCGCCTTCGGCTCGGCGGTGAAGGACTTGACGCGCACTTCGCCGCGCACGCCCTGCGCGGCGCCGAAGACGCCGAGCAGAACCAGGCGCGCCGACGACGCCATCGCTCGATCAGCCGGCGGCGGCGGCGGCCTTTTCGGCCGCGGCGACCGCGGCGGCGGCGCGCTCCTGCGCCTTCTTCTTCGGCTGCGCCTTGACCGGATTGTTGTGCGCTTCGCGCTTGGCGATGCCGAGGCCGTCGAACAGCCTGAGCACGCGGTCGGTCGGCTGGGCGCCCTTGGCGAGCCAGGCCTTGGCCTTCTCCACGTCGACCACCAGGCGGGTCGCGTCGTCCTTGGCCTTGAGCGGATCGAACGCGCCGATCCTCTCGACGAAGCGGCCGTCGCGCGGCATGCGCGCGTCGGCCACGACGATGCGATAGAACGGCCGCTTCTTGGCGCCTCCGCGGGACAGACGGATTTTCAGGGACATTGGCAGTTTCCTTTCAGGGTAAGGGTTGAGTTCGTGAAAAGGCGACGCCCCCTTCCCCCCTTGCAGGGGAAGGTGTCGCGGCGCAGCCGCGACGGATGAGGGGTCGGCGCCGATAGGCGCCGGCTTCGCGCGGCTGCGCAAAAGGTTCGCGAGTAAGGACAGACTCAGTCGGAAGAGCGCGCCTGACGGCGCGACCCCTCATCCGTCGTCCCTTCGGGCCGACACCTTCCCCCGCAAGGGGGGAAGGGATTCGCGATTCCTTCATTTCTTCTTCCCCCCGAACGGATTGAACCCGCCGCCGAGGCCGGGCAGCTTGGGGCCGCCGACGCCGCCCAAGCCGGGGAACTGCGGCGGCAGGTTGAAGGCGCCGGGCGGCGGCGCGGTCGGAATGCCGCCCGCCGGCGGCGCAGCGCCGGGCGCGCCGCCCATCGCCTTCTGCATCTGGGCGATCTGTTCGGGCGTCGGCGCCGCCATGCCGCCGCCGAACCCCATCATCTGTCCGAGCTGGCCCATCATGCCGC
>Ga0326727_10026803_pt1 | contig 10646 bp, 8 predicted proteins | sample MB2enrmetagenome_FD_207643 | JGI IMG/M metagenome (GOLD analysis project Ga0326727, IMG submission 207643) | Lab enriched peat soil microbial communities from McLean, Ithaca, NY, United States - MB29MY | ecosystem: Environmental > Terrestrial > Soil > Wetlands > Peat | place: USA: New York... | reverse complement strand
CAATTGCTCTTTCGCAAGAGCTATAAACCGCGCCGTGTCATTCGCATCCGGCCCAACGCGAAGCTGAATCTGGTATTCCGTCCGGCGAACCGGTTTGGCGCGAAAACGCAACTCATCATCGTCTCGTAGCTCAAAAGCAGAGCCTCCGGTCGATAACCGGAAGAAGCAGGAGCGTTACCTGCCGGGACGACCAGTCTTCGCTCTCCGAGCTGCGGCTTGGCGAGCAATTTCCCCGAGTAGCTGAGGCAGATTAGCGCCTCCCTGAAGAGGAGGAGACGTTGGCGCGATACCAACCTCGGGGGCCATTTGTTGGCCCTACGCAAGCAGTCCGTGAATGCAAAGCAACTCGCGCAGCCGGCCCTTCAAGCCGGGCCTAGCCGGTGCGAGTCCGGTCACGGATGCCATTTGTCCGCGTAGCTCAGTCAGATCAGAGCGCCACCGCGCGAAGGTGGAGGTCGCAGGCGCAATTCCTGCCGTGGACGCCATTTTGCCCCCGTGCCTCAGCAGCAACAGGGCGAGTTTCGTAAACTCGTAATCGTCGGTGCGAGTGCGCCCAGGGGCTCCAGCCTTCGCCTGCCGGCTACGGCTTGGCAGGCCAGTTTGATGGTGATCATGATGTAAGAGCAGCATCACGCCCCGTGAAGGCATTTGTGCCGGTGCGAATCCGGTTGGTCACCCCAATTTCGATGGGCCGGTCGTTGTGGGGCTGCTCTGGGCAAAATGGTTTTCAATTCGTGAAGATGTTTTCCAGGCTGGACCAAAACGGCGGATCAAATCAACTTCCTCAAACGTCAACCGCGTCTGCGTCTGAAAACCGGCCTTACCACGCCCAGGGCAATTCCTTTCAAAACGTCGTAAAGAAAGTGGGCGAACATGGTCGAAAGCACATGACTTTTGAAAGCGCAACGAATGACGCACAGCAGAATTGCAAGAAGCGCACCCAAGGGATGCACTTTAGCAAGCCAGAGAATGGCCAAGACCGGGACTACATATTTCAGGAGAAACTTCACGGCGATTTCGGGGCGAAGTATCCAGTCCGCGTCCGGGCAATCATCCCTTCGCGGCCGTGGTTCGGGATTACTTCCACTCGCACTTCCCGCCAACGGCCATCGCGATCAACGCGGGTCGGATCGTATCCGATTCGGTATTGAGTGCGCAGTTCGAGCGCGATGGATTCAGCAATCCCGTCGAGTTCCGTTGTCTGTCGTGGATAGAACGCCCGCCCGCCCGTGACCCGCGCCAATTCATCCATCAGACCTCGCGCGCGGGACTCTGCCTCTCTTGGTTGCGTTCCGCGAAAGCCACGCGCATTTGGCGATTGGCTTTGATCCAGGCCGTCAGGAAAGGCGACGGAATATAGCCGTGTATTCGCAGCACGCAGCGCCGCCAGGACTTCATCGCGGCTGCATCGGCTGTTCGCTTCGCCGCCGTCGGTGACCAGAATGACGCCCTTGCGATCGTGCTTGCCTCTCTCGTTTGCGTATTGCACAGCGAATTTCACCGCGTCCAGTAAAGCCGTTTCGCCACCAGCCTTGAGACGACTCAGCGCCTGTTCAAGTGAGGCGACATTCGTTGTGAAGTCTTGGACCACGCTCGCATCTCCCGTAAACCGCGCGATGCAGAATTCGTCTTGCGGATGGCCTTGACGCACGATGCTGGAAGCCGCCGCCTTAATTCGGCCCAGCTTGGCGCTGATGCTCCCGGATGTGTCAATCAACACGACGAGGCTGATGGGCATTCGCTCTCGTGTGAACCAAGCCGTTTCCTGCCGCACGCCATCTTCAATTACAGAAAAGTCTGGCGTGTCCAAGTCCACAACCGGGTGATTGGCGCGATCAACAACCGTAACGTCGAGAAATACTGGCGGAGGTTTGGCAACCTGTCGTTGCGCAGTCGGCTTCGGTGCTGGCGGCGCGGGTCGCGGTGGGGCTGGCGGTGGCGGCGCGACAACTGCCACCGGCGCAGCAGGAGCGGGCGGCGGCTCCGGTTTTGCCACAGGTTGCGGCCTCGGTTCCGGCGGCGGCACCGAACGCGCCTGGACTTTCACCGGCACTTCCCGTTGCTGCGCCACGTGCATCACGAGCGCGGCATCATCCACGTTCACGGCATACTCGCCGATGGCCCGTTGATTCGTGCGCGTCGCGGCGACCAAGACTTGCCGCGTGTCGGCACTGAACGCGGCGAGCATGGCGTTTGGCCCCTGGCCCGCGATGAACAGCGACCACCATCTGGCAACTCGCTCGCGGTGATACTGCGATGCCCACACGTATTCGCCTGGGTACGCCCAAAGGACAGCGGTGTTCGCCAAACGTCCGCGCTTGTCGGCGGTGCTGTAGATGGATTTTTCTCCTCCGCTCAAATGCCCGTCGGACGGGTAGCGCGTTTCGACCATCGAGAACGACGGCTCGTTTGGCACAAGGCAGAATGGCGACCCCAAGATGACGATGGTGCGGCGGCCTGTGGCCGGTTGAGCTGTTGCAGCGTACAGCCACTCCGGGATTCTGATTGCTCCAGTGTCCTTCAAGCCTAGCTGAGCCTTTACGCCATCCACCCCGGCGAACCACTGTTTGAGCGCGGCGAGCGCGGGCGCGACGCGTGGCGCACGGGCGGCGGGCGAGTCGAACGCGAGTCGCGGCAATTGCACATCACAGACGACTGTGAGCGCCCAGCCGTCCCACACGACGACGCGGCTTCCGTTCGGCGTGTCTGCCACGATGAACCGTTGCAGCAACGCTTGCTGTTTCGCGCTTTCCGCCGCCGGTTGAAACGGCGATAGGCCGATGATGATTTCAGGCGAAGACTCCGGCACGGCGGCGTTCGTCAGCCACGCGGAGAATCCGGCGATCAGAATCAGGAGAGTCGTTTTCATGGTTTTCATTTGGTTTGGGTTTTGATTTAGGCCGTGAACTCCGCGAGCAATCGCTGGTTCTCATTACGCTGCCGCTGGATTGCGGCGAGCAGCGCCGCATCTTCCATGCGCAAACGCACGATGCCGACGCCCTCCGCCACGAAGCTCTCGCGGCTTGCGGCAAGCTCGGTGAGGTTGCCCTGCGGGTTGGCGAGTTCCTTCAGGACCGTGGCCGATTCCGCGTTGAACTCAGCCAGGCACGCCGACAACACCTTGCGGTCGGGATTGGGAATCGTATGGCGCGGGTACTGGACCAGACTCAACAAGCCGCTCAGGCAAGCGTATCCGACAGCGAATTCGGCCAGCAGTTGGCCGACAAGCGGAGCGACCTTGGAGCGTGCGAGCACGCCGGAACTGGCCAAGTTGTCCAGATTTATTTCCGTGGCGTAACTTGTCACCAAGCCGATGAGCCACACGACCGCGCCGCAAAGCCCGACGGCGAAAATGCCCCAATGCAGGATTTCCCGCAGCGGACAGCGAACGGCGCGAATGCCAATCTTCGCCGCGACCGCCAACATCACCCAAACGACGGCAACGGCCACTGCGGGCCAGACCGCCTGGGTTTCCGGCAACAATCGGCAAACGATGTTGCTGATCGCACCAGCGGCGCTCAGGCAGAAGCACAACGCGCAAAAGAGAAACGCGCACCACTTGAGGCTGAACCATGCGGGCATTTTTGCTTCCGGCTCTGGCTCGACGGTGGCGCGCACATGCTCCAAATCGGTTTCAAGCCCGCCGTGGTCGGCGGCGAGACGCATGACTTCAAGTTGGCCAGAGGCAATCTCCGCCTCGAACCTGCGTTGCTCCGCCCCGTAAGTGGCGTCGAAGATGTTCCGCCCAATCTTCTCCACCTCGGCAACTGGATTGCCGTCCAACGGAAGCGTGCGTGCGAGCAGATGAAACCGCTGGCGCTCCTTGGCGTGAATCTCAAACGCGCGCGGCGGCAACTTCCCACCGGGCACCAAGACCCATTGGCCGTCGCCCGACGTAGGTTTCTCTGAGCGGTGAAAGCCGTCACCGTTTCGCGTCGTCGGCGTGGTGGAGTAGCGCTCACGCGGCGTGAGAGCGCCGTTTGCCTGTGCCGCAAGGGCACTGAATCGGTTATGGTTGTTGTTCGGTTTCGCGTTCATATGTTTTGTTCGTCTTTCTTTCTCAGCCTCATGGCCGACATCCTGAATAAGCGATCCGCTGTCCGGTTTTCCGGTCGAAACGAGCACTTGAATTCTTTTCATCCTGCGGCGCAGACTACGGCCTCGAATGAATCTGGAATCCAACTTTGCCGAAGGTTTCGCCGAAGCAGTGCGACAACGTTGCGGAGACGTGTCGTGCGGCACACTCTGGTGGGTGGAAGAATCCCTCTGGTCCGAGAATCTTCCCCAGGAGTACCGGCCGAAGTTTCCGGGCCACCCTGGCCTTTCGATCTGGCAGTTTGTACGACGCACAAACCTCGACGCTTTGCCAATGCTTTTAGGGTCGCGTCGGCGTGGGGAGCATGTGGCCGTAGTCGCGGTTGATATTTCCCCCAAGTATCCTCCTGGCACTCTGACGCACTTCGGAGAATTTGGTCCGGTTAGCATGGAATTGCGTGAGTTCGCTGATGAACTGGCGCCGGCAACAAAACCGCAGAGCCAGGACCTGAACCTTGATGCTTGGTTCAGCCGCCCGCGTGTTAGCAAGAACCGCTACAAGTCCCGGTTGGACGCGACCGAATTCGCAAAACTCCAGACATGGATGCGGCAGGAAGGGTTGTGGAAATGAAAACAACCACGTGGGAAGCATGGCTCGAGTGGAAGAAGAAGTGCGCCTTGGCGCGCTGTAGCGACGTCACCCGCCAACTGCTTTCGTCTTGGGTTGCTCCCCAAGTTCGAAACATTGTTCGTTCATGCGACCCAGGGCATGAGTTGGCCAAGCCGCCAAGCGACCCAGCCCCAACCATTGATCCAGCATGGTCGGTGATGGAGGTCCACTTCGTCGCCGGAAAGAAGTCCGTTGGCCCACCGTACAAAGAGAGTCTCTTTCGCGGCGCGCAATTTGAGAAGACGCCGGAGGACAAATGCAACAGTGTCGAGAAGTACTTCGCGACCGTTTGCGCGAACGAAGTGCCGAAGCTCGTGCGTAAGGAGAAGTCTGAAGTTCAGCGAGGCCGTGAAAAGGGAGTGGAAGTGGTGTCGCTGGACAAACCGGTTGGAAGCGGTCCCGACTCTCCAACGTTTGGCGAAATTTACGCGGGTGCGGATCACGAAGGGCTGGAGCCTGACAGCAAGGCGGCAGACGCAGAGTTGGACGCCATCGCCAAAAGGGAAGCCGAGGCGTGGCTGCCTCGAATGTCTTTGCGAGAGAGGCTGGCTTGGGGCTGTGTGGCCGCCGAGCGGTCTCGGAACGATCCAGCGATGCTCAAAGCGGCGGGTTGCGCCCAGTCGGAGTTCTACAACGCGACAAAGAAGGCTGAGGGGATGCATCAGTTCCGGGAGGCTCTGTTCGCCAACTACGCGGGAAGCGATCCGCAAACGCTCAGGGAACTGGCCATCCGCGCTGGCAGCGAATTGGCCCGGATGTGTATTGCGTTACTTCCGCCGGAAAACCCGACGGCGGACGACTTATAGCGAAAGGGAAACTAGCGTATGCCGAAGTTGCCAATATTGAAGTGGAAGCCCGCTCCGCCCGGTCGAGCGGAGAGGCTCGCGCGTTGGTTCGCGGAATGGAACCTCGTACAGAAACTTCGGCGCGAGAACCCTGAATTCGCCGAACCGCTTCGCCCGAATCGCGGGCCATCCGACACGCCCTGCCCAGAGCCAGAGCCGCCCGTCGCACCGTTCGCCCATGAGTTGGTGAAGGGGCAGATTCGCCTGATGGACCCCTTGCTTTTCGTCGAATTTCGCCGGCCGATTTACGTCGCACTGATTGCAAGATGGGGGCCGAACTCATTCATTTCCGCGCCTTTCGGACCGTTCCTCGAACCAGCCACCAAAGCGGAGTGGTTGACCGGACGCACGGAGCATGCGTTGTGTGTCCTCTGCCTTTGGAACGCGCGCACCTTGCCGGTCGAAGTGCTTCGGCGAAGCTGGCATGTTGACGATTTAACCGCTCAAGAACTCCAAGACGCTTGGCAGGTCTTCCGCCACGCCGCCACGGGCGCCGAACTGGAAGATCGTTTGCTGACGCAGGTGGGCTGTCCCATCGTGCATCGGCGCGATCCGCGCATCGCGTATCAGCAGGAAGAAGCCAGCCTCTTGGCATCGCTGGCGTTGCCCGTATTGGCAGAAGCGACAGCGACAGCGGTCAAACCGCAACCTGCTTCAGTTACTCTCGGGCATCTGCTGGAAGAGTTGCTTGAGGATCTGACGGCACTAATTCGACCGGTATTCGAGGAGCACGCGATGGCGGCGCTCGCTGCGGCCAGCGACGAGGAAGAAGAACTGAAGGAGGTTTGGGATTCCAAGCACGATCTCGATCCATTGCGCTGCATCGTTTATCGGGAAGGCGATGGCGACTTGTTGCTCCATTTCTCCTCCACGGACGACACCCACGAAGACCACACCTTCGAGGTTGTTGTCAAAGAGCAGACCCGACCCACGGTCACGTTCCGCCGCAATCCTCAAGGCAAATTGTTCGGAGAGGCCAGGATTCCGCGAGACGAACTGCCCGAAGCAGACCTGTCCAAACTCACATTTCGTCTCAAAAAATCATAGGCCACAGAGGTGATGCTATGCTGCAAATACGACCACCCGGACCCGACGAGGACAAGAGGCCAGGTGACTGGCTAAGGCTGACCGAGGTTTTTTTCCCCTCCTTGCGACAGGCCGTTACCAACAAAGCACTCGATAACGAGGCAGTGCAACGGGCGCTCGACGCATGGCAACCGTCTGCCGTGGCTGTTGGCGAAGACCGGTTGCCGTTCGCTGAGGCGATGTCCCGCATGCGCGCCATGCTCTGGTGCGCCGATTACGTCCAGAAAACCGCTCCGTTGTCAACTGATGCACCACCTGCCGTGTTGATGGAACTTCCAGCAGAAGCCCCACCCGAAGTCCGCGAGCGTGCGGATTGGTCTCTCGCTTGCGTCCAAATTTTTCGGGGAGAGCCTAGTCGGAAAAGGATCGCCGTGCCCATCGCTTTGGCAGACGAGATGATTCAACTCAGAGGAGGCATCGCGACGCTTGTCTTTGATGTTTACACTCCCGGCAACGGTCGCCTTACGCCGAACCCCGAAGAAAGCTTCCGCATCCTGCCAGATGACGATTTCACCGAATCGCTCAGCACCGCGTGGCGAATCGCGCTGGAGGCTGCGAAGAACGAAGACGGGCGGAGCGAATTCCCCGATGTGGTCTGGCGGGTGATCAAAGAGTCTCCATCCATGTGTGGGCTGGACGAAAAGGCATTCTTCGAATCTGCCGGCTTGCGTTTGAAAGGGCGCATCGCCGGACGTTCCGCTAGTGGCGCTACCTTGCGCGCTTTCCGCCATCTGCTGAAGGGCACTAATCCCGACCCAGACGTTTTCGTCCTCGCTCAGGTCCGCAACGATGGCACGCCCACGAACCAACTCCAAAGCGTCGGCGGGATCAGCACCAAAGTCGAAGCAATTGCCGACACTGGCCATTCCGCAACCATCGTCGTAACGGAGAAGGACGAGGCTGAAGCAAGGCTCGCGGTGTCGAAGAAAAAGGCCAATTCACGGATCCACGTCGACGTGGATATACCGCCCGCCATCCAAAAACGCCTCGATGGAGCAGACAAACTGGACGCCGAAGGAAAGTATTCAGAGGCTTTGGTTTTGATTGAGCAGGCGTTGAAATCTGCCGAGGAGGGCGGTCATGAGATGGCCACCATCAAAGCAACAATAGATCTCGCGGAGTGCATCACGAGAACTAGAGTCGGATTGGAACGTGCGGAATCGGTGCTGAAGCCCTGTCTTGAGAAATTGCCGCCGGGTCGGGATGACAAAAGCCGTGAATCGGCTCTCATCTACCTCGGTCATATCGCGACTACACAAGGGCGCGTCCTTGAGGGCAAGTCGCTTGCGATCGAGGCGCTGGAAAGTGCCCGTTCGCGGAATGACCGGTTCACGATCGGGCGGGCACTCATAGAACTTGGTCACGCGGAAGAAATGCTGGGAAACTTACCGGAGGCACTGCGGGTTTTGGGCGAGGCAGCCGAATACTTTCGGGCAGAGCGGCGCAGCGGAGATGCAAAGAATCGAATTGGAGCGGCAACGAATCTCGCAGGGTGCTTGGCGACGCGCGCGATGGTTCTTGAGCACCAAGGAAATGCTCCCGAAATGCTCACCGCTCTGACGGAGGCGGAACAAATTCTCCGGGAGGGAAACAGCCCTGACAATCTTGGCAGAACCCTTCTGACCAAATCCCGAGTCCATTTCGCCCTTTCACAATTTGAGCAAGGAGTCGAAGCAGTAAGAGAAGCGGTGGAAATTTTTTCCCGCATTGAAAATTTCCCGTGGTTACTCAAATGCGTCGAGGTTCAAATTCGTTTGGCGATGCAATTCGGCAAGACTGATGAGGCGCTGCGATTTGGCGGCGTAGCGGTCACACTAGCAAGAGAACGAGGAACTCCTCATGACGTTGCGGACGCCCTCGGGCAGATGGCGGCGCTTTGCCGCGAACACGATTTGAAAGAGCCGGCGGAGAGATTTCTCGCCGAAGCAAAGAGTATCGCCGGCGAGCATCAACTGCACGACCTACTTGCGGACTGTCTCTTGGATGAAGCGGGCGAGGGAAAGGCGAAAACTGACGAGCAACGCGGCCTGCTCCAAAGTGCGTTGACGCATTTTCACTCAGCAATGACGGCTACACAGGTGAAAGGTCGGCGGGCGGTTTTCATGAGACGGATTGCGGCGATTCATGCCCGCTTGGCTAATTTTCCTGAAACGCGTTCGTGGCTGGAGCAAGCGTTGGCAGTTTTTGAAGAGATTGGAGATTCTGGCGGCTCGTTGCAGGTGCTCGGACAACTCTCTTGTCTGGCTAGGGAAGAAGGCAACAAAGACGTGGCGATCAGTTTGATGCTGGCCCTGATTGATCGCGCAAAAGGGAAACCTTTTGAGCACTTCCGCGCCAGCGCGCATCACGATTTGGTTCACCTGATGTTGTCGCAGGGAAATATTCCGGACGCGCAGGAACATTTCAGCGCCGCGAAGGCGTTGTGTGCGGGCAATCGGTTTCCGGACATCGAAGAAGCCATGCAACAGACAGAAGAACGGCTGGAAATGGCGACGAGATATCACAAGCCTACGCGATCCTCTCTGGCCGAAATGCTCCGGGAGTTGCGTGCATGGACGAGCAACTTTCCAGAACAAGCCGATGCAATCCTGCCGGCGTGGTTTTACTTGTTCGGCGCTGAGGCGTGGTCGAACTGCCGCTCCCTTGTTGGGGTCAAGTTTCTGGTTCATGCGCCAGACCGGAGGGTGTTTGAGTCCTTCGCACGAGAGTGGACTGATTGCGGAGACCTCTTCATCTACAACCCCACATCGAGCATGCGATGTGAACGCGGGATCGACATCATCCCGTGGCATGACAAGATGCTAGTTCCGCGAACGCTGAAGCTCGTTGGCATTCGCAAGAAAGATAACGAACGATCTGAAGCGGAAGGCGATGCACCAACGAAAGAGAGCAATGAGGCAGTCGCGAAGGCGATGGTGGAAGTCCTCCACAGAATCCCATACTACGCGACCCCCTTCAGCGGTCCGGTTCCTGGTCTCCCGGTGGCGAAGCTCTACGTGGTAGGAAGGCGGCTTCGTTTGCCGCAGGACGTTCGAGACACATTACTTAATCCTGCCGTTGAAGCGCTCATCGCTAACCGGATTTTTATCCTCCCACGAGAGGGGAGAGAAGAAGCTGACACAGCTTTGCCGATGACAATCGCGTGGGAAGGCGGACACCTTCCCGTGTTTTTTGGCGACCCCGCACCGAGCGATGAACTGTCCCTTGAGCGAGAGGCGTCTGTACAACTGCCGACAAGCGAACATGGCAAGCGCACCTTACGACGCTTCATGGCAGACGTCGCAACAGACTCCAGAGGTGCGCTGACTCGTCTAATCGAAGATTTGGAGGTGGCCGCGAAGCAAGTGAAACCGCCGAGTGGCCTTGTTCACGGAAAGCTCAGGGTTTTCCGGTTCAAAGTAGGGACGCAACTGGTGAATCATCCGGTCCTGATTCTGTGAAATCGCGTGTCAATCTATGGAGTCCCGCATTTCTACATTCCACCTGTTTTCTGTGGCAAACCGAATCGGCGTTCATCACTTACACGGACAGTGAAACCTGGGCGGGCCACTCAAATGCAGAATGAAGAATGCAAAGTGAGGAATGGCCGCAGGATGCTGGACGTGGTGGGCTTCGACACCAGCGTGCCGGCGGTCATCTCGGACTTTGTGCGGACGGCCTGATCATCACGCCGTCTGCCGGTTCAAGGACAACCAGAAGGCAACAACGCGGGCGGGTGGGCAACCATCCGCCCGCGCATTTCCAAAGTCCCGTTGGCCGAGCAGCCCAGGCGGCGGTCTGCAGAACCGCGAAGACTGGTGCAACCCCAGCACGGGATTCCCTTTCTCCGTGCATAAGTGTTGAGAGACACACGCCGGTCTTCCAAACCGAAATACGGGGCGCGCTACCCCGATGCCCGACCACAGAGCGTAGCCTAAAAGTGAGGCGCTTGCTTCGGGAGCAAGATCAAGCGGGCGCGCTACCCGCCGCTCTGACCATTTCCGCGACGCGAACACCGGTGCCGGCCAGGA
>Ga0326727_10026802_pt1 | contig 10646 bp, 5 predicted proteins | sample MB2enrmetagenome_FD_207643 | JGI IMG/M metagenome (GOLD analysis project Ga0326727, IMG submission 207643) | Lab enriched peat soil microbial communities from McLean, Ithaca, NY, United States - MB29MY | ecosystem: Environmental > Terrestrial > Soil > Wetlands > Peat | place: USA: New York... | reverse complement strand
CATCATCCTCATAGTATTCACGAGAGGAAGACCCCTCGGGATAAATTTCAAACGTCAGCGGATTAGTCGGAGCCTGATTAAAAAATTCCACCACTTGCTGCATGGGAAGGATGGCGCCGCCGCGCACAAAAATTGGAATCGCGTCGAGCGGGGCGTCCACCGTGAAGGTAAGAGGACCAGCGTAGGAACGATCACTCCTGAAATCGAACCAGGTTCCGCGCGGCAGATAAACCATACGATGGGTCTCCTCCGGCCGGATCACGGGGGCCACCAACAAGTCCTCACCGAAGAGAAACTCGTCAAGTTCTCCTGCCGGGGTCTCGTCCAAGACCTTCGGGTCATCAGGATATTCGAGCACCAAGGGGCGGACGATGGGAAGTCCCGTCTGGGTCGATTGAAAGAACGTCGTGTAGAGGTAAGGCAGCAGGCGATACCGAAGTTCAATCGTGCGGCGGTTCACCTCCTCCAACTGTGGTCCGAACGACCACGGATCGACCGTGTGATCCGGCTCGCCCGTGTGCGTCCAAAAGAAAGGATGGAAGACGCCGGCCTCGAGCCATCGGGTGTAGAGTTCGGAGCCGGGCATATGAACGAAGCCGCCGGTATCCGATCCGGTGAACACAAATCCCGAAACCCCCATCGACTGGATCAGCCGCAGGCTCGCGTGCAAATCTTCCCACGTTGCTAGATTATCGCCCGTCCATTGCGCTGCGTAGCGCTGTCCGCCCGCATAGGTGGCCCGGGTGATAACGAAGGGCCGCTCGTTGGGCCGGAACCGCAACAAGCCGTCGCGGGTGGCCTCCGACATGAGCATTCCGTAAACGTTGTGGTTCTTCGCATCAGGCGAATTGAGCCCGTGGTCGTGGTAGATAACGTCGGCATCAAACGCCGTCGGGACCCATCCTTTGGAGATAGGGAGGGCGTCCACCGTGGGTTCGTCCATGTCCGTAAGGTAGCCGGAGAGTCCCGCCTTCGCGAAATTCCCCGCGACCGAGGCCCACCACTCGCGCGTCTTTTCCGAGGTGAAGTCTGGAAAAGCCGATGGGCCCGGCCAAATTTCTCCCGTATAAACCTTTCCGTCCTTTCTCTTCAGAAAGTGACCCCCTGCGATCCCTTGGTCGTAGACAGAGTAGCCGCGTTCCTCCTTCACGCCGGGATCAACAATCGCAAAGCTGTGAAAGCCCCTTTGGCGAAGCTCGCTGAGCAACTTGGGGGGATCAGGAAACCCCGCCTTGTCCCACGTGAAGTCGCGGTTTGCGTCCATGTGCACGGTGTCGAAAAAAATTGCGTCGCAAGGAATATGGCGCTGGCGGAAATTGTCGGCGATAGAACGGTAGGCACTGTCCGGGTAATAGTGCGCACTGCTTTGCAAGTAACCAAGGGACCAACGCGGCGGCAGCGCCGCCCGTCCAACGAGCTCCGTAAACCGTGTGATGACCGTTTTGGGGTCGGGGCCATAGAAAAAATAGTAATTCAATTCTCCGCCCTCGGCCCCAAAGGAGTAGGTGTCGGCGGATTCCGCTCCCATGTCGAAAAACGACCGGTAGGTGTTGTCGAAGAATATGCCGTAGGCGCTCCCCTGCCGCAGCCCGATAAAAAATGGAACGGTTTGGTACATGGGATCGGTCAGGGAATCGTAGCCTTTGGGATCGGTGTTCCACATCACGTAGGAGTGGCCGCGCTTGTCGAGCGGGCCGGCCTTCTCGCCCAGGCCAAAATAATGTTCGTCCGGCGGCATCCATTTCCAGCAACGTACATACGAGCCATTCCACGCCCCGCCAAGAGAGTCTGCATCTTTCGAAATCAGCCGGCCCGCGAGGTCGTAAAAGGCGACGCGAAAGGGGTTCATCTGAATTTGCACCGCGATTTCCGAGGTGCGGATCTTGTACATGGTCTTGTCGCCGCCGATTTGCGGATGTACCTGCGGCCAATCTGTCTTGATGACAGCCCACGAGTAATCGGGACCCAGGGCAGCTCCCTTACCCAGCCTGATGCGGACCAGATCGGACGCTAAGACGGTGACGATGACAGTCGCATCCGAACTGTGAAACGTGATTTGATTGCCTTGAGGCGGGCTGGCAGCCATCCGCCCGATTTCCTGCCACGCTGCGCGCGCTGGTGTGCAGACAAGGATTGCAAGGATGATGGTAATGGGAATCCCAAGAGGAAATCTCTTCCGCATCGAATGCGTCCTCCTCATTTTGTAACCTGGGCATCTTGCCCGTGCTCAGACACGAGATCCTCCCGCGCGCGCTGCCAGTTCGTCACTTTAGGTGGGTCCCGCCATGGTCGCGGCGGCGCTCGTCGGCCCACGACGAGGCCCGCTCGGGGCTCTCGGGTGCGAGGAATCGGCTGATCCGGTGATCGGGTGATCGGGTGAATGAAGCGCTCGCTTGTTACTGGTCACACTGCTCTTAGCACTTGCCACTTGTCACTGCTCTTAGATTTCGCGCTCCGGGCAGGCCCCTTCCGGGAGGTGAGAAATACGGGCTAGTTCCGCACTTGGCCCGTGCCGAACACTTGGTACTTTGTCGACGTAAGCTCCGGGAGGCCAAAGGGGCCACGACAATGCAGCTTCTGGTTGCTGATTCCCATCTCGGCCCCTAACCCGAATTCTCCGCCGTCCGTGAAACGTGTGGAGGCATTCCAGTACACGGCGGCCGAATCCACCTGATCCAGGAATCGCCGGGCGCGCGCCTCATCCGAAGTCACAATCGCGTCGGAGTGCCGAGTCGAATAGTGATTAATATGCGTGATGGCGGCGTCCAGGGAGGGAACTACGGCGAGCGCCATCCGCAGGTCCAGGTATTCCGTGCACCAGTCGGATTCGCCGGCCACGCCAATACTCTGCCCTGCTGCCAGGCTTCGCGTCTGCTCGTCTCCGAGGACTTCCACCCGGCAGGCCAAAAGCTTCGCCACGATTCGGGGCACGTACTCCTGCGAAATATCCCGGTGGATGAGCAGTTTCTCTGCCGCGTTGCAGACCGAAGGCCGCTGAGTCTTGGCGTTGATGACAATGCTATCGGCCATATCGAGGTCGGCGGCTTTGTCGATATAGACGTGGCAGTTGCCGGCCCCGGTCTCGATCACTGGGACCGTGGCCTCTTCCACCACGCGATTGATCAACGCAGCCCCGCCGCGAGGCACTAGCACGTCAACCAGGCCTCGCGCACGCATCAGTTCCCCGGCGGACTCGCGCGAGCGGGAGTCCAGCAACTGGATAGCGCCTGCCAGCATTCCGGGAGTTGCCTGGAGAATCCTGATCAAACACTCATTGGTGGAAGCCGCTTCGCGTCCACCGCGCAGGACCACGGCGTTGCCGGACTTTAGGCACAGCGCCACCGCATCCACCGTGACGTTGGGCCGGGATTCATAGATGATACCGACCACGCCCAATGGCACTCGCACCTTGCGGATTCGCAGGCCGTTGGGGCGGGTCCACTCCGCCAGGACTTCCCCTACCGGATCGGGCAAGGCCCCGACAGCGCCAATCGCCTCTTCCATGGCGGCGATGCGTGCCGGTGAGAGCAGCAGGCGGTCGCGAATGGAAGAGCTAAAGTTGCTCGCCGCGAGGTCCGCCGCATTCGCAGCCAGGATCTCGTCATGATGGCGTTTGATCTCTACCGCCATGGCAGCCAGAATCGCGTTTTTCTGGCTGGTCGAGAGACGACCCACCTCCGCCGCGGCCCGGCGGGCAGACTGCAATCTCCCCTGAGTGGAAGCGGATTCATTTACCGTAGCAGGCCTCATTCGGCCTTCCCTTTCCGTCGCTGGGGTGGGAAGTAGGTTCCCACTCGGTGCTTGAGAACCAGGGGGATGACGCCAGGACAGCAGCCGTTGGCAATCGCGACGTGTGTACCGGCCGCCGTGGCAATGCGGGCGGCGCGCAGTTTGGAGCTCATTCCCCCGCGCCCCAGGTTTCCTATTCCGTTGCACTCGGCTTCCAGGGCAGGAGTAATGCGATTGATTCGGCGGATGAGCTTCGAATCATTGGAGCCGTTGTGCCGGTAGAAACCATCCACGTCGGTCAGAAGAATCAGCCAATCCGCTTTGACCGCCCCTGCCAGCAGGGCGCTGAGTTCGTCATTGTCCCCAAAGGCGCCTTCCAGCTCGCGCACCGAGACCACGTCGTTCTCGTTCACAATGGGTAGCACCTTCAAGCGGAGCAGTTCCTCGACCGTGTGACAAAGATTGCGATAACGGATTGAGGATGAGAAGTCGTCGCTCGAAAGCAGGAGTTGGGCTACAACTTTTTTCCCAAAAAACAACTGTTCGTAAGTGTGCATCAGTTGGCTCTGGCCAACGGCGGCGGCGGCCTGCATTCGGATCACCCGCGAAGGCGTACGATTGGTTCCGATTGCGGATGTGCCACAGGCAATCGCGCCCGAGGTCACGATCACGTGGTCGTGGTGGACGAGGTCCAGTTGATCAACCAACGCTCGTACCCGGGAAGGGTTAAGCTGACCGCCGGGAGCGATGATACTGCTTCCAATTTTGATTACCAAACGCATGCCTAGGCCCCTTTATGGGCTTACCCTGCCGACAGAGGTTCCTGAGACCCAACCGTCAAGAATGTGGGCATCGCAATATGAATACGCCAGAGCGACTACAATTGGCAAGGGTTGTTTAACCCTCCGGGCGTAGTCTCATGCTCTCGGGAAACTCGATGAATGACTCGTTTCAGTTGCGCAATTTGCAGAAATCAGCCTTTAGACTACGTCCGCGACCGTTCCTTCCATGCGGTGGAAGTAAGCCAAGCCGCCGCCGAGAAGGAGCAGGACCATTCCCGTCGACGCCGCAAGCAGGATGTTGGGGGGCTGGCCATGACCGGTCAAAGCCCAGCGGAAACCCTCGATGACACCTGCCATGGGATTGAGGCCGTATAGCCAGCGCCACCGCTCCGGGACTAAGCTGCTCGGATATGCCACGGGGGAAGCAAACAGCCAAAACTGCACGAGGAACGGGACGACGTAACGCACGTCGCGGTAGAGGGCGTTCAGTGCCGACAGCCAAAGGCCTACGCCCAACGCGGTGAAGATGGCCAGCAGGAGAAAGCAAGGCAAAAGCAACATCGCGGGATGGGGCACGATGCGGTAATAAGCCATAAGGCCGAGGAGGACCAAAAAGGCGATGGCAAAATCGAGGAGACCGAAGACCACAGCCGACATAGGAAGCACGAGCCGGGGAAAGTACACTTTGGTGATGATGTGCTGCTCATCGACTACCACGTTTGTGGCGTTCTGCAAAGCGCCGGCAAAATACGTCCAGGGAAGCAGCGCGCTGTAATAAAAGATCGGATAGGGCAGCCCGTACGAAGGCATTTTGGCCAATTTCCCGAAGAAAAGGCTAAAAACCACCATCGTCATGAAGGGCTGAATTACTGCCCAGCCTGCCCCGATGGCGGTTTGTTTGTAGCGTACCTTGATGTCGCGCCAGACAAAGAAGTAGAGCAGTTCGCGCGCGGCCCAAAGCTCCCTCAGATCGATGTCCAACCCCCCGCGCGGCGGAGCGATGCGCAAGGTTGGAAGCTCAACGGGCATGGATGATTCGGGGGTCATGGGATTTTGCAGGCCTCTTGCGGCTGTTTCATTTGCTTGCTGTCTTCGCGCTCGAATTAAGGACAGGCGCACCGGTCACAGAGCTAGCGATCGCCAACGCTCTTTGATTGTTCTTCACCAGTTCTGCGTGCTCCCTGACCGAACCTGCTAAGGCTATCACGAAAAAAGGCTACCCGCTTGGATGATCCGGGCCGTTCCGGAGTCCTCATAGGGTTGTGCCGGCGTGATATTATGTCGCGTTTCCCATACGGCAAGTGGTGTCGATAACATCGGTGAGGAGGCTTGTATGCTTTCCGTCGCACTTGCGTTTTTCGCGTTGCTTCCCTCGTTGGAAAGCCCACCCGCAGTTCAGAATCCGGGCTTCGAATCTGCGCCGGTTCTTACGGGATGGGAGGTGAAGACTCGACTCCGGCAAGAGCATGGGCGTATGCCCACGCTCACCGTAGATCGGAACGATGCGAAGGAAGGCAATCAATACCTGTTTATAGAAGCACCGGATCCGGCGGACGCCTACGTAAGGCAGAGGATTTTCCTCCCGGTCGGCTCTTTGTGGCGCGTGCGCGTATGGGTCAAGACGGAGAACCTTGCAGCGGCCGGGGAGGGCGAGGCAGAGGGTGTAATCGGTATCGAGACACCGGGCGCGGAAATTGCTTCGAGTGTGGGACGCTCAGGCACAACCCCCTGGCACGACGAGGAAGTGATTTTCCGTGTTCCCTCTCCGGGTTACATTGATTTGACGCTGGTGGGAACGCGCCGTGGCACGGGGAAAGCCTGGTTTGACGATGTCAGGTTGGAAGCTCTGCCTTCCGACGCGCGCGAGGACATTCGCATCTCTGCCGAGCACACCACCGAGCGGCCGATCGATGCCAAGCAGCAAGGGCAGTTCATTGAGCTGCTCTGCAACCTGATTCCCTCCATCGTCGCGCAGCAAGTGGTCTCAACGAGCTTCGAGGATGCGCCGCCTTGCCAGGTTGCCTATAAGAAGGAGGTCGATGAGCCTCACCGCCCCTGGTACCCGGAGGGCGCGGTTGAAGTCGCGCAATACTCCTTCGACACCGCGAATCCCTTCAGCGGCGCACGCTCGCAGAAAATCGTGTTGCCCGTGGCGCATGCCCACGCCGGGATCTCGCAAGACGGCTTCTACCTCAAGCAGGGAGTCTCCTACAAGTTGCGCCTGCACATGCGCGGTGAGGGAAACGCTCCCGTTTGGGCTTCGCTGCACGGTGGCGGCCGGGTGATCGCGGGCCCGGTTCCGCTGGGCCGCGCCAGTGAAAATTGGGCAGCCGCTGAAGGCGAATTGCGCGCCGACCGCACCACGGACAATGCCACCCTGACCATCGACTTTGAGGGGCCGGGTTCTTTGTGGCTCGACCGCGTGGACCTGATTGGCTCCGACGCGGTTCTGGGAATCTGGCGGCCGGACGTGGTGGCCGCGCTCAAGGCCATGCATCCGGGAATCATTCGCTTCGGCGGCAGCACTACGGAACAATACGAATGGGACCGCGCCATTGGGTCCTGGGATGACCGGCTGACCTTCACCACCGTCTGGGGTGGATGGGAGGAGAACTTTGTCGGCCTCGATGAGTTCGCGCGGCTATGCGAGTACATCGGAGCGGAGCCGCTCATCTGTGTGCGCTGGACCGGCAAGAAGCCTGAGGACGCTGCGGCGGAAGTGGAATACGCCAACGGCAGCACGGAGACACGCTGGGGCGCCCTGCGCGCCAAGAACGGCCACCCCGCGCCCTACCATGTAAAGTACTGGCAGATCGGCAACGAGGTTGACGTCTCGGACTACGGCCATTCCGTGCGCGCCTTCGCTGCGGCCATGAAAAAGGCCGACCCCAGCATCAAACTCATGTCCTCCTTCCCCACCAAGGATCTGCTCGACTCCGCAGGGACTATTTTCGACTATCTCTGTCCCCACCATTATGAGATCAACAACCTCATCGGCGAAGACCGCAGTTTCAGGGAGCTCCGGGAGTGGATCGCGGCCAACGGGGGCGGCAAAGATATTCGCGTCGGGGTGACCGAGTGGAACACCACGGCGGGAGATTTCGGCCCGACGCGGGGCATGCTCCAAACGCTCGGCAACGCGCTGAGCGTTGCGCGCTACCTCAACCTGCTTCAGCGCCACGCCGATCTGGTGGAAATCGCCAACCGCTCTAACTTCGCGGACAGTTTCGGCTCGGGCTTCGTTCTCACCGGCCCGGGTTGGATTTACGAGTCACCTGCCTATTACGCGCAGGAAATGTATGCGCGCGCCGCGGGCGCCTACCCCCTGCGAATCGAACGCTCCTCCAAACTCGCCTGGCACCTGCAAGAACCGGACCTGAGCGCGAGTGTCAGCGCGGACGGAGGGAAGCTGCGGATCTATGCCGTCAACTCGACGCTCGATCCACTCCGACGGCACTTCCAGCTGGACGGCTTCAAGGCGGGGGTAGTGGGCGGCGTCATTCTGACCCTCGAAGATCACGTGCACGCTGGGACCTCCGAGGTAATGAACAGCCGCGATAATCCTCAACGGATTTCACTCCATTCGCGGCCGGCGGAACTCCGCGGGACACAGTTCGAGTTCACGTTCAGTCCGCTCACGATCACTTTGCTCGAATTGGACCTGAAGCCATAGGAAATTGAAACGGACGGTTGGGGTGAGTGCTCAGGGGTTATGGCACAGCCTATGATCTCGCGCTTTAACCTTCTATCCGGCGGGTGGCAGACATCCGAAGCACGAGTTCTGTCTCAAGCATCAGTTCTCGACAAGCGCGCTGAGCCTCTTGCCAGGTTGCGCGCGTAAAAACTGGGCTGGTAATGAAGTTCCTTAATGGCCGCTGGAGCGCGACGCCGGGGTCAGACCAGCTTCCTCCCCATGGTCCGGAGCGGCGCGTCCGCGAGCTCGGGGAAGAAGCTGGAGCCTACAAGAGTAGCTAAAAGAGGGTCTTTCGATAACCGCGGGGAGGAAGATTTGGGGACTTTCGGTCGGGAATTTTGTCTGACCACTCTATCGGTTTCTATGAATTTTAGTAAGTAGCTGTATTTTCAGTATGTTCTCAGCTTCGTTTTACAAGAACTCCCCTTGCCAGCCCTTTATTTTCAATATGTTCTCAGCTTCGGATGTTTCGTCCATTTGGCTCGCTTGACGGACGTAAAGTCGTCATGAAATTCGTCACCCGAGGGCATCGCTCCGGGGTTCTTGCTCTAGCCGCCACGTTGCCCGGGGGAGGGCTCGCGCCACTCATCGGCGGCCTCCTCGGGCAGATCGCATCAAGTCCCTCGAGGCTGTTACGCGACCTCGCCGGCACCTCCGCTCCCTGGGCCGACTCGCCTAATCCACTATGAGTCTAGCCTTTCGCCGGGGCCATGTCAAGGGGAATATTGCACGATACTCTCTGGGATACCCGGCGATTCCCGAAAGGCCCTGGACCGCGGTTGCCGGTAAAAGGGCGAGGTCGGGCAGCCCCCGGCTCCTTCTTTATTTCACAAACCGGATCAGGCCAAACGACCACGGGGAGTGAAACGAGTGGGTGTCGTTGTGCACCGGGCTCCAGGAAAGGAAGCGCCGTTGGGTATCGTCGCCCTTGCCGTCGGCGCGAAAGAAGTTGAGCCGCCAGGCGGTATTGGCCTCCAGCGGCTTCGTTCCAATCAAAGCGGCCACGGGGATGCGCAATTCGCAGGTCCACACATGGTTCTTCGCGTCGATGTGCGTCGCGTGCTCGAAGCCGGAATCCCACTGGGCATTGCCGAAGGGCTTCTTGTCGAGGTCGATTTCGAGATCGATCCAAAGGTTGTTGGGCGCCACTTCGAACTCGTAATAGTGCCTCATGCGTTCGGGTTGAGGATTCAGGAAAACTTCCACCACGTCGCGGTCCCAGAGCGTCCAGAAATCCTTGCTGGGATCCTGGCCCTCGAACAAATTCAAGGTGGTGTATTTGCAGCGAAAGGCGAAGTAAACGTAAGCCGGCGTCCAGAGCGAAGCGATCTCGGTGGCGGCTTGCGGGAATTTGACGCGGTTAAAAGCGTCACGTTCAACCTCGACCCAGGAGGCGACGCGCCATGCGGGCTTCGCGAGATTGCCGTCAGGGACAAAATCCTGGGTCGTAACCCTGGAAATGAACTGAGAGTTGCTGATATAAGATTGGGGTTGCGAACCAGGAACTTGCGCTGCTTCCGCCATCAGACTACCTCCCGACACAATGATGAGGACCACAAGACCGGCAAACTGTTTTCGGCAGGACATCGACAACCTCCTCGGAGGCACGCACATTAAACCGCACATTATGGCGGACGGTGCAACAATTCACAACGGGATTCACAGGACATTCGTGGGTTCGTTTGAGTTGCCGTGAAATCCGCAGTATCCTCTATCCCCGATTTCATGGAAGTAGGGCAACTGCCATCCGTGGGCATGATGCCAATCGGAAAAGGTGGCAGGGTGACCGCTGTGCAAAGCCAGCAGTTCCGTCGCGTTTTGCTGTTCGCTGGGGCTCTAGTCCTGCTCCTAGTAGCAGGCGAGATCATCCGGCTGGCTTGGTTACTGCACCGGCCCGTGCATACACGGGATGGTTTTGAAGAACCCAAGCTAAGTTCGATCTGGACGGCGGAAAGAATGGTTCCGGGGGCTTTTTCGACCCAGAGTGAGATCGTGCGCAGCGGCCATAGCGCGGCGCAAATTACGCTCCGGGCGAACGACCGATTTGAGGCGGCAAGCGACGACGGCGCCGCCACTGAGCGCGATGAACTGACGGAAGCTCCGCGGTTCTGGTCTCAGTCGGGAAGGACCTACGATTACAAGTTCAGCCTTTACCTCCCGAGGGACTTTCCGATTGTCGATGTGCGGCTTGTCATCGCCCAGTGGAAGCAGGTTTGCGAGTGGGGAAGCTGCCGCCCGGATAACCCGGTTCTGGCGATTCGGTATGAGGGAGGGATCCTCTTCGTAACGCGCAAGAATGATGCCGGCCAGGTGACGATGTACAGATCCCAAGGCGAGATGCGCGGACGATGGCTGGACTTTCGCTTTGTGACCCGGTTTTCGCAGAGAGATGACGGCGCGATCAACGGATGGATGAACGGGCAGCAGATTGTTCAATACCG
>Ga0326727_10026799_pt1 | contig 10647 bp, 9 predicted proteins | sample MB2enrmetagenome_FD_207643 | JGI IMG/M metagenome (GOLD analysis project Ga0326727, IMG submission 207643) | Lab enriched peat soil microbial communities from McLean, Ithaca, NY, United States - MB29MY | ecosystem: Environmental > Terrestrial > Soil > Wetlands > Peat | place: USA: New York... | reverse complement strand
GCGTTCCGGCTGTTCGAACTGCACCCGACTGACGTCAGCGCAGCCTCGGCTGTGCTCGACCTCATCCCGCAGAACGATGAACAGGACATCGTGTTGCACTCGCTTTCCTATGGCCTCGAATGCAATACCAGGTCTGAGGAAGACGGTCATGCGCTGGCTGTCCTGGGTGCGGGCTTGCCGCGCGATCTGGCGAGAGCCATCATGTTGGTTCCAGACAAGATGTCGGCCTACGTCTCCTATGCGTACGCCTCGGCGCCGGACCCGAACAGCGACTACGCACTCCAGATGGAGACGGTCTGTCGAGCCAAGCACCGAGAATTCGTGAAGGCGGTGGACGAACTTTCGCCTGACGCCAGGAATGGCTTTCTGCGAAATATCCTTAATCCTAACGGATGTCATGCGCTTCGCCTTCCTGAACGGTAGCCAAACACGCCACGCGGGATAAGCCGGCCTCGATTGCTTCGGTGCCGGAAGAACGTCTCCACGGCGCCGGGCTGCCGCGTGCGGGTCGACCTGGATGCCGCCCGATCCCCCTGCGCTCGTAAACTTTTCCATTTCAGGATAAACGGGCCGCAAAATCGACCGCGATTGGGGATATACTGTCATTGGCCATTTGTTTTCCATCTATAGGAGGTCACTGGCATATGTCGGTTTCGAGAAGATCGTTCTTCGCCAGCGCGGGAGCGCTTGCTACCGCCCAAGGGTTGGTCTTGAGGGCGCAGGAGGCGCAGCGGAAGGTACCAGTGGATCCGGGGGCGACGCCCCAGGACCCGCGTATGGGCGTGGGCAACGCCGAAAAGCTGTTCAAGTATTCGCAGAAGCGCGCCAAGGTGTCCCTGGTGAAGGGCGAAAACCGGCGCAAGAACATTTACGACGCGCTGGTGGCCATCGACGACCAGATCCGGCCCGGTCTCAAGGCCCGGAAGTACGTGCTCATCAAGCCCAACGGCCTGGACCCGTCGCGGTCGCTGATTTCGACCACCGGCGACACCATTCACGGAATCCTCGACTACCTGGCGCCCCGCTTCAAGGGTCCCATCGTGGTCGCCGAATGCGGCGGCACCAAGGCCAAGCAGGCGGCGAGCGAACTGGGCTGGCAGAAAATCTTCGACGAGCACAAGCCGCTACAAGCCACGCTGGAAGTCCCCAACGAGGATGAGAACAAGTACGAGCTGCTGTACGGAATCGATTACGACATGCACCCGGTGCCCATCCGCCTGGGCGCGCGGTTCTGCGATCCCGATGCTTTCCTGATTTCCTCGGCGGTGATGAAGACGCACAACATGGTGGTGGCCACCATGACGATCAAGAATGTGGTTCTGGGCGCGCCGCTGTCGCCGCCTCCGGGAGAAAAGCGGCCCTGGGGCGACAGCGAGAAGCGCAAATTCCACGTGGGCATCCGGGCGGGCAACTTCAACATGTACCTGGCCGTGCAGAAAATGATTCCGAACTGGGGACTGGGGATCGTGGACGGGTACGAGGGCATGGAAGGCAACGGCCCGGTTTCGGGCACCCCGGTGGAGCATCGCATCGCACTGGCCTCGACGGATTTCCTGGCGGCGGACCGCGTGGGCCTGGCGTGCATGGGAATCGACGCCGGTTGGCCGGGATATCTCAACTATTCCTGGCAGGCCGGTCTTGGCCAATACGATCTGGCCAAGATCGACGTGGTCGGCCAGAAGATCGCCGACGTGCAGAAAAAGTACCGGCTGCACGCCGACGTGGACCGGATGCTGGAGTGGCGCGGCCCGATGCTGGACCTGCCGCCGAACCTGGGCCGCAACCGCCGCCCGCAGGAAGAGGATCTCTCGGTTTACGCCTGATGCGGTGGGCCGGATCGGCGCCAGTGAGTTGTGCAATTCGGGGACTGCCATGAATTTCCGGCGCGGGCTGCCGGGGATTCGCGGCCAGTCCCCGCTTTGCTTTGCGCCAAGCGTGCTAGTGTAGTTGGTCCCGGGCGATCCGTTCCCGGGTGAACGAGTTTTCAAAGGAGTGCATGTCAACGATGAGAACATCATCCAAGCTAGTCTGTTCGCTCTTGGCCGTCGCGCTGCTCAGCGTCCTGGCGGTAGCGCAACAGCCGGGTCAAGCGCCAGGCGCCGCGAAACCCAAACTCTATAACACGGCCAAGCAGAAGCTTCTGGAAGGAAAACAGATCTTCAGCTTCACGCAATCGACCATGGATATCAACGGCTACTGCGAGGCGGCCAAGCATTACGATTACACGTGGTTCGAAATGCAGCACAGCACCCTGGAATTCAGAGACATAGAGGCGATGATCGCGGCCTGCCCGCACGTTGCCGCGATTCCCATGATCCGGCTGCCGGACGCGCAGGAATGGCATATCCAACATGCCACCGATATCGGCGTGCTGGGCGTCATCGTTCCCACGGTGGACGATGTGGACCGGGCGCGGGAAGCCGCTAAGTGGTCGCGCTATCCACCTATCGCTAGGCGAAGCACCGGCCAGGGACAGGCGCGCGCTCTGTGGGGCATTAACGGGATCGATTACGCCAAGACGATCAACGACAACATGCTGGTGGTCATCATGATCGAAACGCCCACCGGCGTGGCCAATGCCTATGACATCGCCTCGGTGCCCGGCGTGGATGTGGTGATCATTGGCAACAACGACCTGAGCGTGTTCTCGGGATACCCGCAGACCGATCCGCGGTACTGGCAGTTAGTCACCAAGATTCACGACGAGACGCTGCGGGCCGGAAAGATCTTCGGCCAGGCCAACGCCAAGTATGCAACGGGACCTCTCAGCGAGGATGCCAAGTTCTTCCAGAACGGCCCGTCGTTGGATGGCTGGAAGCCGCCGGCCAGCGCCGGAAGGGGTGGCGTCAGCCCCAGTGCACCGCCGCCCGGAGAACGCTAGGACCTGGATGGATTCGGGTGCTCAATCGCCTTGGGGCGCGATGCGTGCCGCCTTCTCGCCGCGCCGCGAAACGGCGAAGCACCCGATGTATACTAATTGGGATCCGGGAGTCCCAAATAGGGATTCCCGGTAATATTTCGTAGTTTCTTGCCTGGAGATCCAAATGTCTACTCGCCGCAATTTCCTGGTGGGCGCGGTGGGACTGCCTGCGATGGCGTCCGCGGCCCGCTCGACCGCTCCCGAACCGCTGCCGGCCGGTGCCCCCGCATCCGGTCCCGCTTTCCAATACAAGACGCTTGGCAAGACCGGGCTGAAAGTGACAACCGTCGGTTTCGGTTGCATGATCACCTCGGATGGCAGCGTCGTCGAACGCGCCGCCGACCTGGGCATCACCTATTTCGATACCGCGCGGGGTTACCAGCAGGGCAACAACGAGCGGATGGTGGGAGCGGCGCTCAAGAAGAAGCGCAAGGACATCGTTCTCTCCAGCAAGACCATGGCCAAGACCAAAGAGGATGCTCTCGCTCACATCGATACCAGCCTCAAGGAACTCGGCACCGATCACCTCGACATCTGGTATTTGCACAACAAGACGAGCCCCGCGGACATCAAGGACGAGCTGATCGAAGCCCAGCAGATCGCCAAGAAGGCCGGCAAGATCCGCTTCGCCGGCGTCAGCACGCACAGCGGCCAGGTGGAGCTGATCCCGTTCCTGGCCAAGCACCCGCAGGTGGACGTCATCCTCACGGCCTACAATTTCACGCTGGAGCCGGCCATCGCCAAGGCCATCGAGCAGGCGTCCAAGGCGGGCAAGGGCGTGGTGGGCATGAAAGTGATGGCCGGAGGTTTCGGCCGGTTGAAACCCGACGATCCGAACTACGCGAAACTCAAGCGGGATGGCGCCTTGCTGGCCGCCCTCAAGTGGGTGTTGCGCGATCCTAACATCGACACCACCATCCCCAGCATGACCGACAACGAGCAGTTGGATGAGAACCTGAAGGCCATGGCCCAACCGTTCGGTCCCACCGAAGAGAAGCTGCTTGCCCAGCGGCTGGAACGGATCGCGCCCCTCTATTGCCGCACCTGCGGGCGCTGCGATGGGATGTGCCGCCAGGGCCTGCCGATCGCCGACGTGCTGCGCATCCTCACTTACGCGGACGGATACGGCCAGTTCGCGCTCGGCCGGGAACGCTTCCTGGAACTCGGGCCGGAACATGCCAGCGCGCGATGCGGCTCGTGCTCCGGATGCACCGTGGAATGCCCGCACGGCGTGAGAGTCAGGGAACGGGTTGCCCGCGCCCAGGAGTTGTTCGCATGTTGAGAACGATTGGCTGCATGGCGCTGGCTCTGGCGGCCGGCGGCGTGCTGGCGGCTGCCGATCAGCCGCCCACTCTGGCGTGCAACCTCGTTCCGGGCTGGTCGCAGACCGGCCCGGAACGTACCTACGTGTCGCAGAACCTGTTCGAGTACATGGACGGCAACGCGGAAGGCTACCTGGTGTACGGCTTTCTGGAAATGCGGGGCATAACGTGCAAGAAGGGGGAAGTCACGTTCGTGATCGACCTCTCCGATTTCGGGGGCCCGGATTCCGCGTATGGCATGTTCACCTCCGACGTGGATGGGCGGCTGCCGACCCAGAAGATCGGGATGAACGGCCAGATCGTTCCGCGACGCGCCTTCTTTGCCAAGGGCCGGTATTTCCTGGAGATCGCCGCCAACCCCGAAGGCGATCACACCGCCGCGTTGACGGAATGGACGGCGGCGATGGAAAAGATAATCCCTGGGAGCACGACATTGCCACCGGCGATGGCTTGGTTCCCGGTGGAGCAGCGGCAGAGCTTGCGTCTGGTGCCTGAGAGCGTGCTGGGCATGCGCGTGTTGAAGCGCGGGTATGCGGCGCAATACGATTTCGGCAAGGCTTTCGTGGTGTTGGAAGCGACGCCGCAATCGGCCGCCGCCGTCATGGATCAACTCCGCAAGCGGTTTGCCCAGGCGTCTCCGACGACCCCGGCGTCCGTCGCCGACGAAGCTTTTCAGTATACCGACAAGTACCTTGGTCGGCTGTGCGTGTTCCGCAAGGGCAAGTATATCGGCGGGTACGCCATCTCCAAGGATGGTGTGGATCCGGTGGCCCTCAGCATTGCCCTCGCCGCGAAAGTGCCGGCGGCGGACTGACAGACTTACGCTCTTCGGGCGGCAACTCCGCGGCTGCGGCCGCGGTCACTTGGTCAGCAGCATCGATCTTGTCCTCGTCCCTGGGAACAGCAACCCCCGGCTGTAGGCGCCGTTCAACGTGTTGGGACTATCCGCTGTCAGCTCTGCCGCGTAGTTGACCCGGCCTCTGGCGGAGAAAAGCAGATACACCTTGTTGCCGGCCACCACGCCCATGATGTTCCAGCCGTCGCCCCGGCCTACAATGTCCCGAGAGCCTTCCGCCTGGTTCAGGATCACCTTGCCCCAGGCCTTTGCGGTCCAGGTGCCGTTCACGTTGATTTCGGGAGCACCCTGCTTGGAGTCCAGCCAGATCTTCCCTTCCCGATCGACCCTTTGACCGTATAGCGGCATCGCCAGCACCGCCGCGAACAGGCAAAAGACCGCCATCAATTTCTTCATGTGTCGTCTCCTCGATTTGGAATACTACTTGTCTATGTTCACCTTCACGGGTTCGGCTGTCTGGTTGACGACTGCCACTTTGCCGTCCACGAACCGCAGTTCCGCGGGGAAACCGGTGGATGCGCTGAGCACTTTCCCGAAGCTTCCCGAAGCCCCGGTCTCCTGCCGTGGAAACCAGATCTCCACCGGCTTGCCGCCATCCTCGCTGGTGGTCGCGCGCATCGGCGTGCCCACCACGGCGAATGCCTGGGCTTTGGTCATTCCCAGAATGACGGTGTGGGCGGCAATCGCCTTCCGGATCTCCGGCGCCCAGTCCGGGTGATCTTCCTGGATGGGCTTCGGCGAAAGGATCAGGTCGAAGGCTCTCTTGAAGTCCTCGCGTGTCTGGATATTGACGAAACGAACCCAAACCTCGACGTCCTTGGGCTTCATCCCTTCGGCCCACAACTCCACCACGCCGTTGCCCTTGAAGTAAAGCTTGCCGTACCGGATCACGTCGTTCGGTCCGAATCCCCAGAAGATCGTGTCCACGCCGGACCGCCGTTTCGTGGCCGCGATCCGCTGCTGCGTCTGCACAGCCTGCAGGTTTTTGTCCCAATCCACGCCCGTGGGCGATACCTCGGTCAGCACTTCCGCGCCGACGCCCCAGCCCCCTGAGGTGTACCGGCAGGGCAAGTTATTGCGCAGGTAAAGCTCGCCTTTAGTCATCTCCTTGATGACCGCGCGATCGTTGGAACTCAACTCGGCTACGGCGGCCCACACCAGCACGGCCCCGATAAACGATGCACGGAAGACTTGCTTCATGAGAATCCCCCTTGTGACCCAAGTTATCCCAAGGGATCTCAGGCGACGCCGGAAAGGCTTCCGGCGGCTGCAACCTCGTTTATGTCACACAGGCGTTCCGGTTGTCAATCGAACGCGCCAGCAGGAATGCGGCGGCTCGCATGCGCGCGAGGTGCACGCCCGCGAGGCTCGAATCCACCGCCCGACGCAGAGAGGAGAAGCTGCGCAGATCCTCTTCGGCGGGGCCATCCAGACCGGCGTATCCGAAAACGGCAGCGGCACAGATCTGTGCTGCCGCGGAGGCGGCAGCGGCGGATTCGGCGACGCTCAGGTCCTGGAAAAAGCCCAGTGTGCGGGCCCCGGCCGCGCGTAGCGACCGCACGTCCGCGGCCAAAGCGCGGGCGGCCAGCAGGCGGCATAACGCGTCGGCCAGAGGGAACGCGACGCCTTGGCTGACATCGGTCAGCAGGCGGGCCCGACGCAGGAATTCCACGGTCCAGCCCAGGAGCGCCATGCCGTTGCCGAGCGTCCCCGGCGGCCCGGCATCCTCGCTCCACCGGGCGATCCGGGAATGGAAATCCGGTGCGGCCAGCGACGCGGCGAGTTGCCTGCGCTGTAGCGACTCCGCTCCTAAGTACACGGCTTCCACCTGCACGTCCATCAACCAGCCCAATACCTTCGGCGTGGCTGTGTACCGCGCCAGGTGTTGCGCCGCGTGGGCCGTGGCGAACAGCCGGGCGGCTGCGCCGGCGACGGAGGCTTCGGCGTCCAGTTGGTCCGAGAGGCGCGCGGCCTCGATACCTAGTGAAGCCGCCGCCTCCGCGTCCGCCCACGCATCCACGAGGCGCAGCGCCGCAGCCAGGTCCGGCAAGCCCTCGGCGGAAACCGCGTCCACCGTGGCCAGAAGCTTGCCGGCTGTCATGAGCGCCACCACCGGGCGGCAGCGCCGCAGCGCCGGGTCGAGCGCCTGGCGGTAGCCGATCCGCGGCGCCAGGAGACCGTCCTCCACGGTGTAGCCGCCCAGGATGCGGGAAGCCGGCACGCGCAGCCGGAATTCCGGGGATGTCACCGAAGAGAGCCGGTGGCCGAGGACGCGGACGGGCAGGCCGCAGTCGAACAAACCCTCATCGCCGGGCTCGGCCACGACCACGCAGCCGCCCGCGAGGCGCCGATCGCCCGAATCCACTGCTAGCAAAACGAAGCCCGCGAACTCCATGTGGCTGATGAAGCGGCCGCGCTTTTCGACGTCCAGCACGGGCGCGGCGCCCGGTGGTGCGTCTGCCAAGCGGGCGCGGCCGGTCAAGGTCAGCGAGTCCACGCCGGCGCCAGGCGGAGGCTCGGTCAGGCACAGCGCAGCATGAGGGTAGCGGCCGCGGTCGAGATACCGGGCCTGCTGTTCCGGGGTCCCGAAATCGCGAACGACCGAGTGGGCCAGGAAAGCCGACAGCAGACAGGTGGCCACGCCGCCATCGGCGACTGCCAGTTCCGCGGCGGCCAGCCCCAAGGACAGGGCCGTGGACTGGGCCCGGTCTATCATGGCGATCAGGCCGGACCGGGTCAGAGCGCTCAGGACCGCGGGTCTGTCCGCCTCGGAGGCCGCCAGTTCACCGGCAACGCGGCGGGCGGTTTGCCGGATCTCGCACAGGCCGGGTTCGGCGGCGAGGCCCCACATCGCGCGGCGGGCGTCAGCGCACCAGGCGGCATCCATCTTCTTCCCGGCTCCCGGCCAGCGGAATCTGGGTCTCGGCCAGGTAGGCACGCGGGTCCAGCATGTGCTGCGTGCGCCGCAGAATGCGCAACATTCGGCCCACCTGCCGGATCTCCACCTCGGCCATCCACTTCCACCACTTCTTGCGCCCCGCGGCGTTCAGCACGGTCCGCTTCCAGGTTTCACAGTACAGTTCGAAGAAACGCTCCACCGGCAGCCGCGGTTTCCACAGGAGGTGGTGCAGGTCGTAGTGGTTCCAGTCGAAGACCTCCAACTTCTCGCGGCTCTGCTCGAAAAATTCGGTGCCGGGCAGGGGGGTCAGGATGGTGAATCCCACGCGGTACAACTGGTGGGCGTCCAGGAAATCCCACAAGAGGCGGAAATCCTCTTCGGTGTAGTCCGGATCGACGATGAAATTGCCGGTCACGCCGAAACCCAGTTCGCGCGCGACGCGCACCGCCTCCACAGTGCGGGCGATATCGGCGCCCTTTTGCAGGGAGCGCAGTCCTTCGCTGGTGGGGGATTCGAAGCCCAGGAAAATGTCGAAGTTGCGCGCCAGCGGACGCCACTCGCGCAGCAGTTCGGCGTTCTGGCCGACCAGGTCCATGCGCGACTGCACCAGCATCCAGCGTTTACGCTCGCGCGAGGCCGTGAGCGCGGAGGCCAGTTCGCGGCTGCGTTCGCGGTCCGCCCAGAAGAGGTCGTCGACGATGAAAACGTGCGAACCGGCGGCTTCGAAATCCGCGCGCACGTTGCCCGGCGAATGGCAGCGATAGCTTCCGCCGTAGAACTGCCAGACGGAGCAGAACTTGCACCGGTGGGGGCAGCCGCGGGCGGTCTCGATGGTCCACACGGGCATGTAGTTGAGGCAGCAGTAGTGCCGCTGGTAAGGCCGAATCAGCTCGCGGTTGGGAATCCGCACTTGGGCCAGATCGAGCCACGGGGCCACCTGGCCGGTGGGCTGAAATGCGCCGCCAGCCCCCGGCAGCAGCAGGGAAGGCACGCCGGCCAATGGATCGCCGCGTTCCACCGCCGCGCACAGGGCAGCCATGGTGTTCTCGCCTTCGCCCACGCAGATGGCGTCCACCCATTGGCAACGCTCCAGAGCTTGCGGATAGGACCCCGCGGCGTGGCCTCCCACCGCCACGGTCACGGAAGGGTCGTGTTCCTTGACGGCGCGGGCCAGTTGCATGGTGGCCGGAACGTCCAGGATATGCAGGCAGGCGATCCCCACGACCCGGGGAGCGTGGGCGCGCAGGAGACGATTGAGTGGCCGGTGCTCGAAACGCAGGTCGACGATGCGAACCTGGTGACCGGCGGCGATCAGCGCCGAAGCGACGTATTGCAAGCCCAGCGGCTCGGTTTGGAAGAACGGCGCCAGCCCGAACTGGATCGCGGTTGGCCGGGGCTTGACTAGCAGGACTCGCATAGGCGGAGCGTTCTTCCGGGCGTCACGAGCCCGCCGATTGTCAGCCAGTATCGTAACTGCTGGCGGGACGGCGGTCAATCGACAAGGGTCGTTGCGCTACAATGACACTTCGTCTAATTGAAGCAGGGCCGATGCCGGCTGGGGCGTCCTCATGTTCCGCGCCGCGATCTTTCTTCTCTTGTTATCGCTGACCCAGGCCGTGTTGCTGTTGCTGTACCCGCTCACGCTGCAGAGTTTCCTGCTGGTGGGAAGCCTCTACACCACCGGAAGCGTGCTCAGCCTGTATCTGCTGTTCCATCCGCGAAACCGATGGCTGGTGGATAACCGTTCGCAGGTGGCCTGTAACGGCCGGCCGTTGGTGGCGCTCACCTTCGACGACGGTCCCGACCCGGCCACCACTCCTCAGGTGCTCGACGTGCTCCAGGAAAGGCAAGTCCGCGCCACCTTTTTCGTCGTGGGAAAACGCGCCGAGCAACATCCCGAGCTGGTGCGCCGCGCTCTGGCCGAAGGCCACCTGGTGGAGAACCACACCTGGAGCCATCCGCCGTTGTTTTGTTTCCTGACGCCCGGCCGGCTGCGCGACGAGATCGAGAAATGCACCGAAACCCTGTGTAGAATCGGCGGGCGGAGACCACGCTACTTCCGCTCTCCGGTGGGATTGCGGCACGCGCTCCTGCGGCCGTATCTGCGGCGGGCGGGCCTGGAGTTCATCTCCTGGCGAATTTGGAGCCGCGATACGCGTAACGTGAATTCCGGCGCCTTGACAGCCCGTATTCTGAGCGAAGTCATGCCTGGCGACATCGTGCTTCTGCACGACCGCCGGGCGGGTGGAGTGGACGTCCTGCTGGGCGTGCTGCCGCGAGTTATCGACGAACTCCGCGCGCGCGGATTCGACTTTGTCCGGGTTGACTCAGGGGAACCTTCCAGCGCGCTCCCATAAGATCGGCAAAATGAAGGTCTGCGCACTCATACCCGCATATAACGAAGCTCCCCGGATTGGCGCCGTTGCCCGGGGCGCCGCCCGGTACGTCGCCGAAGTGGTGGTGATCGACGACGGTTCGACCGACGGCACCTACGAACAGGCTGCCAGCGCCGGTGTCACCTGCCTGCGCATGACCCGCAACCGGGGAAAGGCGGCCGCCCTGCGAGCCGGCCTGGAATACGCGCAGTCCCGCGACTTCACCCACGTGCTGACGCTGGACGGCGACGGCCAGCACCTGCCCGAGGACATTC
>Ga0326727_10026798_pt1 | contig 10648 bp, 9 predicted proteins | sample MB2enrmetagenome_FD_207643 | JGI IMG/M metagenome (GOLD analysis project Ga0326727, IMG submission 207643) | Lab enriched peat soil microbial communities from McLean, Ithaca, NY, United States - MB29MY | ecosystem: Environmental > Terrestrial > Soil > Wetlands > Peat | place: USA: New York... | reverse complement strand
GCGCTTCCTCACGATCCTGCCGGCCTTGGCCATTGCGGGCTCCCTGGCCGCAAAAAAACGCATCCCCGTGAGCTCCGCCACATTCCCCACGGCGAGCCCCCTCTTCGTCGCCATGCTCGCGGCGGTGGTGCTCGTGGTGGGAGCCCTGACCTTCTTCCCCGCCCTTGTGCTGGGGCCGATTCTCGAACACCTCATGCTTGCTGCGGGCCGGACCTTTTAGGAGCGCACCCATGGAAGAAAAGAAGATCACCCTGTGGCAGCCCGGACTGATCAAATCGGCCGTTGCCGGCTCTTTCCGCAGGCTCGACCCGCGCCTCCTGTGGCGAAGCCCCGTCATGTTTGTGGTGGAGATCGTCTCCGTGGTCACCACGGTCATCTCCATAGAGAACCTCGTGGGGAGCGGCCCCTTTTGGTTCAACATGCAGATAAGCATCTGGCTCTGGTTCACGGTGCTCTTTGCCAATTTTGCGGAGGCCCTCGCCGAAGGCCGGGGCAAGGCCCAGGCGGAGACCCTGCGCAGGGCACAGAGCGAGGCATATGCCCGGAGGATCGGGCCGGACGGCCAGGTCGAGCGGGTCACCGCCCTGTCGCTCCGAAAGGGCGACGCCGTGATGATAGAGGACGGAGACCCGGTGCCGGGGGACGGGGAGATCGTCGAGGGCGTCGCCCTCGTGGATGAATCGGCGGTCACGGGCGAGTCTGCCCCGGTCATACGGGAGGCCAAGGGAGACCGGAGCGCGGTCACGGGCGGTACCCGCATCCTCTCGGGCCACGTCAAGGTGGTCATCACCGCCGATCCGGGCGACACCTTTCTCGACCATATGATCTCCATGGTCGAAAGCGCGAAGCGACAGAAGACGCCCAACGAGGTGGCCCTGGAGATCCTCCTGGTGGGGCTCACCGTACTGTTCATCGTGGTAGTGGCCACGCTCTTCCCCTTTGCGGCTTACGGCCACGTGACGATTGCCGTGCCCGTCCTCGTTGCCCTCCTCGTCTGTCTCATACCGACGACTATCGGGGGGCTCCTCCCCGCCATAGGGATCGCCGGTATGGACCGCCTGATCCAGCACAACGTGATCGCCCTTTCCGGCCGCGCCGTGGAGGCGTCGGGAGACGTGGACGTGGTCCTCCTCGACAAGACGGGCACCATCACCCTTGGCAACCGCATGGCGACCGAGTTCCTGCCTGCACCGGGGGTCGCCCCCGAGGATCTCATCGAGGCCGCCCTGCTCGCGTCGCTCGCCGACGAGACGCCCGAGGGGCGGAGCATCGTCACCCTCGCCAAGCACCTCCTCGGCGTGCGGGGACGGGACATCAAGGCGCCCGACCCAGCCTGCTTCGTCCCCTTTACCCCGGAGCTGCGCATGAGCGGGGTCTCCCTCGACGGCAGGGAGATCCGCAAGGGGGCCACGGACGCGGTTGCAGCCTTCGTCAAGGAGAAAGGCGGGGCAATCCCGGAGGGCATCGAGCAGGCGGTCGACAAGGTCGGACGGGAGGGGGGGACCCCGCTCGTGGTGGCCGATGCCTCCCGGGCCCTGGGGGTGGTTCAACTGAAAGACGTGCTCAAGGAAGGCATAAAGGAGCGGCTCCACCAGCTGCGCCTCATGGGCATCCGCTCCACCATGATCACGGGCGACAACCCCCTGACAGCTGCGGCCATTGCCGCGGAAGCGGGTATCGACGATTTCGTGGCCCAGGCCCGGCCCGAGGAGAAGCTGCGCCTCATCCGCAAGTATCAGGGTGAGGGCCATCTGGTCGCCATGATCGGGGACGGGACGAACGACGCCCCCGCCCTGGCGCAGGCCGACGTGGCCGTGGCTATGAACGCGGGCACCCAGGCCTCCAGGGAGGCCGCCAACATGGTCGACCTCGACTCCAACCCCACCAAGCTCCTCGACATAGTGGAGATCGGCAAGCAGATCCTCATGACCCGGGGGGCCCTGACCACCTTCAGCGTCGCGAACGACGTGGCCAAGTATTTCGCCATCATCCCCGCTATTTTCGTCCAGGTCTTTCCCGTGCTCGCCATCCTGAACGTGATGCACCTCTCGACCCCCGAGAGCGCGATCCTCTCCGCCATAATCTTCAACGCCGTCATCATTCCCCTGCTCATCCCACTGGCCCTGAAGGGCATCAGGTACCGGCCCATTACCGCCCAGGCCCTGCTCTGGCGCAATCTCATCATTTACGGCGTGGGGGGACTGATACTGCCCTTTGTGGGCATCAAAGTAATCGACCTTATGGTCATGTTTCTACACCTGGCGTGAGGAGGTGCATGGTGAGAGAGCTGATGAGAGCCGCCCTGAGCGTGCTTGTCCTGTCGGTCCTGTGCGGCCTTGCCTATCCGCTCGTGATCACGGGCCTGTCCCGGCTCTGCTTTCCGGAAAAGGCGGGGGGGAGCCTGATTACGTATGACGGCAGGGTGACGGGCTCGGCTTTGCTCGGGCAGAGGTTCGAGACCCGCCGCTATTTCCACGGCAGACCTTCGGCGACCAACTACGACGGGAGCAACTCCGGGGGCACCAACTTCGGGCCGTCGAACGGAAAGTTTGTGGAAGAGGTGGCGGCCCGCGTCGCGAAGACACGAGGGGAAAACAGGCTCGGGCCGAAAGGACCGGTGCCGTCCGACCTCGTGCTTTCGTCCGGAAGCGGGCTCGACCCTGACATCAGTCTCGACGCCGCCATGGTCCAGGTGGCGAGGGTTGCAAGGGAGCGCCGGCTGCCGGAAGGAGACCTGGGACGCCTGGTGCAGACCTCGGCCGAAGGGTCTTCATGGGGGGGACCCGCGAGGGTCAACGTGCTCAAGCTCAACCTGGCCCTCGAAGGGCTGGGGCACTAGGAAAGGGTCGGATCGCGCCGGCGACCTCTCGACCGGCTTACCTACCTCATGCGCGGATGCGCACCTCGATCTCAGGGCTCAGGCGATTCCTGCCCCCGGAGTTTCCCGGGTTGCTCGGCCACATCTGCCTATTTGAACTGGTGGGGATCGATCCCGTGTTTCATGACCCGGAGCCCCATCATCCGCTCAGTGATGCCGAGGGCGCGGGCAGCTTTCGCCATGTTGCCCCGGCTCCGTCTCAGCTCCTCGGTGATGACCTCGCGCTCCATGTTCACCATGATGTCCTTGAAGGTGCCCCCCTCTTCGCTCGGTCCGGCCCTGTCCCCCTTCTGGAGGTTCGGCGGCAGATGGTAGCCCTGGATGACCCCGTCCGTCGAGAGGATGATCGCCCTTTCTATGCAATTCTCCAGCTCCCGCACATTGCCAGGCCAATGGTAGCTCATGAGCATATCCGTCGCGGTGGTCGATATCCTCTTTATTGTCTTGCCGTGCTCCTTGCCGTATTTCTCGACAAAGTGATCGGTGAGGAGCATGATGTCGGTCTTCCGCTCACGCAGCGGCGGAACGAGGATGGGAAAAATGTTAAGCCTGTAATAGAGGTCCTCCCTGAATTTCCCCTCCCGCAGGAGGGCCTCCAGGTTCTTGTTTGTGGCCGTGATGATCCGGGCGTGGACCTTTATGGTGGCGGTATCGCCCACCCGCTCGAACTCTTTTTCCTGGAGCACGCGGAGCAGCTTCGTCTGAAGAGGCAGGGGGAGGTCGCCTATCTCGTCCAGAAATATGGTGCCGTAATCTGCCGCCTCGAAGCGTCCTTTGCGGGCCTTTGTGGCACCGGTGAAGGCGCCCTTTTCGTGCCCGAAAAGCTCGCTTTCTATGAGCGATTCGGGCAGGGCCGCGCAATTGACCTTGATGAAGGGGCGATCGGCCCGGTCAGAGCTGTAGTGGATGGTCTGGGCCACCCGCTCCTTGCCCACTCCGCTCTCTCCCAGGAGGAGCACCGTTGCATTGGTGCGGCATACCTTGTCGATGAGGTTATAGACGTTCTGCATCACCTTTGAGCTGCCCACGATGGTCTGCATCCCGTACCTGGTTTTCAGCTGGTCCTGAAGGCTCCTGTTCTCCTCCCTCATCTTTTCGAGCTCTTCCTGGGCGAGCTGACGGAGGCGGACCGCCTGGGAGATAGTCGAGGCGATGATCGTGAGGAGACGGACGTCGTCTTCGAGAGAGACACTCTCATCGTGGTAACGGTCGGAGGAAAGAGCGCCGATCACCTCGGTTCCGATCTTGATGGGCACGCAGACAAAAGCGATGTCCTTCTTATTGAGGTGCTGCCGTGAGCCGGTCCTGTCGAGAAAGAGGGGCTCGTCGGAGATCCTCGGAACCACAATCGGCTTGCCCGTGTCGATCACCCTGCCGGTGATCCCCTCCCCCATGCGGTACCTGCCCTTGGCCTGCTCTTCAGGCCGAAGACCGTAGGCCTCCTCGATGGCGATCTCCCCCGTGTTCCTGTTGAGTATGGTGAGCGTACCCCGGAGTATGCCCATATGCTCGGCAGCGAGCTGGAGGATGGGCTTCAGAACAGCCTTCAGGTCGAGGCTCTCGCTCAGCTTGGTACTGATCTCGAAGAGGAGGGAAAGCTCCTCTATCTCGCGGCTTTTGTGACCACCCATCGATACCGTCCTCTGCAACGGGCGCGACTCCCCGAGGCCACCGCGAGCATTCGCCCCTTCGGTCCCTCGCCGGGTGCGACTGAGACCCGCCAAAATAAAACGGCGTTCCCATGAACGCCGTCGTCGTCGGTCCGCATCAACGCGCCTACACCCCTACAAGTCTTTTTTGTGCGGCTTTTGGTAACTACCCCGCAGGGGCCCAGCCATGGCGCTTCCGTGCAGAGGTAGAGGAGAATTACGCCGGCGCCACGGCTAAAATTGTCGAAAAATCCCCGCAGCCTCGACACTTTTGTCATGAAAAGGGGTGCCTTGGCGCCCCCGGGCGCGGCCGGCTTCGAAGCGCTATTGCGCTTTACCGGCCGCGCACCTGGTATGGCACCCTCCTTGCAATTATGTGGCAATGTTTCATCATCTCCCTTCCTCCTGCAAAGGAGGACCCGGCCGGCCACCGAGCCCCTACCACTCCGGTGGCCGGCCCCTTTTTTCGGAACTCCGGCCGGAAGTCCCGAGGGGCGGCCCGTGCCCTGGGGGTTTACCTTTGAGAGAGTTCATAGTTAAACTATTGTCACGTGTCCACGGCCCGGCCGTCAGCGACCAAGTGACGAAAAACCGGACCGCACCCGGGGCAACCACGTGGGTCGAATCGAGAGGAGGGCTTATGAAGAAGAGTCTACCCGGTCTCATCATTATCCTCGCAGTCCTGTTAGCCAGACCCTGCGCTTCTCAGGACTATAATACGGAGAAGGGCGCCGCCATCGGCGCTCTAGGCGGCGCACTCGCCGGCCAGGCAATCGGCCACAATACCACAGGCACCCTCATAGGCGCCGCAGGCGGGGCCCTGGTGGGCGCCGTTGCGGGAAATGCCGTAGACCAGAACAACGCCAGGCAAATGCTGGCCCAGCAGCAGGCCCAGCCCCCGGTCTACACGGGGCCGCCTCCTGCCGAGCAGAACGCCCCCGGAGAGTGGGTGGAGGTACCCGGGACATGGGTCAACGGAAAGTGGGTCCCTCCCCACACCGCATGGGTGCCTGCAAATTCCGCTCCCCCCGGCCCGCCTCCTGCAAATTACCCTCCCCCCGGCCCGCCGCCCGGAGGCGCCGAGTACGCTCCGCCGCCGGCCTACGCCTTCCCCGGCCCGCCTGACGTGGTCCCCATACCGGGCACCTACGCGTACATGGTGCCGGGTATCGATGTGGACATCTTCTTCTACCAAGGGTACTGGTACCGCCTCTTCGGAGGACGGTGGTTCGTGGCCACGGCTTACAGCGGACCATGGCTCTTTGCGCCCGCCCGCAGGATACCCCGGGTCCTCCTCACGCTCCCGCCGAACTGGCGCAGGCTGGCGCTCGCGCCCGGATACCGCCCCATACCCCACGGAGAACTCCTGAGGAACTGGAGCAGGTGGGAACGGGAGAGGCACTGGGACCGTCGCCACTGAGCAAAGCGGCAAATTGACGGAGCCTCGAATAGAGGGGCGAGGAAGAACTTGTGCGCTCATGCGCGAAAGGGCTTCCTCGCCCTGAAAGCCACTCCGTCCTCCGGCTTCCCCATGCTTTGCCCTGCCCTGATTTGAGGAAAACCCACACTTCTGCCTCATAAGATGCTACAATAAGGGACGTCTCTTGGAGTCCTTTTTCGGGGTGGCGTACCGGGTCACGGTGCGGGCCAAGGGCAGGCTCTGTCGCTCTCGAGCCGGAGACCCTGACCTCGGGGTTCCTGACCCGACGCGGACCGCGGAGGGATGGGGCGGTAAAAACGGAAAGGAGGAGAGCGTGGTCCAGTTTGAGCAAACCTTCATGAATTTCCTTCTCGAGCACCAGGAGAAACATCATCGCACCCACCACTTCCTGATCCTCATGGATGCCTTGATCAGTGCCGCCAATCACATCCAGCACTACTACCTGACGGGGGCCCTCAAGGGAAACCTCGGCCTTGCGGGCGCCGTGAACGTCCAGGGTGAGGATGTCATGCGCATGGACGAGATTGCCCACGAGATCACCATCCATTACCTCAGGGCCTCCGGAAGGGTCATCCACGCGGTGAGCGAGGAATCGGACGAGATCGTCTCCATCAACCCGGAAAGCGGCCGCTATTTCGTCTACTTTGACCCCCTCGACGGGTCATCGAACGTCTCCCACGGGCTGCCGGTGGGCTTTCTCTTCGGCATTGCCAAGCGCAACCTCGAGGGACCCGAGGACGGCCATCTGAGGGCAGGAAAGGACTATATCGCCGCGGGCATGTTCGTCATTCCTACCGGCACCTTCACCATAGGTCTCAAGGACGCGGGGACCTGGCGGTTCCATACGGACGAGACCATGACCTTTGTGCGACCCACCCGGCTAATCCTTCCCGAAGACCCGAAGACGTGGGAATTATCCTTCAACGCGTCGAACCGCCGCACCTATGCGGAACGGGTCCGGGCGTGGATCACCGAGCACGAAGAGCGGTACACTTTCAGGTACCTCGGGGCACTGGCCGGAGATTTCCACAGAATCCTGGCAAACGGCGGCATGTTCATGTACCCGGCAATCGTCAACCATCCGGACCCGAAGAAGAACCGCCCCGAGGGGAAGCTGCGCCTCATGTACGAGGCCGCGGTGGTCGCCTTTATGTGTCGCGAGGCGGGCGGAACAGCGGTCAACGAGAAGGGGGTCCCCATCCTCGAAATTCAGCCGGAGAAACATCACCAGAGATCGGCGCTCTACGTGGGTTCGCGGGGGCTCGTGGAGGATATCTGCCGCTGCCTCAAATAGCGGGGGACAGTGTCGCCCTTTGTCCCATAATCTCTCAGGGGCCATGGATCGGCCATTCTTCGTCAACGCCCTGCTCGGGCTCTGGATGCTCCTCCTCTTGACAGGTCCGGGCGGGGCGCGGGCCGCGACCGCCCCGGACGCGGAGACGCTCCTCGCCCAGATGAAGGAGGCCTGGTCGCAGATTAAGGACTACAGGGCTACGGTAGAGGTCACGACCCGCAAGGCCGACGGCGCCTTCGAGGTGCGAAAATTTCTCTACACCTACAAGAAGCCCGGGTGCATCCGCCTCGACCTTGAATCACCCCACCGGGGCATGATCGTCATCTTTCCCGATGAGGAAGGCAAGGTGTTCGTGAGGCCCTCCGGCATAGCCCGCCTCTTCAGGTTCCATCTGGCGCCGGACAGCCCCCGGCTCGTGGGGGCTTCGGGCCAGCGCATAGACCAGACCGACCTCGGCCTGCTCATCCGCAACATCGGCCACAGCCTCACGGACGGACGCCTGGGACCGGTAGCGATAGCGAGGGAGGGAAAACGCGTGCTGATCCGTGTGCTGGCCGCGGACCATTTCCGGCCTTTCAAAGCCACCCTCTACCGGTTCTTCCTCGACGAGGACCTGCATCTCCCCGTGGAGGTGGAGGAATCGACCACCGAGGACCAGTTGGAGAGACGCATCACCTTCGGAGACCTCCGGCTCAATGCGGGGGTGCCGGAGAGTCTCTTCAGACCCGCCGGGGGCCCCTGTGCCGGAGGCGCTGATGAAAACTGATACCGCCGGCAGACAAGCTGAATGGTTCGTGCCCGGATTCGGACCCGCCCGGTTCAGATCGGTCGTGGGCCTCCTTTTCCTGCCCTACACGGGGATGGTGCTCTCTTTTTCCGTGATCGGCTCCATTACCGTCGCCTCAATCGATTGGACCAGGGTCATCGCCATTGCCGTCATCTACTTCCTCGGGCTCGGCATAGGCGCCCATGCCCTGGACGCCCTCGGGAGCAAGGGGGTCAAACCCTGGGGGGCAGTCTTCGGCAGACGCGGCCTGTGGCTGGTTGCCGTGACCTCCCTTACGGCCGCCTATGCGATTGCAATCTACTACATGATCGAGTATGTCCCCCTCCTCTGGTCCGCCGCCCTCGCCGAGGGTTTCTTTGTCTTTGCCTATAACCTCGAATGGTTCGAGGGTAGGTTTCACACGGACGGGTGGTTCGCCTTTTCCTGGGGGTTCCTGCCCGTCATGGCGGGCCACATCATGCAGAGGAACGGCGTTTCCGTACAGGCCTTTGCCCTGGGGCTCTCCATGGCGCTCCTCAGCCTCGTGGAGATCAAGGCGTCGCGCCCCTACAAGGAACTCAAACGGCGCATCGACTCCCTCAGCGACGAGGAGAGATCGATGCTCGCGGCATACGAGGCGATTCTCAAGGGCGTGAGCCTGGGGGTCATATCCCTGTCGGGGGGACTGTTGATATGGCGTCTGAGCGCGTGAGCACCCACGAGGGGTTCCTCGACTACATGAGGGCGCGGAGGCCTTTGCTCCAGGACGGGTACGACCTGACCTTGTCCCGGTTGCTGGAGGGCGTGGCCATTAAGGAGAGGGACCTCGTCATGGACGCCCTCAGGGCGGGGAAGAAGATCAGGGGAAGCCTCTCCTGTCTCGTGTGCGAGGGGTTGGGCGGCTCCATCGAATCGGCGATCCCCAGGGCGGTCGCCATAGAGTTGATCCAGGCAGCGACGCTCATCCACGATGATTTTGTCGACCAGGATGTCACCAGGGGAGGCAGGCCGGCCGTTTGGACCCTGGAAGGGCCGCAAAGGGCCGTCCTCATCGGGGACGTGATGTTTGCGGCTGCCATCGAGATGATGAGCGGCCTCGGCGCCGAAGACGGCCGGGCAGCTTCACGGGCCATCGCCGAGGCGTCCAGGGGTGCGCTCCACGAGCCCCTCGACCCGCGCATGCTGGCGGACAAAATAGCATCTGACGGTCTCCATGATCGGCTCTACGACAAGATCATCCGCCTCAAGACCGGCGTGCTCTTCGGGGTTGCCTGCACCCTGGGCGCCATCGCAGCCCGGGGGGACGAGAAATGCCGCGAGGCCTGCCACCGGTGCGGACTCTCCATCGGCGAAGCGTACCAGATCGCCGACGACGTGGCGGAGATAAGGAAGGAGCTTTCCCGGCCTGCCCTCGACCCCCGCCGGATGGTGGCCCTCGCGCCTGCGCTCCTGCGCTTCGTCCCTGAGAGGCGGACCCAAGTCGAGGCACTCCTCCGCGGGAGCGGGCGGGATGCAGGTGACAGGACAATCGATCTCTTCCGGAGCGCTGCCGCGCTCATGGAGCAAGAAATCGAGAGCCGCCTCCGGTCCGCCCGATCGGCAATCGAAGGGGTCTCTCTCCGTGACGGATACGATGAGCTGGTGCGAGGGGCCCCCCGCGACATAGTCGCTATTTTCCACGAGTCCTGCGGACCTGCCTAGCCTACCTACTCTGCAGGACCGGCCCGCGAAACGCGCGCATCACCCTTCTGCCTGCTCCACGCCTCTCCTCGCAGAGACAATGGCTGAGGTACCGAAGAAGAGAGACCGCACAGCCGCTTCGCAGAAACCCTGCTCCTGGAGCACCCTCAGGAGCCGGTCCGACCAGTCGGTTTCCCGGAGCAATCCGGGAAGACCCTCAAACGCGGGCCTCCAGGCGGGCCAACGCCATGCCCCGACCGTCTGGAGCACGGTGAAATAGAGCTCCCAGATGCGGGCGAAGGTTCTCCCGGGGGGATAGGTGAAATCGTGCATGATGACCACGCCGTCGGGGCGGAGCATCCGCCTGATGTTTCCCACCAGGCGGTCGAGGTCGGCATACTTGGCCAGGTAGGACGAGGTGACGCAGTCGATACCCGTCTCGGGAAGGACCTCCTCGGCCCTGCCCCGAATCAACTCCACATTGCCCAACCCTTGCGCGCGCACCTTCTCTCTGGCGATGCGGAGATACTCCTCCGTCACATCGACGCCTATGACGCGCGCACGGGGAAACCTCCGGGCTATATCGAGGGTGAGGATCCCCGTGCCGCAGGCCTGGTCCAGGATCGTCGCCGACCCGGGGGGAATTTTTTTCAGGATCTCTCCTTTCCAGCGGCGGTCGAAACCGAGGGTCGTGAGATTGACGATGCGGTCGTACGTGGTCCCGGTGCCGGTGAAAAACCGGCGAACCGTATCGATCCCGCTCCGGTCATCCATGCTTCCGGGCCCGGGCGGCTCAGCCATCACGGATGCCGTCCCTCAGATGGCTGAGCAGGATCGATGCCTCCTTGAGACCCACCTGCATGCCCATCCTCTTCGAGTTCTTCCTGAGCACCCACGCGCTCTCAGGCCCAAGGGCCTCACCCCTGCTCAGCTGGTCGAT
>Ga0326727_10026797_pt1 | contig 10648 bp, 11 predicted proteins | sample MB2enrmetagenome_FD_207643 | JGI IMG/M metagenome (GOLD analysis project Ga0326727, IMG submission 207643) | Lab enriched peat soil microbial communities from McLean, Ithaca, NY, United States - MB29MY | ecosystem: Environmental > Terrestrial > Soil > Wetlands > Peat | place: USA: New York... | reverse complement strand
CCCTTTGTGTACGAAAAAAGTCTAAAGTCTTCAATCGATGAATGTTAGGTCACGACTAAGTCAGTGCCAGGTCTGTAAAAGTCGGGACTAAGTCATGACGGCTGAAGGGTCAAAAGCGAAGGCCCGGCCCCCCACCCATGCGAAAACCACCCCAGCGAGCAAAGGCTGCTCGCCGGGGCCCCGGATGTGGGGGCACCCGGCAAAAACAGGCAACGGCAGGTCGTTTGCTACCGCAAACGATACCCCACACTCCACCCCAGCGAGCAAGCTCGCCGGGGACTCCGGCCTGCGCCGATAAGGCTGGCGCGAGGATGGGGCACCCGGCACCCGCGGGTCTCTGTGTTTGTTTCTTACTACTTTAATTATACGGGTTGGAGGGAAACTAGTATGCCAACTATTTTACGGGGGGAAGTGATTGATGGGGTGTGGGTTACGGGGATTTTGGAGGGTCGAGGGGGTTGACAGGAAAAACAGTGGGTAGTGGGTAGTGGGTAGTGAAGAACAGGCAACGGCCTGCGGACGGAAAGGTGAGGGGGTTAGTTTTCGGAGGGCTTCTCGATGTGGTCGATGACGAGGGTTTGGGCGGGGATTTTGATGGGGGTGAAGCGGAGGCCGAGGGCATTGATGTCCCAGTGGGAGAGCGGGTCGGGATCGTCCGTGGAGATTACGCCTTCGGGCAGCTTGGAGTCGGGGTCGTCGACCCAGTTGAGAACAAAGTCGTAGTGGCCGGTGAGGCCGGTGTGGTCCTGGACGGGATGGCCTGCGGAGTTGGTGGAGAGGTACTGCGCGAAGTCCTGCATGGTTGCGTTGAAGAAGGCCTGGATCTCTCCATAACGACCCTGGGGCACCAAAACTCCACCGCTTGCGAGCTGGACGCCGGTTGGGAGGGTTGTGCCGGGTTTGGATTCAGTGAGGCGCGGGGCGCGTTTGCCTGGTTCGATGGACCAGCCGGAGATGGGAGGGCCAGGAACCATGTGGGCGACGAGATGGCAGCGGTCGGCGAGCATGGTCTGCAACATCTGCCGGAGCATTGGCTTCTTGTCGAGGGTGAGGCCCTGCTTCTGCCACTCGGCGAGGTCTGCCTCGGAGACTTTAGCGTCGATTGCGTAGGGATCGCCGAGCCAAGGCGGCGCGCCGGAGAGGCGCTCTCTGGACCAGTAGAACCAGCCCTGGGGGAAGTAGGCGATCATGATGGTGTAATACAGCGACTGGCCGGGCACGCTGTAGCCGTCGGGTGTGGTCATCCAGAAGAACCCCCCGTTGGACTTGGCGGGATGGATGGAGACGACATCGAAGGCGAGGGGTTTGGCGGGTGCGGGAGCGGGGGTTGACTGGCCGAGGGCGATTCCACAGGTCAGCAGGGCGGTGGTGACGACTCTCCGGAGCACGGGTTTCTCCTCGGTAGAATGGTACACGCCGGACTGCGAGAGACAAATACGGAGGTCCCGAGCTGCGGTTGGGGCAACGATTTTCAGTACCCAACCACAGGTCCTTCGACTGCGTTGCCCACTGTTCGGTGGGCAACTTCGCTCAGGATGACAGGACAAGGCCGGGGCTGAAGCCCGGTTCTTCGCGGGAAAAGATTCAGGGGCCTGAAGGCCCCTGCTCCCTCCGGAAAGACAAAAAACCCACTCATGCCGCGATAAAACCGCGTCATGAATGGGGCACCCGAAGGACAACGACGGAGATTCTGACTCTTCGAGTCAGAATGACGAGCCTGGAGTGTGGTGAGCCCTGGGGTGGGTTATTTGCCCTGGGCGGTGGCGAAGCGTTTGTTGATCTCGTCCCAGTTGACGGTGTTCCACCAGGCGGCGAGGTAGTCTGGGCGGCGGTTGTTGTACTTGAGGTAGTAGGCGTGCTCCCAGACGTCGTTGCCGAGGATGGGATAGAGGCCCTCGGAGAGGGGATTGTCCTGGTTGGCGGAGGTGACGATCTTGAGCTTGCCGGCCTGGAAGACGAGCCAACCCCAGCCGGAGCCGAACTGCTTTGCGGTGGTCTCGTTGAAGAGCTTCTTGAAGGATTCGAAGTCGCCGAAGTCGGCCTTGATCTGGGCGGCGATGGCGCCATTGGGATCGCCTCCGCCAGCGGGCTTCATGATCTGCCAGAACATGGTGTGGTTGACGTGGCCGCCGCCGTTGTTCTGCACGACCTTGCGGATGTCCTCGGGGATGGCGCTGAGGTGCTTGATGAGGTCTTCGGGGGACTTGGCGGCGAGCTCGGGGTGTTTGTCGATGGCGCCGTTGAGGTTGGTGACGTAGGCCTGATGGTGCTTGTCGTGGTGCAGCTTCATGGTGGCTTCGTCGATGTGGGGCTCGAGGGCGTTGTAGGCGTAAGGAAGAGGGGGAAGTTCGTAGGCCACGGTGGTTTCTCCTATCGGTGATGGGGCGAATCAAAGAACTGCTATCCGCAGTATTGGATGCAAGGGAGCGGGGGACGGTTCGGCGAGTTTTGGCCAGGGGATTGTTGTGCGACCAGGATTTTCGCGCAACGATCAAAGGCCCGGGCTAAAGCCCCATTGAATCCATTGGTTTCTTTCAGGGGGCTGAAGCCCCCTGCTAATCCGGAAAGACAAGAACCCAACCCATCGCAATAAGGCCGCGATGAATGGGGCACTCGGCTAGTACACTATAGAGAGGCGCGCCAATAGATCAAGACAAGGGAAAAGGGAAGAGAATGAGCGATCGGCAGAACGAACTGGACCAGCTTTCCATCAATGCATTGCGTTTTCTGGCGTTGGACGGGGTTGAAAAAGCGAAGTGCGGCCATCCTGGAGCGCCGCTGGGCTGCGCCCCGATTGCGTATCTGCTGTATCACAAGCTGATGAAGCACGATCCGGCGGCGCCGAAGTGGATCGACCGCGACCGGTTTGTGCTGTCGAATGGGCACGCCTCGATGCTGCTGTACGGCGCGCTGCACCTGTCTGGATACAACCTGCCGCTGGAGCAACTGGAGCAGTTCCGGCAGTGGGGATCGGAGACGCCGGGGCACCCGGAGTACGGCGAGACGCCAGGCGTGGAGGTGACGACCGGGCCGCTGGGGCAGGGCTTCGGCATGGCGGTGGGAATGGCCGCGGCAGAGAAGCACCTGGCGGCGGTGTACAACCGCGATGGGCACGCGGTGGTGGACCACCACACCTATGTGCTCTGCGGCGATGGCGACCTGATGGAGGGCGTATCGCATGAGGCGGCCTCGCTGGCGGGAACGCTGGGTCTGGGCAAGCTGATCGTGCTGTACGACGACAATCTGATCTCGCTGGATGGGCCTACTTCGCTCAGCTACACGGAGGACGTGACGCTGCGCTTCGAGGCGTACAACTGGCAGGTGTTGAGCGTGGCCGACGGCAACGATCTGGTGGCGATTGAGGACGCGATCAACGCAGGCAAGGCGGACACAACGCGGCCGACGCTGATCCGGGTGCGGACGGTGATTGGATACGGAAGCCCGAGGGCGGGGACAAACAAGGTCCACGGTGAGGCGATGGGCGCGGAGAATGCAAAGGCGACCAAGAAAAATCTGGGCTGGCCCGAGGACAAGAGCTTCTATGTTCCCGAGGAGGCGCGCAGGAATTGGGAGACCGCGAAGCCGAAGGGCAAGAAGCTGCACGCGGAGTGGGACGCGGACTTTGCCGCGTACAAGAAGGCGTACCCAGAGCCGGCGGCGGAGTTCGAGCGCGTGGTAGCGGGCAAGCTGGCGGACGGCTGGGAGAAGGCGATTCCGAGCTTCCCGGCAGGGCCGGAGGCCAAGGCTGTGGCCACGCGCAACGCTGGACATGTGGTGATGAACGCGATTGCGAAGGCGGTGCCGGAGCTGTTTGGCGGGGCGGCCGATATTTCGGCATCCACCAAGACGAACTTCAAGGACTCGCCCAGCTTCCATGTGGACGCGACGGGGCGGAACGTGTACTTCGGCGTGCGCGAGTTCGCGATGATGGCGATGGTGAACGGAATGGCGGCGCACGGCGGGCTGATTCCATTTGGCTCGACGTTCTTCGTCTTTTCGGACTACTGCAGGCCGGCGATCCGGCTGGGCTCGCTGATGGGGGTGCATGCGCTGTACGTGTTCACGCACGACTCGGTGGGACTGGGCGAGGACGGGCCCACGCACCAGCCGATCGAACAACTGATGAGCCTGCGCGCGATGCCGAACCTGACGGACTTTCGTCCGGCAGACGCGAATGAGACGTCGGTTTGCTGGCGGCTGGCGCTGGAACGGAAAGGGCCGAGCTTCATGGCGCTGAGCCGGCAGGACCTTCCGGTGCTGGATGCGGCGCCGGCAATTGCGGGAGTGCCGAAGGGCGCGTATTCGAGGACGCCGGAGGTGACGAAGGCGGACGTGATTCTGCTGGCGGCGGGCTCTGAAGTGACGACCTGCCTGAAGGCGGCGGCAGAGCTGAAGGCGGCGGGGATTACGGCGAAGGTGGTGTCGATGCCGAGCTTCCGCATCTTCGACGAGCAGAGTGCGGTGTACAAGGCTGAGCTGCTGCCCGAGGGCGTGCCGAAGATCTCGCTGGAGGCGGGCGCGACGATGGGCTGGTGGAAGTACGTCGGGACGAACGGCGCGGTGATCGGGATCGACCGGTTTGGGGCGTCTGCACCGGGGCCGATTGCGATGGAGAAGCTGGGAATCAGCGTGGCCAATGTTGTGGAGCACGCCAAGAGACTGGTGAAGAAGTAGGCCAGGTTCGAGGTACAAGGTTCGAGGTTCGAGATGGTCGAGACGGAACGCGAGATTCTGCGCGAAAAGAATGAGGAGGCGAAGCTCGGCGAGCGGACGCCGTTCGATTCTTCGCTGCAGGCGACGTACGAGGACAGCGTGGCTCCCGAGAGCGATTGGGAGTGCGAGGATTCATAGTAGAGCGGCGCGACGACATGTGCTACAGGCAAGTTTCGCGGACAAGACAAATACGGAGATTCTGGCTGCACCAGAATGACGACGCGAATTGTTGGTTGAGGTACCACGATGACGCAGGATGAGGCGAAGCGGCTGGTCGCGAAGCGCGCGGTCGAGTTCGTACAGGACGGGATGGTGGTCGGGCTGGGCACGGGGACGACTGCGACGCTCTTCATTCGCGAGCTTGCGGCGCACAAGCTGAAGATTCGCTGCGTTGCTTCGAGCGCGGCGAGTGCCAAGCTCGCAAAATCTCTTGGGATTAGAATGCACACCCTAAGAACCCTGCCTGAGCTGGACATGTACATCGATGGGGCCGACGAGATCGCGCGCGTTCCCGGGTTGGGATTCGCGCTCATCAAGGGCGGGGGCGGCGCGTTGCTGCGGGAGAAGATTGTGGCCAGCGCGGCCAAGAGCTTCATCGTTGTGGCGGATTCGACGAAGCTGGTAGATCATCTGGGCCGGTTTCCGCTGCCTGTGGAGGTGATTAAGATGGCTCTGCCCGTGGTGCAGCCGAGGCTGTCGGCGCTGGGCTTGAACCCGAAGCTGCGACCAGCGAAGAGCGGCGGCGCGCCAAGTACGATTGCCGGGCCGTATCTGACGGATGAGGGGAATTACATCCTGGACTGCGCGTGCGGACGGATCGACGATCCGCAGCAGACGGCGGCGGCGATTCGCGGAATCGTCGGCGTGGTGGAGCATGGACTATTTCTCGGCATGGCGACGCTGGCTCTGGTGGCGGGAGAGAACGGCGTGAAGGAGATTCGGGCGTAGGTTGGAGGCGGCATGTTCGAGCGATTCACGCGGGGACGAGGCCTGTCCGCTGGTGAGATGAAACCGCGTCGGGTTTCCCAGAGCATCAACCGTGGCATGATCTTGGTGCTCAGTCCGCCCTTGGTGCGCCCGATCGCCTGATCGGAGCACATTTTTTGAGCGCTCCGGCAGATCGCGCCACGGAATCCCGGCTCGATAGCGGTACGGCACGGCCTCCACAAACAGCCGATTGTTCTCGGCGAGACGGCCTACCAAACCTCGCCGCCCGGCAACATGCCTTCGATCCGCTCCCACCGATCATCGGGCAACCCATAACGCCGTTGGCCCATGCCATCAGCCTATGAAATCAGCGACCCCGCGCATCTATCGAGTTTGATGACACGCCCTAGCTGCCCGGCCCATGCGCCGGTTTGCCTTCCTGCACATAGTTCCGGTTCCACTTGGGAATCTCGACAACGTACGTCCCCGGCCGCTCGATCACGGCCTGGCAGCCCAGCCGCGAGTTGAGCTCGATGCCCGCCGCCGTCTCCAGCCGGTCCAGCTCCATGTCTTCGGCCTCGCTGATCCCCTCCGCCCCCTGCTTCACATGCAGGTGGCATGTGGTGCAGGCGCACACTCCGCCGCACGCGTGGTCGAGGAAAATTCCATAGTTCTCCGCCACGTCGAGGAACGACATTGGCTGGCCGTGGCCCTCATAGGGCAGCGTGTCGAAGGCAAACTCCACCGTGCGGCCCTCGGGCAGAAACGTCACCCGCACCATGCCCTCGGCGGGCGGCTTCGAGAGATCGACTTCAGGCAAATCGGCAACGCGATCGGACATACGCCCTCCAAAACCTTAACACCGATTGACACCGACGAACACCGATCGAAAACAATAACGATTGAGAAAAAGAAAAACATCAAGAACAAAAGAGAACAACTGTGAATCATGTGCATTCATCCTGATCTTACGCAAAACCGATTTGCTCTCAATCCGCATTTGTTCTTGTAATTAATCGGTACCATCGGTGTTGATCGGCGTTAGGTCTTTTCCTCGGCCACAGAATCCTCTTCAAACTCGGCCTTGGCGAAGGCGTGCGGCGCGGTAACGTCTGCGCCCATGCTGGCGCGGGCCGCGTCCATCGTCTGGCCCTTCACCGCGGCCATCACTTCGGTGTCCATCATCAACTCGGCGAAGCGGCGCGTGGCCTTGTCGAGCTGCTCGATGTTCTGGCGAATCAGCTTGTAGTCGCTGCCCGCGGCAGAGATCTTCAGCTCGTCTACGCAGGCTGCAATCTGGGCCAACTCGTCGGGCGTCAACTGCTGCCACGCCGCGTGGCTGCTGCCCTTTTCCACCGCAGTGAGGATCGTCTCGGCCTCGTTCTTCATCTCGATGAGCTGCCGCGCATCCAGGTCTTCTTCGGCGTGGTCGAACGATGCCAGAATCATCTTCTCCACCTGCTCGTCGGTCAGGCCGTAGGCCGGTTTCACCTCGATCTCGGCCAGCTTGCCGCTGCGCTGCTCGCGGGCACTGACGTGCAGAATGCCGTTGGCGTCGATCAGGAACTTGACCTCGATGCGCGCCATTCCGGCCACCATCGGCGGAATGCCCTTCAGGTCGAAGCGCGCCAGGCTGCGGCAATCTTTGGCCAGCTCGCGTTCGCCCTGGACAACATGGATGGCGACGTTGGTCTGCCCATCGACGCCGGTGGTGAAGTGCTGGGTCGCGCTGGCCGGGATGGTGGAGTTGCGCTCGATGATCCGCGCAACTACGCCGCCCAGCGCCTCGATCCCCAGCGACAGCGGTGTCACGTCCAGCAGAAGCAGGTCGTCCAGCGCGGAGCCTGTGTTGGCGCCGGCCAGGACCTGCGCCTGCACCGCCGCGCCCAGCGCCACCACCTCGTCGGGGTTCAGCTCGGTGTGCGGCTTCTTGCCGCGCGCGCTCAGGCTGAAGAGCTCGTCGACCAGCGCGCGCACCGCGGGAATGCGCGTAGATCCGCCGACCAGCACCACCTCGTCGATCTCCTCGGCTGCGAGGTGCGCGTCCTTCAGCGCCTGCACGCAGGGCCGCGCGGTGCGCAGAATCGTCTGCGCGATCAGTTGCTCGAACTGCGTGCGTGAAATCTTGCGCGTGTACTGCTTCCCATTGGGCAGCATCACATCGAGCTTGGTCTCGCCGGCTTCGGAGAGCGCGATCTTCGCTTCGATCACGGCCTTGCGCACGGCCTGCACCAGCTCGCCGGTTGGGACCGCGTCCTTGTCGATGGAGAGGTCGGCGTCGCCCGCGATGTCGTCCAGCGCAATCGCGATCAGCAGGTTGTCAATGTCGTCGCCGCCCAGGTGTGTGTCGCCGCCGGTCGAGATCACCTCGAAGATCCCCTCGTGCAGCTTGAGGATGGAGATGTCGAATGTCCCGCCGCCGAAGTCGTACACCGCGATCAGGCCGTCGCGCTGCTTGTCCAGCCCGTAGGCCAGCGCGGCCGCCGTCGGCTCGTTTACCAGGCGCAGAACGTCCAGGCCGGCGATCCGCCCCGCGTCCTTGGTGGCCTGGCGCTGCGCGTCGTTGAAGTATGCGGGAACGGTAATGACGGCCCGGGTGACCGGCGCGCCGAAGAAGCGCTCCGCGTTCTTCTTCAACTGCAGCAGGATGTATGCCGAGATCTCCGGCGGCGTCAGTTGCAGCCCGCCCACTTCGAGCTTCAGCACATCGCCCGGAGCGATGCCCTCCACCAGCTTGAAGGGGAAGAGCTTCAACTCCTCCTGCACATCTTCGACGCCGCGGCCCATCAGGCGCTTGGCGGAGTAGACCACGCTGGCTGCGTCCTTCAGCAGCGTCGCCCGTGCGCCGTTGCCCACCACAAATCCGTGCTGATTGGCGTCGAAGGCCACCACGGACGGCACCAGCCGGTCGCCGTCCTCGCCGGGAATGATCGTCGGCTGATCGCCCTGCATGAACGCGACCAGCGAGTTGGTGGTGCCGAGGTCGATGCCAACCACCCTCGACGCGGCCTTCAATTCGCCCTGCGATGGAGTTGCTTCCGCCATTCCTTACCGTTGCCTCAGATCCTTTGCACATCTGCCCAGCGCTTCACTCATTGGATGTGATTCAGCCGTCACCGATTCCGCGCCAGGCTCCATTGTCTATTGTCCTACAGACAACCCGGCGGCATTCTGCATCGCGCTCAGCCAGTGTGGCGTGCGACCGGAACCGAGGCCGCAGGACTGCGCATGTCATTGGGACTGGATGAAGTTAGTAGCTGAGGAACTCGTGCGAACCGCGGCGCAGACGAACGCCGGCCACGCCAAAGACCAGCGCCAACAGAAACAGCGCGGCGTTCCAGTAGAACATGGGGCGGACCCAGCCGGGCGAGTAGGTGAGGTCCTGCCCGCTCCAGAGCGTGACCAGCGTGGCCACGATGAGGCACTGGAAGCAGAGGACCAGGAAGAGATGGCCGCGGCGGCGGCGGCGATCGAGGGCCTCGACCTGCTGCGGGGTCAGCGTGCGTTCCTCAATGGGGACCAGGGTGTTGGCCAAGGTTTGCCTCCGTGCGTCTGCCGGCGTACAAGGATTAGATCGCAGACCGGGGCGCGAAGATGCAACGGTTGAGCCGGAATCTACAGGAAGGCGACGGACTGGATTCCGGCGACGTCGAAGCGCTTGCGGCAGCGGATGTTCTTGCAGCCGACCAGGTCGTCGGTGCGCACCATGTAGCTCTGCGCCTTGGCGAAGCGGGCGCGGTCGCGCTCGTCGGCGCCGCGCGGAAGCTGGGCCTTCTTGCGGCGGACAAGCCAGCCGATCTGGTACTCGCCCGGCTGACCGCAGTGGGGACAGGTCATGGTGTGGGTGCGTTGCTCGGGGCTTTCGTCGAAAAAGTCACGTTCTTCCATGCTGGAACCCTCCGGATTGGCCGCCCGCTGGTCCGGCGCGGCAATCCTGGCCATACTGCTGCAATGGGAAGTATTGCATAATTGGGAGCTGTGACGCAGTGAGCGCGGGCACAGGGTGTTGCGAATGAGCAAGGCGAAGAAGCGGGTCTTCTCGGTGGTCAAGGCAGTCAAGCAGAATGCGCGGGACCGCGTCGGCCCCGTGCCGCCGGAGCGCGTCATCCCCGACCCGAAACAGAAGGCCGCCGCTAAACCAAAGCACAAGAAGACGCTGGCGGATTTGTTGAGCGGCAATTCTGACGGCAGCGAAGGATGACCCGCGCCGCGATTCTGTAAACTGGAGGGATGAGTCAGCAGCAGTTTGTCCTGGTCCTCTTCCAGGTGGTGGTCTTGGTGCTTGCCTTCAGCGTGCACGAGAGCGCGCACGCCTACGCGGCCATGCGCCTGGGCGACCCCACGGCCTACATGCTGGGGCGGGTGACGCTGAACCCGATGAAGCACCTCGACCCAGTGGGCTCGGTGCTGGTTCCGCTATTCTGTCTGTTCTCTTCTCATGGCGCTTATTTGATTGGGTGGGCCAAGCCCTGCCCGATGACCACGCGCAACTTCCGCCACATCCGGCGCGACGACATTCTGACCTCGCTGGCGGGGCCGGCCAGCAACCTGGCGATGGCCACCGCTGCGCTCGTGCTGCTGATCGTCTTCAAGCACGCGTTTTCGGCCGGCCCCCCGGCGATCTTCTCGGCGATGGCGACGGCAAACCACATTCCGGTGGACACCAGCGCGCTGCCCCTGTTTCCGGTGGCGATGCTGCTCTACTACGGCGTACTCATCAACCTGTTGCTCTTTGTCTTCAACCTGATTCCGATTCCGCCGCTGGACGGGAGCCACGTTCTGCGCCACTTTCTGCCCTACCGCGTGGAGCAGGTGTACAACCAGATCGGGATGTACGGCCTGATCGTCCTGTTGTTCTTTGGCGGACATTGGATCTGGAGCTTTTATTCCCCGCTGATGAATCTCTACGACCGGCTGCTGCTGTCGCTGTAGAAGGGGCGAATCCTGTTACCCTTGCGATTGAGATGAAGATGAGCGAAGAGACAAAACAACCGGCGCCGCGGCGCGT
>Ga0326727_10026795_pt1 | contig 10648 bp, 15 predicted proteins | sample MB2enrmetagenome_FD_207643 | JGI IMG/M metagenome (GOLD analysis project Ga0326727, IMG submission 207643) | Lab enriched peat soil microbial communities from McLean, Ithaca, NY, United States - MB29MY | ecosystem: Environmental > Terrestrial > Soil > Wetlands > Peat | place: USA: New York... | reverse complement strand
TTGGCGATACTCCGTGCGGACATAGTCGTAGCCTTCCCGCACCCCGAAGGCATGATAAAGCAGACTTTGACTCACTCTCCCAGCCTACCCGCCCCACCCAAAAGAACAAACCTCGGGGATGAACCCTATTTCCTCCGGCGTCAGCTTGCGTAAACGACCCGGACAGGGATAAAAGCCGCCGTAAAAATCTCCCAGCGTCGCTACGCAGGCTTTGGCTGGCGGCAACTGATTCAGATAGTACTGCGGCGACGGCTCGGCTTCGAGCAGAGCGTCGAGAACCTGTTTAGCTTTGCAGGGCTTGTTCATCATCCCGCGCCTGTTGTTCGGTGAAATAGTAATCTGTCACGGCTTGAATACAAAGCGAGCCGTTGCTTGTTTCGGCGCAAGGTTGAGCTAGAAGCTTTGGGGGCTATGTGACCGCCGTCGAGGCTGCCGCTTGATCCCGGCGTTGCTTCTCAGCCAGCACCGCTGTAGACGCGCATCCCGCCCCTGCTTCAGTCGCGATGGTGGCCAGCCCGGTGCCGAAGCCTTTGAGCGGATTATGCCACAGCACAGCCCCGGTGATCGGATCGAGGCACGAGATTTCACCAGCGGAAGTGGCGAAGATTTTGCCGCCATCCAGAACGACGTTGACGAAATCGTAGCCCTTGAGCCCTGTCGCCCAGACTTGCTCACCAGTGGCGCGGTTCAGCGCGACGACGGACCCTTTGATGCCGACGAAGACCAACTCCGAGATTTTCATGTCGTTTCCTTTCTATTCAGCAGTACTGGCCGCCGTGCCGGATGGAGTAAACGGCTTTTCTTCTTGTTTGGGCGGTTCCGGCAGACAAAGCCAGAGCAACAGATACAGCAGCACACCCGTCCCGTAACAAAAGAGCAGGACCAGAAAGACCAGCCGCCAGACCCAAGACGGCAGAGGGGTGTGCTCGCCCAGCCCGCCGCACACACCACCCAGCCATTCATCCGTTTTCGACTTGGTCAGGCGGCGTAGCGCACCGGCGAAATCCGAGAAGGCTGCCGAGCCAGCCGGGCCGGGGCGAGAGGCGGGTTCATCGCCAGTCCGAGCGACCCCAGAAACATGAAGGCCGACGCCGATCACGCCTGCCGCCAGCGCGATCATACCCAAGACGGAAGCCGCCCCGCTCTCGCCGACGGCCACCTTGAAGTCGAAATTGAACGCGCCGTCGTTGAACCCAATCTGGAAGTGCGAGCCAGCCGCAAAAGCCGAAAGGACAGCGCCCAGCGCCGCCAGCAGGCTTATGAGCAGTAACAACTTCACCTTTGGATTATTCATCAAGGGTTAATTTGCCACATTCGGGCGAGGTGACGATTAGAAAGCGGTCTTGGGTTTGTAACAGGGGAGGAAGCGCAGCCTTCGGCAAATGCCGAGTGCAGCGAGGCTCGGTCAGCGCCGGGCTACCAAGACCTGCAACGGTCGCGGCGGCTGCGGGAACTCAGCAGGAGTGTTCGGCACATCCTCTTGCTCGCGATAGCCGCCCGCACCACCCCCAGCAGTTCCCAAACTTGAAACGGCTTGGGCAGGCAGTCGAAGGCGCGGAGCCATCTGGCCCGGCGGGCCGTGGCCTCGTCCAAAACGCCCGAGGCGATAATCACCGGCACGGTCGGGTGGGATTGTTTGAAGACCTTCAGGAAATCCAGCCCGTTCATGCCGGGGCGATTGATGTCGCTGATGATCGCGTCGAATCTGCGCCGCTGGGCCAGCTTCAAGGCGTCATCGGATGTCGCCGCCCCGACCGTGTGGACGCCCGCCGTCTCGTGCAGAACAAGCGCAATCATGGCGCGCACAGACTCGCAATCATCGACGACCAGGACAAGCGGGCGCGGGCGGCTCGACATCGGTCTTCGATGGGACCGGCAAACTGTGTGAAAAAAGCCGGGGCGGCGATAGGATGTGGCGTTCATTCGACTCGCGCTACGACCGGCACAGGGTATCAGATTCGCGGGCGCTTCTGCAATGACTTGCGTTAGCGCGGCGACGGCACCGCCATGCTCAAGCGTCAGGACGGTATGAAAGGCGGCGTCATCTGGCCGCGCTCTCGACGGCCTTCAGCCCTTCCTGGCTGAGCAGCCCGGCCTTGTTGAACTTCCGGCCCAGGTCCACCTGCCGCGCTCCCACCCGGTCGTTTTTGCTTTCGTTCATCCGCAGCGGCATCAATTCCAGGTTCGCAATCACGTTGTCAAGTTCCGGGCAGACGGCGCGGGGGATGATGTGGTCCACGGAAAGCTGGTCCCCCTGGTAGCCTGCCGGGCCAGTTCCTGCCGGGCAAGGTCCGCGCCATCTTAGCTGGCGTGTTCACAAAACACGGCAACGGACAAAACAAAAGCACCTAAAATTGGGCCTTTTTGATGCCCGCTGCGGATGGGGTTTTGTGAGCACTCGTTTTTCGGAAGCTAGGTTGTATTTAGTGTATGCTCAGAGCGATGCAGTTAGTGAATTTCCTGCTCGACGACGAACTGGCGACGGGCACCCGACAAATCGAAAGGCAGGCGCGTGGGCGACAAGGCAACAACGTGGCAACCATGAAGCGTACAAAGACATCCCTCGGCAAAGTCGTTGACGCGATTCTGCAAGAGGGTCTTTACGGTAAAAGAGGGAGACTGGTCATCACCCAGCCCAGCAAGGGCCAAAAGACATTTCCGGCCCTCGTATCGCACAATACCGAACCTGGTCAGAAACCGTACCGGTTGAGTTGGTGGTTTCCAAAGGGCAGCCCGGAAGATCATGGCCATGTCTCGCTGACTAAGCGAGAGGCTGACGAAATCCTGCACGACCATCTGCCCGGGCGTGTTTGGCTTTACCTGGTTCGTGGGTTTGATGTTCAGGACGTTGTTTTCCTTCCGCTGCAAGAGTTTGCCCGGCGCGCGGGTGTTTGACCGGTTCGCGTTCGAGCGGCGGAAGCCGACGCGCATCTGACGGCGGCGTATCCGCAGGAAGGCGACATGGGCGGCAAACCGGCAGATATGCTTACCTACTCGGAGGGCAAGAGCCTATTCCAGCCGCACTTGAGCGCCTGCTGAATGCGGATCAAGGTGGTCGCAAGGACGTTAATTTCACCAGCTTCGATTTTCTGGATCGTCCGCGCATTCAGTTCAACCAATTCGGCGAGGCGCTCCTGCGTCCATTCCCGACGCATCCTCTCGCGCCGGATATTCGCGCCGAGAGTGGTCAACTGCCTTTGCTGAAGTTTTGTGAGCACGCCCCATTAGGGCGTGGTTCAAGATTGACGACCACGCCCTCGGAGGGCGTAAAATGAGAATATGGACGAAGCTGACGAATATCTGATCCGCACGCCTAGCAGCATCGAAGATTACCGTGATGAGCTTGCCCGCCAGGATGAAGCCGACTTGGCAACCCAACTCGACGCGCTCAAAGCCGGTCGGGCCAAAGCGTTCTTCTACCCCAACCCCGGATTTGATTGGGAGCGATTATTCCGGCTCTCGCATTTGTGCAGCCTGTTTGTTTACGTCGATCCCCGCGTCACCGAGGATCGGTTCAACAGAGCATTCGAGGCGATCCGAAAGCAAAGAACCAAAGCCGGTGCGGGACTTGAAAGCCTTCAGGTTGGTGACCCTCCTTACACGGAAACGCTGGAGCGGGAAGCCCTGCCGGTTGCGCTACAAGAGAATCTGGATTGGGTGTGGGACGGCACGGCACCGGTGACGCCGTGGGTAACAGCGAAGCTGTTGGGGCGGAATATCGGGCAGCGTAGACGAAGACTTTGGTTGCTCTACATCGGGGGTAGTCCGCTGGCCGCATACCGGCGGCTATTCGCAGAGCGCGAGGTTGCGCCACGCTGTCTGTGCTTGCGCCAGCTTGTGGACGTGGACACTCCGGGGGAAGCGATGGCGACCTATCACCAGCGCAGCGCGGCCTGGAGAAACGCTGCGCGATGGCGCGGCTCGTTGGGCCAAATGGTCCAAACCGCTGGTGTGCCGCTGCCAGAATTGCTAGTCGGAGAGTATCACCAGTTCGGTTGGCCGCACGACGTTGCCCGGCAGTACATGGAGAATTGGCAGGCCAACAACCCGCCCGATCACTACCCCAAGGCAATCTATGGGCTGCCCGGCGCAAGTTGGCCCGATCTCGAACCTGCTCAAGATCGAGGCGAGCGCCACGTGATCGTCACTCGGAGGCCGGTAAATCCAAGATCAGCGAGGCAGGTTGACGCTGTGGTTATCTCACCGGCAACGTACCGGAGGTACGAATGGCCGAGGCACCTAACGGTCATTTTGAAGCAGCAGCCCGAGGGACCGGCTCAGCCCTTGCCCGGCCAAAGGGTCTTGGTGCGGGAGATCGAAGACAGGCCATTGGCGGAGGGGCTTCAGTTGATTGAGCAGGCGGCTGTAAAACGGAACCTGCGACGCGTGGCGGTGGAGAGTCTTGGGTTTGAGGATGAGGGCGAGTTCCTTCCTGAATGGCGCAGGGGACGCAAAGCAAAACGAGGCCGGACCCGGACGACCCGGAAGTCGGTCATCAGGGAATTGATCTTCCATGTGGCATCCGATGGAGGGTTCCTCGACTTTGCGCCGTACGCAGACGAGTTTGACTAGCGGTCATCGAGAGCGGCGACAAGCCCGTGCGCCACGACAAATCAGGACAGTTCAAGCAAGCCCTCCGCCAACTGGAGCACCGGTGGACTGGTTCTGCTGACCGGCTGTTCGAGGCAAAGCTAAAGCTGCTCCAGAAGTTCCTGCCAAGAAGTGCGAGCAGACGCCGGTGCCCACGGTGTGGTGCGCGAAAGGTTTACAACCAAGAATTTGACGCTGACTTCTGCCCGGCCTGTAACCGGTGGTTGGGACGGAAATGCAGCGACGCCGGATGTTCCTACTGTTCCAAGCGCCCGGCCAAACCGTTACCAAGGTCGGCAAGGCGGGTGGTTCAGATCGTGAGGCCAGCGAAGACCAAGAAAGCCTTCTGCGTGCGGCTACCCAGGGAGTTCCTCGACGAGATCACCGCCCGGTGCGAGCAGGCGGGCCGTGCCAGGAGCCAGAGGAAGCGCAATGCGCTGGTGACGCCGTTGCTGGTGTCCGGTGTGTCGGGGGTCTGCCCTAGACGAGTCCGGCAGGCGATCATTGCGGCTACCGCCCGGATGTTGTTCGGCGTGGTGCCAACAAGATCGGGTTAGCTCAATGTTCGAGGTTCTTGGGGTGCTTTGCCTCATCGCGGCGGTCGGCAGCTTTGTCACCGACCGGGGCGGTGGAGCGCAGGCTGCCTGCCTGGGAGCAGAGGCCAAAGCCTAAGCCACTGCCAGCGTGGTTCCGGGTTGCGGCGATTGTTTACGTTGCCTTCTCGGTCTGGATTTGGACATGTCGGTCGCGAGTTTGTGGGCCTGATCGGCGATGTGGTCAAGTCCTGCGTCTGTGGCGACCATGAAGGTTGATTTTGCAGCCGCACAGGCTGCGTTTACATTGCATACATGAATTTATTTGAAGCAGGTTGTGCGCTAGGCGCGGGTCGTGGAATAGGCCAAGCAATCGGCGGTCTGTTTGATTCACCAAGCAAAGAAGCCAAGGAGCTTGCGGCGGTCAAAGCAGAACTAAAAGAGCTAAAGCGCGAAATAGCAAAACGCATCCCTGATGAGGATTTGGCCGCCAGCCTCAGAATACACCCCTCCCGGCTACCCGCTGCCAAGCGGGTGGCGCGGGCCTTGGGTATCCACGCCAGCGAGCTACCGACATGGGCTGCCGAGTACGGGGTTTCTCCGGCGCGGGTCATCGGGGTATACTCCAAAAAGACGCGACGCCAGGTGCTCGCCGAAGAAGCGGAATACAATGCCAGCCCTTTGGGACAAAACATACATAATTTAATCCACGCTGGCCGCTTCAAAGAAGCTAGGGAACTGGCGGCTAATCCCGGCGTAGCAGCCACACAGCTTTTGCCTTGCCCAACAAGCCCGCCGAAATCGCCGGACCTTTTTGATGTGGTATGGGGGCTTATGATAGCAGCACTGGCAGTGTGCGGAATCGCCGTGTGGGTGTGGGTCATATCAAATGGACAATGATCTGCCGTGGCCATGCGGTTGCGGCAGGTCTTTAATCCTCCAGCATCGCCATGACCACGTGCTCCGCGCTAACTGATTCCTTGTGAAGATCGCCGTGCTTAAAGCGCAGCGGAGGCAACGACGACCGGGAGCGGGGCAGCACCCTGGAAGCCGCTTTCTCGCTCTGGATTTGAACGCGGTGGGTTTCGGTTGGGGGTGGTATTGACAACCCCGCCACGTTTCAGGTTGGCCTGATTCGCCTTCCGGGCCTGTTCAGGAAAACCTCCCCTTAAAACCGCCCTGCGCAACCCCCGTTTTTTCGGGGTTTTCTTGACAGCGCAATATGTTCAGATAAAGTATTGTTTGTATGAACACTTTCACAGCCGCCTACGTCCGGGTTTCCACCAAAGATCAGCGCACCGACTCCCAGTTGAGGGAGTTGAAGCGGTATTGCCAGCAGCGCGGCTGGAAGAAGGTGGAGTTCTTCGCCGACAAAATCAGCGGCGCGAAGTCCACCCGGCCAGAACTCGACCGCTTGTTCAAGGAAATCCGTAGTGGCCGGGTCGAGCGGGTCGTGGCCTACAAGCTCGACCGCATCGGGAGGTCGGTCACGCATCTGTGCCTGCTCGTGGACGAGTTGACCCGGTTGGGCATCCCGTTGATTTGCTGTTCGCAGGGCATCGACACGAGTGAGGGCAACCCATGCGGAAAGTTTCAACTCGATGTCATGAAAGCCTTTTGCGAGTTCGAGCGGAACCTCATTCGCGACCGGGTTAATTCGGGTCTTGCGGCGGCGCGGGCAAGAGGCGTTAGGCTCGGTCGCCCTTCCAGACCCCACAAGCGCACCGCAGAAGTCTTGGCGTTGAAGGCGCAGGGCTTGGGTGTCCGGGCCATCAGCCGCGAGTTGGGCATGGCGGTGTCGTCAGTGCATTCGGTGCTGGCCAGGAAGAAGGCGAAGCGGCAGCCAGCGCGGTAACCGCGCCCGCGCCGCCCGGCCCTTGAACGGCAAGACGCCTGGAACGGAATCCTGGCGCGAGTACTCGCCAAATGTCAGCGCCTGGCTTCTTGGCCCGCTGTGGGCGCAAGCTGCGGCTTTATGTGCTCAGGGTGCTGGATTGTGGCGCGGCCTGGTTCGCCCAGAATGGCGCGGTCAGTGCCGGTCTGCTCTGGCAAGCGGTCCTCATTCTGGATATTCGCGAAATGACACTTCGTGCCAGCACCTGACAATCGGACTGTCTGCCACGGCAGACATTCCGCCATGACCTCCGACACCGCGCAAAGCTCATAAGCCGGTTACACGGTTACTGGCGGGCACGGCGAGCAAAAGCTGCTGCCCATATTTCAGCCGCATCCGCGCTTTTGGTTCATCCGCTAACGGCGGGGCGCTGTGGTTCGCTCCCGTGCCTCACGGCGCGCGCAGGCGGTAGAATCGGCTGGGATAATTCGCCCACTGCGGGTCGCTGAAATAGGCCGAGCCGCCCGTGAGGGTGTTCGTGGCCAGGGGATACCATGTGGGGTTGGCGAGACTGGTGCAGGCTTCCACCACGATGACCAGATTGCTCGTGCCGGTAATGGTGAAGCCAAACCTATTCGTCCTCACGCCGAAGCTGGCACCGCTAGTCTGCACGTGCGGGTTCCACAGCACGACGGATAGACCGGTATTGGCGGAGAAGTCACTCCAGCCGGTGGTTCCAGGCAAGTAATAAGCGGTCGCATTGTTGTCACCGTAGAACACATCCGAACCAAGGCTGGGGGCGTTACCCTGAAAATAGACGCTGGTCAGGCTGCCGCAGTAATAGAACGCATTGGCCCCGATGCTGGTAACACTGTCGGGGACCGTGACTCCGGTCAGACTCGTGCACCCGTAGAACGCAGCGCCCCCAATGCTGGTGACGCCGTTGGGGATGGTGTAGCTACTACCAGGTTTACCAGCCGGGTACTCCACGAGCGCGGTCTGGTTTTTGTCGAACACAACCCCACCCACACTGCTATAGACGGGATTCCTGGCATCCACCGTTATCGCGGTCAGGCTGCCGCAGTCAGTGAACGCCGCCGCCCCGATGCTAGTGACGCTGCTGGGGATCGTCACGCTGGTCAAGCTGGTGCAAATACCAAACGCACCCATTCCGATGCTGATGACGCCGTTGGGAATCGTGACGCTGGTCAGGGCGCTGCATGAATCGAACGCACCCTCGCCGATGCCGATGACGCTAGAGGGAATCGTGACGCTGGTCAGGCTGGTGCAGGATTCGAACGCCCCGAACCCGATGTTGGTGACGCTGTAGGGGATCGTCACACTGGTCAAGCTGGTGCAGAAGGCGAACGCAATTTCCCCGATGCTGGTGACCAACAAACCATTGATCGTGCCGGGGATGGTCACGGCACCGCCAGGACCAATGTATCCCGTGATGGTGACCGTGCCGTCATTATTGATCGTGTAACGGAACCCCATCCACACTTGGGCTTGCACCACGGCGGGCGGTATCAACAGCAAGAGCAGCAACAACATGCCCGTTGCTGCGGCCCGACGTTCGTTTTGTGGTATCATCGACCCTTTTCTTGAGTTTGGTTTTGTGTTCATAGAAGACTCCCTTCTCTCATTTTGTGCTGTAATTGATGGGTGAGCCAATACGGGCGCTCCTTTCAGGATGTGGAATCCCCGTTAAGGTGACGGAACCAGCCGGTAGAGCCGCGCTGGCTGGCCGATGCTGGACGTGTCGAAATAAAGCTGCGACGTGTTGGTCAACGTCGCCGTGTCCAGCGTGAACCAGGCGTCGGTCGGGCCAACCTGGTTGATGTAATCCACCCGCACAGAGTGACCGGTGTTCCCCGTCAACGTGATCGCCGGAACCATGCCGGGCAGGCTGAGAGCCGGAACAACGGTGGGGGTTCCCGTCTGCCACGCCCGGAAGAACCGCTGCGGCGGGAGCGGTAAGGTAAGATCGAAGCAGTATTGCGACGTGCTGGTCATGCTGACCGAACCAAACGGGGTCCAGTTTGGCGCGGGGCTGAGGGAGCTGGCGCAATCCAGACTCAACGGACTACCGGCTGCGCCCGTTACCTTGACCCCCGGAACCGGCCTCCGCTCGACGGGCGCAATTACGCTAAGCAGGGCCGGTGAACTGGTCACGGCTCCGGCAGCATTGGTGACAACTACGGTGTAAGCACCCGATTGCGAGAATTGCACATTGGTCAGTGCCAACCAGTGATTGGTGCCGCACCCGATGAGATTGGTGTTGTTGAAATACCACAGGTAGAACAGCAATGGTCCGCTTGCCTGCACCCGGAAGCCAGTTTCGGACCCCGCCTCAGCCGTCTCGGTTTGCGGAGACTTTTGAATGGTTGGCGGAATCAACGCCACGGTCGGACGACTGCCAAATGTCGGACCCCAGCCCGTGGTCCCTGGCAAGTAATAGACAGTCGCCTGGTCGTCACCGGCGAACACCGACGACCCGCCCAAGGTAGGGGCGTTGCCTTGGAAATAGATTGCCGTCATCGTGGGGCACCAGCCGAACGCACAGTCCCCAATACTGGTGACGCTGTCGGGGATCGTGACGCTGGTCAGGCTGCAGGCACAGAACGCCCACTCCCCGATGCTGGTGACGCTGTCGGGGATCGTGACGCTGGTCAGGCTGGAGCAGAGCTGGAACGCATAGTCCCCGATGCTGGTGACACTGTCGGGGATCGTGACGCTGGTCAGGTTGGTGCAGTAAGAAAACGCAGAGTTCCCAATGCTGGTGACGCTGTTGGGGATCGTGTAGGCTCCGACTATGCCCCCCGGGTACTGAATGAGCGTGGTTTGGCTCTTGTTGAACAAGACCCCATCCACACTGCTATAGAAGCGATTGAGGGCATCCACCGTGATTGCGGTCAGGCTGGTGCAGCTAGAGAATGCAGCAACCCCGATGGTAGTGACGTTGTTACCTATCGTGAGGTTGGTCAGGCTGGTGCACCGGCTGAACGCATTGTCCCCGATGCTGGTGACGCTGTCGGGAATCGTAACGCTGCACAACCTGGTGCACCAATAGAACGCACCGTCCCCGATGCTGGTGACCGGCAGGCCATTTGTCGTGTCTGGAATCCTATCTGGAATGGTCACATCGCCCCCAGGACCGCTGTAATTGGTGATAGTAATGCTGTCGTTTGTGGTCGCGTAATACCAGGTGCCGTAACTGTTCGTGTAAGATTGGCCTTGCACCACGGCGGGCAGCGTCAATAGCAACAGCAGCAACAAGATGCCCGTTGCTGCGGCCCGACGTTGGTTTGCTTGTATCCACGACTATTTCCTTGAGGTTGTTTTTGTGTTCATAGAAGACTTCTTTCTCTTATTTGGTGTTGTCATTGTTGGGGTGAGACAATACGGGCGCTCGTTCGAGGTTGCAGAAATCCCCTGGCGGGATTGGGGCCGAAACAGCCGTGGCCCCAAAGCCCGGCGCTCGACCGCCTCTGTCGGCAGCAGCTTTCATAGGCGAAGGCGTTGGTGCCTTCATCTGTATATGCGTATTCCAGGGGGAAAAAGTGGTTCATCCCCGAGGTTTGTTCTTTTGGGTGGGGCGGGTAGGCTGGGAGAGTGAGTCAAAGTCTGCTTTATCATGCCTTCGGGGTGCGGGAAGGCTACGACTATGTCCGCACGGAGTATCGCCAAG
>Ga0326727_10026794_pt1 | contig 10649 bp, 8 predicted proteins | sample MB2enrmetagenome_FD_207643 | JGI IMG/M metagenome (GOLD analysis project Ga0326727, IMG submission 207643) | Lab enriched peat soil microbial communities from McLean, Ithaca, NY, United States - MB29MY | ecosystem: Environmental > Terrestrial > Soil > Wetlands > Peat | place: USA: New York... | reverse complement strand
CCGCTGGAGGAAAGCGAGAATAGTTACGCCGTGTTCTCGCGGGGGTCGTTCGAGGGAACACTGGCGAGCGTGAAGACCTTTGGTGGCACGGACGCACCGGTATTGAAGGATTGGACAGTGCATTTCGGTGAGGATAGCTCATCTCAACGAAGACCGTGATGGTCTGCGAGAGGAAAAGGGGTAGAACGCAATGAGGGGAGCCGTTGAGTAACGTGACGCTACCACACGCGATAGAAGGGCCATGCAACTGCAAGCAAGGATGTTCTCGCTGCACAGAGGCGAGGAGTTCCTCATGGCTTGCGGTAACGACTCTTCGGATGGCAGTGTTTGTCCGGCGATCGTACTCCGTTTCGGTAAGCTGAGCTGGAAAGTCGCCGACCACCGCGACTAGGAAAACGTCACATGGTTACGAGGTTGCCTAATCGACGAGACGGCCCGTCAGCGAGTTGCGCTGGCCGGGTGCTCTCCCGAGCAGAGTTTCTCGCATTGGTGGCGTCAAGCGTGCCAGTTATCTTGTCCTTCCTTGGGGGCGGTGGCAACAGCCTGCCGCAGCTTCTGGGTGGGCAACGTGTACGAGGACCACTGCGGAACAGGAGCATGGTGGCTGTGGCAGAGGCAGAAGGGACGTTGCTGGTCACGGAAGGCGGCCGAGGAGGTGAGGCAGACCTCGGCTGCCGCCTTAATCCAGTCGCACGCGAGATTTGGCTATTAGTGAACGGCGAACGCTCGATCGAGGAGATCGCCAGGAGCGTCTCACGGCGATTCGCACTACCTTACGGAGTGGTGATCGACGACACCAGTGCGTTCGTTGAAGTCATGGTGGAGCACGGCTTCTTCTGTATACGAGCGGGCAACGCCACGTGAGGAAACATGTCGTACAAACTTACAACTGACGTGTTCTGCCTCGACCATCTTGATGGTTGTATCGCCTATGCGCCGTTGAAGGGCTTAGTGTTGATGGTCAATCGCGCTGCGGCGGATCTCCTCGCGCAATTGCATGAGGGAACCGGTTCCGAGCCTGATGAGCACAACCTCGAAGCGATGTCTATCCTAATGGACCTTGGGCTGGTGAACGGCACCCCAGATGAATTGCACGAAGACGGCGACGGCCAGTTTCGGCCAACCGAAACTACGTTGTTCCTGACCCGCGCGTGCAGCCTTCGCTGCATTTACTGCTATGCTTCCGGGGGCGAACACCCGAATCTCATGCCGTGGCCGGTCGCCCAAGCCGCGGTGGACCTTGTGGTGGAGAATGCTGCTACCCTCGGAAAGGAATCCGTTGGTGTGAGTTTCCACGGTGCGGGCGAGCCTACACTTGCGTGGAACCTGCTGACCGGCGTGGCGGACTACGCGAGGGAGAATGCGGCACATCGCAAGCTGAACTGCCATTGCGGCCTGGCTACTAACGGAGTTCTGACGGCAGAACAGACCGACTGGATCATCGAACACATCGACGACGTGAACGTGTCAATAGATGGGCTCCAAGGCCCACACGACGAACAACGACCCCTTAAAGACGGCAAGGGGTCCTTTGCGAGCGTATGGCGCACCGTCGAGGCATTATCCGAACACGGCCGACCATTCGGCCTGCGTATGACGATCACCGCCGGAAACGTGCGGCAAGTCCCCGAAGCGGTTCGTTTCTTCTGCGAACGCACCAAGCCTGGCACGATTCATATCGAGCCGGTATTCCAATGCGGCAGATGCGTTGTGGAGAGTGTGGCTGGCCCAACGTGCGAAGAGTTCCTAGCGGTCTTTCGGGAGGCGAGGGAAATTGCCGACCAATGTGGAGTTCGGCTGTACTACTCGGGTGCCAGGTATCCCGAGGTGACGATGGTGTTTTGCCAGGCTGCCGGCAAGAGCTTCACCGTGACAACGGAAGGGCGAGTGACGGCGTGCTACGAAGTAGCAGACGAAGCCGACCCGCGATCGCGTCTGTTCTTCTACGGGCGGTATGATGAGGCAAGCAGTCGATTTACCTTTGATGACGAGATGCTGCGAACGTTATCAGAGTTGACGGTTCGTCGTATTCCATTTTGCCAGGATTGCTTCTGCAAATACCACTGCGCGGGCGATTGCCCGGCGAAACGCATGGCGGCCTTTTCGGGAGGGATGCCCGACAGGGTGAGCAGCCGTTGCCGCATTACCCAGGAACTGACGAAAGACCAAATAATCCGCGTGCTGCATCAGGGCAGCCGCACCATGCGCGTCATGGCGCGCGAGCACGGAATCTCCGGGGAGGCCGAACATGGCGCAACCTGACGACAATAGCGAAAGAGACCCCGCTGCCGATGCAGCCGCAAGCAAGGCAGATCAGGAATCACCAGACGGGAAGTCATCGAGTCTCAGGACCTGGACGGACAAAAGCGGCCAGCACAAGATCGACGCCGAATTAGTGGGGTCCAACGATGGGAAAGTCCAACTGAAGAAGAAGGATGGCACTGTCATTGTCGTGCCGATCGAGAAACTCAGCCAATCGGATCAGGAGTTTGTGAGGCAGAGCAAGGCCGGTGGTGAGGCGGAGGATGATGGACCGGGAAACGCTGCGACCAGGCCAGACCATAGGCCGAAGCGAGCATCCCTTGGGCCACGAGACAAGCCTGCGATCATCTCCTATCTCAAGCCAGAGATGGAATTGTATGTTGCCGCCGAGACATATACGCCCCCGGAGAAGACTCGCGGAAAGACCGCCAGAACCACATGTACTTGCAACCTGGTATGCACATGCGAAAGCGTGTCAACCTGCGGCTGCAACCTGGTCAGGGTCCGAAATCCGATCGACGTGGGCGTGGTATGCCTTTGCGACACAGTGCCGGTATGCACCTGCAACATGGTCACGTCATGCGCTTGCGACCGGGTTTCAACATCGGTCTGCACCTGTGATCTCGTATGCACTTGTGACACTGTACCTGTACCCGGTGGTGCAAGCAGTGTACCTGGCTCGCAGAGACGATGCGTCTGCCTGTCTGTGTGCTCATGCGAGCACGTTGGAGGTGGAGGGGGATTCGGCGGAAGTGTGTGTTGTTGCGTGCCTGTCATTCATTAGTTCGGCACTTGGACTTGTTGGTGGAAACATGGCGTCGGATAGAGCCCAATGTGACGAGGCACTGACGACGGTAAGGATCGGTATCATGGGGCATCGTGACCCCAAGACGCCGGATCAGTTGCCGTTGTACGACCCACTATCCGATTGCCGCTTCCCACGGGCAGGACTGATGCCGGATGCAGCGGGAATGGACCCCCGAGGGAGCACCCCATCGGCAGAAGCGGCCGTTCTCCCCGCCGCCCCCAGGGATTATCTCGAAGACCCCAGACACCGAGCCCCGGCCTGGAACCTTGAGCTTACTGAGTCTTGTACGCTGTCTTGCCGTCATTGCTATCAAGAGCCCGTCAAATGCGAGGCGTGGCAACGTGGCCGGACAGCGGACGGGCCGGCCTGGCAAGGAGTCGTGGATGGACTACTGGCGTGTGAGCCGTCCGAGGTTTCTCTTACGGGCGGCGAGGTGATGCTCTTTCCCAGACTCCTGGATGTGCTGACAAGGCTTCGTGCTTTGCGCCCGATCATGCCAATACGGATGCTTCTCAGCGGCATGTCGCTTTGGCAGAGGCAATCGTTCCGGGAATTGCTTCCATCCTTGGCGGCACACCGCGTCCTGGTGAAGGTGCCGATCTATTCTTGTCGCGATGCCGAACACGACTGGGTAACCCGCTCTTCTGGGTCGCTGGCCGACTCGCTTCGGCTGATTGAGCAGTTGCAGCGTGCGGGCGTGCAGGTCCTGGTATCGTACTTGATGCTCCACGGAACCCAGAAGGGCATCATGGAGACCTGTGACTTCCTGAGAAAGCTGGTCGCCCACGATTTCGTGATTTCCACGCTGGTCTATCCTCGGCGTCGTTCGCCTTCTGGCACGAACCTCGGCTCACACCTGCTGGACGCGACGGCTGTGCGGGCGCTCTTGCAGAACGGTCAGTTCTCAGCCATTCCCACCGACTATCTCTCGTTCCAGCCGCTGTGCCGGTCCGGGTGTCGTTTTCCGATGGTTACAATCGCCGGGGAGGTTTACGGCTGCACCGTATGTGCAGCGTCGAGTTGTGGTGATGTTCAGGGGGACGGTGCATCTCTGCGAAGAGGAAACGACTGGCGGCCGGAAGATGGCCCCACACGCCGGAGCCCGCGGTGCGATAAGTGTTTTGCCAAGTTCGTCTGCAAGCGATGTTGCTGCTTTGTGGGCTCCGGCGAGCCGGAGGTAGCCTACTGTCGGCTAGTCCAGGTGTGTGCTGAAGTCGTGCTCCAACGAATACATCGGGCGCTTGCTGAAGGGATGCAATTTCTCCAGGAGGATGCGACACGGTGCTGGGAGGCGTGGGAAGAGTGTGTAGGTGCCGGCGAACAGGCGATAGCGTCGTGAAGGTCCTGCCATGTGCATAGTGCTCGTTAGACCGCCGTTTATACCGACTGGTTTCGATCAGCAGTTTCAGGAGCCGCTGAACCTGTGCTACCTTGCCGCTGTCCTTCGCCGCGACGGGTTTGACGTTCACCTGCTGGACGCAGAGTTCTGCGATTTGGACACGGCGGCAATACTTCGCATTATTGCCGACGAGCAGCCGAAGGTTGTTGGCCTCTCAATGATGAGCGGCGGCGGTTTGGCCGAGACCCTGCATATCGTTAAGGCGGTTCGTCAATGGGCAGCCCCCGCCGCGCATATCACAGTGGGTGGCCAGTATGCAACGTTTAATACTGAATACCTGTTTCGCATGGCCCCGGAGATCGACTCCGTGGTCCTGTTTGAGGGCGAGAATGTCATTTCGCCTTTGACCCGGACCATCCTCAGCAAGGGAAACTGGCGAGAGACGCCCGGAATAGCGGTGCTGGCCGATGGCAAGGCCGACCACCTGCGCCGAACGCAGAGGGCACCGCCGATCACGAATCTTGACCTGCTTCCACTGCCGGCGAGAGACTTGCTGCCCAGAGCTATTCAACTCGGTCTCAGCCCAGCGGTCCTTTCCAGTCGGGGCTGTGCCGGCCATTGCAGCTTCTGCACCATTCACGGGTTCATGCGCGAGTCCAGCGGTATGGCTTGGCGGGGGCGCAGCCCGGAAAATGTGGTCGATGAGATCGCTGCTCTGGTTGACAATTTCCGCGTCGGGGAGATCGGCTTTCTTGACGATGACTTCATCGGAACGCGGACTTCTGGACGGGCGCGGGCGTCTGCCATTGCCGACCTTCTCGTCGCACGGAAGCTCGACATCATCTACAACATCGAGTGCCGGCCCGACATGATCGACCGTGACCTGTTCGCCAAATTGCGAGACAGTGGCCTGAGATCGGTGTTCGTGGGCATCGAAGGGGTTGCCGAGTCGGCTATCCGCACGTTCCATAAGGGCATCAGCAAAGACCTGGCGTGCCGCTCGCTCGACATCCTCGCGGAACTGGGCGTGGAATTCGATGTCGGCTATATCCTGTACCATCCCTACTGCACCTTGGAGGAGGTTTGGGAGGGCTACGAGTTCTTGAAACGATATGGGCAGTGCGATGTGCATACGGCCTTGAACCGGTTGTTCGTTGCCCCCGGTGCCCCCATTCGGGAACGCCTTGCCGACGAGGGCCGACTTGGCGGCGGCGCTGACGACTTCTCGCCTCGGTCCAATGACTATGAGTTCCTCGACCGGCGTGTCGGTGCGCTGCTGGCCATCCTCCGTGTAGCGGTCTTTCCCATATTTCCGTACTGGTACAGCGGGATCAAGGAGTTTCGTAGGCTGCGGGCCGAACGAAAGTTCAGGGAAGATCAGACTGCTGCGGATGACCGAATGGCTCGGCTCAGATCATTCGCTCGCGGTGTTGATCGGATTGTCGAAGGCTGCTTCGAGGAGGCATTCCAGTATGCGGCAAGCAGTACCGGGCACAACACGGACATGCTCGCATTCGCCCGACGTGTGAAGGAAGACGTTCGTGGGCAGACAGAATCGTTGGCGCACTTGACCTCGTGCGACGAGTGCCTTTGCCAGTCGCACGGGTAGAGTAGGGTGATTAGCTATGGGCCACCCACCTTCACTTTGGCATGTCTGGGGTCACCGAAAAGGGCGGACTTTTCTCAGCGCCTTGCCGCTTGTGCGGATGTCGCTCGCCCTTCTCGTAATCTTCGTCGCCACCGTGAGCAACGCGCAGGCTCAAACGAAGGCTGCCTTCGACGCATTTGATAGCGGTAACGAGCTGCTCAAGAGCGGCGAATACAAGGAAGCGGAAGCCCAGTTTCGTACAGCCGTCTCCTTGTCTCCCCAGTTCATGGCAGCAAGAAACAATCTGGGCGTTGCCCTCTACAAGCAGGGGCGCTTTGACGAGGCCCTTTCCGAGTTCAATCAGGTCGCGGCGTCGAGTGGCCGTCACCAAGCAGGTGGCCAACTCAACGTGGGTGCCGCCACGGCGGGCAAGGGAAACCTTGATGCCGCCGTTGACAAGGCCGAGGCCACCGTGAAGCTTCGCGCCGACTACGCTGAGGCTTACTTCAATATCGGATGGATTCAGGACGAACGTGGCAAGCTTGCCGAGGCGGAGACGGCCTACCGAAATGCAATGCAGCACAAGCCGGCGTACACCAAAGCGGAGTTGGGGCTTGCCATCGTACTTGCCAAGCGGCAGCAGTTTGACGAAGCGCTGGAGGCCATCACTGCCGTTCTGCGGCGCGACAGCCTGAGTCCCGAGGAACGGGCCTTGGCAGAAAAGAACCTGTTTGCCGCCCGGGTCTTTGCCGAACTGGCCAACCCGTCCCCCAAGGACCAGGCAGAGGTGACTGCCCGGGGGAACCCGGTGCTCACCTGGGGAGCGAAGCTCCGAAACGAGTACCCCCCGCTTCGCTTGAGTTTTGCCGTGCGTCTGGCCCGGAAAGGTGAGGACCTTTCCCGTGAGCCCGAAGTGTCAGCCAGTGGCCGCGAGTACCAGCCGAAGCAAGACTTGGCCTCGGGTACGTACTCCTGGCAGATCGTCGCACACTCCGAAGACAATCGAGTGGCCCCTGGTCCGACCTACAGCCTCACCTATCACCGGAATCTGCCACCCTCGGTTCCGCAGGAACCCACCAAGCTGCCGGTGAAGGAGAACACCTCAACCATGATAACGCTCACCGCCTCTGACCCAGAGAACGACCCATTGACCTTCAGGGTCGTCAAGGCCCCCTCCAAGGGCGCGCTGGCCGGGACGGCTCCGAATCTGGTGTATCAGCCGAGCGACGGCTTTCTTGGCCAAGACGAGTTCACCTACGTGGCCAACGACGGATATGGAGACAGCCTGCCGGCCGCGGTTCAGTGTCTCGTCATTCCCGACTTGCGTGCCGATAACCAGCGGATCGCAGTGCGGAAGAACGTGGCCAAGGAGGTCGCATTGACCGCGGTCAACCCACGTGGTCGCCCTCTTGTGTATTCGATAACCAGTCCGCCGACGCATGGCAAGCTCGCCGGTGATCCGCCGACGTTTACCTACACTCCAACCGCGGATTTCGTGGGGGAGGACAAGGTTGGATTCGTGGTGAACTGGCAGAGCTATACGAGCGAGCCGGGCTGGGTCACCTTAGCAGTCAAGCCGAACGCTCGGCCCGTGGCTGACGGACAGCACCTTGAAGTATCACAGTATGGGCAAGTGGCCATCCAGTTATCCGCCTCCGATGCCGACCAAGACCCGTTGCAATACCGGATCGTTTGTGGCCCGGAGTCCGGCGAGGTGACGGGCCAGTCCAATGCCTTCTACTACAGTCCATCGCACGGCTACGTTGGTCCTGACAGCTTCCAGTTCGTCGCGAACGACGGTTTCGAGGATAGCGAGCCGGCAACTGTGGAAATCGGAGTGGTTCCCTGGTTCTATGCCCATCCGTTTCCCCCAATCGTCGCCGTAATACTTGGCACGATCTGGTACATCTGCTTGTGCGGCTGTCTGCTCGATCGCAAACGCCAACCGGAATGTCTCCTCTCCTTGGGCCTGCTCGTGGCCTTGGTGGCTGGCACCTGTCTAGGAGCCGCCCACACGTTGCTGACGGCCGGCCTGCTCGGGGGTCACTGTGTCGCCCTGTGCGTATTGACTGCCAGGGCTCGGTCTGCCGCGAGCCTCTCGACTCGGAATAGAGGCTCTGCCGCATCCTTTCGGACTGGTGCGGCCATCAAGAACGGGCGGCTTTCCTGCTCCTGCCCAAAGTGCGGTGCGGCACTCACGATAGCGGCCGGTCGAGACCACGCGCCGATTCGATGCCCCGGATGCAAGGAAGTGTTCTCACTACAAAACCATCCCCATCGCACAAAGTCAGGTGTCCGATGAACGCAAGACGAGGCATTCTGATTCTGGCTGCGGTCCTTCTAGCTGGCACAACGAGTCGGATGGCGTTCGCCAGGAAGTGGACCGACTCCACCGGCAAGTACACGGTTGAAGCCGACTTCGTTGACTTTAGGGATGACAACGTGCGGCTAAAGAAGGATAACGGTGACACTATCTCGTTGCCCATCGAGAAGCTGAGCAGAGATGACCAAGAGTTCGTGACGCAGCAAGCGAAGGCCCTGGAGCTAAATACGCCGAAAACGAAACCGTCACAGACTGCTGGCGCGGAAAGAGAAGCTCTTGAAAAGACAATCAAAGGTAAGTCGGTTGAGGAACTGGCCGGGCTCATCAAGAATCGCCCCGCCGGTGTTTCTGTAGAAAAGGTCGTGGCCGAGATATGGCGATCCCTGTCGGCGGAATTCCCGCGCGACAAGTTCACGTGCAGCACGAACCTGGGGGCCATAAAGCGTCAGTTGCCCGCCGCAATCAAGGACAATGAGCCTTTTATCGTTGCTTTCGCACCGAAGAGAGTCTCGGGTGATGGGCGATGGTCCTGGACAACTCAATTTCGTGAGTTGGCCGGGCAACCCGTCACTCTCGAAAAGATGTCTCCACGTATCTGCAAACCGAATGGGGATACCTACAGTTTCGGATACGGTGACCACAAGATGACATCCACTGTGACCGTTCAGCCATACGGGCAAGGGTCTTACGATTGGTGGTGCAACGGGGACTTCGCGGGGGCTTCGGTAACGCTCGACTACGAGCTGGTACAGTCGGAGACCCACTTGACCACAGGAAAGTGACACGATGCTGATCCAGTCCAACATGCTGGTGAAGTGATCTATTGCGTGCTGGGTAAGCGTCAATAGCCGCTCGACGGAAATCGCTTTGACGGCGTTGTCGGAGGTACATTATGAGCGGGAGGGAAGAAGGCGATGGTTCCATCCGCTGTTCAGTGTAGAAAGGAGCATACAGATGTCAGGAAACCTGAAGGTCCAGGCTGGTACATGCGCGATCATTCTCTCGGGCATCGGTACTGTGGGGCGACTCATCTTTGTCGCAACAAGGCCCGGGGGGATGCACCCGCTTCAAGTTGTCGCGAGCCTGAGTACATCGCAGCTTGCGTTCGGCTTCATCTCGGCGATCCTGGTGCTAGCCGGTGGCGTCGTCGGAGTCCTCGGCGCGGTGAAGAACGATGGGCGGGGAATGAGCATTGCCGCTATAGCCCTGACAGTTATTGTGGTCATTCTGATATTTGCCGCGGGAGTGATCTGACTGGCCCAATACGACGGCGACGACTCGTTGTGGCACGAGCCCATTGTGAACCTGTTACGTCTTGCACATCAAGAACAAGGAACGATTCTACCATCGTGGCGACTGGTCGTTGGATAGAGCATTCCCACGAAGGAGGGAGACAATGATAAGAACGCTCGTTAGGTTATCCGTTGTGTTGATGGCGAGCCTTCTGACGAACGCGCAGGTGGGAGCGCAGTTCCAAATGAGGACCAAGGAAAGCATGGCACTTGAGAATTCCTCGAAGACCAAGGGCGTCAAGGACTACGAGACTGCTGTGGGCAAGCTGACCAACGGGTTCACACTGGAGGCAGACGCCAGTCTCAAGGTGGAGGAGAAGGGAATCGCCATCAACGCTGGGTTCTACGCCATACGTCCCGGTCATGCGCGCTGGTTCGACGGCACGCTCGTGGTCGTCGCGGATAAGAAGCACGCACCCCCATTGAGCGTCACGCTCGTGCAGGACAGAGCGACAGGCGAATGGCTCGCAACCGATGGCCTCTTGGCCACCGAAGATGGAAAGGAGGGTCTTATCGAAGGCCACTCAGTAAAGATTGTTGGTGGAGAGAAAAGACCGGTTTCTATCAGCGGGAATGAATTCGCCAACTGTACGGTAGTGGTCAGGCAGGGGAAGCCCGTGAAGGAAGCCGCTGACAAAAGTGGCCCCACTCCAACACGAGAGACTTCACCCAGACTTGACCTTCGCACCTGGACCGACGCCACCGGCGGGTTCAAGACCGAGGCAGCGTTCCTGGACCTCAAGGACGGCAAGATTCGGTTAAGGAAGAAGGACGGCAACATTGTCGCCGTGCCACTGGAGAAGTTGAGTGTGACGGACCAGGAGTGGGTGAAGAAAAGCGACGGGGGAACCGCTGAAGTTGCTGGTTCCGCCCGCGATGACAAGCAAAGGCTCCAAGGCGCATGGACGGTGGAGTCCTTGACTGCGAACGGCCAAGCTGGCAAACCACTTGCCGAAATGGTCTTCACCTTTCAGGGCGACACGATCACCGAACACTCTGAGACGGGGACAATTGCTTACGACTACAGGCTGGATTCA
>Ga0326727_10026793_pt1 | contig 10649 bp, 9 predicted proteins | sample MB2enrmetagenome_FD_207643 | JGI IMG/M metagenome (GOLD analysis project Ga0326727, IMG submission 207643) | Lab enriched peat soil microbial communities from McLean, Ithaca, NY, United States - MB29MY | ecosystem: Environmental > Terrestrial > Soil > Wetlands > Peat | place: USA: New York... | reverse complement strand
TAATCGGATTCTTTCGCAGATGGGAAGTCGGCTATTCCATCCCCGATGAAGAACACTCTGTCTCCCCTACCTTTGTGGAACCTAACCAGATCTACCTTGAAGTTTACGGACGAAGTTACAAGTCGCTTGGGAAAAGTTACTTCGTAACCATTTGCGGTGCGCTGTGTCTTAGGCGCATGTATAGATATAGAATCCAACCAGTTTTCGCGCTGTAGAAAGTGTTTGATGTAAAAATCTAGGCCGCCGCTAAGAACTACCAGCGGGATATGATTGGATTCACAGTGCTGGATCAACTCATCAAAGCGTGGCCTCACCGTAGTAATCCGGTCAAGCTCTCTCAAGATAGTCTCCGGTGCTGCTGCAATCAGCTCGTACTCCTTTCGAAGTGACTCCTCGAACGACACTTCACTCTTCTCAAATTCTTTCTCAATGCGCCTCCAGCTTGGATCGGCAAAAAGCTCCAACACCCTCTGAGCAGTATCAATGTTGACGATGGTACCGTCAAAGTCGCATAGAACAACAGACCCGCTGAAGTTATGAGTGTTCATTGTGTGTCGGCCTTGAAGCTGTTGAGGTCAGGATTAAAGCTAGGCGCACCAAACGCGGAATCTGGATGTTAAACATGACGAGAAGAATTTCCATCGTGCTCGCCGACTGGTGCCCTCACTGCGTACCGCTCTCACTCGATAATGCTAAGCGTATGGCGAAAGAATTGAACGCTGAGCTCCGCGTCCTAGACATCGACGACCCCGAGCAGGAGAAGATTGCAGATGAGCTTGTCAAAAATTACGGGGATTATACTGAGGATTACATAATTCCACAAGTCTTCATCGAGGAGGATGGCAAGGTTCAGCACATTTTCACAGGATTCTCTGAAGGTGTCGGAGTGACAAGAGCACGATGGGAAGACCTCTTTGCAAGTCGGTACTACAAGGAGAAACTGAAACCAAACTAACCGCGCATCAGAGTTCACCATTTTGACTGGCATGTCGGGCAGAGGCCACGCACGACATTACGATCATGTGCGAAGAGCTTCAGGCACCCTTGCTGTGAGCCTTCTCCTACGCAAAGTGAAATGGCAACCTGTTTATCAGCATCGGTACGTGGGTACCGAGTCCAATACACTTCGGTAACTTTTGGGTAAGCTCCGAGCTTCGATTCAAGTATTTCCTGGGCATCTCCTCCAAGTTCCCATCCGTGACGAGACCCTACCCGAACATCCTTGGACGTAAAACATCCATTTCCAACTTGGTTTGCGATCATGTCCTCGAACCACTTCATATCCGGTGACAAGCTGAAGTAGACAACTTGGGACACGAATCCATCGGGGCACAGGTATGCGCCCACGAATCGTGACGCATCTTGGGAAACTACTTGCATTGACGTTGGCCTATCACAATGCGTGAAGCATTTGCCATTGAAATTCAGATATTTGCGAGCGAACTCAGGAAACCACTCCATCATCCACACCAGAACGAATAGCGTGAAAGTTTGGGGAACTTTAAAGCGTTGCATTGAACGCTTTGAGTGAGACGGCAACTTTGAGAATTCGCCGAGTGATCGCATTAACGATGATAGTTCTGGGCGTAATTCTCACCATATTTTCAGTAGTCACAGTAATGATGCATGGATCGGCACTTGATGCCTGGCTGTCCGGTGCGCTTGGTGTACTTTTGATCGTAATTGGCCTGGCGTTCTTGGTCACGCAACGCTTCGAGGCATGGTTAAGCGGCGGACAGACTGCTTTAGTAGATGGACTCCAAGCCGGTTAGAGCTATAGACTCGGGGATTACCGTGAGCGACGTCAACTATCTTCTTGAAGTAGCTGAGACTGCCGCAGAAGAGTCGGGAAAAAAACTCCTGAAACTCTTCCGTCATCCAAAGCTCTCGGTAAGTCGAAAGTACGACTATCCGGGTAGCATTGTTACGAACGCCGACAAGGAATCGGAGAAGCTCATTCTCGCGAGAATAAAACGAAGTAAGATCAAAAGCACAGTAATATCGGAGGAGATCGGCACAGTCGACTTCGGCTCACGTGACATTACATGGGCCGTGGACCCACTCGACGGCACGCTCAACTTCGCGAAGGGCATACCGCACTTCGCGATCTCTATCGGCGTTAGGGTAGGCAACAGAACAGTGGCTGGGGCGATTTACGACCCCATCCTAGATGAAATGTGTACTGCTGCTCGCGGACTCGGCGCCTGGTTGAATGGTAAGAAGATGCGCCTGTCGAACACGACCACACTTCGCAACGCAGCTGTGATCTTCGAATGGTGGGCGCCGGAGCCTTCGATACCTGACCCATTGGCTTTGGAGAAGCGGCTCTACCGTTATACTCGTAGGGTGCGTTCACCTGGCAGCATCGCGTTGAACCTTTGCTCCGTCGCTTCAGGAAGGTTCGATGGCATGATCACAGTCTACCTAAGATCGCCCGTTTGGGAGACAGTGGCTGGATGTTTGATAATCGAGGCAGCCGGTGGCCGGGTGACGAACTCTTTAGGGGAAGGGTGGGAGGATCTCTCACGTTCAATTATCGCCGGTCCACCGGCGTTTCAAGAACGGCTGTTGAAATTTGTTAGAACTCGGGCAGTTTAGCGTTTGCGACTAAAGGCCTTCGCGCGATAGTTGTTCAACAAGCTCTTTTTGGTGTGACGTTAACTTTGTAGGCGTCTTAACGCGCACTACGACGAGTTGATCCCCTCGACCGTAATTATGCAGGTCGGGCATACCCTTCTTCCGAAGGCGAAAGACCGCTCCGGTCTGGGTTCCAGAGGGCATGTCAATGTTGGCAAGTCCTTCTAGCGTGGGAACCTGCAAATCGCCACCTAGGGCCGCTCTAGAGAAGTTCACGTCCACGTTGCAGATCAAGTCGTTGCCCTCCCTTCTGAAAGTTGGGTGTGACCTAACATGAATGACGACGTAGAGATCACCTCTCTGCCCCCGACCATCGGCAGCGTCGCCCTCACCACGAAGCAGCAGCTGAGAGCCAGAATCGACTCCCGACGGGATCTTGACGGAGATACGCCTACTTCGTTCAACAACTCCGGCACCATGGCATTCATTACAGGGCTTCTCGATTATTGTCCCTCGGCCGCGGCATTTTCTGCATGGCTCTATCCGAGCGAAATGCATGAAACCCGCGTTCTGCACATGCTGAACCTGCCCCGCCCCACCACACTCGGGACATTTCTTGGGCGATGTACCAGGCTTAGCGCCCGAGCCGTTGCACTCCTCACATCTTTCTGTCCTAGGCACGTCAATTTCCGAGTTAATCCCAGAGTAGGCTTGCTCCAGAGAAATCTCTAGATCATATCGCAAATCTTGTCCACGTTGCGGCCCTCTTGGACGTCGGCCTCCGAAGAACGTCTCGAATATTGACCCGAATCCACCAAACCCGAAGCCGAGATCCCGTAGGATATCTTCGAAATCAACGCCGCGAAATATGTCTTCGGTTGAATAACGGCCATCGATTCCGGCGTGGCCGAAATGGTCGTATTGTGCACGTTTCTCATCGTCCGATAAGACTGCGTATGCTTCAGAGAGTTCTTTGAATTTCTCCTCTGCGTCAGGTGCCTTGTTTCGATCAGGATGGTACTTTAGCGCCAGTTTCCGGTACTCGTTTTTGATTTCATCCTTTGTAGCACTACGCGGCACGCCAAGTATATCGTAGTAGTCACGCTTCGACAACTGTTATCTGCCGTAATGTCAAGTTACTTTTTGTCGTCGACGACCTTGTAGTCCACGTCAACTGGTTGCTCTTTCTTTTCACCCTGAGGCGCTGACCCGGTGGGGCCATTCGCAGCGGCACGTTGCTGGGCCACATTTTGGTAGGCGGCAGTACCGACGTCCTGCAGCAGTTTTTGCAATGCTTCTAGTTTCTGTTTGATCGTTCCAGCATCCTTTCCAGCTAGCGCCTCTCGAAGCTCCAAGCTAGCCTTCGTGATCTGTCCAGATTGTTCAGTAGAGATCTTACCCGCTAGTTCTTTTGTCAGTCGTTCCGCGCTGTAGATGAGGTTGTCAGCAGAATTGCGGAGCTCAGCTTCTTCTTTACGTTTTTGATCTTGGGCCGCGAACTGATCTGCCTGCTTCACCATCTTCTCGATCTCGTCCTTGGCAAGTTTTGTTGTAGCGGTAATTGTGATCTTCTGCTCCTTGTTCGTCGCTAGGTCTTTCGCTGCGGCGTTAATGATGCCGTTCGAGTCAATGTCGAAAGTGACTTCGATCTGTGGAACCCCTCTTGGAGCGGGAGGAATTCCGGTCAGATTGAACATGCCCAGCGAGACATTATCCGCAGCCATCGGCCTTTCACCCTGTAGAACGTGGACCGTGACAGTTGTCTGGAAATCAGCTGCTGTCGAAAAAATTTGACTTCGCCTAGTCGGAATCGTAGTGTTTCTATCGATCAGTCTAGTGAATACGCCTCCAAGCGTCTCGACGCCTAAGGAAAGCGGGGTTACGTCGAGTAGCAGTAAGTCGTGCACTTCCCCTGCGAGTACGCCAGCTTGAATAGCGGCACCCATAGCTACGCATTCCATTGGGTCAACTCCACTCTCTGCCTGCTTGCCCATGTAATCCTCCACAAATTTGCGGACAATAGGCATCCTCGTTGGCCCACCCACGAGTATAATCTTGTCAACCTGTTTCGGTGTGATTTTTGCGTCTTCGATAGCTCTCTGAAGCGGCGTTCGGCACCGGTCAATAGTGGGACGAATGAGATCTTCCAGTTTAGCACGAGTAAGTGTCATGGTTAGATGCTTAGGTCCTGAGGCGTCAGCGGAGATGAAGGGTAGGTTGAGGTCGGTAGTGAGGACAGTGGATAGTTCAATCTTCGCTTTCTCGGCGGCCTCACGAACCCGCTGAAGGGCGACCTTGTCGTTCCGAAGATCGATGCCATTAGTCGCCTTGAATTCTCCCGCAATGTAATCGATTAGCGTGTTGTCCATGTCGGTTCCGCCCAGCTGTGTATCGCCGCTCGTTGACAGAACTTCGAAGACTGGTGGTCCCTTTGGGTCGGATCGTCCGACATCCATCATAGTAACATCAAGGGTCCCTCCACCCAAGTCGAAGACCATGATCTTCAACTCCTTCTCGGCTCTATCCAGGCCGTACGCAAGTGAAGCCGCGGTGGGCTCGTTGATTATTCGAACGACTTCCAAGCCAGCGATCGCGCCAGCGTCTTTTGTTGCTTGGCGTTGGTTGTCGTTGAAATAAGCAGGAACGGTGATCACAGCCTTCTCAACTTTATCCGCCAGAAAAGCCTCAGCATCTCGCTTGATCTTCTGAAGAATGAACGCTGAGAGTTGCTGCGGCGTGTACTCTTTTCCGAAAATGTTTACCTTGTAATCCGTACCCATTTTCCTCTTGATGGCCATGACCGTCCCTTCGGGGTTTGAGACGGCTTGGCGCCTCGCGGGCTCTCCAACAAGTAACTGTCCGTCTTTTGTGAAGGCCACGTAGGAGGGGAACGCTTTTCCGCCGACGGAGGTGCCCTCGGCACTTGGCACAATTGTGGGGCGTCCGCCTATAACGGCTGCAGCGGCCGAATTACTTGTTCCCAGGTCTATTCCAATAATCTTTGGCAAAGTCCCTATCACCCTTAGTTACTAGACGTAACAATGGAACTAACAATCGGTTCAAAAACATTGTGGGAACTACTCAGCTGTGTCTCCAGCCGGTTCTTCTTCCTTAGCATGTGTTTTCTTGCTCACTACCACTATGCTCGGTCGAATCACCTTCCCATTCATCATGTACCCTTTTCGGATTTCCTCCGTGATCGTGTTCTCCGGTTTTTCATCCGTCTCCACAAAACTAACGACCTCATGCCGTTCCGGGTCGAGCGGTTGTCCTACGGCGGTAATCTCCTCTATTCCTTCTGATCGGAGGACGTCGCTCAACTGTTGTTCGAGCATTCTCAATCCGACTGCGATCTCCTGAGGTGGTAATGGGTTGCCTGAATTGGAAACCTTCTCTGCTTCTCTGAGGGCGTCGAGGCTGGGCAGGAGTTTGAGTAAGAGTCTCTCAGAAGCCTGTCTGGTCACCGTCTCGACCTGCCGCTTCGTAATCTTCTGGAGATTTTCCATGTCCGCTTGCAATCTCTTAATGCGGTCTAAGTATTCCTTTGCTTTCTTCTCATTCTCTTGTCGCTGACTGGTCGCTTCCTTCAGCTGGTTTCGAAGTTGTTCCATCTGGTCGGAATAGGAAGAGGTTTGGTCCTTTGCCTCCTTCGAGGGCTCAATCGATTTCTCTATGGGAGTACCGGTCAATTGTCTCATCACTGAGTACCATTTGCGGCTGCATCTCTAGATTCTCAAACATGTTCTTTTCGCTACCCTCCTTAACCTGGGACGCGCGACACATGAGAGCTATGAAAAGGAGAAAGTTGCCATGAAGTTAGATGACTCAAGTTTCTAGTATACGATGTACTATGGGCGCATTGCCGCGACTTAGCGCGGAACGGCATAACCCAACGAACTGAAAGGCAAGTCATGGAATACGTTACGAAACCATAAGAAAGGACCGCATCTTGGGAGCGACTCACAAAGCAGGGGGCATACGGATTTGCCTAACCTTAGTTGGATCGATCTCGACGGAAAATTCGTTTTCATTGAAAAGATCGTGCGAACAGTTCCCTACGGTTTCCTCGGCGTAATATTCGGTGTATACATGAGTAATTAGACGGCTTTCGTCACGGTTTGAGGTAGGAATCGCATACAAGACACTAAAATCTAACCTCGACCCTACATAGGAGTTTTCAATCTAGCCGAGGAGCACAAGGAGCTTGGGAAATAAGAAGGCGGCGGCAGAGAAGCCTAAGCGGACAAGAAACGTGAAAGTCCTAGTGGACCCCTCGTTGAGGATACAGCCACAAATCCATGTTCCCCAGCCAAGTTTCGGGTCACTAACAGAGATTACACCATTCAAAGATGATTTCTTTCACCACCCACGTACTCTCAGCCCTGAAGTTGCAAGGTCAAGGTACCTTGAGGCTGGTTTGAGGCTTGAATACTCGCCTCCGGCGTTGAAACTAATTCGTGAGCATCGAGTCGTAGTTCTCGAGTACGATCCGAACGGGTTCGTATGGGTTAGGCCATTGAAAGATGACCCTTTGAAGGACATCCTAGACGATTCAACCTTCAAAACGTACATCGTCTGGAGCCCATATTACGACGCATACAGACTCAGGCAGACCGGCTCGGTCGAGTTCGCTAAACGAGCGTTTGAGAGCGAAGGGGTTCAGGTACAGCTTAGAGGCTTCCCACAAAAGCAAATCAGATTACGGAATATCCACGCACCAAAAACCATCAATGTTACGCTCTATCCGTTTCAACGTAAAGCTGTCGAATTCATTCTACTGAACGACGGCCGAGCATGCGTCTTTGATGAAATGGGCCTCGGCAAGACGATCACGGCTACCACCGCACTCATTGAGCTCTCAAAAGCCGGGAAGGCATCGAGAGCACTCATCGTTGCGCCCACTGCGGTGATCGAGCAATGGCGTGAAGAGTTAGTAGGAAAATTCAACCTTGACCCTACCGTGGTAACATCTAAGCGAGCGTGGAGAGAACGCGCCTCACTATACGATAACCCACTGGTCGTTGTCAACTATGAATTGCTCCGCACAGACGCGGAACTCATAATTCAGAAAAGTTTTGACACGTTGATCCTAGACGAGGCCACCCGCGTCAAGAACTTGGACACTCAAACGAGCGAGGCCGTCAAGAAACTGATTGTTCGAAACGTGGTGGCATTAACAGGGACGCCCCTGGAGAACCACTTGGGAGAACTTTACAATATTGTGAGCATCGTCAAACCAGGTTTCTTCGGTCGCTACAACGAAGACTTTCTAGCCCGCTTCACGATGAAAAGCTCTGGGCAAGGGTGGCAGTCTAGGCCCATGCTCAACCCGGAGAACCTGCCTACCCTAAGGCATGAGTTGAATCAGATTTCAATTCGCCGAACGAAGGCGCAGGTACTGAAGCAATTGCCAGCCCTTACGATGCAGTACGTGTATACCGAGCCAGCTCGAAACCAGAAGATGATTTACGACATCTTGCAAGAGAGCCTGAGCGAGACCGTGCTCGATGAGCACGCGTTCAGCACTGGTGATGAGGCTGGCCCGAACCCATTTACTTCCAACAGGATTAGGCTGTACACGTTGCTGCGCGAGGCATGCGCAGACATAAGCATGATAGCAGGGTACTTGCGCCGAAAGCAACGAGAAAACTCAGCCGACGCCGAAGCCTTACGTGAGTCGCCAATTTTCAGGAGATTGCTACGCGTCGTTGGGAGACTAGAACCAGAAAACGCTAAACTTGTCGAACTGAGAGAACTCGTAGAGGATTTGACTGAGCAATCACACAAGTTGGTAGTCTTCTCTCAATTTGTTCCCATCGTGAACCTGATTCATGAGGAACTCTCCGGCCAAGGTATCCCGACACTAGTCTACCATGGGCAGCTGTCCAACGATGAAAGAAACGCGACTTTGAAGAGGTTTACTGAAAACAGTGATTATCGAGTATTGGCGAGCACCGACGCGGGACAATTCGGGCTCAACCTGCAAGCTGCAGACGTGGTCGTGAATTATGACCTGCCCTGGAACCCTGCGCGGCTGCAGCAACGTATCGCGCGCCTGCACCGGATTGGGCAGACGAATAAGGTGCTTGCAGTAAACTTTGTGGTGAAGGGAACTATCGAAGAACATGTGCGCGATGTGTTGGAAAGGAAGCGCAAGCTGTTCAGGGACGTGACGGTGAGCGACATGGCTGCAAGCGAAGACCTTACGCTGGAGGAGCTGCGTGAAATCTTCGGCTTCGACATGCTGAAGATGGCTGCTAAGATACGGGAAAGGTATGGGTTACGAATGGAGAATCCTGTTGTGGGACGGGTTGACGCGCATCACGAATAGGGTTTGAGTCCATTCTCTAGCATTGCCGAGAACTTTCACCCACCTCTCTTGCGTATTAACCGCTGAGTCGCTGAGAGGGGCGTTCGGATGTGGGAAATTTGTGCGAAGCCTGCAGCCCGCCTCGCATTCCACGCTACGAAGGAACTAGGCTTATTCTTGAACGTGTATCATGTAACTGCAAATGCAACGAGACCGTGCTAGAATCAAAGGGACCCCGGTGCGAAGACTGTGATCACCAAGTCAAAATCGAACTTGCCGATAGATGGGAGGACCCTCTTATCTGGATCGATCCAAAGACGCACAGACCCGTTAAGCTTGACTCGGTCAAGCAAGTACTCAATTGATTGGGCGTTGGGCGGCCTTACAAAAGGTAATTAGGTAACTGCATTTGCCAAGCCTTTGAGACAACTTGGTTTCTGAACTTTCCGCCACTGACCTTCGTTGGACCTGCGACCCCAAGGTTATTGGAGCAAAATCGAGTGAGGAACTGAAACCCCTCGAAGTCATGGTTGGCCAACCAAGAGCCCACGAAGCGCTAACGCTAGGCTTTCGCGCCAAGGAAGATGGATTCAATATTTTTGCTGCAGGCCCACCTGGCACAGGTAAGACGACGACTACTACTCATTTCTTGAGGGATATCGCGAAGACAATGCCAACACCTTCGGATTGGTGCTACGTCTACAACTTTGACAACGAGTACGAACCTAACACACTCAGATGCGCGCCTGGAATGGGGAAGGAACTGAAAGAAGACATGAAGGAACTCATTGCCTCCGCTCGAATCGCGATCCGCCAGCTATTCGAGGGCGAGGACTACGCGGCGAAACGCGAGGAGATGAGCAGAAAAGTGAACGCGAAACGGGAAGACGCGATTGCTCGAATGAGCCAGGCAGCACAAGAGGAGGGCTTCGTTTTACAACTCACATCAATTGGCCTCACACTTGTTCCCGTAATCAAAGGGCACCCACTCAAGGACGAGGAGTTTCTAGAGTTATCAAAAGAAGCTCAACAGAAACTCGCTCAACAACGAGAGGCACTCCGAGAGAAATTGAAACCCCTGATGCACGAACTTCGAGAGGTAGAAGCATCCGCCAGAGACGAAATTGGAGAATTCGATAGAGACGTAGCACTTTACGCAATCGACCACCTAATGTCAAACCTACTTGAGAAATACAAGGCTCACGAGGAAATAACGCGATTTCTGCAAAACATTCAAGCTCATATCGCTGACGATCTCGATACTTTTCGCGGACGACCGAGCGATAAGAAAGACGCAGGGGAACAACAGGTTGAGGAAGCCGCATTTCGCGTATACGATGTAAACGTAGTCGTAGACAACTCCAAGGTCAAGGGAGCCCCCGTTTACGTGGAAAGAAACCCGACCTACGATAACGTTCTCGGCCGAATAGAGAAGGAAAGCCAATTCGGGACATTAACAACCGATTTCACCCTCATTCGCGGCGGATCTATGCACCGAGCAAATAACGGATTCCTAGTGACTCGCGCGGAACTGCTCCTGAGTGATTTCAGTGTCTACGCTTCTATGAAACGAGCTCTGAAGGCCAGAGAGATACGAATCGAGGATCTACCTCAAAGGATAGGCTATGCCAGCGTTAGAACGCTTTCCCCAAAACCAATACCGCTCGAGATTAAGGTTATTCTTATCGGCGACTCCGCAACCTACCAACTACTCTTCGCTTATGACCCAGAATTTAGAGAACTGTTCAAAGTAAAAGCCGAC
>Ga0326727_10026790_pt1 | contig 10650 bp, 8 predicted proteins | sample MB2enrmetagenome_FD_207643 | JGI IMG/M metagenome (GOLD analysis project Ga0326727, IMG submission 207643) | Lab enriched peat soil microbial communities from McLean, Ithaca, NY, United States - MB29MY | ecosystem: Environmental > Terrestrial > Soil > Wetlands > Peat | place: USA: New York... | reverse complement strand
CTCGGGGTCGGACTTGTTACGGGAGCTCACCAAGGTAGGCTTCGTGGCGGCGGTTTGCTCGTCGCGCTTATTAAATCCGATCGTCGCTTCCAGCACCAGAAAAACGTCGTATCCTCCGGCCTTGATCTTGGAGATTACTTCGGCAATCTGATCGGATTCCGAGAGCGACTCATTGATCGCCTCTCCGAGTTCCTTCATCAATTGCTTTAAGCGTGGATTCACAGCTCCCCCTTTTTCGTTGGATGCCAAACTGCAACACGGAGTTTCGTAACTGGTAGAATTCAAGTTGTGGCGCGCTTTTTGGCCGTTGCCGGTGCCGTGGGGCGGGTGGCATTCCGTCTGGCGGGGAAGAACCGCGTTTTGCGGGCAGGATATTCTGCGGCCCAGACCACCTTCCGCTCCATCGGGCGGGTCTTGCATCTCTTGTTTCTTCAGATCACCGGCCTGTTCTTTTGCCTGTTTGCTCTGGGATTTGCCGCTCGCATTCCGCGCAGCTACCACGAGTACCTGACCCAGGGACATGGCCTGCAGCAAACCGGTTTACTGGCTGTCCTGACTCTGCTATTCGCCTGGTTCGGGATTACTTCATTCTGGCGTTCGCGGGCGAGGTGAAAGCCTTGGCCGCAGATTTACGCTGATTCACACTGGCAAAGAAGATGGAAGCCAGAAGTCGTCGTGCTTTGATTCTGACTTCTGACTCCTGACTTCCTTCCAATCCGCGTAAATCTCCGGCCAAGGCTTTTTCCTCGTGCTACATTTTCCTCATGGCAGACTATCTTTGTGCCCTTTGTGAGCAAAGCGAAGCGCATTGCCACTGCGGCGTGAAGGATTATTGCGCGCTGTGTCATGACTCCGAAGACATCCGGCTCTGCGAAGACGGGCAGTATTATTGCCGCATCTGCCGCGAGATTTGTGACTACCACGCGCAACGCTAAGGCAAGTTGTAATTGGTAATTTGTAATTTGCAATGCGCGGACGTCCGGCCTCTTACTTTGCCAATTACAAATTGCCAATTACCAATTACAAACGATTTGGCCCGGCGAAGATCACGAAAATTACGAAATTGACCCGGAATTTTGCGCGTGTTAGCGTATGATGTTTTACCGTCCCGGCTTGTTTTCGCTGGCCAGACCGTGTGCGCCCGGCCCAGGGTGTGCTTTTGTGCGTTGCGAGCCAAGAGCAAAGCCGTGAGCCGTTTCGCCCGGTGGTTATAGCCGGCTCACCGCCAATCTAGAGCAAAGGAGATGCCATCGTGCAAGCGTCGGAAGCGCTGTCGGCAGGTCCACGTAAGACCGCGTTGCATGCGGTCCACCGTCAGTTAGGAGCCAAGATGGTGGACTTTAACGGCTGGGATATGCCCGTCGAGTATCCCGCCACCGGCGGCCTGATTGCCGAACATATGGCGGTGCGCACGGCGGTGGGAATCTTCGACGTCAGTCATATGGGCGATATCCGCATCCGCGGTCCCCAAGCCCTGGCGGCGGTGCAGCACATTACTATGAACGACCCCTCCCGCATCGCCGTCCATCAGTGCCAGTACTCCGCCATGCTCTATCCGCAGGGCACTTTTGTTGACGACCTGATTGTGCAGAAGCTGGCCGACGACGACTACTGGATTGTGATCAATGCCGGCACTCGCGAGAAGGATTGGGGCTGGGCGAGCGAGCAGGTGCGCGGCTTCGATTGTCGGCCGGAGCACTTGAGCGACGACTATACCCAGATTGCCATCCAGGGACCTAAGGCCCTGAACACGCTGCAAAAGCTCACCAACCTCGATCTGTCGCAGGTAAAGTTTTATTGGCTGGCTTTCGGCGCCGTCTGCGGCTTGCAGGACGTTATGCTGGCGCGTACCGGCTACACCGCGGAGGATGGATTCGAGATTTACATTCCCGCGGACGAAAAAATCAGCGCCCGCGTCTGGCACGAAATTCTGGCAGCCGGCAAGGAATTCGGTTGCCTTCCCTGCGGGCTGGGAGCGCGCAATACCCTGCGTCTGGAAGGCCGGCTCCCCTTGTACGGGCACGAGATCGCCGACAACATAACCGTTTGGGAAGCCGGGCTGGATCGCTTCTGCAAGATGGAAAAGGCGGAATTCATCGGCAAGGAAGCCCTGGAAAAGCAGAAAGCCGCCGGCGTGAAACGCACCCTCGTCGGGCTGGAGATGATTGAGCGCGGCATTGCCCGCGATGGTTACAAAGTGCTGGATCTTTCCGGTAAGGAGATCGGATATGTAACCAGCGGCTCCTACGCACCCTTCCTGAAAAAGAATATCGCGCTGGCCTATGTGCCGGTGGAGAGTTCGGCGCTGGATAACGTGGTGGCCGTACAGATCCGGGCCCAGGCGGTGAAGGCAAAGGTGGTGCCGACTCCCTTTTATAAGCGTCCGAAAAAGTGACGGCCCGGGTGGGGAAAGTTGGTGCGAGATTTTAGCCCGTCATCCGGGCAAGGCCCCAGAATAGGGCATAAGAAGGGTAGCCCACAGCGCAAGCCGTGGGAAACTGTACGCCCGCTTCGCGGGCTGAACTTTCCGGAGAAAGAAATGGCTTATCCAAACGAATACAAGTACACCAAAGAGCATGAGTGGATCAAAGTTGAAGGCAAGCTGGGGATCGTGGGAATCACCCATCACGCCCAGGAAGCGCTGGGGGATATCGTATTTGTCGAACTGCCCAAGGTCGGCGCCGAGATCCAGGCGGGCAAGACCTTCGGTACGGTGGAATCGGTCAAGGCCGTGTCCGACCTTTATGCGCCTGCCAGCGGCGTCGTCACCGAAGTCAACACAGAATTGACTACGGCGCCGGAGAAAATCAATCAGGACGCTCACCAGGCGTGGATGATCAAGGTGCAGTTGAAGAACCCGGCGGACGTGAACGCCCTGCTGTCGGCAGCGGACTACGAGAAGTTTTTGCAGGAAGAGGGTGCATGAGATATTTACCGAAGTCGCCTTCCGATCGCGCGGCCATGTTGCAGGAAATTGGAGTGCGGTCGGTCGCCGATCTGTTTTCGCAAATTCCACCCACTGCGCGCCTGCAGCGGGATTTGAACCTGCCTCCCGCCAAGTCGGAGGCTGAGATCGTCGAATGGTTCCGGCAACGCGCCCTGGAAAACGGCAACCATTACACCGTGTGTTTGGGCGCCGGTGCGTATCATCACTACCGCCCCGTGATTATCGATTCTTTGATCTCGCGGGGAGAATTTTTTACCGCCTACACGCCTTACCAGCCGGAGATTTCCCAGGGTACTCTGCAAGCCATCTTCGAGTTCCAGACCATGATCTGTGAACTGACCGGCATGGAAGTGGCCAATGCCTCGATGTACGACGGGTCTACCGCGGCCACCGAGGCGGTGCTGATGGCGCGGCGGATAACCGGGCGTGATGGCGTGGTGGTGGCCCGCAGCGTGCACCCGGAGTACCGCGAGGTGCTGCGCGCCTATGCCAAGAACCAGGGTGTCTCCATAGCGGAATGCGGTTTCGGGCAGAACGGACGTGTGGACCCGGCGGCTATCGGCCAGGCGATCACGGGTGCTACCGCCTGTGTGCTGATTCAATCGCCCAACTTCTTCGGTACCGTTGAGGACGTGGAAGCGATGGCCGAGGTGGTCCACAAAAAGGGCGCGCTGCTGGTGGTGGCGGTTGCCGAGGCGGTATCGCTGGGAGCGCTACGGCCACCGGTGGAGGCCGACATTGTGGCGCTGGAAGCGCAGGCATTTGGCGTTCCCTTAGGTTATGGCGGGCCGTATGCCGGCGTGGTGGCGACCAAGGAGAAATTCGTCCGGCAAATGCCCGGCCGCCTGGTAGGCGAGACACGAGACAAACAGGGCCGGCGCGGCTTTGTCCTCACCCTTGCCACCCGCGAACAGCACATCCGGCGGGAGAAGGCTACCTCCAACATTTGTACCAATCAAGCCCTCATCGCGCTCATGGCAACGGTATTCATGATCGTATATGGAAAAGAGGGCCTTAAGGAACTAGCGCGCCACAATTTGGCCAAGACCGCTTATGCCGTTGAACGGTTTCGCAAGGCTGGCGCCACGGTGCTTTTTGAGGGGGCGCCGCGGTTTAACGAATTCGTCGTGCAGACCAAAGCCGACCCTTACCGCATTAACGACCGGCTCCTCGAAAGCCACATTCTCGGCGGTTTTCCCGTATTGAAAAAGTTTTATCCCGAACTCGGCGCCGGCCATTTCGCCCTCTGGTGCTGCACGGAATTGGTCAGCCGCGAAGCCATCGATTACGCGGCCGAGACGATAAGGACTACGGCATGAAGACGGACAAAATCCGGAAAGCTACGCTGCATGTAAACCAGAATGAAGGATTGATTTTTGAGAAGTCCTCGCCGGGCAAGAAGGCTTATTCCTTGCCGCCGCTGGATGTTCCCGAGGTGGACGCAGCGCGCCTGCTGGGCCCGCAGGCCCGGCAGGATCTGGGCCATATGCCCGAGGTTAGCGAAATCGAGATCATCCGGCATTTCACCCGCCTTTCGACGTGGAACTACGGTGTGGATACGGGCATGTATCCGCTCGGTTCCTGCACCATGAAGTACAACCCCCGGGTCAATGAGTTTGTGGCGCGCCTGCCGGAGCTGGCCGAGGCTCATCCCTATCAGCCCGAAAAATTGTCTCAGGGCACGTTGCGCATCATGCAGACCTTGAGCGACTGCCTGCTCGAGATCTGCGGCATGGATGCGGTAACGCTGCAACCCGCGGCGGGCGCCCACGGCGAGCTGACCGGCATCCTGTTGGTCCGCGCCTGGCTGCAAAGCCAGGGCAATCCGCGCAAGAAAATCCTGATTCCGGACTCGGCGCACGGCACCAATCCCGCTACCGCGGCCATTGCCGGATACGAAATCGAGCACCTCAAATCCAACGCGCTCGGCATGGTGGACCTGGATGCCTTGCGGGCGCAGCTTAACGAAGATGTGGCCGCGCTGATGCTGACCAATCCCAATACGCTCGGCGTGTTCGAAGGTGAAATCAATCGGATTGCCGGCATGCTCCACGAAAAAGGGGCGTTGCTCTACATGGATGGCGCCAACATGAACGCCCTGGTCGGCAAAACGCGGCCAGGCGATAACGGCGTAGACGTCATGCACTTGAATCTGCACAAGACTTTTTCTACGCCCCACGGCGGCGGCGGCCCGGGCGCCGGACCGGTCTTGTGTAAGAAAATTCTGGAGCCGTTTCTTCCTACCCCCGTCATTGAGATCGCCGGCGACGGCAAGTTCCGGCTCAACTACGACCGGCCTCAATCCATCGGCCGAGTGCGCGCTTTCTACGGCAACTTCGGGATGCTGGTGCGGGCTCTGGCGTACATCCTGGCCAACGGACCGGATGGCCTGCGGCAAACTACCGAAGACGCGGTTTTGGGTGCCAATTACCTCCGCAAGCGGCTGGAAGGCGTCTACGATCTGCCCTATAAAACGCCCTCCATGCATGAGGTGGTCTTCAGCGATCGCTTGCAGGCGGCCAAAGGCGTCAAGACGGGCGATATCGGCAAGCGGCTTATCGATTACGGCTTCTACGCGTACACCGTATCGTTTCCGCTCATCGTGCACGGGGCGATGATGATCGAGCCTACCGAGAGCGAGTCGAAAGAGGAGTTGGACCTGTTTGTGGAAGCGCTGCGCAGCATCGCCGAAGAGTGCGAGCAGACACCGGAACTGGTAACCAATGCCCCGCACCATACGCGTATTTCGCGCCTCGATGAGGTCACGGCCGCCCGCAAGCCGGTGCTGCGCTGGAAACCCGGCGAACAGGCAAGATCCGCGGCGGAGTAAGAGATCGAAAACCTGCCACAGAGACACAGAGGCACAGAGAAAATCTGGGATTTGGGAATTCGGATTTGGGATTTAGTCCTTAGAGCCAGCAGTCGAGAGAGCCAGCAGTCGAGGCGCTTGCAGGTCGGCCTGCAAATCCGAAATCCAAGTTCCTAATTCCTAAATCTCCTCTGTGTCTCGGTGTCTCTGTGGTAGGTTTTCCTACTTCTTGTAGACCAGACGCAATTTGTCGGCGGCGAGGATCTTGCGAACCGAGTTCGCGGCGTGTATAGCCCAAGGGCCGGAGGGGTCCAGTTTGAGGTAGGCGTGCCAGTGGCGCAGGGCCTTTCGCGGTTCCCGGATTTTTTCGTAAGCCAGCGCGAGATTGTAGTGGGCGTCGGCGTACGTGGGGGCCAGCATGAGGGCCGTCTTGTAGGCTTCGACCGCCAAGCCCAACCGGCCGGTCTCGTCGAGCACATTGCCCAAATCGAAGTGGGCCAGCGCGTAACGCGGATCGGCGGCGATGGCGGCACGGTAGTGCTGTTCCGCCAGCACGAATTCCTGGCGAGTGTAGAGGATCGTTCCCAGATTAATGTGGGCTGCCGCGTGTTGGGGTTCCATCTCCAGGGCCTTGCGGTAGCACTCCATGGCCTCGGTTTGCGACGCCGGATCGTCCTCCAGCATAACTCCGCGGGCGAAGAATTCGGCGGCCGTCTGGGCGGCATGCATGGGACGCAACTTGACCGGAACCAACCGGTTGGCCGATGAGAAGTCCATGACCAACTGCCCGGTGGTGGGTTCCACCGCCCGCCCTTCGTGGCGGAATACCACCCGCGCGTTAGCCGGGAAAGTGCCGGCCTCCAGCAGAGGGTTTTCCATGCCTGCAACCTGCTTCATCATCGCTTCCAGCGATGCGCGGATGACTGCCGGCCGTACCCTCTTGGCACGCAAATCTCTGATTTTCTTGAGTTGCAGCAGGTCAAAAAAAGAAAAACGCTCACCCGCGCTCACCAACCGCGCCCTCTGCCACTGCGCGAGTTGTTGACCGGTGATCCGTAAAATCCGTAAGACATCCGCTCGATGGTAAGTCATCGTCCGGCTGCCATCATTATGCGCACATGCGCCTCCCGGCGCAAGGGCAGATTAGCTGTTTTTAGAGCATCGGGGTGATCCCGACACCTGTCCATCGGGCGATCCGGTAATCGGTCCATCGGTCCATCGGGCGATCGGGTGATCCGGTGATCTGAACGCCGCAATTTGGTAATTTGGTAATTGAGAACAGGGTTGCCCGCAATTCTTTTTGCGAGCCCGTCTTCAGATCACCCGATCCCGCAATGCGGGATCGCCGGATCACCCGATGATCCGATGCGTGCCTCTTTACTGCCTCGGGCAAGCTGTTTAGAATCGGTTCAGTAAGCCGACGTAGCTCAGTTGGTAGAGCAGTCGATTCGTAATTCTCTCAGCACCACCTGCCTTCATGTGTTTTCAACGATTTCCGGCGGCATTCGTAGGGTAAAACGGCCTCATCCGGGCGCATTCGGCAGCGTTTTGGGCAACAATTTGGGTAACAACCGCCACTCACAATAGCGCATACAAAATAACCCTCAATGCCATGAACCACGGCGGGCCAAGTCTTTGCCGCTGCTTGTATTTTTTATCCCACCTCTTGCGAATCCGCGACTCTTTTAAAGAGCGCGCTGGCGGAACAAAATCTGAATTTTCCATACTCACTTCAACTTCTTTACGCGCGTCTTTGCTCTCGCCTGCTTCATCGACAACCGCACCCGTTCGGCGATGAAACCCGCGAACGGCTCGATCTTCATGTCAATGCTGGCGCTATCCAGCGCCGCCAGATAACCGTTACGATCCTCAACCCGGATAACTGTCCACGGATAGCCACCCGAGGCCAGCATCGCATTCATCAAGAAACGAGCTATCCGCCCGTTGCCGTCCGGGTAGGGATGGATATAGCCGAAGAGCCAGTGCCCTAGAACGGCGCGGACGCCGGGTTCGGGTTCACGCTCCAGTAGATCGAAGAGGGCTGGCATCGCATCGCGAACGGCTTCCCAGCGCGGCGGCACGTAGCGGGAGGTGCGCAGATAGACCGCGTTATTCCGGTAACCCGCGAGCGCCCCGGCGTTTATCAAGCCAGCTGCCACGCAGGGCTGAAACAATTCGCGATACCACTCCTTGTGAGCCGTGCGCGCCAGGGCGCCCGCGTTGCCGCCCTTAATCACGTCGCCCACCGTTGTCTTCACTTGCTGGAACGCCTGCCAGTAGCCGCGCGCCGCCAAGGCATCGCGGCTCTGGCGATCGTCGTCGTGATGATCCGGGTCCCAGTCTCCCATTTGTACCCTTTCGATCAGCGCCGACGTGACGCTGTACCCCTCGATGGATAGCGAGTGGTAGGCGTCGCTCTTATACATATGGTCCACGACGCGCAGATACTCTTCCCTGTTCTGCGGAAGACCCGGTGCTTTCGGAAACATCTCGACAACCGCTCCCCGCATGGATTCCCACATCGCCTGCATGCGCCCGACAATTGGCGCTGTTACCGTCGGCAAAACGCCGAACCTCTGCTCCGGTGCAAAAGGATCGGTTTCGCGCACGTCGTATCCCGCGGATTTCATCGTCTTTACGATCTCGTCGGCGGCCTGCGGGCTGCCGATGCGGCGAAACGCTCCGGCGATCTGCCCTGCCTTTGCCGAGTAGCCGCCATCGAGCAGAAGCCGCAGCAAATCCGACGTTTCGCGAATGCCCGCCAGCACGACTTGAGTCTCGATGGGATTCCGGGTGAAAAAAACTTCCGGAACCTTCACCAATGCTGCCGCAGGGGAGAACAACCTCAGCCCGTCCTTGACCGACACGTCCTCAGCGGGCGGCATTTCCGGCTGTTTGAGGTCATAGAGGGATGTGCCGAAGAGCAGATTCATGGTGTGGTTCGTGCCCGTCCGGCAGTAGACCACCACCTGTGTTGGAATCACGGTATTCTGCGCATGCAAAAGAACCGAGTGCTCGGGCGACAGGTGCCACGCATCGTCAAAGCGCTCATGGCAGTAGCTTGCGCAGAATTCCCAGAAAGACGCATACCATGGCGTGCTGTCGCCATCTCTCGCGCTCGGGCTGGAGGACATCAGCCACCCCTTTATCACTTCCCGCAGGAAGCCATTGCGAAGCAGCCGCTCCCGGTGCGTGCGGCTCAACTCGCGCGACCGGAAAACGCGGTGGCCGCCCTTCTGAAGCTCCTGAAGCGCGGCGAGCGATTCCGCCAGTTTTTCGTTTGGTTTGGTACGTTTGGGCATCCTGAAACCTCGATAGCGTCACAAGCTTATTATGTTGTTTATATACAAGCATATTATGCTGTGAAACAACAAGCTTATTATGCTGCAATACTGCAAGCATTACGCGCTACCCGAGGGTGGAAACAAGTCACGGCCCGAATCATCAAACCAAGATCACGGTACTGGCGGAGCTACTTAAAAGGATTCGCTGCGGATAAGCAGGGGAGACCGTGGCGTCCCAGGTCAGCGTGCGGAGGGTAAGGGTCGGATCGCCGAAGGAGGACGCCGTACGAGCCTGCCGCGGCAACCAGAGAATTCCCGCCAGCTGAAGTCATAGGAACTGCGCAGACTCGCGTCGGCTATTCTCAAAAAATTGACCGCACGACTCCGCCGTCAACCCGCAGCGCAGCCCCGTTTGTCGCCGATGAGAGCTCGCTTGCCACATAGGTAACCATAGCCGCGACTTCCTCAACCGTTGCGAAACGCTTCAGCAGTGAAGATGGCCGGACATGCGCGAAGAAATCCCTCTCCACCTCTTCCTTCGACTTCTTCTGGTGTTTCGCCATATCTTCTACAAAGCCAGCCACTCCCTCCGACGCAGTCGGTCCGGCGAGAACGCTATTCGCCGTGACGCCGGTGCCAGCAACCGATTCTGCGATACCACGCGCGACCGCAATTTGCGCAGTCTTGGTCATTCCGTAGTGCACCATCTCTGCGGGAATCTGCTCCGCTGACTCACTGGAGATGAAGATCACGCGGCCCCAGTTCCGCTTCATCATGCCGGGAAGGTAATGACGCGACAAGCGCACACCGCTCATCACGTTCACCTCAAAGAAGCGCAGCCAGTCGGCATCCGGAATTTCGACAAACGCTTTTGGTTCGTAAATGCCGACGTTATTCACCAGCACATCCACTTCAGGAAACTTCGCGATGACAGTCTCAGCGCCCGCAGCCGTTCCAAGATCAGCAACTATGCCCTCGATCTGGCTTTGCCGCGCATGTTGAAGGATTGCAGCAACCGCCTTGTCCACCCGCTCCTGCGTACGCCCATTCATGTATACACGGGCGCCTTCGCTTGCAAGAGACTGCGCAATCGCATAGCCAATTCCCGCAGTCGATCCAGTGACAAGCGCGCTTTTTCCTTTGAGCTTCAAGTCCATGGCAGACCTTTCGAAGAATCAATTCACTTGTTGGATTCACGAGCAACGCCAAGGGCTTTATGTCATCACTGGTTCAGTTGTGGCTGTGGTTGCGCCTGGCTCAGTCCGAGGATGTGGAGGTGGTTGCGGGTATGCGGGTACCGGATTGAAAAGCACCAACTCTTATTGTATTTATTTGGTATTAACTGTAAGTAGTCATAAGTGTTCGGAAACATCGCTTGATGAACTTTGCGACTGCCAAACCTGTTGTGGGAGGCTTTAAACCCGGATTTCCTTTTTGAAGTTGAAGCGGTTGCCGTTATGATGGTGGCAACACCAGTGTTCATGCGGCTTTGAAGGCCAGAACGCTTGTCCGGATGCTCCCACCCAGTGGGTGAGACACAATATCAGGCGTTTTGCTTCTCTTTTTTTGTTCCTCTCTGAAGGCGGATTTCCAAGGATCGCAAGTCACCT
>Ga0326727_10026788_pt1 | contig 10650 bp, 9 predicted proteins | sample MB2enrmetagenome_FD_207643 | JGI IMG/M metagenome (GOLD analysis project Ga0326727, IMG submission 207643) | Lab enriched peat soil microbial communities from McLean, Ithaca, NY, United States - MB29MY | ecosystem: Environmental > Terrestrial > Soil > Wetlands > Peat | place: USA: New York... | reverse complement strand
TGCGGGCCAACCATCCGGCCGGCGCGGCATCGCGCTCCTGCCTCAACCGCGCCTGCATCCGGGTCATGAAAAACGGGCTCGGCTCGGGAGCCTCCCAGGCGTCGAGCAGCCCCATGGTTGCCTTCAGTTCCTCGAGCTCGCGCTTGCAATCCTCACACTCCGCAACATGCGCGTGAACCTTGGCAGGCACTCGGGCAGGATCGAGCAGCAGGTCCGCCAGCTTCGATTCCATCGCGGTGCAATTCGATTTGTTCGTCATGATCCCACCCCCGTCTGCCGGTTGGTTCCGGCATCTTTCAACTCACACAAAATCCTTCAATTTGTCCCGTAACGTCTGATAGGCGCGAAAGAGCAGCGACTTGGTAGCCGATTCGCTGAGCTTCAGCACCTCCCCGATCTGCCGGTAATCCATCCCCTGGTACTTGTGCATCAGCACCGCCATGCGCTGGCGTTCCGGCAGCGCCATCACATGGCTCTTGATCGCGGCCATGCGCTCCTTGCGCAACATCTGCTGCTCGGCCGACGGCTCAGCGTCAGCCAGATCGGGAGTCGTGCCTGTCTCCTGGTCCGGCTCATCGAGATAAACCGTCTGCGCGGCCCGCTCGTGCCGGGTATCGCGCGCGTGGTTCACCGCCAGGTTGGTCGCAATCCGGTAGAGCCACGTGGTAAACCGCGCCTCGGCCCGGTAACTATCCCTGGCACGATAGACGCGTAAAAATACTTCCTGTGCCAGTTCCTCGGCCACCGCCTGGTTACGGCACATCCGGTACAGGAAGTGAATCATCGGCCGATGGTATTTTTCGACAAGGTAATTAAAACTCGCCTCGTCCCCCGCCGCAACCCGCAACATCACAGCCGCGTCGCCCGCCGGATCGGTCCCGGCCCTCTCGGCCGCAGCCGGATCGATCTGGATGATCGCCGGGCCCGCTCCCATGACGGTTCTGTCGAGGCCCGTTGTGTCGAGGACCATCGTCGCCATATCTTCTGGAACCCCATCGTCCGCCGAAGGTTGCGCTTCCGGGTCCATTTCCGGGCCGGAATTCCCATGGCCGGAATTCCCCGAACCCCCTCCAGACGCTGAGGATTGGGCAATCGCCGCGAATCGGGCCGGAGACGTGAATCCGGCGCTCCCGGCAAGCACGCTCGAAGGGGGCCATCCGGCCGGCACGGGGCAAAGCTCTACACCCTCAAAGGAGGGGAAAAAGGCCGCGCGGAGGAGAGATCTGACGATCCGGAACATGTGTGGCTGGTACTAAAATCGGCCGCGCCGGAACATCTCTTCACTTCCGGCCCGGGTTGGTTCCAAAGCCCTGCTGGTGTTACTCTAACCTACAGGATCGGCCTCTGGCGCGGTCTTTTCCCTCCCGTACAAGGGCGGTTAGCTCAGCTGGTTAGAGCGCCTGCTTCACACGCAGGAGGTCTGGGGTTCGAGTCCCTAACCGCCCACCAATGCACAGCCCTGCACATCCCCTGCACAGCCACTGCACATCCCCTGCACATCCCCTGCACAGCCCCTGCACAGTTGGAACTGTGCGGTTCTTGCCTGTTAACCTGTTGATTTGATTGGGCCGGCTTGCGGCTGTACAGTTTCTGCGCGGTTTTTAAGAAGACTCGACAGCGTGCGAAAGATGGAGGGGAGCCTCGGGACGGGTTCCGATGCCTTTCGGACGGCAGCTTAATTCGTTCTATTTAGAATTGTGCGCCGAAAGGGGGAAATTGCATGCAAATGCAGCGGGGCTGGCGGAGTTAGCGGAGTTAGCGGAGTTAGCGGGGTTAGCGGGGTTAGCGGGGTTAGCGGAGTTAGCGGGGTTAGCGGAGTTAACGGGGTTAGCGGGGTTAGCGGGGTTAAAGGCCGGTGAGTCAGCAGGTTAGATCGGCTGGGATTGAGGCTCGCCTTCCCTCCCCGGTCCCCAACTGCGAGGGACCGCGGGCACCGTCAGGGTGCTGTGGGGGGTCACTGAGATCGGGGCCACCCACCGCTCAGGGTCTGGAATTCGCCTTCGCCTTCCCCACGATCTGGCCTCGAATCTCGCCCCCGGGATGAATCGAAGTGTGGACGTCGACGTACAACAAATTGTCGTGCAGTGACCGGGCCTGCTCGCTGGTCAGCGTCGCGTTACCGGTAACCGGGCTGACGGGGTTGTTCGCACCGAATGGAACCACTATCCCGGCGCTTGCGCCCTTGTCTGCCGGGCCATGAATGTGGGTTGCCGTTGCGGGACCGCTCAGTGCTTGAAAGCGCAAAGTGAAACTCAGCACCATGGTTTCGGTGTCGAACGTGGCCGCAAATGTGCCCGTGCCTGCCGATTGGTTCGGGGGCACGACCGCGGACCCGCTCAATTGCGCCGAGTAGCGTTCGATGGCTGCATGCGCCGTGATCGACAGAAACACAAATGCTACTGCCGTGAAGGCTCTGCGCTGAAGACCGTTCGTCATAACTTGCCTCATTCGGTGGCGGAATTGTCGCTGTGGGCGTAGAGCATCAACCTTATCATCAAAGCACCGGGATTTCCCGGTTACCTTACAAGACCACCAGAAGTCCTATCGGATCGAAGCGCAGGTGGCCCAGGTCCAGGAGCTGATGGCTCAACCACAGCAATTGGGTGCAAGGGAGCGAGGGAGCGAGGGGACGACGGCCGGCGGGTGGTTCGGGGTTAGCGGAGCTAAAGGCTTGCGAGTCGGCAGGCTAGCTCATCTAGAGGCTCGTCGGGAATAGGGGAATAGGTATCATTTCCCTCAATTCCCTCGTAGAGATCGAATCGGAGTGGACGGCCTGCAACAGAGGCTGGCAACCGCCCGAGTGGATGCGCTACCGCCAGTCCGCCTCCCCTACCCCCGGTCCCCAAAGGCGAGGGGCCGGACTCGCTACCTTTTGTCAACGGTCATGCAGTAGGGACTCGGCTGCCGACCGGTGTTTGATGGAGCGCAGCGTCACAATCCGCTACAATGGCAAGTGACTGCAATACAATCATTTACATCTCATCAATCACAGACTACAAAAATTTTGTGGATTCCACAACTTTAGTCCTTGCGTTGCGGCATGGATGTCTCTTATATTATCTGTGAGCTTAAGGAGTGCTTCTAATGGCAACCACTAGCAACCAAATGCCACAACAGGATTCCGAGAACGGCAAGGCCAATTCGGCTGCATATTTGCCATTTCGGACATTTACCAGCTCTGTAGATGCGTTGGAGCATGGTATTCCGAAGCAAATTGACCGCACCATTTGGAGGAATCAGGCCGGAGCGGTTCAGGGTCAGATTCTAATGGCGCTCCGCTTCCTCGGCCTCGTTGACGCCACTGATCGCCCGACCCAGTTACTCCATGACTATGTTGAGCAAAAAGAGCAGCGAAAACAGACCATGGCGAAGGTGCTAAACGGGGCATACCCAGATGTGATTCGTCACGATCTCACCAAAATGACGCCCAAGATGCTTGACGATTCATTCGACACGCTCGGGGTTTCTGGGGATACAAAGCGCAAGGCCGTGACCTTCTTTCTCAAGGCGGCCAAATTTGCCGAGATTCCGATGCACCCTCTACTGGCTGCACAGGTGCGCAACACTGGCCCGCGAGGCAGGCGCAAGGCTGATCGCAAGATCACTGACGATGGACACACGACCGTCAACATGCCCGCCAACACGGCATCTGGAGTACAGGCGTCGAATACACGGTCTGTCATTTTGAAGAGTGGTGGCACCGTGACGATGACACTCGCCTACGATCCTTTTTCCCTTTCATTGGGAGATCGTAATTTCGTATTTGAGCTTATTGATAAGCTCCAGCAGTATTCGGCGGTCGTTTCAGCCGACGAGGAATCTGAGGAGGATGAAGAATGAAAAGAACTGCTCTAGCTCGCTGCCATCACGCCCACCGTGGCGGCGAGCCTCAACGGGAAGGCCTGTATCGCTGATCTCTTGGTGGGGACGCGATACAGGCCGTGGTGGTTCGCTTTGGGACGTTCGGTACTACCGCTCTCCGATTTCATTTTATCACCGCTTCAATTTGGCTTGGACTTGGTCGGCTCAAATGAAAAAGCTTGATGCAGAGGCCCTGCAAAAACTGATTTTGAAATTGCAGCAGCCAGACATGCTGTCTGCCAGGAATGCCGACCGCTTGGTCCGCGTGTTCTACGACGCTACCAAGATCGTCTACGAGCGCCAAAAAAGACTCAATAAGGCCGAGCTGAAGATGAAGGAAATTGCTTCCGCCCTGCTAATTGCAGAAAGGGTCAATTCAACTCAGTTTCATTTTGAGGCGACCGGTACCCTGGCCGAGTGTTTCGGTTCAATAGACGAAGGCGCTGCTCTGGACTACTACCAAAACAAGGTAATGGGAGAAGTCACTGACAAATTTGGGCGCAGGATCACAATCGATGAGGACGGTATGCTTTCGCTTTATAAGGATCGTGAAACAGGAAAGCACACTGTCAAGGCGGGAAACTACGAGGAAATGCGCGGTAAGCGCCTTCCATGGATACGGCACACGTTGATGAACAGTGAAACGGTTTATATTTCCGAGGAAACCATTACGGGCAGCTTTCGCCGCAGTTTCCTATACACCGCGGTCGTTTCAGTTCCCAAAACAGCCGATCCGCAGTATTACGTCGTTGTGGTTCGACAAGGGAGGAACAGCGACGATTTCAGGTTTCTCACGGCCTATACGATGCTGAAAAGGAATCGTTTCCTACAAATTTTGGAGAAATGCCACTTCTAAGAGATTCCTTTGGTGAGATTACGTTAGTAACAAAAAAGCAACTTTTCGCTTCCAGATTCATCTTTATAGTAGCCTCATTACTGCCGATGAGGGTAGTATTGAGGCATCTCCTAGATGGTGGGCGAGACTATCTCCGTGTCTAGCTGGTGGGCGCATGGAGCCACTACTTCCTGCCTAGACCTTTTTTGGCATTAGGTCTGACTACACCAGCAGCATCGCGCAACGCCCCTGCTCAATGTGGGGGCGTTGCTATTTATGCCCTGTCACGGCCCCTCCAGCGTACCATTCAGGTAGGCATATTAGTGCCAAGTTTTTGCGTAAACCTATGAACAAAATGCACTTATTTACAGGGAATACGGGGGGTGCCCCGGAAAAACTGTCCGGCAGATACAGCGCCGACCCGCTGGCTCGCTGACTCGCTGCTTACGCCTTCGTCCAGTCCAGGATCACCTTGCCCGTCTGCTTTGAGACCATGGCCTCGAATCCCTTCTCGAAATCGGTGTAGTCGAAGCGGTGCGTGATCACCGGCGAGATATCCACGCCCGACTCGAGCATCACCGACATCTTGTACCAGGTTTCGTACATCTCGCGGCCGTAGATGCCGCGCAGCGTGAGCATGTTGAAGATGATCTGCCGCAAGTCGATGGTCATTGCACCGGACGGAAGGCCGAGGATGGCGATTTTGCCGCCGTGGCTCATGTTGGCGATCATGTCGCCGAGCGCCTGCGGATTGCCCGACATCTCGAGCCCCACGTCGAAGCCCTCGGTCATGCCGAGCTGCTTTTGCACCTGCTTGAGCGGGGTCGCGGCGGGGTCGACGGCCAGGGTCGCGCCCATCTTGCGGGCCAGTTCGAGCCGGAAGGGGTTCACATCGGTGATGACCACGTGCCGCGCGCCCGCGTGCCTCACTACCGGGATGGCCATGATGCCGATGGGGCCGGCGCCGGTGATGAGCACGTCCTCGCCCAGGACCGGGAAGGCCAGCGCCGTGTGCACCGCGTTGCCGAAGGGATCGAAGATGGCCGCTACCTCCTGGTTAACGCCGGGATTGTGCCGCCAGATGTTGGTCATGGGCAGGGCGATGAACTCGGCAAACGCGCCGGGACGGTTGACGCCCACTCCCTGGGTGTACGCGCAAAGGTGCCGGCGGCCGGCCAGGCAGTTGCGGCAGCGCCCGCACACCACGTGCCCTTCGCCGCTGACAATGTCGCCGGCAAAGAAATCGTTCACGTTGGAGCCGACATTGACCACCTCGCCCACGAACTCGTGGCCGATGGCCATGGGCACGGGGATGGTCTTCTGCGACCACTCGTCCCACTCGTAGATGTGCACGTCGGTGCCGCAGATGCCGGTATAGTGAACGCGCACCAACACGTCGTTGATTCCGATTTCAGGCTCGGGAATCTCTTCGAGCCAGAGCCCCCGCTCCGCGCGGCTTTTGACTAAAGCTTTCATAGCTGGTCACCTGCCAATTGTGGTGAGTCGGTTTGAAAAAGATCCCTCAGGGGCTAAAGAGGTTGCGGAAAAACTCATAAAGCTCGGCGAAATGCCCGAAAGCCATCCCTCAGGGGTTAAAACCCCGACTCATTCTTATGCGGTCTATTGGCACGGATAAATCCGTGCCCTTTCAAATCAGCGGCATTCATCGGGTTTTTCCGCAACCTGTAAAGCCCCAGGGCATTTTGCTGAATCTACGTACGGGCTGAAGCCCGTACCCTTCAAACCGACCCACTACTCCGCCAATTGGAAACTTTACACCCTCGGAGCCGGTCACGCGGTGACGAATGTTCCCCGCTCGCGGTCCTTGCGCACATGAGCCACGGGAAAAACCTGCCCGTGAATGACGACAAAGACTCCGGGCGAAAGGAGGCGCGCGGCGAAAAGGCTCTCGGTAAGGTTCTGCAGGCCGTCGCTCTTTTCAAAGCCGAGCGGACGCATGGCGCCGGTGAGGATGATGGGAACCGGCAGCGAGGGGAATGCCCGCTCAATGGCCAGACCGCTTTCGACCATGGTGTCGGTGCCGTGGGTGACGACGATGGGCTGCTTGAGAGGAAGCAGCTTGCCGACCTCGGCGACAAGTTCCGCGCGGTCTTCGCCGCTCATCTCCAGGCTGTCTTTGTTCATGAGCGGAGTAACCCGCACATCGAGGTCGGGCAGACGCAGGTGCTGAAGATACTGGCCGATCTTGTTGGTTGTATTAAGCACTTCGCCCGACTGCTCGGAGTAAACCTTCTCGATGGTTCCTCCGGTGGTGATGACCTGAACAGTCCGCATTGGGCGCCTTTCCGATTTTCACCTTAACACCGGGGCGCGCCGTGGGTCGAGCGGAGCTTGTACGCACAGTATTGTCGGACCCCTGAAGCTGAAGAGAAGCCCGGCGGTACGTGGCTTTGTATCAGGGCACGACTTCAGTCGTGCCGATAGGGTCTCTAAAATGAGTAGGGCTTTGGGCAGTGTCTGGCGAATCGCATTTGCTGGCACTGCTGATATATTGCATCCCTCAGGGGCTAAAGCCCGTTCATTTTTGGCGCGGTTTCGGCACGACTGAAGTCGTACCCTGATACAAAACCATTGGCTTCAGGATTCGTCAGACACTGCATAGCCCCTGAGGGACATTGTCCACCCCAGGGCGAGTTTTTCCGCAGCCTCTGAAGACATGCGCTACGGTCCGAGTCGACTATGCGCTGCTTACACCACCGACCGCGCGTACTGCATCTCCGGCGCGGCTTCGCTCGCGGGCAGCAGTTCCACCACAAAGCAGGCCCCATCCTCGACCGGAATATAGCGCAGGTCGCCGCGGAAGGAACGCATGAACGCGCGCGACATATAGAGCCCCAGTCCGGTTGACTCCGCGCCCGCCTGGAAGGGCCTGAAGAGATGCTCGGGCTGCGCCACGCCGCCGCCGTTGTCGACGACTTCAACGCGCACCTGATTGCCGACCTTCCGGGCGTTAAGGGTGAGCATGCGATGGCTCTTGCGCAAGAGCGCCCGGGTGCTGTTTGAAATCAGATTCAGAAACACCTGCATCAGACTGGAGCGGTCGCCCCACACCAGAGGAAGTCCGGGCTCGATGTTCCACTGCGATTCGATTTCATCCTCGATGAGGGAAGGGCCGATGACGATTTTCAGTTCGTCGAGCAGCACGCTGATATCCACTTCAGAGGCCTGGCTGGCCGACTGGCGCAAATTGACGCTGGCGATTCTTTCAAGGGCGATCACCAGGCTGCCGAGCGCTTCAAAATCTTTGTTCCCGCTCAGTGAGGCTTCAATCTTCAGGTTCTGGTGCACCACGGCGATGGCGCCGCAGATGTTGCGAATCTCATGCGAGAGCGCGCCGACTGCGATGCGCGAGCCTTCCAGCAACTGTTGCACGCCGGCCACCTCGTGCGCGCGCAGATCTTCCGAGGCATCGAGCACCATGGCGGCCAGCCGGGTTCCGGCATTGGTCTGGTAAGTCGAAAAGCAGATGTCTGCAAGAAAGGCTTCGCCGTCGTCGCGATGCCCGCGCGCCTGCATCACCGCGCGCAGCAACTGCAGCGAGTCGTCGTGACTGGTGATGTTGGTGAGTGCGGGCAGATAACGATGAATGAGCTTGCCAACCAGCGCGCCATTCTCCACTCCCAGCATGCGGTGGGCGGCCTCGTTGGCCATCAGCACGGCGCCGTTGGCATCGGCCGTAAAGATGGCTACCGGGCTGCTCTCAACCAGAATCCTCAACTGCTCTTCGGCATCGCGCCGGGCGTCCCGCTCACGCTCGATTTCCTTCAGGTTGTCCGCAGCAGCCTGGCGGCTGATGTTCACCTCGCGAATGAACAGCCCCGCTCCGGCAAAGGCCGCGAAGTACAACACGTCACGCGAGATTCCTGTCGGCAGGTTCCATTGCAGATCGCTGAAGATCTCGGCCAGATACGTGCACAGAAGCGCCACCGCGAAGATGGCCGGCCGGCCCATCACGCTGCCCACCATCAGCATGGGCAGCAGATACAAGAAGCCGAGTCCGACCCAGCCGATTACCATCCAGTCAACAAACGCAACCAGGGCGATAATGATCGCTGCCCGCAACAGCACAACGCGCTTGCTGCCTTTGAAAAGGACTGCGTACATGGCTCACCTGCAGGGCTTGCTGGGCACGGCGGCACAAGGCCGCTCAAAGACATTTTAGTCCCGGGCAACAAGGCGCACATGAACACCGCGTATGGAGTTTGAACAGAGGGCGTTGCGGGGCGACGCGGCGCGTGGCGGGCTCGCAAGTCCCTGACCGGCGGCGAGTGATGGCTCAGCCGCGGAATTTGGAAAGGAGATACAGAACAAGCGTGAGCACCACGCTGATGAGGATGCAGGTGCCGAGCGGAAAGTACACCGAGACGTGTTTGCCGCGAAAGGCAAAGTCGCCCGGCAGGCGGCCGAGCGGCAGGCCGAAGCGGCCCGCTACGAGCACAAAGACGCCGGCCAGCACCAGCACTATTCCAACCCCGACAAGAAGCTTGCCGATCTCGTTCATTGTGCCCCCCACGAAGGATTCTATGCCGGTCAAAGGAAGACAGGGATCAGGGACCAGGGATCAGGGGTCAGGGATCAGGGAACAGGGAACAGGGATCAGGGATCAGGGATCAGATAAACAGCAAAACAGAGACAGCTTCCCTTTGTCACTGCTTCGCCGTTTAACTGTTCAACTGCCCGGTTACTTTGAACCGATCAGGCGCAGACGCGCCGTGAAAGCCCGGCCTTCCGGTTCGCTGAAGGTTCCATACCTTGGAGAGTCGACGTCGTTTTTCACGATCGATGAATTGGCAGCGCCAGTCCCGTTCTCCATCACGCCGCGCAAGCCGAAATAAGCGCCGTGAAAATGGAACCTCCATTCGAGACCGGGACTGAAGTTGACATACGCGGGGAACCGCCTTGAGCCTGCGGCGCCCACCACCTGCTGGGCTGCATCGATTGATGTGTACGGAAAGCCGCTTCGCCGGTCGAAGGAGTAGACGAAGTCCCAGTTGTTTTTGAGCCATGCCAGTGGAATTGGCAGCCAGCCCCACGAGATGAGTCGGTTGGGTGAGTCCCAGGCCAGCGGCCCGCTTTGTTCGAAGCCGAGCGGCGATGGCGCGGGCAAGTAGTCGATCGCGGCGTTGGTTCGCGCGGATGAACGCGTGTAGGAGACAAAGACGGTGTAGTTATTGGCAAAGAGGCGGCGCGCATTGATTTCGAAGGCATGATAGCGATCGTCGCGCGCGTTGATGAGCAGATAGTCGCCCGCCAGTTCCTGCTGGCCGCTTTCATTCGCAAACGTGAAAAGCCTGGTGGTGCGCTTGTCGATGAAGTTCGCGCCCGCAATCAGCCCCCAGGGCAGATTCTGCTCTACGCCGAGGCTCCAGTTCACTGCGCGCGGCGCCTCGAGTGAGCCGCGCGTCATGGTGAAAGTTGATTCCATGGCCGGGCCTGACGGCGTAACGCCATCGGCTTCGAAATATGTGTCGGAGCGGACGCCTGCGAAAGTCTGAGCGAGGTAACTGAGATCGGTGTGCTCATAATAGAGGCCAACGCCGGCCGAGACTTTGGTTCCTTTCCCGGCGCCCGGCGCATAAACGGCCGCGATGCGCGGCGCCAGCAGCGATTTGCGGATGACTTCATCCCAGTCAAAACGCAGGCCCGGTTCGACGAGCAGGAGCTTCGTGATTTGCCAGTGATCCTCAAGGTAAGCGCCGAGCTCGGCGTTGTGCAGCGTGAATGGCGCGGCTGGTGCAAAGACGCTTTGCCGATCCAGAGTTCCGTCTTCACGCAGGTAACTCACGGGTGTGCGGGCAACATCCTGGTTGTAGCGGATGTGATCGAGGTCCAGGCCGGCTTTCACCTGGTGGCTGCCCAGCCACTCGCGTGCCGGCAGATAGAGCGCTGCGGTGGCCTGAACGCGCTGCGACCGGCCGGTCAGATTCTCAAAG
>Ga0326727_10026787_pt1 | contig 10651 bp, 9 predicted proteins | sample MB2enrmetagenome_FD_207643 | JGI IMG/M metagenome (GOLD analysis project Ga0326727, IMG submission 207643) | Lab enriched peat soil microbial communities from McLean, Ithaca, NY, United States - MB29MY | ecosystem: Environmental > Terrestrial > Soil > Wetlands > Peat | place: USA: New York... | reverse complement strand
CGCGAGTTTTCGCGGCGCTTTGTCACGACGGGAAGAATGGGCGGCGCGGCAGCGCCGCCCTACCACCCGAGACGGAAGCATTGATTCCCGAATGCGATTCGCCTTGATTTCCGGCGCGGAATGTGGTTGACTTGTCCTTGGAGGCTGTATGAAACAAAAAATGAGGCGCGGGCGGGAGGCGTTCACTCGAATCGAATTGATCGTGGTCATCGCCATTATTGCGGTGCTGGTTTCAATGATTTTGCCGGCCTTACGCCCGGCCAAGCAAGATCACCACATATTTTGCATTAGCGTCCTTGGAGAAATCGGCACGGCTTATCGTCTCTGGGCCGGGGACAATGGGGATTTAATGCCCTTCCAGCAGACGGTCGCCAAAGGCGGATGGGGCGATTTCCTGACCAACCCCAATCAAGGCGCGATTTGTTGGACGAACTACGTGATTATGCAAAACGAGCTTGGGCAATCGCCCAGGATGGTCATTTGCCCGCAGGACGAACGGCTGCCCGCTCAGTCGTTCACCAACAAATTCGATAATACCCACGTTTCTTATTTTGTCGGCGTGGGAGCCAGCGACATCTATCCGCAGTCCATCCTGGGCGGTGATCGCAATTTAGGCCCCGGAACCAAACCTGACCGCGAATACGGCTTCTCGCCCAAAAGCGGAAAAGGGAACGACGTGGCCATCCCGATCTCCGGCCCCGTTTCATGGTCCTTGAAGATGCATTCTGCCGGAAACGGCGCGGGAGCCGGCAACATCTTGCTCGCCGACGGCAGCGGTCAACAGACCTCCACCTCCCGCTTGGACCAGGACTGGCTGCGCAACGCCGCCCCAACCACCAATTGGCCCGCCGGCCATGTCCCCGCCACCCCCTCCATCCGCCTGGTTTTTCCCTGATGGGTGTGAGACAACATTCTTCAAATTGGTCGAAAACGCCGGTTTGACGGCCAAAGCGGAACTGGCGTTCCGCACTCCACGACGCTTCGCGTTCACACGGCGCGTCCGAGGTGCCGACAGGTCTTGGAGTGCAGGCGCGCCAGCGCCGCTTTCCCACTGCCCCCGCAGTGTTGACTAGGAACCTATACACCATCCTCACTCGCTTCCGAGCAGAGGCAAAAGGCTCGAAGAATTTTGTCTCACACCCTCCCTGATCCCCATTCAGGTTGCCATTTTCCAGCGGGATATGGTATAGTTGATTGCGCGAGAGAAGACGCAGTTCAAATCGCAGATTAAATTGAAAATCCGTCCGCCACATTTCATGCAACATATCAAATCCATCTCTTTGCCGGCCTGGGTTCTCCTGGCCTGCCTTGTTTGCGCAACACCGCGCGCGCGCGCCGCCGGCCCGCCGGATGCCAGCCATCCTTATATCCCTCCCGCGCCCGTCCTGCTTTGGCCCGAGGGCGCGCCGGGCGCCACGGGTGATTCCGATGAGGACAAGCCGGCCCTCCACCCATTTCTGCCCGAGGCGGACAACAATACGGGCTGCGCCATCGTGGTTTGTCCCGGGGGCGCCTTCACGCATCGCGCGGTGGATTACGAAGGGATCATCGTCGCCCAATGGTTCAAGGCGCGCGGGATCGCGGCCTTCGTCTTGCGCTACCGCATCACTCCGCTTTACACCCGCAACGATGCCGTGGCCGACGGGCAGCGCGCCTTGCAATACCTGCGCGCCCACGCGGCCGAATACAAGATTTCTCCCGCCCGCATCGGCATGATCGGCTTCTCGGCCGGTTCGGAGTTGGCGGCGATGATCGCCTTTCATCCCCTGGCGGCCAAGCCCGGCGCGGAGGATATGGTGGACCGCCAGCGCGGCAATCTCGACTTCATGGTGCTCGGTTACGGGTCTTCCTCCGGCACGGTGAACCGTTCCAACTTTCCGCCCACCTTCCTATATTGCACTGCCGAGGACAAAGGCCACGCCACCGGCATGATCAACCTTTACTGGGACCTGTATAATGCCGGCGTCCCCGCCGAAATCCACATCTTCCCCAACGGCGAGCACGGCACCGGTCTGGCCAACGGGGACGCCGTCCTGGGCCAATGGCCCGAGTTGATGTACAATTGGATTCGCGCCCGCAATCTTTTTACGGGGGATGAACCGGCCTCGGTGCGCGGGCACGTCAAACTGGATGGCCGGCCTTTGCCACACGGCTCCATCAGCTTCATTCCGCTCAATCATCCCGGAGCCGCTCCCCTCACTGCCTACGTCATGAACACCGACACGGCGACCGGCGATTACAAGCTGACGGGCGAGGCGCGTCCGGTTCCGGGCCAGTACAGAGTGGAAGTCCGCCAAGACGCGGTGCAGTGGTTGAGCAACAACCGCGATCCGTTCAACAGCCGCGCCATCGCCTTGGACGACCGCAAGGCGCACATCCGCGCCCCTGGCTGGGGCGCTCCCACCATTGATAATGTCTATCTCTACCGCAAAACGCGCCCCGGGGATTCCCAGGACCTGACCGTCGAAATCAAGCCTGGCGACAATCAACTCGACGTGGAGGTGTTCAGCAAATAGGGCTTCTTGGGCCGCGTGCAAGGGAAATGCCGGCCGGACAGCAATGCGTCGGTGATGGCGGGTTGCGGTAGGGCGCGACTCGAGCCGTGACTTCTTCCGAGGAAATCGAGTTTCGGCTCGACAGAGTCTCGCCCTACCCACCATGACGGACGCATTACGCCGGACAGTGTTTGGCGGGGCGCCAAACACCGCGCGCGAAACGCGCCCGCTCCCCGAAATCGCCGGCGCCCGGTCGGAATTAAATATCCTGCAAGGTTTTGGCGTCTAATCCGTATAAGGCAGTGAGGGCGCGAAGGGGCGCGCCCGGCCAATCGTTTTTGGCTGGAAAAGAAACGAATTGAGGTACATGTTGATTTGGATATGAAAACAAGAATTCAGACGTTTATGAATACAAGAATCTCGACATTGGCGGCGGCCATCACGGCTTTGGCGGTGACGGGTTGTTACAATCCCAACGGCACGCCGGACAACACGGGCACCGGCGTTCTGGCCGGGGGCGCGACGGGCGCGGCCCTCGGCGCGATTATCGGCAGCGCCAGCCACAGCGCGGGGGAAGGGGCGGCGATTGGCGCGTTGTCCGGCGCGGCGCTGGGCGGATTGATCGGGCATTCCGCCGATCAACAGCAGGAGATGCGCCTGCGCCAGCAATATCCGGATGTGTACTCCCGCGCTCAGGCGGGCGCGCCGTTGAGCCTGGCGGACGTGAAGGCGATGACCAGGGCGCAGGTCAGCGACGACACCATCATCGCCCAGATCATCAATTCGCATACGGTGTATCATGTGACCGCCACGGACATCATTGATTTGCATAACGCGGGCGTGTCGCAGAAGGTGATAGATTTCATCGTCAACACGCCCAGCGCCAACACCTCGGCGGTGGTGGCTGTCGCGCCGCCGCCTCCTCAGTTTGAAACGACGATGGTTGCGCCCGGGCCGGGTTATGCCTGGGTTGGCGGCGAGTGGGTGTGGAATGGCGGATGGGTTTGGCGGGCCGGTTACTGGGATGTGGCTCCTTTTCCCGGGGCCATTTGGATCGGCGGCTATTGGGGCCGCGGCCCGCGCGGCTGGGTGCGGTATGAGGGCCATTGGCGTTAGGGCGGCGGCGGGCAGGGGGCAAGGGCCGACCTTTTTTGCAGCATTCTCAGAACCCAATACACGGCCAGAGCCGCAACCAAGTGCTTGATGGTGTGGCCGCTGATAAAGCCGGTGTGGGTGAAAATGGGCCTGTCCAGCGCTTCCGCCACCTTGGCCAGGATGTAGAACCCGGTGATCCACAGCAGATCAAAGCTGCGCGTGTAACGCGGTGGAAAAAGAAGCAGCAGCAGGACGATTAGGACAATGGAAAAGTATTGCGCGCCGAAATAAGGCCAAAGATTTCCGGTCCATCGCCACCACCAGACCGTGGCCGCGCCGGCGATGACCAGCGGCCAGAGCAGCCACAATCCCGCCCGCGCGTCAATCCGTTCGCCGGCCACGGCGGCCAGAAGCCCCATAAAAGCCAGCGTCATCGGCAGGCGGTCCCAGGCCAGCGTGGCGTCGTCCGGCGCCCAGTGATAGTAACCGGATCCAAAACACGTCAGGAAGGCGCCCAGAAAAAAAACGGCGAAAGGGAGGCGCTCGCTCCGCTCCAGGAAGCCGCCGGCGGCCTGGGGCGCGCTCTTTGTCCCAAGAAAGCGGAGCCCCATCACACCCACGAGGGCGAACGGGGCGTTGGACAATACATTCAGGCAATTGGGGATTCCCCAGATTGTCCTGTCATCAATAAAATGGTGATAGCTCTCCGGCTGTTGCAGCGGCGGCAGCAGCAAAAAGACCGCCGCCCCCGCCAGCGCGATGCCGGCGAGGAGGGAGATCCGGCGGCGGCGGGAAAGGGCGCGGTTCATGGGGCGATACTACTTCTTGTTTCACCCTGCTTTAAACTTTAAACTACAGCCCTTGAAACCGGACCTGCCACAACAAGTCGAAGGGGTGATTCGCGCGAAAAAACTGTTCCGCGACGGCCAGAAGATTCTGGTCGCCGTTTCCGGCGGGCTGGATTCGATGGCGTTGCTGGCGTTGCTGCATCACCTGGCCCCCGCCCATCGCTGGCGGCTCACGGTGGCGCACTTTAACCATCAGTTGCGCGGCGCGGCCGGCGATGCCGACGAACAGCTTGTCCGCCAACAGGCCCGCGCGCTCGGCTGGCCGGTGGCGGTGGGGAGGGGGGCCGTCCGGGAGTTGGCCCGGCGGCGGGGATGGTCCGTGGAAATGGCCGCGCGGCAATTGCGCCATGCCTTTCTGGCCCGCGCCGCGCGGCAACGCGGCATTGCCACCGTGGCCACCGCTCACCACGCCGACGACCAGGTGGAATTGTTTTTTCTGCGCGTCCTGCGCGGAGCGGGGAGCGCGGGGCTGGCCGGAATGAAGTGGGTCCGCCCGCCGGGGGCGCGCGGCATCACCCTGGTCCGGCCCTTGCTTGGCCACTGGAAATCGGACCTGGCGGAGTTTGCGCGCGCGCGCGGCGTGGCGTTTTCCGAAGACGCGAGCAATGCCCGGCTGGACATCCTGCGCAATCGCGTGCGCCATGAATTGCTGCCCTTGTTGCGGGCCGGGTATCAGCCCGCTCTGGGGCGATGCGTCCTGCGCGAGATGGAACTGGCGCGGGCGGAGGGGGACCTCATAACGGAACTGGCTTCCCGATGGCTGGCCCGCGCGCGGCGCAGGCCGCTGGCGCGCCTGCCGGTCGCGGTGCAACGGCAGGTCATCCAGCAACAACTCCATCAACTGGAGCAACCGGTGGATTTTGAGCTGGTGGAGAGCTTGCGGACCAGGCCAAATCATCCGGTGCCCGCCCGCCCCGGCCGCTGCCTCATCCTGGCGGCGAACGGATTGGTGCGGCTCCAGAAAGAGGAGAAAATGGGTTTCGACAGCGGCTGTTTGCGCCTCAATTTGAACCGGCGCCGCCGCGCGGTCGAGTTCCGCCAGGTAAAGGTTTCCTGGAAACTGGCCGATATTTCCGGGATGAACCGCGCCCGCCGGCCCAACGTGGAGTATTTCGACGCCGACAAGGTGGGCGGGCAGATTTGCCTGCGCCACTGGCAACCGGGCGACCGTTTTCACCTCATCGGCGCCGCGGCGGCGGCAAAGCTCCAGGACATTTTCACCAATCTGAAAGTGCCGCGCTCCGAACGGCGCCGCCGCGTGGTGGCGGCCACCCGCCGGGGCCAAATCTTCTGGGTGGAGGGATTGCGCATCGGGGAAGGATTCAAGCTGGACAATACAACGGCGCGGCGGTTGAGTTGGAGGTGGCGGCGCGCCGGAGGCATGGATAAGGCGGGCTTGCGGCGCGGCCCGGCCTATGATACTCTTAACCAGTAAACATAATTATCATGTCTGATCTCAACCGCCCAACCGAGCCGGACCGGAACGGCAAACGCAACGGGGACCTCGGCATCCCGCAACGCACCGTTCTTCTCTGGATCGGCATTATTTCGATGGCCCTCCTCTTCGTCGTGCTTAACAAATCCGCGCAGCAGCCGGAGAAGGAATTCACCTATTGGACCCAACTCAAGGAGCAACTGGACAAGGAGAACATTGTGCCCGGCTCCGGGAAAATTTATTACGGAGTGGATTCCTTCGACCTGAAAAAAATCACCGGCAGTTATTACGATCCGCCCGGCCAGACCAAGACCTCCACCAAGTTCAGTTTGGAGACTGACTTTACCGACGCGATCAAGAGCCGGTTGTTGGAGTCGGGAGAATTCCAGGCCGTCCCCCACAATACTTTGTGGATGGGGCTGCTCTACCAGTTGCTGCCCATCGCCCTCATTCTGGGCGTGATTTACTTCTTCATCATCCGCCAGATCAAGATGGCCGGCAAGGGCGCCCTGAGTTTCGGCAAGAGCCGCGCCCGCATGTTGAACAAGGAGCGCAACAAGCTCACTTTCAAGGACGTCGCCGGCGTCGAGGAAGCCAAGGAGGAGGTCTCCGAATTGGTCGAATTCCTCAAGGACCCGAAAAAATTTCAAAAGCTCGGCGGGCGCATTCCCAAGGGAATTCTCATGGTGGGCGCTCCCGGCACGGGCAAAACGCTGCTGGCCAAGGCCATTGCGGGGGAAGCGGACGCTTCGTTTTTCAGCATCAGCGGCTCGGATTTTGTCGAAATGTTCGTCGGCGTCGGCGCCAGCCGGGTGCGCGACATGTTCGAGCAGGCGCGCAAGAACGTGCCGTGTTTGATTTTTATTGATGAAATTGACGCGGTGGGCCGCAGCCGCGGACACGGCTGGGGCGGGGGCAACGACGAACGGGAACAGACCCTCAACGCTCTCCTGGTGGAAATGGATGGTTTTGACACCCAGGACGGCATCATCATCATCGCCGCCACCAACCGCCCCGACGTGCTGGACCCGGCCTTGTTGCGGCCCGGCCGTTTTGACCGGCAAATCATCGTCAACCTTCCCGATGTGCGCGGGCGCGAAGCGATTCTCAAAGTCCATGCCCGCAACGTCAAACTGGATGCCTCGGCCGATCTGTCCGTCATCGCCCGCGGCACCCCCGGCTATTCCGGGGCCGACCTGGCCAACCTCCTCAATGAAGCCGCCTTGCTGGCGGCCCGCCTGAACAAAAAAACCATCGGCACACCCGAACTGGAGGAAGCCCGCGTCAAAGTCCGCATGGGCCGCGAGCGCCGCAGCATGGCCATGACCGAAGAGGACAAGAAATGCACCGCCTGGCACGAGGCCGGCCACGCGCTGGTCAGCGTCCTGCTCGAGCACACTTACCCGCTTCATAAAGTGACCATCATCCCGCGCGGCCAGAGCCTCGGCTCCACCATGTCGCTGCCCGAAGACGACGTGCTGGCGCATCGCCGCAAGCAAATGCTCGATCTCATTGCCGTCATGATGGCCGGGCGCATTGCCGAGGAGTTGACCTCGGGCGACATTTCCAGCGGCGCGGCGGGCGACATCCAGCAGGCGACCTCCGTGGCCCACTCCATGGTTTGCCAATGGGGCATGAGCGACAAACTGGGCATGGTGCAATACGGCCACGACAGCGACCATGTCTATATGGGCCGCGACATGGTGCAGCGCCAGGATTACAGCGAATTTACCGCCCAGGAAATTGACACCGAGGTCAAGCGCATCATCAACGAAGCCTATCAAAGGGCCAAGAGCCTGATTGAGAGCCATCGCGACAAATTGGAAATCATCGCCAACGCCCTTTTGGAATACGAGTCGCTGGACGGCGAACAAGTCAAGCAGATCGTGGCCACCGGCACGTTCACCCCTCCGCCGCCGGCGCCCAAGGTGGACCCGCCTTCCGGCGCCCTGGCCGCCACGCCGTTGAGCGACGCGCCCAAGCCCCTGCCGCCCAAGCTTCCCGGCTACGGCACCCCCGCGCCCGCCCCGGTGTGAGTTGATCGGATATGAAGAAGCCCGGGTTCTTCAGCAAATTGTTTTCAAAGGAGGCCGGCATGTCCGGCGAACCGGAGAACCTGGGCAGTTTCACGCCCCGCGCCCAGCAAGCGCTGGCGCTGGCCCTGGAGGAGGCGGCTCGACTCAACCACAATTTTGTCGGCACCGAGCATGTTTTGCTCGGGATCATCGCCCTGGGCCAGGGAGTCGCCGTCAACGTGCTGGCAAAACTCGGATTGGATTTGGCGAAGGTGCGAGCCGCGGTCGAGAAAACCGTCGGCCCCGGCCCGGACCCAAAAGCAACCGGCGCCGTTCCTAACACCCCGCGTGTCAAGAAAGTCCTGGCCCTGGCTGTCGAGGAAGCCAGGAAATTGCACCATGCCTATGTTGGCACCGAAGACATTCTCCTGGGTTTGTTGAAAGAGGGGGGCGGTGTAGCCGCTCGAGTTTTGGAACATTTCGGCGTCGAAATCGAAAAGACCCGCCTCGAAATTCTGAAGGAACTGGAGCCCAATTTCGGTTCTCCCGGAAACCAGAGCCAAGCAGATTGAACATAAAGGGTCAACCCTTGCTCCGAAGGTAGTTTTGCACCTCATCGTGATTGCCTGCAAAATCAAAAACCATTCTGCCCTTCTCCGCCGCAAAAACCAGCCGCCACGCCAACCCCGTGCGGCACTCGTAAAGATGTTTTCCCAGTTTCCTGATGGCCAGCCCGCTGTGCGCGTGCGGTTTGCCGAAACCATCCGCCAGGAGTCTTAAAGTGGCCGAAACCTCCGCTTCGCGCCTGGAATCCCGCACCCTCTTCTTGAACCGCTTGGACAGTTCAATGGAAATCATTCTTGCTCCCGGTGAACGGGGTCAACTCGCCGCGCGCCCGCCGGGTTTTGAGCTCCGCCGTGATGCGCTGTTCCGCCGCAGCCATCTCCTCCGGCGTCAGGCCGTATTCCTGAAGGGCGTAATCGGTGGAAACCACTTCCACCGGACGCAAGGCCACAATTTTCCCCTCAAACACAAATCCAATGTCTTCCCCCTGCGCCGCTTTTTTAAGCCAGTGGCCGAGCCTTCCGCGCCCCTCGGTGATGGTAAGAGTTTTCATGCGCTCATTATAGCGTACACTCGAAGCTCGACAAGCACGTTTGAAAGGAGTTCCTCGACATTTTCACTGGATTCACGCAAAAGACTGCAAAGTTCGGGGAGCGCGACCGTCCCCGGTCGCTGTGGGGCGCGTCTCGCGCCCCACTCTTTCGCCTGTTCCCTCCCATGGCTCGCTCTCCGGTTTGGCCTCGTTCAAAGAGGAGACGGCGCGGAAAGTGTTTGGCGGGACGCCAAACACAGCGCGCGGGACGCACGCGCTCCCTAAAATCGCCGTTTTCCAATCAAGATCCACTGGGATCATCAAGGGACCAAGCGCCAGCCGCCCCTGTCTTAATATGTTTTTAACGCAAATCGCGGTCATTTTGATTCACCCGTCCGGCTCCGCCGAATTAGGTTGGCTGCCATGAGAATGAATGAAGTCATTCAGGTTGCCGTGTTCTTCGGTCTGCTGATCGGGCTGACCCCGCTTCTGGGCCGGTTCATGGCGCGCGTCTTTCAAGGCCAAAGAACCTTCCTCCATCCGCTGCTGCGGCCGGTGGAAAGAATGGTCTATTGGGCGGGCGGAGTGGAGGAGCAGGCCGAAATGTCCTGGATGGGCTACTTTCTCGCCGTGCTCGTCTTCAACGTCGTCGGCCTGCTTTCGCTCATGGGGCTGCAGATGACCCAAAAGTGGCTGCCGCTCAATCCGCAACATTTCGACAACGTTCCGTGGGCGCTGGCCTTCAACACCGCCGTCAGTTTCATCACCAACACCAACTGGCAGGCCTACTCCGGCGAAAACACCATGAGTTACCTGACCCAGATGGCCGGCCTGGCCGTTCACAATTTCCTCAGCGCCGCCACCGGCATCGCCGTCCTCCTGGCCGTCACGCGCGGATTGAAGCGCGCTTCCGCTAAAACCCTGGGCAATTTCTGGGTGGATCTCACGCGCTCCACCCTCTATGTGCTCCTGCCGTTGTCGGTGCTTCTGGCCGCGGCGTTGAACGCCCAGGGTGTCGTCCAGAATTTCAAGCCTTACGCCACCGCGCAGTTGGTGGAGTCCTACACCACCCAGGTTCCCAAAACCGATGACAAAGGCCAGCCGGTCATGACCAACGTCGCCGTCACCGTGTCCGCGCCGCTGCTGGACGCGCAAGGCAAGACCGTCGTGTCCAACGGCGCGCCGGTCATGGTGGATGTGCCCCAGAAAGACGCCCAGGGCCATGCGCTGATGACCAATGTTCCCGCCATGATGAATGCGCGGGTGACCACGCAACCCATCCCAACCGGCCCGGCGGCGTCGCAGATCGCCATCAAGCATCTCGGCACCAACGGCGGCGGGTTCTTCGGCCAGAACAGCGCCCATCCCTTTGAGAACCCGACCCCGCTGAGCAACCTGCTGGAGATGCTGGGCCTGATTATCATTCCGGCGGGGCTGGTCTATTCGTTTGGCGTAATGATTGGCGACCGCCGCCACGCCTGGTGTTTGTTTGGCGTGATGCTGGTGTTGCTGGCGGGCGAGTTCGCGCTCGCCTGGCACTCCGAGACGCAGCCCAACCCGGTGATGGCGAGCGCCGGACCTCTTCTCGAAGGCAAGGAACAGCGGTTCGGCGTCATGAACAGCGTGCTCTTTGCCGTCGCCACCACGGGAACTTCCTGCGGCGCGGT